>Ga0136846_1216709_pt1 | contig 10337 bp, 7 predicted proteins | sample HopSoiMetagenom2_FD_96841 | JGI IMG/M metagenome (GOLD analysis project Ga0136846, IMG submission 96841) | Grasslands soil microbial communities from Hopland, California, USA - 2 Assembly 2016 (version 4) | ecosystem: Environmental > Terrestrial > Soil > Grasslands | place: USA: Hopland... | reverse complement strand
CTTGGCGACGCGTTTGCTCTTCAAAAGCATCGGTATGTCGATCCAGGCGCGCGTCTTGATGAGATCGATATTGCGCGTCTCGAAATCGCCGCGCGCGAGGCCAACCAGAAAATTATTGTCCATGATCGGTACGGGAACGGCGCTCAAGGGATCGCCGCTCGGGGCTTCGTCGCGACGCATCTGCGGCGAGTCGATCTGTTGCACGTCGCCGATCGGGCTGCCGGCAAGCGGCGTGAAGCGGATCGAGATCGTATGCGACGCGGGCAGCGCCGCATCGAGATTCTTTTGGAAGGTGAGCGCGACTTTCAGTTTGGCCTCGGGAATATCGACGTCGGCGCGCACCGCATTCGACAACGGCTGGCCGGCATCGCGGCTGACGTTTTCAAGCCGCCACACGACCGAGCCGATATAGGTTTTGACCTTGCTCTCCTCTTCCGGCGCCTCGACGAGCAAAGCGGCGCGATGGGCGATGGGAATCGAGGGCGTCTGGTCGGACGGGGCGGTCGCAGTCCCGCCCGCCGATTTCGCGCCGCTCGCCGGGGCGCCGCCGACGCGCTCGGAGAGTTTGGCATTGCCGGTGTCGCTCTGCGGCGCCGCCGGCTTGGCGCGCGTCAGCTCCTCCGGCCGGTCGCGCAATTTCCAGGCGGCGGCGGCGACGAGGAGCACGACCAGGGCGGCGACCGCTACCGCGATCCAAAGACCGCGATTGCGACGACCCGCCACTTCCGGCCGGGGCGCAGCCGGGTGGCACTGGTCACCGCGCGGGCGAAGCGGCGGCTCCGGCTCGGCGCGATTTTGCGGCAGCGTGAAACCGGAGGCGGCGCCCTCCGGCGGGCTGCCCGCCTCCTGCCAGGTGTCCGCACCCGGTAGGGAGCCTTCTGCCGGCTCCGGCGGCGGCGCTTCCTCAGCCGGGGCTTCGGCCTCCGGCGGAGGCGGCTCGGGCAGCTTGTTGTCGAAACGGGAGCGCAGCGGCGGTCGTGGCGACAGTGCACGCGGCGGCAATGGCCGCAACGGCAGCCGCGCGCGCGTGCCGGAGGCCGGCGCGCCTAAGTCGGATCCTGGCGCAGCCGGCGCGGCGGCGGCGTTCTGCGCCGCGATCTCGCTCTCCAGCCGGTTGATTGCCTCGTCGAGCGCTTGGCTCTCGCGCTCGATATCGGGGTCGGGAATGGGCGGCTGGATGGCGCGCAACTGGCCGAGCAGCGCCGTCCGCGCCCGCTCATAAATCGCGCGGCGTTTGTCGGGGTCCGACTGCGCTTGCGCAGCGACGGCTTTCGCCAAGAGCGGGTAATAATCGGCCATCTCAGCGTTACAAGCACCGGGCGCGGAGGAAGGTCAATCCTACGCCGAGATTCGCTCAATCCTGAAAGGGGTTATGAACGAGTATGGTGTCGTCGCGCTCGGGACTTGTGGACAAGAGCGCGACCGGCGCTTCGATCAGCTCCTCGATTCGCCGCACATATTTGATTGCTTGCGCGGGAAGCTCGGCCCAAGAGCGTGCGCCGCTCGTCGTTCCCTCCCAACCGTCGATGGTCTCGTAGATCGGTTCGACGCGCGCTTGCGCCGATTGACTGGCCGGCAGGCGATCGATGCGGTGCCCATCGAGCATATAGCCGACGCAGGCTTTCACTTCGGCAAAGCCGTCGAGGATGTCGAGTTTGGTGAGCGCGATGCCGTCGATGCCGGACGTCTTTACCGTCTGGCGCACCAGCACGGCGTCGAACCAGCCACAGCGCCGGCGGCGTCCGGTATTGACGCCATATTCGTGACCGCGGTCGCCGATGCGCTGACCGATTTCGTCATGCAGCTCGGTCGGAAACGGGCCGCCGCCGACGCGCGTCGTATACGCCTTGGCGATGCCCAAGACATAGCCGATTGCGCGTGGGCCGAGGCCGGAGCCGGTCGCAGCGTTCGCCGCGACCGTATTCGACGAGGTGACGAACGGATAGGTACCGTGATCGACGTCGAGCAGCGCGCCTTGCGCGCCCTCGAACAGGATGCGCTTGCCGGCGCGGCGCGCGCCGTCGAGCAATTCCCAGGTCGCGTCCATGAACGGCAGGATTTTTGGCGCGACGCGCAGGAGCTCGTCGCGCAATACGCTCGCCGCGACCGGCTCCAGTCCGAGGCCGCACCGCAGCGGATCGTGATGCGCCAGCAGCCGCGCGATTTTTTCGTCGAGCGTGTCGGGCTCGGCGAGATCCATGAGGCGAATCGCACGGCGTCCGACCTTGTCTTCGTAGGCCGGCCCAATGCCGCGTTTTGTCGTGCCGATCTTGATAGCGTTATCCGAGGCGCCCTCGCGATGCGCGTCGAGCTCCCGGTGGATCGACAGGATCAGCGCGACATTGTCGGCGATCTTGAGATTGTCGGGGCTGACCTCGACGCCTTGCGCTTCGAGCTTGCCGATCTCCTCGACGAGGTGATGCGGGTCGAGCACCACGCCGTTGCCGATGACCGACAATTTGCCGGGCCGCACGATGCCCGAGGGCAAGAGCGCCAGCTTGTAGGTGACGCCGTCGATGACCAGCGTGTGGCCGGCATTGTGCCCGCCCTGGAAGCGGACGACGACGTCGGCCTCGAGCGACAGCCAGTCGACGATCTTGCCCTTGCCCTCGTCGCCCCATTGGGCGCCGACCACGACCACATTCGCCATCGCGCCCTTTTCCCTCGGCCCGCGCGCAAATTCGCAACAAAAAAACCCGGCGCAAGGCCGGGTTCTTGCGGTTGAGAATTAGCGGATCGGGGCAGGGGAGTAAAGGCGCGAGGTCATGCGGAGCGGCGGCCGCTGTCGCCAGCCACCACGCTTAACACCGGCCGATCGACCGCCGGCCAGACGCCGTTGCGGCTTGTTTTTCTTGACGTGATACAGCGCGGCGTCGGCGGCGGCGATCAGCTCACGCGGGCTCATCGTCTTTGTTGCGACCGATCCGACGCCGAAACTCGCCGAGATAAAGTCGCAAGCGCCAGGACCCTCGTGCGGCATCGCGGCTGTGGCGAGCGAGCGCCGCATCCGCTCGGCGATGCGGCTGCCTTCGCGCAAATCCGTATTGGACAACAGGACGAGAAACTCTTCGCCGCCGAACCGCGCGAGAATGTCTTGCGGCTGACGTGTCTCGGCCGCGATCAACGCCGCCATTTCCTTCAGACAGGAGTCGCCGGCGAGATGCCCATAATGGTCGTTGTAGCTCTTGAAGTGATCGATATCGATCATGATCGCCGCGACCTGCGTGAAAGGCCCCTGCCAGAGTTCCTGCAAGGCTTTATCCAGACCGCCTCGATTGAAGAAGGAGGTGAGCTTGTCGTGGCGGGATGAAAGGTCCGCCTCGGCATAGCGCAAGCTCTCGCGCAGGCGAAAGAGATATAGCGGCGCTCGCGCCGCTATGCGCTGAGGCTGCCATCGTCGTGGTGTAGACGACGACGAGAAGCACCAGCGAAGCGATGCTCGCTGCCTGCCAGCGCATATCGGAGAGGAACTGCACGGCGGCGAAATGCAGGACGAAGACAAACGAGGAAACGACCAGGACGATCGAGAATCTCGGACGCAGGCTCGCGCCGAGGAGCAACATGTTGAGCAGGAGCAGATATTGATAATGATCGCTGAACGGACTGGCGCTCCCGGCGAAAACGAACAGAACCTGCAGGCTCATCGCGAGCGGCAGGATCGCGGCAACGATCTCGCGGGCCATGCGCGATTTGAGCCGCGGAATGACGAGAGCGGCGCCGACCATGAGCGGCGTCACGATCGCCGCGTGAATCGCCGCTGAGACCTGCCATACGTCCGGGACGAAAACACGTCCGTCGCGAGTAGAAGATTGTAAACGACGATCGTCGGTTAGATGACGGCCCTGAGCCCTCGCGCGTATCGCGCTCGAACCGCTCTCGGAGCGCCCGCGGAAAGGGCCTTCGAGTGGCGATCAGCCGTTCCACCGTCGACAATTTGACCGCATCGGAGATCATGACGCGCGCTCCCGGCGAGGAACGTGTCAGCGAGGATTAAAAAAGGCTTTCGAGAACTCGCTCAACTTAGCATGCGGGTATATCCGGTGCGCGACTACTTCCCCGCCCGCTCCAAAACGACCTCGCGCTCGCCCGGCCATTTCATCCGATAGGCAAGGCGGATGTCCTTCGCCTCACCCGGCGCGAGGTCGAATGTCCAGCTCATCACGCCGCGTTTGTCGGCGACCTGCTTTTCGGTCGGCGGCGTCGTCTGCGGCAATTGCTCGACGGTGATTGCGGTGTTTTCCGAGATCGGGATCTGATCGATTACCGTCACGCGCACGGGAAAATCGTGCAGGTTCTTCACGCTCGTCTTGAACTCGCGCGTCTCCACCTTGGTTTGCCCCAACCAGTTCGGCTCGTTTTCCTTGCGGCGGAGGGGCACGCGCGTGACTTTCACCTTGTCGTCGGCGCCAAAACCGAGGTCGAGCGCGTCGCCAGGCGCGACCAAGCCGACGCGTCCCGTTCCGACGAATGTATTGTCGCGGCGCACGCGTACCTCGCCGGGCAGGATCGGCGCGTCCTCCTCGTTCAAGAAATGGCCTTCGATGTAAGCCGTGGGATCAAGCGCGGGCACGGTCTTGATGACGGTCGCCGGCATCATCTGCCGCGACGACAGGACGAAGCTCTTCCGCGTGCCGTCGCCCGGCACGCTGAGGCGCCCGGGCACCTGATAGGTCGCCTGGAAGGCGCCGGATTCGAGCGTTGCCGCTCGCTCCATAGCGGCGATTTGCGGCGCCGCAGGGGGCGCGGCCGGCGCGGCCTCGTTCAATGCGCGGGCCATTGGCCGGGGCGCTGCGCCGGTGGCTTTGGCCGCCGCCTCGGGCGCCGGGATCGGTGGCTCGTAGAAGGCGAGCTGCTGCGTCTGCATGTCCGGCGGCGCGGTGCCGCCGGAGACGCGCACCGTCGAGACGGAGAGCGCCACATCGTTCCAGTCCTCGCCGGTGCGCTGCGTGACCGTGGCGCGGCGCACGAATTCAAGGCGTGACTTGCCGCCCGATCCGGTATCGACGTTTGCGTCATAAGTCGGCTGCCATGACGCGCCGGGGACGCGGTAGCTCAGTTCGAGGCGCACCCTGCCGACGCCCGCCGGCGCCTGCACGCTCGCGAGAACATCACGGCCCGGACCCCTGGCAGCCGGGCGCTCGCGATTGTTCTCCAGCGCCTTCATATCCTGGTCGATATCGCGGGCGCGGGCCTTTGCGGCGCGCAGTTCGTCACCCACCTTGGCGAGCGCGTTGCCGACCGTGTCCCAAGCGGCGTTCCACTGGGCGATATCGAGCGGCCGCGATTCCGGCGACAGCTTTTCCGGCCCGCTTTGCGAAAAACGCAGCATCATCGCCTGCTTGGCGGTGAGCGCGTCGATCGTCACCTGCCAGCCTTCGCGGTCGGCGCGCAACGCCCGCAGGCGCGCCTCGACCGCGCTGTCGTTCGACTTGATGTCGCTCGGTGAGACGCGCGCCTCGAGCGTGCCGATCGCGATCTTCTCGTGCGCCGAGCCGCTGAGCCTGAGCGACGCGGGATCGAGCGAAAACGGCAGATTTCTGAAAACGAGTGTGAGATCGCCGGGGTTGAGATCGACCTCGGCGAGGCGCGTCACGCTCGCCGCGTCGGGCGACAGCGACACGGAGTCGACCCTGGACTGCACCTCGGTCTCGGCCGCACGCGCCGGCAGGAAAAGCGCAAGGCAGGCGGCAAGTGCGCCCGCCCCGGAAACCGCCGAAGGCATGACTGCGATGCGCCTCATCAACTTCCTCCAGCTTCGCTCACGCTCTAAGAGTGCCCGATAAATCGGCCCTTTTCGGGCCGATTTGTCTTCTCACGCGATTGCGCTTGCGCGCCTCTCATGGTCTTCGGGCCTCTCACTTACAGGAAAACGCGGTTGCGCGCCTTCAAGTCGCTCTGGTCTATTTTTTACGACAACGCCTGGCCGCCGCTGCTGGTGACAACGGCGCTGTGGGGCGGCAACGGCGTCGCTGCGCGTGCCGCCGCCGGCGAGGTCACGCCGATGACGCTGGTCTTCGTGCGCTGGGTGCTGGTGTGCATCGTGCTGATTGCGCTCTTTCACGAGCAAATCCTGCGCGAGCGCGATTCGCTGTGGCGCGCGCGGCGGCAAATCCTGCTCATGGCCGGCTTTGGCTTCACCGGCTTCACGGTGCTGTTTTATATCGCCGGCTATTACACCACCGCCGTCAACATGACGCTGTTGCAGACGGCCATTCCAGTGCTGGTGCTTGCGGGAGCCGCAATATTTCGCGGCGTGCCGATCACGTGGATGCAGGTAATCGGCATGCTGGTTGCCCTCTCCGGCATCCTGTTGATCGCGACGCATGGCGAGCCCATGCGCATCCGCGAGCTTGAATTCAACCGCGGCGATCTGATGATTTTGGGCGCCGCCGCGCTTTATGCCGGATATACGCTCGGACTGTTCGGCCGGCCGCCGATTTCCGCGCTTGTGTTCTTCGCCGGCCTCGCCATGGGCGCGCTGGTCAGCTCGTTTCCGTTTTTCCTGATCGAAGTATTTGGCGGCTATTTCCATGCGCCGACCGCGAAAGGCTGGGCGATTCTCGCCTTTGTCGCAATCGGTCCATCGCTCATCGCGCAGCTTCTCTATATGCGCGGCGTTGAACTGATCGGCCCGGGCAGGGCGGGGCTCTTTAACAATCTCACACCGGTTTTCGGCGCGCTTTTCGCCGTGCTCATTCTCGCCGAAGATTTCCACCTCTACCACGCGATCGCCATGGTGCTGGCGCTCTCCGGCATTTGGGTTGCCGAGCGGCGGCGCGCGCCGGTGCCAAAGAGACCTGCGCGTTGACGCAATCGGCCGCAATTCCTAGTGTGCGCGCCTCTCACGGACTGCCGATGAATCCTGCAACGGCGAGCGCCGCCGCCGCACCGCTTTCTCTAGAAGACGCCGCGCGCATCTCGGCCGCCTGGCCGTTCGAACAGGCGCGTCAGCTCGTCGAACGCATCAAGAAAAGCGGCAAGCAGGAGGTGCTGTTCGAGACCGGCTACGGCCCGTCCGGCCTGCCGCATATCGGCACGTTCGGCGAGGTCGCGCGGACCAGCATGGTGCGCCACGCTTTCGAAGTTCTGACCGAAGGCAAGATCAAGACGCGGCTCATCGCCTTCTCCGATGACATGGACGGCTTGCGGAAAGTGCCGGATAATATCCCGAACAAGGAGCTTATCGCAGCACACCTCGGCAAACCGTTGACGCGCGTGCCCGATCCGTTCGGTACGCATGAAAGTTTTGGCGCGCACAACAATGCGCGGCTGCGCGCGTTTCTAGACGCCTTCGGCTTCGATTATGAGTTCGCCTCCGCGACCGACTATTACATGTCAGGCCGTTTCGACGCGGCGCTTATGCGCATGCTCGCGCGTTACGACGCCATCATGAAAATCATGCTGCCGAGTTTCCGCGAGGAGCGTGCCGCAACCTATTCGCCGTTCCTGCCGGTGCATCCCGAGAGCGGCATCGTCATGCAGGTGCCAATCGAAGCGCACGATGCTGACGCCGGCACGATCACCTGGCGCGATCCCGCTTCCGGCGAGACGTACACGACGCTGATAATTGGGGGTAAATGCAAGCTGCAATGGAAGCCGGATTGGGCGATGCGCTGGTACGCGCTCGGCGTCGATTATGAAATGGCGGGCAAGGACTTGATCGACTCGATCAAGCTCTCCGGCCAGATCGTGCGCGCGCTCGGCGGCATGCCGCCGGAAGGCTTTAACTACGAGCTCTTCCTCGATGAGAAGGGGCAAAAGATTTCGAAGTCGAAGGGCAACGGCCTGTCGATGGAGGAGTGGCTCGAATATGCCAGTCCCGAAAGCCTGTCGCTGTTCATGTATCAGAAGCCGAGTGCGGCGAAGCGGCTTTATTTCGATGTCGTGCCGCGCACGGTCGACGATTACCTGATCTTCCTCGAGGCTTATCCGCGCCAGGATTGGAAGGAGCGGCTCGGCAATCCGGTCTGGCATATCCACGACGGCAATCCGCCCCCGCCCGAGCATATCGGCGCGAGCGGCGCGAGCATCTCCTTCGGCATGCTGCTCAATCTCGCGACAGTGGCCAACAGTGAGGATTCCGGCGTGCTCTGGGGCTTTCTCCGCCGTTATGCGCCGGATGTTTCACCTGAGACGCATCCGCGGCTCGACAAGCTCGTGCATTATGCCGTGCGGTATTTCCGCGATTTCGTGCGGCCGGTGAAAAAGTACCGCGCGCCCGACGATGTCGAACGCGATGCCTTGGGGAAGCTGTCGGCGATGCTTGCCGACTTGCCGAGCGATGCGAGCGCGGAAACAGTCCAGACCGCGCTTTACGATGTGGCGCGGCCAATCCCGCGCTACCAGGATTTTAAGGCAAAGACCGCGACGCCGCAGCGGCCAGGTGTGTCGAACGACTGGTTCAACATGCTCTATCAGGTGCTGCTCGGCGAAAATCGCGGACCGCGCTTCGGCTCTTTCGTCGCGCTCTATGGCATCGAGCCGACGCGCAAGCTCATCTCGGACGCGCTGAGCGGGGAATTGGTGAACAAAGAGGCGGCAGCGTGATGTTGCGCGCGCAAGAAGGAGCAACTGCTTGCCGAACCCCCTCCCCCTTGTGGGGAGGGGTAAGGGGTGGGGGTAGCGCGCCGGGAATCCGCACCAATCTACCCCCCTCCCCAACCCTCCCCCACAAGGGGGGAGGGGGTTCAGGTTGTGCCCTATGACTCAACATCGTGCCGCAATTATCGGCGTCGTGACTGCGTCGGATCGCGCCAGCGCCGGAAAATATATCGACGAGAGCGGCCCGGCGATCGAAACCTACTTGAAGCGCGTGCTGACGAGTCCGTTTTCCATCGAACGCCGCATCATCCCGGACGGATTCGAGAGCGTGCGCGAGACGATCGTCGATCTCGCCGACAATTTTCACTGCGATCTCGTCTTGACGACCGGCGGCACCGGACCGGCGCCGCGCGATCTCACGCCGGAAGCGACGCTCGCCGCCGCGCCGCGCGAGTTGCCGGGTTTCGGCGAGCTCATGCGCAAGGTCAGCTTGGAGCAGGTGCCGACCGCGATCCTGTCGCGTCAGCTCGCGGCGCATCGGGGGCCATGCCTCGTCATCAATCTCCCGGGCAAGCCCGCGTCGATCGAAGTTTGCTTGGACGCGGTGATGCCGGCGGTGCCGTATTGCCTCGATCTGATCGGCGCCGCCTATATCGAAACAAATCCGCAATTCGTGCAGGCATTTCGGCCGAAGCGGAAGTAGGCTCCGTCATTGCGAGTGAGCGCGGAATGCCATGGTCACGATCATTTCAACATTGGCTGTATTTATGCGTTCTATGTCTATAAGACTGAAGAAAACGGTTTGGGGGCATCGCAATTCTCGTTGGTGCGATTCTCTTCTCCTATTGTTCGGCCATGTTGTGACCGATTACCGCGAGCGCGACTGGGTTTGAGCCAGAGACGCTAACGAAGAGCTCCATCTTCGAGGCAATCCCTCCCTTGAGGGGAGGGTGCCGAGCGGAGCGAGGCGGGTGGGGTCTGATGCATCTTGCCGCTTGCTCGCGAAGAGCCGCCGCGCGCCAAAAACATCGCTAGGCAAATGCTCTCATTTCTAATCAGACCCCCACCCGGCCGCTGCGCGGCCACCCTCCCCTGAAAGGGAGGGAGGGCTAACGCTCATCAGCGTGGCTATTCCTTCGCCGCCCCCAAAATCGCGCCCGGCTTCGCCGCCGTCCCCGTCTGCAGCACCGCGATCAGCGCTTCGCCCTCTGCGAGCTTCGGCCGCGCGGCATCGAAATGCGCGGCGCCGCCCGACCATTCGCCAACCGCAATCGCTTCGCGCACCACGTTCGTGTAGGTGATGCTGCGGCCTTTATTCTCGCCGCGGCCGATCGCGACATTCGCGGTACGCAGCACGCGCAGCAGCCACAAAGTCGCTGAGCCGCTTGCATTTGCTTTCGGCGCGACGTCGATGCCGATCTTGCCGTCGCGATCGGTCATCGTCAGCGCGCAATTGAGAGTCTTGCCGTTGGCCGAAATCGCGTCCTGCACGACGTCGCGATCGTTGCCGACGGCGTGCGTGACGCCGTCGATCACCGCCTGCGGCGTGTAGACCTGGTCGTCGCGTCGCACGGCCGCGTAAGCCTTTTGACGCGCGGTGAAACCGGGCGAACCGAACGTGTCTTTCCAGCCGATATAATCCCAGTAATCGACCGGCCAGGACAGCACGACGAGGCTTGGATCTTTCGCCAGCTCGGCGAGGTAACGGTCGGCCGGCGGGCAGGACGAGCAGCCCTGGCTCGTGAACAGCTCTACGACGCCGCGCAGCTCGGCGGCGCGGGGGGCGCCCGGGATCG
>Ga0136846_1231179_pt1 | contig 10338 bp, 9 predicted proteins | sample HopSoiMetagenom2_FD_96841 | JGI IMG/M metagenome (GOLD analysis project Ga0136846, IMG submission 96841) | Grasslands soil microbial communities from Hopland, California, USA - 2 Assembly 2016 (version 4) | ecosystem: Environmental > Terrestrial > Soil > Grasslands | place: USA: Hopland... | reverse complement strand
GCGGACACCGCGCATCAGCGTGAGATTGGCGACGTTGGCAACCGCAATGATCAGGACGAGCACGGCCGCCCCCATGAGCAGCCGGAGCGTGAGCTGCGCTCGCTCGCCGAACACCTCACGAAACGGGATGACCGCGACGCGATAGTGCGACGCGGCGTCGTATGCTTCCGGGTGCTGTCGCTGCATCCGCGCGTAGACGGCGCCGACTTCCGTCCGCACACGACCGAGCGTGGCATTGGGCGCGAGCCGAGCGACCACTTGCGTCATGCGATGGGCACGGCCCTCGACCATGAGCGCGCTCATGTGGTGCTCGCTGTTCACCATGTTGAGGAAGGCCTCGACGCGGTCGGGGAAGTTTGGCGCCGGCTGCACGACGCCGATCACCGTCACCTGCCGTCGGTCCAGCGTGATCTGCCTGCCGACAACGGTCGAGTCTCCACCGAAGCGGTTGATCCACGTCGCGTACGTGAGCACGGCAACCGGCGTGGCGCCGGGCCCGTCATCGGACTGCAACGTTAGGCGCCCGACCACGGCAGCGAGGCCCATGACCTGGAAATAATTCCCCGTAACGAGACCGACGCTCCAGCGGACCGCACCTTCGCTGGCCTGATGGACCACGGCGAACGACGAGTACTCCGCGATGCCACTCAGCGACGCCACCCCGCTCCGCAGGTCGCGAACTTCCGGCACCGAGAAGGTGAGCTCGCCGCCTCCCATACCCTCCATGGAGTGCCGCAGGTAGACCAGGTGATCCCCATCGCGGTGCGGGAGCGGCTTGAGCAGCACACCCCGGACGACGCTGAAGATCGCGGTGTTGGCGCCGATGCCTAACGCCAGTGTGAGTACGACCACGGCCGTGAACGCGGGGCTGTGGCGCAGCGCGCGGACGCCATACGCGACGTCGGCGGCGGCGCTCTCGAGCCACGGGATGCCGCGCTGCGCACGGGTCGCGTCAGCGGCTTGCGTGAGACCGCCTGATGCCAGCACGGCCCGCCGCCAGGCGGCGTCCGGACGCATCCCGCGCCGGATGTATTCGGCCGTCTCCATCTCGAGGTGGGACTCGAGCTCTTCACGGAGCTCGTCGTCACCCCGGTGCTTCGTAAACATGCCAACGATGCGCGCGATCGCGGCGCGAACCCGTGTCATGTCAGCTCCCGTATGGGTGCTTCCTATGGGATTCCCATACGAACGTAGCGCTTTGCTGTCAGGTGCGCAACGTGCGTGGTGACCGCCGCTAGCTACGCTAGTTCCAGCGCAGCCCGCGCAGCTGATCGAGGTTCACGTTGCCTCCCGACAGCACGACCGCGACGCGTGAACCGGCCGGTAGCTTGACGAGGCCGTGGAGCAGCGCCGCGACCGGCGCCGCCGCCGCGCCCTCGACCACGAGCTTGCAGCGCTCCATCACCCAGATCACCGCGTCGAAGATGTCGCGATCCGGCAGCGCGACGATCTCGTCGACGAACCGCTGCGCCACCGAGAACGTCTTCTCCCCAACGCGCCGGACGCGAAGACCGTCGATGATCGTGCGACAGTCGATCGTCTCGAGGCGGCCGGCTTCCACGCTCATCTTCATCGCCGGGCCGTCGGAGGATTCCACACCAATGACGCGAATCTTCGGGTTGTGACTCTTCATCGCCATCGAGACGCCGGAGATGAGCCCGCCGCCGCCGATCGGCACGACGATCGCGTCGAGCTGCGGCCAGTCCTGCACGACTTCGAGGCCTAACGTGCCCTGGCCGGCGATGAGCTGCTCGTCGTCGAACGGATGCACGTATGTCAGCCCCTCCGTGCGCACGAGCTCCTTCGCCTTCTCGTTCGCCTCATCCCAGATGCTGCCGTGCAGCACGACTTCGGCGCCATAACCTTTGGTGGCCGCGATCTTGGCCGGCGTCGCATTCGCCGCCATGCACACGACGGCCCGGATGCCGTGAATCTTCGCCGCCAGGGCGACGCCCTGCGCGTGATTCCCGGCCGACGAGCAGACGACGCCGCGGCGTTTGTCCTCCTCCGGCATCTGCGCGAACTTGTTCAGCGGGCCCCGGATCTTGTACGCCCCGACGCGCTGGAACATCTCGGCCTTGAGCCGAATGTCGTAGCCGGTCGCCTCGCTCAACTGGCGAGAGGTCAAGAGCGGCGTGTGCTTGATATGCTCGGCGATGCGGGCCCGGGCCTCGCGGAAGTCGTCGAGCGTCAGGATGAACGGAGCGGCAGCAGTCTGCGTCACGGTCTCGTTAGGTTCGGCGTTATGGCTTCCGGGCAGTCGAGTCGACCGGCTTCAGGAATCGCGAACGACCACCGTGAACAGCACCGGCACCTTCACGTCCTTCAGGAATGGTGTCGCATTGTACTGCTTCAGGGTACCCGTGATCGTGAACTCGCTCGGCCCCTGCATTGTAGTTGTATATGCCCTCATTCACCGTCGCCATCACCGACGATGTGCACCTTGTCGTAGCCCAGGTGCGAGCGAAGTGAGTCGAGCTCGCTTCGAGCGATCGCATGCCGCCGAGGCGGACGACGTCGTATCCGCAGGCGGCGGCGGTTCCTTCATGCAGGCGACCGCTGGGGATGCGACGAGCATCAGCGCGACACGCAGGCTGGTACGCATCGAGTCGGCTCCGGAGGAAGGTTCTGACGACCCTGCGCGAGCGAAGATGGAAGCGTAGAGTCACCGCGTCGAGGGTAGGCGTGGAGAGACCGCGGATGTCATCCGTCTTCGGTTGATCGCACCATCACTCCCTCAAGTCAGGCTCCGTCGGTATTGTAAACGCCGCGGGTTCCAACACGCCCACCATCCGTCAGGAGTCGAGGAGAATGCGTTCAACGCGACGATTCATCGTAGTCAACACCGCGCTCGCCCTGGCGTGCGCGCTGCCGGCAGCAGCCCAGTCGGCGAGCGTCATGTCCGACCTGTCGGGCGACGTCGCCGAAACGGAGAAGAAGTTCATCGCACTCGCCAAGGAGATTCCGGCCGAGAAGTACGACTGGCGGCCCGCTCCCGGCATACGATCGATCGGCGAAGTGATCCGCCACGTCGCGAGCGACAACTATCTACTCCCTGCATCACTCGGTCACGCGCCGGACCCGGCGACCGGCATCAAGGCTGGCGACTACAAGACCGCGGGCGCGTTCGAAAAGAGGCAAGCGACGAAGGACCAGACGGTCGCCGACCTGGAGAAGTCGTTCGCGAGCCTGAAGCAGAGTATGCAGGAGACAACGCCGGCGAAGCTTGGTAACCAGGTGAAGCTGTTCGGAGAGTCGTTCACGACGCAGAAGTTGTGGGTGGCCGGCACGACCCACATGCACGAGCATCTCGGCCAACTGATCGCCTACGCCAGGATGAACGGCGTGAAGCCGCCGTGGAGTCAATAAGACCGGGAGACGGGGAACCCCCGGGATGCTCTTCACACCAGAAGAAGCATCCCGAGGGTTTTTTTATCCACCAGCAGCCAGCACGAGCAGCCAGCAACCAGCCGCCGTCTCCCGTCTCCCTATTTTTTCGCTGCCGCAATACACTCGATCTCGAGCAGCGCACCGGGAACCACGAGACCGGCCACGGCAACCGTCGTACGGGCTGGCGGCTCCGTCGGGAAGAACTCCTTGTACACGCCGTTCATCGCCTGGAAGTTCGCCACGTCCGTCAGAAACACCGTGCATTTCGCGATGTCGGCCATCGTGACGCCGGCGAGGGATGCGGACGCCTTCACGTTCTCCAGCGCCTGACGCGTCTGGCCCTCGATCCCGCCGTCGGCGAGGCCACCGCCACCAGGCTTCGTGCCGAGGGCTCCCGAGAGGAACACGAGGTCGCCGACGCGAACCGCGGTGGACAGCACACCGCCCGGTCGAGCGTTAGGCGGGTTGATCGCCTTCTTGTTGCCCTGCGCCGCGGCGTGCCGGGTCGACACAGCGAAAGCCGCCAGGGCGAGCGACGCGATCAGTGAGAACCGACGAACTCGCATGTTCGACCTCGATATGGATGGTTGTGAAGCGTGGAGACCATTTGTGCTCAGTTCTACCGCTGCCTCAGACCAGCACCCGCAGCGCGCCGGGCACGACACGGACTTCGAACTTCGTCCCTTCTGCCACGAGATCTCCGCAGCCGAAGAAGGCGGATTTGCGTTCCGTCTCGATGGTCACTCGCACCGCACGCCAGGCCGAGAAGACGTTTGACGCGACCGCCGAGCCGCGCAGGAGCTGCGTCAGCGCCGCGAGCAGCCGCACGCGCGCTACGTCGTGCACGACGCAAACGTCCAGCGCGCCATCCGCGTTGTCTGCCGGCACCGGCAGGGCGATGCCCCCGCCCATCGTCCGCTGGTTCGCGACGAAGACGCCATGGGCGCGCACGTCCATCGACTGGTCGGCCGTCTCGCCGGGAACGCGCCAGGTCAGACGCACGCGTTCCGCCAGCCCCGGCCGGAGCATGACGTTCGCGCCCGCCGAGATTCGATAGACCGCGCCGCCTAACGATTCGGTCGCCATCCGCGCGAGCGGATGAAGCGCCTTGAGCCACGGCACCACGAGCGCGGCGTGCGCGCCGATGCCGATGCCGCCAGCCGTCACGAACCGCCGACCATTCACTTCCAGCATGTCGATCGCACGCGTGCTGCGACGGACGATTCGGTCGAGCGCTCCGGCGATATCGTCAGGGATCCCGTTCGCCCGCGCGAAGTCATTCCCCGTTCCGAGCGGAATGACGCCGAGCGGGACGCCGGTGCCCGCGAGCTCCTGGGCGACCAGTCGAACGGTGCCATCGCCGCCCGCGGCGACGACGACCGCGGGTCGCTGCTCCGCAGCCATGCGCGCGCGCACGACTTCCGCCGCCTCGAGCGCAGAACCGACGGAGACGATCTCGATACCATAGCGACGACCGAGGGCGCGTTCGGCAGGCTTGCGCCACTCGCCGCGTCGAACGCGGCGAGCATTCGGGTTCGCGACGACAAGCGCCGCCGCGGTGGCGCCGGGTGGCGTTGGGCGGTGTGACACCAGAGAATCAGCCTCGACGCGCAACTGCGCCGACGCGGGAAGTTGATACGAGCACTCGCCGGTAAGCTAACCTGAGTGGCCAAGCTCGCCAGCGCTTGAGATCGTTCCAGCCGCAGGCATCATTCAACGTCACTGCGTGCAGGAACGGACGCCTCGCCGATTCCCGATTCCCGATTCCCGATTCCGGATTCTCGACCGTGTACCGGCAACTCGACGACGACCGCATCATTGAAACACTCGAGCAGCTCCGTCACCGGATCATCGAGCGATTTCCTACATCGAGTCTGGCGCGCGTGAGTGAGGAGCTGCTCGCCATCGCCCACGAGTCGGCGTCACACGTGGCGTATCTCGCAAAGCCGAACTGGCCGATTCGCGCAACCGTTGCGCTCGCGATCGCGGTGATGTTGGCGGTCGTGGTGACGGCAGCGTCACAGGTTCGACTGGCGGCCAACATCGCCGGCTGGCCCGAGTTCCTGCAGGGGGTCGAGGCCGCGATCAACGACCTCGTGTTTCTCGGGATCGCCGTCTTCTTCCTGCTCACGATCGAGACTCGGCTCAAGCGTCGCCGAGCGCTCGCCGCGTTGCATCAGCTCCGCAGCATTGCCCACGTGGTGGACATGCACCAGCTGACCAAGGATCCGGAGCAGTTGCTCACGAATCCACCGTCCACCGCGTCATCACCCACGCGCACGATGACACGCGTGGAGTTGGGGCGATACCTCGACTACTGCAGCGAAATGCTCTCGGTGACGAGCAAGATTGCGGCGCTGTTCGTGGAGCGGTTCGACGATCCCGTGACGCTCGCCGCGGTGAACGAGATCGAGTCGTTGACGGCCGGGCTGTCGAGGAAGATCTGGCAGAAGATCTCCATGCTACTCAACACCGTCGACAGCGAGGTATGAACAGCCGCAGCTAGCTTCCGCCCGCTGCTGGCTACGTGCGGCTGCTGGGCTGGTAGCCGAGTGCCGAGTGCTGCGGGCTACCGCCGCTTGCTGCAAAGCTGCTGCTATGAGCCCAACGAGCCGTCGCCCGTCGCCCGTCCCCGGCAGCCCCCAGTGGCCTAACGCCCAGTCTGTCGAGTTCGGGAAAATTTCTCGGTTGACGACAGTCCCGGCGCGGTGAATGTTGCGGGCGCGCCCGAAGGAAACGGTCGGTCTCGGACGCGATGCTCTCCGATGGGACGCCAGCGGAGGGTCGCCTGTCGGATGTTCGGCAACGACAGGTCGGTCGCGGGGTCGCTGGCCGCGACTGTAGCTTCGAGCGAATTCGGAAGCACCTGAGCCGGGACCGTTACGGCAAGGGTAAGGGAAGTCGACCGGTCCGCACGCAAGTGCGGTGTCGAACCAGACGATCGAATCCCGCCAGCGGAAGAAAGCCCCTCGGATCACGGTTCGCCGCGGTCCGAGGGGCTTTTACATATCGTCTCGACGCCACGCCGCCGGAAAGCCCATCGGGCATGCGCGTTGCGCTTCCCGCCCTCGAGATGACAGCTGTCGAGGACCGCTCGAGGAGCACGGACCGCCCGGAGAGCGGGGAAGACGGTAAACGCGACGAATCCCCGAAGCACGAGCAATCGAACGTCGCGATCTATGTATCGATCGCCGCCAACATCGCGATCGCCGCCACCAAGCTCGTCGCAGCAGGCGTGAGCGGCAGCTCGGCAATGGTCGCCCGAGGGGCTTCATTCGCTCGTCGATGCGTCCGATGGGACAACGTGCTGCTCGGAATCGCGGCCGTGTTCGACGGATCCTCATTCATCATTGCGCTTCGGGCTCTTCGGCAAGAGGAGCCGGACCGGGCCCTCGTGGAGGTCGTCCGGCGTGGCAAGGATCCGTCGACCTTTACCGTCGTGCTCGAGGACATCGCCGATCTCACCGGGCTCGCTATCGCGTTTCTCGGCGTGTGGCTCGGCCATCGCCTGGCGAACCCGTACTTCGATGGTGTCGCGTCCATTGGCGTCGGGCTCGTGCTCGCCGCCGTCGCGCTCGTGCTCGTTGGTCAGAGTCGCAAGCTGCTGGTAGGTGAGCGCGCGAGTGAAGAGGTGCTGCAGGCGGTGCGCGACGCCGCGGACGACGGAATGATCGAGTTCGCGGAATGCCCGCTGAGCATGCAGCTCGGTCCTAACGAGGTGCTGCTCGGTGTCACCGCGCGGTTCGCTCCCCACCTCTCGGCCAACGAGGTGGCGACAGCGATTCAGCGGTTCGAGGACCGCTTGCGAAAGGCTCGGCCCGATGTCAAGTACATTTGCGTCGAGCCCATTCCCCAACAGGCACAACTGTCTTCACCGACTCCGATCGCGCGATGAAGAGCGAAGAACCGAGTGAAGTCCTGTCGGTCGATGGCCGACAGGTCCGCATCACGCACCCGGGCAAGCCCTACTTCTCCCGCGACATCAAGCTCACGAAGCTCGATCTCGTTCGGTATTACCTGTCGGTCGCGAGTGGCGCCGTCGCCGGAATCCGCGATCGGCCAGTCGTTCTGAAACGCTTCGTTCATGGTGCGGAGGGCGAGCCGTTCTATCAGAAACGCGCGCCCACAGGCCGCCCGGCATGGCTGCGGACGGTCACGCTGTCGTTTCCGTCCGGCCGCACCGCAGAGGAGATCGTCGTCGACGACGCCGCCGGCCTCGCCTGGATCGTGAATCTGGGATGCATCGAGCTGCATCCGCACGCCGTGCGCGCGACGGACCTCGATCACCCCGACGAGCTTCGCATCGATCTCGATCCGGGCCCCGGGGTCACGTGGGACGATGTGCGGCGTGTTGCAATGGAAGCGAAAGGCCTGCTCGACGACCTGGGACTTCGCGGCTGGCCCAAGACCAGCGGCTCGCGTGGCATGCACGTCAACGTGCGCATCCATCAGCGCTGGACGTTCACGGAAGTGCGTCGCGCAGCATTGGCGTTCTCGCGGGAAGTCGAGCGTCGGTCGCCGACGCTGGCGACTTCCAAATGGTGGAAGGAGGAACGGCGCGGCGTGTTCCTCGACTACAATCAGAACGCGAAGGACCGTACCACGTGCTCCGCCTATTCGGTGCGGCCGCTCGCCGACGCCCGCGTCTCCACGCCACTCCGATGGGAAGAGATTCCCGACTGCGAGCCGGCGGATTTCACCGTGGCGACCGTCCCGGTACGCCTGGCATCGTTAGGCGATCCGAACGACGGAATGGACGGCGCAGCCGGATCGCTGGAGGCGTTGCTCGAGCTCGCGGCCCGCGACGAGGCGGCCGGTCTCGGCGACGCGCCGTGGCCACCGCACTTTCAGAAGATGGACGGCGAAGCGACGCGCGTCGCACCGTCTCGCGCGAAGGGGGTCGCGAAGCCAAAGACGGTCGCCAAGGCCCCGCGCGCGAAGATGCCGCTCATCGTCGTCTCGAACTCGACGAAGAAGGACGCCGCGCTGGCCGGGCTCGCGCGCTGGAAGGCCAGGCACCCCGAAGCCGCCGAGCATCTCGCGGTCGACGATGTGCTGGTGGACTCGATGCGTGGCCGCTCGTCGACGTGGACGCGCATTCGCGTGAACCTTCGCAACGTGCCCGAAGCGATCAGGCCTCCTCAGGAAACGCCGGATCCGGATGACGATCCCACGCGCGCCTGGCGCGAGTGGAGAGACAAGGCGAAGGAAAAACCGGTCGACTAACGACCTGCCGCGAAGATCTGACTCAGCTCGTGCGGCGGTACCACCTCGAGCTGCGCGAACGTGCAATCCCTCGGTCGCTTGTCGGATCGCCAGCGCCGAAACTGCGCCGTGTGTCGGAAGCGTCCGCCTTGCATGTGGTCGTACGCCACCTCGACCACGAGCTCGGGCCGCAGCGCTTCCCACGACAGGTCCTTGCCCTGACTCCAACGACTGATCGATCCGGGCCGGCGATGCACCGCGGTCTCCTCGTCCGACGGTGCCTCGGCCCACGCGCGCCACGGATGGCCCTCGAGGGCGTTCTCGCGATACGGTTCCAGAAACGCGATGAGATCCCGCCGTTTGGCGGCGGTGAAGCTCGCGCAGACGCCAACGTGCTCGAGGTTCCCGTCATCGTTGAAGAGTCCGAGGAGCAGTGAGCCGAGCGCTGTGCCCTTCCCGTTCTTGTGCCAGCGGAAGCCTGCCACGACACAGTCACACTCACGCTCGTGCTTTACCTTCAGCATCACGCGCTTGTTAGGCTCGTAGGTTCCGTGTTCGACCTTCGCGATCACGCCATCGAGCCCGGCGCCTTCGAACCGGCTGAACCAGTCCGCGGCTACCGCTCGGTCACGTGTCGCTGGGGTGAGATGCAGCGGGGGTGTCAGCCTCCCGCCCACGAGTGACTCGAGCACCGCTCGTCGCTCGCGAAACGGCGTCTTGCACAAGTCACGGTCGCCCTCGCAGAGCAGGTCGAAGAACACCACCGACGCGGGGATCTGCCCGGCCAGCAGCTTCACGCGAGACGCGGCGGGATGAAGCCGCAGCTGCAGCGCCTCGAAGTCGAGACACCCATCCCGCGCGATGACGATCTCCCCGTCCACGACACAGCGTTCGGGCAGCTGTGTCTTGAGCGGTGTGACGAGCTCCGGGAAGTAGCGCTCGAGCGGCTTCTCATCGCGGCTCTGGATGAACAGCTCGTCGCGATCGCGGAAGATGAGCGTTCGGAATCCATCCCACTTGGGCTCGAAGATCCATCCTTCGCCGGGTGGGAGCTCGTCGACGCGATTGGCGAGCATCGGAAGTACGGGTGGATTGACCGGGAGGTTCATTCGCGAGGACGGAGCGGTATGGGGTGCGACTCGACACCGGCAGGTTGCGAGCACGACAACAGGCGACCAACGATATTGCGTTCAGACTCGTCTCGTCAGTCCGCCGGCGTTATGAACACGAGGTTCCATGCGTGCGCTCATCGTCATTGCTCTCGTCGCAGCCGCCGGCGTCGATAGCGCGGCAGCACAGCCACCGGGCAAGTGGCCACCCGACTCGCTCGTGAACGTGCAGGTGATCCCGAAGACGACGCAGCCGGTGCAGGTGTGGGGCATGATGCGCAACATCGCCGGAGCGCTAGGCGTTTCATGCACCTTCTGCCATGTGGGAAGCGACACTGCGCCGCTCGAGCGGATCGACTTCGCGACGGACGAGAAGCGAAACAAGCGCGTTGCTCGCCAGATGATGCGCATGGTGCAGGAGGTGAATAACCGGCTCGATACGATTCCATCGCGACCTACGCCTACGGTGGCTGTGACGTGCATCACGTGCCATCGTGGTGTAAACCGACCGGTCCCCTTGGCAAACATCATCGTCGAGGCCGCGACGGCGGCCGGCGCGGACTCCGCGATCCGCACGTACCGCGCGCTACGTGACCGGTACTACGGTCGCGACGCGTATGACTTCGGTGAGGTG
>Ga0136846_1228242_pt1 | contig 10339 bp, 9 predicted proteins | sample HopSoiMetagenom2_FD_96841 | JGI IMG/M metagenome (GOLD analysis project Ga0136846, IMG submission 96841) | Grasslands soil microbial communities from Hopland, California, USA - 2 Assembly 2016 (version 4) | ecosystem: Environmental > Terrestrial > Soil > Grasslands | place: USA: Hopland... | reverse complement strand
CGTGATGAGGCGCCGCAGCCAGGGGCGGATCCGGATGTTGAGGAATCCTTCCATCACGATCTGGCCGGCGAGGGTGCCGGTCAGGGTGGAGTTCTGGCCGGAGGCGAGCAGGGCGAGCGCAAACGCCGCGCTCGCACCGGCGCCGAGGAGCGGGGTGAGGAGCTGGTAGGCGTCCTGGATCTCGGCCACCCCGGCGTGGCCGCTGGTGTGGAAGGTGGCCGCGGCGACGATGAGGATCGCCGCGTTGATGAAGAGGGCGAAGGAGAGGGCGATCGTCGAGTCGACGAAGGCGTAGCGCACCGCCTCGCGCTTGCCGGCGGCGTTCTCGTCGTACTTTCGCGTCTGCACGATGGACGAGTGCAGATACAGGTTGTGCGGCATGACGGTGGCGCCGAGGATGCCGATGGCGATGTAGAGCTTCTCGCGGTCGGCGAGGATGTCGCTGGTCGGCACGAAGCCGCGCAACACGCCGCCCACGTCGGGGCGTGCGAGGAACAGCTCGAAGGCGAAGCAGACGGCAACGGAGGCGATGAGGGTGATGACGAGCGCCTCGAGGACGCGGACGCCCTTGTTCTGGAGATAGAGCAGGAGCAGGACGTCCAGCGCCGTGATGGCGACGCCGAGCGGAAGCGGGATGTGGAAGAGGAGGTTGAGCGCGATCGCCGAGCCGATGACCTCCGCCAGGTCGCAGGCGGCGATGGCGATCTCGCAGAGCAGCCAGAGCATCCAGACCACCGGCGTGCTGTAGTGGTCGCGGCAGGCCTGGGCGAGGTCGCGCCCGGTGACGATCCCCAACTTGGAGGAGAGCCCCTGGAGGAGGACCGCCATCAGGTTGGAGAGGAGGATGACGCTGAGGAGGGTGTACCCGAAGCGCGATCCACCGGCGAGGTCGGTGGCCCAGTTGCCCGGATCCATGTAGCCGACGGCAACCAGGTAGCCCGGGCCGGCGAAGGCGAGGATCTTCCGCCACTTGGTCGTGCCCCCGATGGGGACGCTGCGGTAAACCTCGGCGAGGCTGGGGGCGACGCGCGCGCGTCGCCATCCCGGCTCAGCAACGGCGGGGGGTGGCGAGGTCCTGGGTTCGTCTGGTGGGAGAACGGGCTGGATCGCGGACATTCGGCGACGGGGAAGTCGCGGCGCAGCGCTACTGTGGGAAGCGGGGGCCGCCGTGTTTAGGCTCGCCTAAATATATTTCGAGGCGGCCTTTACGCAATCCCCCTGGCCTACCCGATTCAGAACTCCCAGGTCAGCCCCACCAACGGCAGCCGCGGCCACTGATCAAGCTCCCCCGTCACGACCTGGACGTTGCGACCGTTCGCCTCGATGTGCTTCCAGAGCCCGCGGACGTTCCTCGTCCCCAGGAGGTTGTAGGCCTCGGCGAACGCCGACAGCCGCCCGCGGCTCGTCTCGAAGTAGCGCGTGAAGCGCGCATCCACGCGGCGATAGTTGGGCAGTCGCATCGAGTTCAGGTCGCCCACCGTGCGGTCCACGTGCACGACGAACTGGGTGGGCGAGTTCGCGAGCGTATCGAGGACGAGCTTCGTGGGCGTGTACGGCCAGCCGGAATGCCACACGCCGCCGACGCTCAGGCGCCATGCGTTGCTCACCGGTCGCAGCGACCAGTCGCCATGCAATGCATGCCGCTGATCGAGCGCCCGCGGCACGGTGCGGCCGTCCACGACGTCGTTCGACGATGCGAGCGCATAGCCGAGCGACCAGTCCATCAGGCCGGCCCCGCTGCGCCCCACCTGGAGCTCCACTCCCCGATCGCGGCTCTCCGTCCGATCGACGCGCATGCGATCCCACATGATCTCTGGAAAGGTCCAGAGCTCCGCGCTGGAGTTGGTGTACAGCGGACGCGCATTGGTCGTGTGGCGATCGTACGCCTCCACCCGCGCGCTGACCCCGAGCGGGAGCGCCTGCTCCACACCAAGGATGCGCTGCTCGGCCGTCTCGGCCCGCGCGAACTCGCTCACGCCGTCCTGGACCTGCAGCGAGAAGAGTTGCTGCGACTGGCTGTAGTGGCCCCATGCGCCGCGCACCGTCGTTCCTTCGCGCGGCTCCCAGGAGACGTTGAGCCGCGGGCTCACGATCGACTCGTCGAGAATCGAGTTGTGGTCGAGCCGTGCACCCGCTTCCACCGTGAGCGACGGCAGCAGGCGCACGCGCGGCGCGACGTACAGCGCGTAACGGTTCGTGCCGGGCGACGTCGCGATCACCGTGGTGTCGACGATCGAGCTGCCGACGCTCTTCGTGTCACGCACCATGCTGAAATAGTCGTACGACGCTGCTTCGTGCTTCGCGTCGAATCCCCACTTCAGCATCGTGTTCGGCGTCAGGTCGAAGGTCCAGTCCTGCCGCAGCCCGACGCGATCCAGCGTCCGATGATCCCTGATGAGTGCCGCGGGGAGGCCGTTCTTGCTCTCGTCTCCGTCGCGACGCCAGTCGAGCATTCCCGCGGAGAGCACCGTCGACTGCTTGAGGCGAGAGCCGAAGCGGTCGTCCCAGGTGAGCCACGCGTAATTGCTCGCGTAGTCGCTCGCGATGTTCGGGTCGTCCTTCTGGAGGTACCGGAAGGTGTCGCTCGCGCGGAGCACGTGCATCGCGACGCGCCCGCCGGCGCCGAGATCGTACTGCGCCTTGGCGAAGAGATCGTAGTAGCGCGGACGAATGGAGTCGCGGACGCTCGTCAGCTTGAGGGCGACGTCGAGGTAGCCCGGGCGCATCGAGACGAGCCATCCGCCCTTGCCGCCGGCGAATCCGCCCTGGGACGTGAGCCGCGCATTCATCACGCTCAACCCGAGTGACATCCGCATCCGGTCCGTCTGCGGATCGCTCGTCTGCATCGCGAAGACACCCGTGAGCCGGTCGCCGTACTCGGAGGAGAAGCCGCCTGTCGTCAACGACGCTGAGCCGAGCGACTGGATGTCGATGATGGAGAAGGCGCCGCCGACGTCCCTTAAATGAAAAGGCTCGACGAGCTCCAGCCCGTCGAGCGTGACGTACAGCTCGTCGCCCGAGCCGCCGCGTACATTGAATTTTGCCGAGAAGTCGTCCGCCGAAACCCCTGGTAATCGAGCGACGGCTCGGTAGATGTCCTCACCAATCTGCGGGAGTGTCCGGAGCTGCTCTTTCGACAGCGTCTGCGGTGTAGCGAGGCTCGGCATGAGCAGGCCGAAGTATCCGGGAGTGACGACGATCTCCGATAGTGCGAGCATCGCGCGATGCATCGAGAGATCCAGCTTGCCGACGTCCTCCGGTATTCGGAACGGCTTGACGGTGAGCGGCTCGTAGCCCATGCGCAGCACGCGCAGCGTATAGACGCCGTGCGGCACGTTGCCCATCGAGAAGGTCCCGTCGGAGCGCACGTAGGCGTAGTACTGCGTGCCGAGCAGCTCGACGCGCGCGCCGGCGACCGGCTTCCCGGCGACCGAATCCTGCACCGTGCCGCCCACCGTCGCCGTGGCGCGCCGAGCGCGCGTCGCGCGCGGTGCCTCGGTCGCACTCGAGGAGTCGGTGCGCGGCGGCACGGCATGCACGACGCTCGAATCGCCCGGGTGTGCGACCTGTGCGGGTGACGTGGCGGCTTCCTGCTGTGCGCCGGCCGGCGCGGCGAAGACGCAGAATGCGACGGCCAGCGCTGCGCAGGCGAAGTGATTCACCGTGATCCTGGGCATCAGGGAGACACCATGAGGCGCGCGGCAACGCGGGACCATGCCCAACGGGTGTCCCAGGCGGCGTCGGCGGACGAGCGCACGACGGAGGTGAGCGCGCGAAGCATCGCTTCACGCGCCGGATCCTTCGCGAGCCAGCGCTGGAGCGTCAGCGCGTCGTCTGGGGACGCCTCGCCGGCGAGATGCCGGTCGAGCAGGCGCCAATCGAGATCGTCGGACATGCGTCGCGGAGGGGGCCGCGCAGTGGGGAGGCGACGCGGGGAGGCATCGCGGGTGGGGAATATCGGAGCAGATGCGACGTTGGGTGCGTCGCGAGGGGGTGCAATTGATAGGACAACCTGGACCGCGTAAACCCCACACCGGGTGGGGCGCGTCCCGTCAGCGCAGGTCGCCCTCGGCCCGATCGCGCAGCGCGCGGAGGCCGCGCGCGAGCTGCCGCTCGACTCCCTTCACGGTGATCCCCAGCACCTCGGCGATCTCGGCGTGCGTGAGCTGCTCCTCCCACCGGAGCTGCATCACGAGGCGGCAACGCTCCGGCAGCGCCTCGAGCGCCGCACGCAGCCGGGTGCGTCGCTCGTCGTCGTCGAGCAGGTCGTCGGGACGCGGCGGCGCGCGATGCAGCGCGCGGACGTCGGGGATCGCCTCGTCCTCTTCCCAGTCACGCTCGACCAGCTGATGCTTGCGCACGTTGAGCGCCCGGTTGCGGACCGCGGCGAACAGGTAGGATCGCAGGCTGCCGCGCACGTCGAGGCGCAATCGTCCTGCCCAGATGCTCGTGAACACATCCTGAACGAGGTCTTCCGCCGCGGCGCGGTCGTGCAGGTAGCGGTTGGCGAAGCGGCACAGCGCGGCGTAGTGCTCGTGGAAGAGCGTCTCCAGGGCAGCCGGATCGCCGTCGCGGATTCGTCGCGCGAGATCGGTGGCGGAAGTGGTGCGCGCAGGAAGATGCCTCACAAAAACGGGGACCGGGGCGTTCGGCGGCTCGTCACCGGTACATGAGGCCGTGCCGCGCCGCGAGGTCGTGACAGTGTGGATTGGAGCCAATAGCATTCCCGAGCGCCGCAACAACGGGTAACGCGTGCGACGCGACCATCTGCTCACACGACCGCCACGACGCACCACGGAGAAAAACGATGATCGAGGGACTGGGGCAGGTCGCGCTCACGGTAGGCGACATGGAACGGAGCGTCGCCTTCTATCGCGACGTCGTGGGGCTGCGCTTCCTCTTCGCGCCTGCGCCGACGCTGTCGTTCCTGGCGATTGGCGACGTGCGCCTCATGTTGAGCAAGCCGGAAGGGACGTTCGTGCCCGGCAGCAGCACCGTGCTGTACCTGCGCGTCGCCGACATCGAATCGGAGCACGCCGCCATGACGCAGCGGGGTGCGACGTTCGTCGATGCGCCGCACCTCGTCGCGCGCATGCCGGATCACGAGCTGTGGATGTGTTTCCTGCGCGACCCCGACGAGCACCTGCTCGGCTTGATGTGCGAGAAACGCTAGACCCTGGGGGTCAGCTCCCGGGATCAGATCCTGGGGTCAGATACCGAAGGTGTCTGACCCCTTGCCCGTAGGAATCCGACCTGACGGAGCGTCAGCTGCCGGCCGGCGGCTCGCCCATGAACGTCAACAGCTGACGCAGCGCACGCTCGGTGAGCCCCCACACCGTGTACTCGTCATGCTGGAACACCTGCACCTGCCGCGCGATGCCGCGCACCATCACGGTGCCGATCGTCCACGCGCCGCGCTCGGCCAGCGCTGACAGCGGCACCCAGAACGCCGCGGCCACCTCCTGGCTCGGAACGATCGAGACGTCGGCGCGCACCAGCGCGACGTATGGACGGATGATGATCGGCGGCAGCGTCGGCGTGCGTGGATAGAGATCGTCGAGATGGCCGAGCAGCCGGCCGTCGCGCGCCACGTCGACGCCGGTTTCCTCCAGCGTCTCACGCAGCGCCGTCACGGCGAGATCGTGGTCGGTGGGCTCCATGCGTCCGCCGGGACAGGCGATGTGACCGCTCCACGGATCGCCCTCCGCTTCCGCGCGCTTGATCATGAGCAGCTCGGGCCCACCGTCGGCGCGGGCGCGCAATGCAAGCAGGATCGCGGCGCGACGCACCGATTCCTCCGCCTCCACTTCCACCGGCGGATGCTCGGCGAGCGAGCGGAGGAGTCGGACGATTCGGGGATGCGCTTGCAGCCGATCCAGCTCGGCCGTCGGCAGCATCATCCGCGCGCTGGCGCGAGCAGCCGATCGACGAAGAACCGTACCGTGCGGTCCGTCGCCTCGAGCAGCTGGGGCGAGGGCGCGTCCATGCCGTGCGCCACGTTGAACGTGTGCGTCCCGCCGGGGATGCGCAGGAGGGTCGCATTCGATCCCGCCGCGCGCGCGAGCTGTTCGCTCTCGCCGATCTGCACCGTCTCGTCGGCGTCGCCGTGCACGATGAGCCAGGGGCAGAGCAGCGTCTCCGCCGCGCGGGTCACGTCGAGCATGCCGTCGCCGTACTCCGTCGCCTCGTCCAGCACGGCCGTGCGCAGCTTGAAGACCTGCTTCGTGCGCGCGTTCTCCACCGGGAACTCGCCTGTCGTGCGCCATTCGTCGGCGATGTCCGTCGGCCAGCGCTTCACGGTGCTGATCGTCGCCCACGTCGCGAGCGCGTGGATGCGGACGTCGCGCGCCGCGCGCAGGATGGCGATGCCGCCGCCGCGCGAGTGGCCGAACAGTCCGTGCTGTGGCGCGATCCAGCCGTTGCGCTCACCCTCGCCGAGCACGATGCCGAGGTCGTGCAGTTCGCGCGTGTAGGTGTTCTCCTCGAACGCCTCGGGATCGTCGAAGCTCTCCATGTCCTCGCCGACGCCGCTGCCGGAGAAGTTGAACGTCACCGCGGTGATCCCCGCTTCGGCGAGGCGGTCGGCGAGGTAGGGGAAGAAGGCGAAGCGCGCGAATCCCTTGAAGCCGTGCACGAGGACGACGGAGGCGCGTGAGTCGGGGACGAGCCGCACCTCGCCGCGGATCGTGCGCCCCATTGCCCCTTCGAGGTCGAATCGCTGGGGTGTAACGCGGCTCGGGGCGGTCATTCCTGGATGTCTCCTCCCGCTTCGACCCATCCGCGAAATCCGGAGTCGAGCGAGCACACGTCCTTGTATCCCATCTCCTCGAGCGTCTCGGCGGCGAGCGCCGATCGATTCCCCGCCGCGCAGTAGAGCACGATGGTGGCGTCGCGCGGGATCGCCGCTTCCACCTTCGACTCGATGCGGCCGCGATCGAGGTGAACGGCGCCGGGGATCATCCCGAGGTTCACCTCGTTCAGGTCGCGACAGTCGACGAACGTGGCGGTGCCCTTCTCGTGAAGCGCGAGCGCTTCCTTGGCGGATATCTGTCGCACGCGAGACCTGGCTTCTCGGTAGAGGTCGTTGGCGGTCTTCATCGGAGTGGTCGCGGTATGTCTGGTCGGCGTTGCACGCGCAGGGCCGCGCTCACGACGTCTCTACATGCAACGAGCGCGCGTCGGCGTCGAGCTCGGCCATCGCGCCGAGCGGGAGCGTCCACTGCTCGCCGATGTGGCCGATCGGCGCCCCCGCGATGGCCGGAACGCCGGCGACGTCGGCGGCCTCGCGGAGGATCACATCGAGCGAGCGCACCGAAAGCTCGTGCCCGGGGGTGCTCTCCGTGAAGTGGCCGGCCACGATCCCGACGATCCGGCCGAGTGCGCCGCTGTGCAGGAGCTGGGTGAGCATCCGGTCGATCCGGTAGGCGGGCTCGCCGACGTCCTCGAGCACGAGCAGCGCGCCCTCATAGTCCGGTGCGTACGGCGTGCCCGCGAGCGCCGAGAGCAGAGCGAGATTCCCTCCGACGAGCCGCCCACGTGCGCGCCCGCCGCGGATCGTCCGCGCCGCCGGCGCGTCCCCCAGCGTATCGCGGCGCTCGACCACCGCGCGCACGAGCGAGTCGCGCGAGAATCCGCTCAGCGTTTCGCGTGCCGTCGGCCCGTGATAGGTGACGAGGCCACAGCGCGCGCCGATCGCGGCGTGCAGCGCGGTGACGTCCGAGTAGCCGAGCAGGACGCGCGGGCGCCGGCTGAGCGAGGCGTAATCGAGGTGCGGCAGAAGGCGCATCGCGCCGTACCCTCCGCGCACGCACCAGATCGCGTCGACGGACTCGTCGGTGAGTGCGGCGTTCAGGTCGCGCAACCGCTCATCGTCATGCCCGCCCAGGTAGTCGTGGCGTGCGAGCACGTGCTCGGCGGCCGTTGGCTCCCAGCCGAGGGCGCGTGCGTTGGCGAGGGATCGCTCCAGCTCATCCGGCCCGCGCAGCGGTCCCGCCGGCGCGACGAGGGCGACGCGAGCGCCGGGAGCGAGCGGTGGCGGAAGTCGCATCGCGGGCAACGTAGAGAGCGCCATCACGCGGGGCAATGGCCCCGGCAGATGGACGCGACGGGCGAAGCAGACGCGAGCTCGCATTCGTGTCGAAGGTCGAACGCGCGAGCGCGTGGACATTGTCGCGACCGGTGACAAATGGCACCCGTTATGCCCCCAAAGGGGCCACCCTCGGCGATACGGTGCGGTGGCCGGTCGATCGGGGGTCCACTTTCAGAAGAAGGAGGTTCGCCAGATGACCGATCGCGACAAGAATTCGGACTCGTCGAACGTGAACCAGAGTGGGATGAGTGGATCGTCGGGCCGTTCCGGCTCGCAGGGCGATCAACAGTCCGGCTCGTCGGGACGCCAGGGTCAGTCGGGCTCATCGTCGCAAGGTGGCAGCCGCGACGATGCGTCGGCGGACGAAGGCAGCTCCCGCAGCGCTCCAGGAAGCAGCCGCTCCTCGTCCGCCTCGGACGAGCTGGCGGGTGACACGAGCCGCTCGGGAATGAGTGGCCAGCGTGGTCAGACCGGACAGAGTGGACAGATGGGATCGTCGGGCTCGGGCAGCAGCTCGTCGGGCTCCTCCGGCTCGTCGGGATCGTCCGGCTCGTCCGGATCATCAGGGTCGGGGATGTCCGGCTCGTCACGCTCGGGTGGCACGGGCGGCTACGGTGGCTCGAGTGGCTCGAGTGGCTCGAGTGGCTCCGGAGGTTCGAGCAGCAGCTCCGGCAACCAGGGCGATCGCGGTCGCTCCGGCGGCTCGAGTGGTTCGAGCGGCTCGAGTGGAGCGGGAGGCAGCGGCTCGCGCTGACGTCACCGATCGACGAACGATGAAGGGCGCCTCCGCGGAGACGCCCTTCATCGCGTTCGGCGTCTAGCTTCCTCGCGTGCCTCTGCTCGCTCCCGTCCTGTACGCCGCTCCATGGGTGGTCGGCCCGCTCGCGGCGATCCTGCGGGCGACCCAGTCGCGCTCCCTCGACGAGGAGAGCGCCGAACCGCCGCGGGAGCCACCGCTCGTCTCGATCGTGATCCCGGCGCGCAACGAGTCGCGCAACATCGCGCCGTGCATCGAGTCGGCGCTCGCGTCGTCCTATCCACGGCTCGAGGTCATCGTCGTGGACGATCACTCGACCGACGACACCGGCGCGATCGCGGCGTCGCTCGCCGCGCGCGATCCACGGCTGCGCGTGATCGTCCCGCCGCCGCTGCCCGACGACTGGTTCGGCAAGCAGTGGGCATGCGCGACCGGAGCGGCACAGGCGCGCGGCTCCGTCCTGGCTTTCCTCGACGCCGACACCCGCCAGGCCCCCGATCTCGTGACGCGCGTCGTGAACGCGATGACGTCGCGCGGCGCGGATCTCATCTCCGTCGCCGGCACCCAGGAGACCGGGAGCTTCTGGGAGCGGCTCGTGCAGCCGCAGGTGTTCAGCATCCTGCTGCAGCGCTACGGCAGCACGGAGCACGTGAACCGCTCGCGCTTCGCGTCGGCCAAGATCGCCAACGGTCAGTGCCTCTGGGTGATGCGCGACGCGTACGACGCCATCGGCGGACACGGCGCGGTGCGCCACAAGGTGGCCGAGGACCTCGCCATGGCGCAGCACTGGTTCCGCGCCGGACGCACGGTGTCGCTCGTCCTCGGCCTCGATCAGCTCTCGACGCGCATGTACACGTCGCTGCGCGAGCTGATCGAAGGATGGGGCAAGAACGTCTTCGCCGGCGGCCGCGACGCGATGCCATTCGGTGCGCTGGGACGCGCGATCTTCCCACTGCTGCTCGTGATGCCGTCGCTGTTCCAGCTCGCGCCGCCGATGGTGCTGGCGCTCGCGCTGGCCGGCGTGCTGGGCTCGAGCGCGCTGACGTGGGCCGCGATCGCGACGGGGGCGAACCTGGTGTGGTGGGCGCTGGTGTATCTCTGGCTGCGCGTCTCGCCGGCGTACGCGCTGCTGCACCCACTCGGTGCGCTGGTGCTGCTCTACATCTCGCTGCGCGCCATGGTGCGAGGAAGCCGGGTGCGGTGGAAGGAGCGCGACTACAGGGCCGCCTGACGCTCTTCCGCTGATGCGCGCAGCAGAGCGGTGCCAGACCGTCGCACGCGGGCCCGTACCGTGCGCGCGTGCGAACACTTCGTCACGCCGCGGCGCTCCTCGCGAACGCGCACTCCCTCGACACGCTCCGTCCCATCGCCGCCGAGCTCGGGATCCACGGCGACCCAGTGCGCGTCGACGACGCTAACCGCCGAGCGCTTGGCATACCGCCCGACGTGCTCGACGCACACGTGGCGCGCGGACCTGGCGCGATCCGCGCCCT
>Ga0136846_1239977_pt1 | contig 10342 bp, 6 predicted proteins | sample HopSoiMetagenom2_FD_96841 | JGI IMG/M metagenome (GOLD analysis project Ga0136846, IMG submission 96841) | Grasslands soil microbial communities from Hopland, California, USA - 2 Assembly 2016 (version 4) | ecosystem: Environmental > Terrestrial > Soil > Grasslands | place: USA: Hopland... | reverse complement strand
GCAGCGCCAGCCGCTCGTTCAGGTACGTATGACTGGCCCGCAGCAGGTCGACGACGCTGCGGTCATCACGGAAGATGCTGTCGGCGAACAGCCGGAGCTCGGTCTTGAAGTCCTCGCGTGGATCGGATCGGCCGGACGCGTACGGAAACACCGCGTTGTCGGGGACAATTTCGTCAAGCCGCTTCATGTCGAGCCACTGGGGCAGGAAGTTGCCGGCCAGGGTGATCGATCGCGGGTCCGCGAGCATGCGGCGCACCTGCTTGTCGAGCATCGCCGGCTCGCTCAGCTTGCGGTCGCTTGCCGCCTGCAGCAGCTCGTCGTCTGGAATCGAGTTCCAGAGGAAAAACGACAGGTTCGATGCGAGCTCGAGATCGCTGATGGCGTAGATGCCGCCCGGACGCACGTTGCCTGGCACGTGCTCGCCTCGATAGAGAAAGAACGGGCTCGCCAGCAGGCCCGTGATGGCGCTGCGGATACCGTCCTCGAACGCGCCCTGCTTCACCGCCGCGTCGTAATACTGCAGCAGTTCGTTGACGTCTTCCGCGTTGACCGGGCGCCGGTACGCGCGCTTCGCGAGCGTCGCGACAATGGTCTTCGCACAGTCGCGGTCCTGCGTGTGACAGACGAAGATCCGATCGCGGCTTGGCGTCGAGCTGAGGCCTTTGACATCGAAGGGGCCCTGCAGCTGGAACGAGTTGATGCGGTAAAAACGATCCTGCCCGCCGCCCGGCGAAAACAGCTGCAGCTGGTCGTCGGACTCCGCGTGCGTCCGCAGCCTGAACGTGACGCCGATCCGATGCGGGCCGGCGGTCGCGGCGAACTTGATGTTCTTCAGGCGGGCGTTGACTCGATCGAGCGCGCCGTTCTGCACCTGATCGTAGAGCTTCATGTCCTCTTCGCCGCCGATCGACGTCTCGTACACCACTTTGCTGTCGACCGTGACGACCAGCGGGTTCGCGAACTCCATGCCGCTGCCCCAGATGTTGGTGACGATGTCCGCGATGGAGACGCGGTACTCACCGTCGGCGGGCAGATCGACTTTCGCCAGGATGCCGCCGCGCGTGCCGAGCGGCAATCCGGGCACGTGCGTCAGCTGCGTGCCGGAGGGCGCCTTGAACGTCCAGCCGCCGGGCCGCGCGTCGGCCTTGCCGAGTGCCTTGACGGCGACGCTGCGCGCGGCAATGACGTACTGCTCGATGAACGACGGCGACACCTGCAGCGCGGCCGCAATGTTGTCGTACCCCTCGGCGATATCGTCAGCGGGCAGGACATCGCTCGCATCGAAGTCGACGGCGAGCAGATCGCGTACTGCGTTCGCGTACTCTTTCCGGTTCAGGCGATGGAGAACGACCTGGTCCGTCAGGTGCGACGGCCCTGCCGCAGCCGCGCGGTCGAGCGAATCCTCGAGCCAGGCGATCAACGCGTCGGCCGCCGCTCCGTCCGGCTGCCGCGACCCTGGAGGCGGCATCACCCGGCCGCGAAGTTTCCGGACGGCTTTCTCGAAGACCTCGGCGCGCTGACCGATCGTGTCGGCCGTGATGCCGTCGAAGCTCTGGCCCCCGGCTTTCACGCGGTCGTTGTGGCAGGTGACGCAATATTGTTTGACGGTGGCCAGCTGAGCCTGCGCGTCCGGCGTTCCCGGAACTGCAGGCGCCGAAGTCGCCTGCGCAGCGGCCACCACCACCGGTCCGGGTACACCGAAGTACCACACCAGCAGGCTCGCGATCGCCAGCGCGACAATCAGAACCAGAGTTCGGGTCTTTTTTGGATCCATTGCCTATGCGTCCGGTGACAAGTATCCCCAGAGGCTCTCGAACGCGCGGCGCACGAACTCGTCGCCATTGCCCATCTGCGCATCGAATTCCTTTGTCGGCCGAGCCTCCACGGCTTCGCCCGGCCCGCGTCCCTTGTTCAGGAGCTGGGTCAGGCGATCGTAGATCTTTCCGTACATCTCATACTGCTGTGTGAGGTCGGCGAAGGCGAGCACCGGTCCGCGGCCAGGGACGATTCGTGTTCCCTCGTTGGCGATCGTCCGCAGGCGCTGCAGACCGCCGACGATACCGCCGATCCATCCGCCGGTGGCCCAGTCCACGACAGGCCAGCCCTGCCCTGAAACGGCATCGCCGACGGCGAGCACGTTCTGGCGCGGGAAATACACATACATGTCGCCGTCGGTATGCGCCGCGTCGGGAATGTACCCGTACCGCACACCGGACTCGAGAGCGCCGGTCGTGTAAAACGTCTTGTTTGGCTGGGCGACCTTCGGCAGGCGTTTGAACTGCCGCCCGTTCCAGGACCAGGTCACGTCCCTCGTGAGCCACAGCCGCGTGTTCTCGTGCGCGATGATTGTTTTGCCCGCCGCACCCAGCTGCTCGTTCAGTCCGGTCTGCTCCGGGTGCCAGTGCGTATTGAATATCGTGTGGACCGCGCCGCTGCCGGGCAGGCCCGCAACGGCTTTCATCAGCCGGTCCGCTCCAGCCGCGGAGCCGCCGTCGACAAGCAGGACGCCGTTTGCGGTGGTGTGCGCGACGACGTTCGCCTCCCCGGGGTTGGCGATGACGAACAGGTCGTCGTTCAGCCGCTGAATGCCGGCGTCACTCGGCGCCGGCGCAGGTGCCTGGGCAAAGCCTCGAAGCGGCGCGCCCAGTACAAAACCGGCGGCGCCGCCCGCCGCGGCCTTCAGCAACTGTCGACGCGTGGGACCGCTCTGATCCACCCCGCTCCTTCCGCCGTGGCTGCGCGTCCGTCCGTGCCGTCGCGGGCGAGCCAACCCGCCTCAATTTTATCCACTCTAGCCGCCGTCTGTACGGAGGATCTACCTTAAATAAGACGCCCTGAAAGCGCGTGCACCTGCTGAAACACGACCGCGCCGCTGGGCACAAGCTCGGAGTATTGTTAGCGTTATGAGGGTTCAATCGGCCGTCTGGCTGGGGTGTGCGGCAGCTGTCCTCCTTTCCACGGTCCCGCTCTCCGCCCACGACTTCTGGCTGGGCGCCTCGAATTGGTTCCCCGAACCCGGCCGAGCCTTCGCCATCTCGGCCGGCGTCGGCGAACGCTTTCCGGCCCGCCTCGACTTCAAGACGCCAACGAACTGGTTCGACGACTGGCGGATCATCGGGCCCTCCGGCGAGGTGCCGGTGACGAGGACTTTCGAACGCCGAGAGGCGGCGATGTCCGCCGATGTCACGCTGCCGGGGACGGGAGCGTTCCTGGCGGTCATGCGTGTCGCCCCTAGGACGATCGACATGAAGGCCGACGAGTTCAACGATTACCTGAAGGAAGAAGGATTGTCGGACGCCTACGCCGAGCGGCTGGCGCTGCGTGAAGGCGACCGGCCCGCGAAGGAGCGCTATTCGCGTTACGCAAAGCTCGCGCTGCGGAACGGGGACGGCAGCGCGGCGCATCTGACGCGTCCGGTCGGTGTGAAGGCCGAGATCGTCCCGGCTGCCGATCCTACGACCCTGCGTGCGGGCGAACAGTTCACGCTGCAGCTGCTCGTGAACGGCAGGCCGGTGCCGAACGCCGCCGTGTACGCGGCTGTCGAGGGCGGAGCGTTTCCGCGGCAGACTGATGCGGCCGGCCGCGTGACCTTCACGATCGATCGCGAGGGCGAGTGGCTCGTCAAAGCGGTGCACATGACACGGCTGCCGAAGACATTTCCTCCCGGGCCCGACTGGGAGAGCTACTGGATCACGCTCGCGTTCCGCGTCGGACGAAGCTGACGAGACGGTGAGAGGAACGTCCATGCGCGCTCTAGTGGTCCTGACAATCGTCCTGGCGCCCGGAGTGGCTGTCGCGCAACGTGCGCCGCAGACACCCGCGTCCTGCGAGACACTGGCGTCGCTGTCGCTGCCGAACGCGGCGATCACGCAGGCGCAGCTGGTGAATGCCGGCGGATTCACGCCGCCCGCGAATCCAGCCGGACGGGGCGGCGGCGGATCGTCCGCCCTGGCAGGCACGCTTGGTGCCGTTCCGGACGTACCCGGGCGCGTGACGGCGAACACCGCCGGCCTGGGCCTCGGCTACAACGGCGGGCGCGGCGTTCCGCCCTTCAGCGCGCTGCCGGCGTTCTGCCGCGTCGCGGCAACGCTCAAGCCGTCGGCCTCATCCGACATTCGCATGGAAGTATGGATGCCGATCGCCGGCTGGAACGGTCACTTCCGAGGCACGAGTCCCAACGGCCTGGGCGGCGTCATCAATTACAACGCCATGGGCGTCGGTCTGAGCGACGGCTTCGCCGTCGCGGGCACCGACACGGGGCATCAGGGCGGCGGCACCGAATGGATGCAGATCCCGGACAAGGTCACCGACTTCGCCGGCCGGGCGATGCACGAGACGACGGTCGCCGGGAAAGCCCTCGCTGCCGCCTACTACCGACGCCCCCCGAAATATTCGTACATGATCGAGTGCGGCGGCGGCTCGGCCGCCGCCCTGCACGAAGTTCAGAAATACCCCGCCGATTACAACGGGGTCGTCGTCGGCGGCCACGCGGCGCACCTGACGCGGCAGATCTTTGGACAGTTGTGGCTCTGGACGGCCGCGCATCCGGACGGCGCTGCCGTCCTCCCTGCAGCGAAACTGGCCGTCCTGCACGAGGCGGTCCTCGCGAAGTGCGACACGCTCGACGGCGTCAGGGACAAGCTCCTCGAGAATCCGTTGCGCTGCGCGTTCGACCCGAGGACCATCGAGTGCCCGTCCGGGGACGGCCCGGCGTGCCTGACGACCGCGCAGGTCGACGCCGCACGGAAAATCTACGCCGGACCGACGAACCCGCGGACGCACGAACGGATCTGGCCGCCGCTCTATCCCGGCAGCGAGCTCGATTGGAGTTTCTTCACCGACGCACCGGCACCAATCGGCATCGCCACGAGCACGCTGCGCGACGCGATCCTGAAGGATCCGTCGTGGGACTATCGGACAGGGCCGTTCGATTTCGACCGTGACGTGACCCTCGCCGATCGATCCGACATCGCCCGCGTCAACGCCTCGAATCCCGACATCTCGGCGTATGCGCGCCGCGGCGGAAAGCTGGTGCTGTCGGGCGGCTGGAACAACGCGCTCGTGCCGGCCGGCGCAGTCCTCGATTACTACAACCGCGTGGAATCCACGATCGGCGCCGAAAACACGCGGCGGTCCGTCCGCCTCTACATGGTGCCCGGGATGATCGAATGCAATGGCGGTCCGGGCACGGATACCTTCGACATGCTCGCTGTCATGCGAGAGTGGGTCGAGCGTGGCCGCGCGCCGAAGAGCGTGATCGCGTCGCGTGTCGAGCGCGGGACCGTGGTCCGCACACGGCCGCTGTGTCCGTACCCCGAGACGGCGACATACATCGGCAGCGGCAGCACGGACGACGCGGCACACTTCGTCTGCAAATGAAGCTCGCTGCCCCCCGCCGCTTGTAACCGGCTACGCCTGCAAGGCCGTCAAACGCGACATTTCGGCGGTCGAGAGGCGCAGCGTGACCGACGGCAGCAGATCGACGAGCTGCTCCTTCGTCCTCGCGCTCGCGATCGGCGCGGCAATCGTGGCATCGGCGAGCAGCCACGCCAGCGCCACGGCCGCCACCGTCGTCGTGTGGGCAGCGGCGATCTCGTCGAGCGTCCGGAGCACGCGCTGACCGCCTTCGTCGAGATATTTGGCCACCCAGGCCGCACGCGGGCTGTCGACAGACGCACCACCGGCCCGGTACTTTCCCGTGAGAAAGCCGCTCGCGAGCGCGAAGTACGGCACGCAGGCAAGATGCTCCTGCCGGCACAGCTCGCGCAGCGCACCCTCGTAATCCTGGCGGTGCATGAGGTTGTAGTGCGGCTGCACACCGGCATAGGACGCCAGCCCTTCGCGCCGCGAAATGGCCAGCGCCTCGGACAATCGCGGCGCCGTGTAGTTGGACGCTGCGATATGGCGGACCTTTCCTTCGCGGACGAGCGCATCGAACGCCCGAAGCGTCTCTTCGAGAGGCGTGTTCGGATCGTCCGCGTGCGCGAAATACAAATCGATGTACTCGCACCCCAGGCGCCGCAGCGAGGCTTCCGCGCCCGCCCGGATGGTCGTCGCCGACAGGCCCTGCATCGTCGAGAGGCGTCCCACTTTCGTCGCGACGATGATCGCGGCGCGGTTGCGGCGCGCGGTCATCCAGCGGCCGATGATCGTCTCCGATTCGCCGCCGGTGTGGCCCGGCACCCAGGCGGAATACGCGTCCGCGGTATCGATGAAGTTGCCGCCCGCAGCGGCGTACGCATCGAGGACCTCGAAGGATTGCCGTTCGCCGGCCGTCCAGCCGAACACGTTGCCGCCGAGGCACAGGGGAAATACGTGGAGATCGGTCGCGCCGAATCGTCGGGGGGCAGCCGCAGACACAGCCTTACCTCGCTTCCTTGAGATAGCGATCGAGGAACCGGAGGACGGCACTGTAGCCCGCGATCTGGTTCGCCTTCTTCGTGAACCCGTGTCCCTCGTCTGGAAAGACGATGTATTCGGCGGGCGCGCCGTTCCTCTTCACCGCAGCGACGATTTCGTCCGATTCGATCTTCAGCACCCGGGGATCATTCGCACCCTGCAGCACCAGCAGCGGCGTGTGAATGCGATCGGCGTGCATGAGCGGCGACACGTCCTCGAGCATTTTCCGATCCTTCACCGGATCGCCCAGCTCCGTGTATAGCGCGGTTCGCTGGGCTTCCCACCAGGACGGGATGCTCTCGAGGGTACGGATCCAGTTCGCCACCCCGAACAGATCGACGCCGACCTTGAACTCGCCCGGCTGGAACGCGAGCGCCGCGAGCACCATGTAGCCGCCGTAGCTGCCGCCGATGATGCCAACCCGATCGGGATCGACGTAATCGAGCGACTGGAGGTACTTCTTCCCGTCGACACAGTCCCACAGCGGTTCGCGGCCGTGCTTCTTGTCGTCGGCCGCCAGGAACGTCTTGCCGTATCCGGAGCTTCCACGATTGTTGATCCCGAGCACGGCGTAGCCGTGGTTCACGAGGTACTGAATCGTGGCGCCGTACGCAGGCAGCGTTTGTCCGCCCGGACCGCCGTGGACCCAGACAAGCGCCGGTACCCTACGCGTCGGCGATGCCTGGTGGGGCTTCCAAAGGACGTTCGGGATCAACGATCCGTCGCGCGCCTTGAAGCGGACCGTCTGCGCATCCACGAGATCGTCGGGGTCAATCTGCGCGCCAAGCGCATGCGTCAGCTGCGTGAGCCGCTTCGTGCCGAGGTCGAGGACATAGAGATTGTTCGGCGAGCGGTCTCCACCGATCGACAGCGCCGCTTTCGTCTCGCTCGAGGCGAATTTCACGGACACGACACTGCCGTTTGGCAGCGACACCGGCGAAAGGGGGATGCGGGTCGCCGTCTCCACGATGTCCACGACGGGCCGGCCGTCCTGATTGATGACGGTCGCTAGGTACTTCCCATTGTGCGAAAACGTCGCGGCGGTGACGTCCCATGACGTCTTTCCGACTGCCGCTGTTCGTCCGTCGGCGAGCGCGTAGCGGTGGAGCGCGGCAAATTCTCCGGTGGCGTCGGTCATGAAATACAGGTATTTCGAGCCCGGCTCGAACGCCGCGGGCGTATAGTTCGCGGCCCCGGAGTGCTTCGAGATGTGCCGGGTTTCCTTCGTGGCAGCGTTCCACACATAGATGTCGCTGTCGTTGGTCGTATTGACCTTGACGAGAGACACCCACTGCGCATCGTCCGACACGCCGTCCGGCAGGTAACCATCCTTGTTTTCGAAGAACCGCGTGCGGTCGTACGTCTTCGCGTCGTAGCGGTAGAGATCGAAGAATTTCGGATCGCGCTCGTTGGAGCTGACGTAGAACGCCGAGCCGTCCCGCGTCCACGACACAAAGGCGGCCTTGAGCCTGGTGCCAGGCGTCAGGTCCCGCTCGCGGCCGTCAGCGGCAACGACGTAGAGGTGGTCCAACTCGTTTCCGCCCTGATCCCGGGTGATCAGGATGCGGTCGTCATGCGGAAAAAACGAAACCGCGTACGTCGAGTCCTTCGTCGACCGCGTCACGGGCGTCCAGGGGCCGCCTGCCACCGGGATCGTGTACGCGTTCCAGATCCCGGTCTTGTTCGACGAGAACAGCACACGCGATTCGTCGGCCGAAAACGACGCGCCCGAGACCGAAGTCGTGCTCAGGAACTGCTCCATCGTGTACTGCTTGAACGGCCGCCGGGATGTCTCGACCTGCTTCGGGGCGGGTGTCTGACTGAACGCGACGGCCATCCAGAGAATCGCCTGTCCGACCAGCTTCATAAAGCACGCTCCTTGCCTCTGCGCAGGCGAGCAGTATAGGCGAAGCGATTCACTTGCTATAGTCGTTCTGAGATGGGCGGGCCGGCCTCCACACACACGCTTCCCCCGGGACCGCGGGGCTGGCCGATCCTCGGCATGCTCCCGGCCATCAGGCGTGATCCGGTCGGTGTGTTCATGCGAGGCGCCCTTCAATTCGGCGACGTCGTGTACTTCAGGATCGGTGCGCGGCGCGGCTACCTCCTCACGAATCCCGAGGACGTTCGCCACGTGCTCCAGGACAACGCGCGCAATTACCACAAGAGCCCGCTTTACGACAAACTGCGGTTATTTCTCGGCAACGGGCTGCTGACGAGCGAGGACGATCTATGGCTGCGCCAGCGGCGAATCGCGCAGCCGGCCTTTCACCGCCACCGTGTGACGGCGCTCGCCGGCGTCATGGCCGAGGCCGCCCGCGACGCCGCAGCCAGGTGGCAGCCGTTCGCCGCCGCAGGAGAGCCGGTCGATGTGGACGAGGAAATGATGCGGCTGACACGGACAGTCGTCGTTCGCGCCCTGCTCGGCGCGGATCTCGGTCCCTTCACGTCCACCATCGACCACGCGTGGACCATCGTCAATCAGCATGTCGGGGAGAGTTTCTGGTCGCTCGGCGTCACCGAGGGCTGGCCGACGAGGAAGAACCGGCGATTCCAGGCCGCGCGTGCCGTGCTGCGCGGTGCGGTGGATCACGTCATCACCGAGCGCCGGCGGAACCCGTCGGACAGCGCCGATCTGCTGTCCATGCTGATGTCCGCGCGGGACGAAGAGACCGGCGAGGCCATGACGGACGAACAACTCAGGGTGGAGGTGACAACGTTTTTGCTGGCGGGCCAGGAGACGACGTCCCTCGCGCTGACGTGGGCCTGGTATCTGCTGTCTGAGAACCCGCAGGCGCGGCAGCGGCTGGAGGACGAACTCGACGTCGTGCTCGACGGCCGGCCGCCGGAGTACCCGGATCTGGCGAACCTCCCGTACCTGCGGATGGTGATCGACGAAGCCATGCGCCTGTACCCGCCGGCGTGGGGTTTTTCGCGACAGGCGCTGGCCGACGATCGGCTCGGCGGGTTCCTGCTGCCCCGCGGCTGGCTGGCGTTTGTCATTCCGTACGTGCTGCACCGGCTGCCGGCCTTCTGGACGGATCCGGACGCCTTCGACCCGGAGCGGTTCTCGCCCGCGCGGAGCGGCGACCGGCCGAAGTTCGCGTATATTCCGTTCGGTGCGGGCCCGCGCCAGTGCATCGGCAACCAGTTCGCGTTGATTGAAACGCAACTGATCGTGGCGACGCTCGCGCAGGCGTACCGTCTTCAGGTCGTGCCGCGGCACAGCGCGGAGCCGTGGCCCCTGATTACCCTGCGGCCCCGCTACGGCATGCCCATGATCATCGAACGCCGCACGCCTCCGCATCGGCCTTCGCAGGCGGCGGCACCACATCGTTGAACCGCACGACGTCCACTCGTCTCATCGTCTTCGTCTCCAATTGTGAGGAGGGTTCGTGACAACGTCAAAGACCTGCCTGGTGGTCGTCGCCGTGCTGTGCGCGGCCTCGATCGCCGAGGCGCAACAGCCCATCACGCTGGTGGAGGCCACCGCGCGGGCGCTGCAACGCAATGTCGACATCCGCCTGGAGCGCGAGGCGGTGACCGTCGCCGAGTTCCGCGAGCTTCGCGCGCAGGGGAGCTACGACTTCCTCCTCAAGGCGGACGCCTCCGAGCGTCATCATCTCGATCCGATCGTCACACTCTTCTCGGGAGCGCCCGCCGGGGAGGTGACGCCGTCCAACACCGACTTCAACTCGTCTGTCTCGGTCACGCGGCTCTTCACGAGCGGCACGACCATGGTGGCCTCGGCCTCCGTCGGCCGCGACATGACGAACAGCTTCTTCACGCTGTTCGCCCCGGCGTATCTCACCTCCATCGGCGTGCAGGTCCGTCAGCCGCTGTTCCGGAACCTCGGCAACGACACGGCTCGTACTCAGATTCGCATCACGGCCCTCGACCGGCAGAAGAGCCACGCAGACCTGCAGCAGCAGGTCCAGAACGT
>Ga0136846_1228899_pt1 | contig 10342 bp, 8 predicted proteins | sample HopSoiMetagenom2_FD_96841 | JGI IMG/M metagenome (GOLD analysis project Ga0136846, IMG submission 96841) | Grasslands soil microbial communities from Hopland, California, USA - 2 Assembly 2016 (version 4) | ecosystem: Environmental > Terrestrial > Soil > Grasslands | place: USA: Hopland... | reverse complement strand
CATCGGATTGCCGGTGCCGGGATCGCGCTTGCTGGCGCGGGGCACGTCACCGGGCGATCACGAATCCGCCGGGTTTCCCTGCGTCCTCAAGCCTGCAAGCAGCAAGGTCCAGGTCGACGGGCGACTGGACACGCTGGCGCCGGTCGTGGTCCGCGACGCATCGACGCGCAGCGCGGTGCTGGAGAAATGGCTGCCGCATGTCGACGTGCAGGAACAGCAATGGGTACCGGGACGTGGTGTCGGCGTCGAGCTGGTGTATGCGAATGGCGAGGTCGTCGCCGAATTCGTCCACGAACGCCTGCACGAGTTGCCGCTGACCGGCGGTGGCAGCACCCTCCGGCGCGCGGCGAAACCGGATCGGCGCCTGCTGGAATTGTCGAAGCGATTGCTGGGCGAATTGCACTGGCAGGGCGTGGCGATGGTCGAATGGCGCCGTGCCGACGATGGCGCGATCCACTTGATGGAAATCAATCCGCGGTTGTGGGGCTCGTTGCCGTTGACGATCGCAGCGGGCGTCGATGTGCCGGCGCTGCTCCATGACATCGCGGCGGGGAAACCGGTGCAGCCGGTGACGCGCTGGAAGGAGAACGCCAGCGCACGCAACATCGGCGAAGACGTGAGCTGGATGAAGGCCAATCTGCTCGCGGACCGTTCCGATCCCCTGTTGCTCACGCAATCGTTGCCGGCCATGTTCGCCGGCTGGTTGCGCGTGTTCAGTGGCCGCGAGACCTGGGACGGCTGGCGGCTTCGCGATCCCGCGGTTGCCATCGCGGAACTGGGGCGCATTGCGCGCGGCCTGTGCGCGCGTCCCGCGGAAATGTTGCGCAAGCGATCCTTGCGCCGGCGCATCGTCCAGGCGCATGCGGCGCGCTTCGACGCGCATGGCGAACAGGTTCGCCCGATCAGGAATCTGTTGTTCCTGTGCTACGGCAACATCTGCCGCAGTCCGTTCGCCGAACGCCTGGCGCAACGAAGCATGCCGGCATTGGACGTCACCAGCGCCGGATTCCATCCGCGCAGCGGTCGTGCAAGCCCTGCGCATGTGGTGCATGCGGCGCGCGTGCATGCGATCGACCTGACGGACTGGTCGTCGCGGGAAGTCACCGGGCGCATGGTGGCGGACGCCGACTGCATCGTGGTCATGGATTTGTCGCACGTGGAGAAGATGCAGGCCAATTTTCCCGAAGCGATGGAGCGGACCACATTGTTGGGCCTGTTCAATCGCGGTGGACCGGTCGAACTGGCGGATCCCTATGCCTTGTCGCCCGAGAAAACCGGAGTGGTGATGGGCGACATGGTGCGCGCGATCGCGGGACTCGCGCGCACGTTGCGCTAACCTGCAAGTGGAGCTGTCGTCGCGCGCCGCGCGGCCAGGAACGCCCGCAGCGATGCCGGTTTCACCGGTTTGGTCAGCACCTGCACACCACGTTCCTGCGCGCGCTGCTTCAAGGCATCGCTGCCATCGGCGGTGAGCAGGGCGCCGCGCGCATCGGGGCATCGTGCCTGCAATGCAGTCAATGCGTCGAGTCCGTCCATGCGGTCGTGCAAGTGGTAATCGACCAGCAGCACGTCGGGTGACCGGCCTGCCAATGCCAGCGCCTCGTCGATGGTCGCCGCGCACGACACCTCGACCTGCCAGCGCCCGAGCAACGCGCGCATCCCGGCGAGGATGTCGGGATCGTTGTCGACGCAGAGCACGCGCAATCCGCTCAGCGAGGGGTCGACCGCGGCCAGCGTCGCGCGTGCGGATGAGGGAGCCGAAGCGTCGACAGCGACGCGCGGCGCGCGGATCGCGAACATGCTGCCGTGGCCGATGGCGGAGCGCGCATCGAGCGCGTGGCCGAGCAGTTTGGCGATGCGCTGGCAGATCGACAGGCCGAGGCCCATGCCGCGACCGTCCCAGTCGAATGCCTGCTCGTAGCGATGGAACTCGTCGTAGATCTGCCGCATGTGGTGTTCGGGGATGCCGGGGCCGGTGTCCCAGACCTGCAATTCGACCTGCGCGCCACGTGGACGTGCCGCCAGCACGATGCGGCCGCGCGGGGTGTAGCGCAGCGCGTTGGCGAGGAAGTTCTGCAGCACCCGGCGCAGCAGGCGGCGATCGCTGCGCACGAACAGGCGTGGCGCGTGCACGCGGATGTCGATGCCGCGACCGGCGGCCATCGGCGCGTACTGCGCGGCGAGTTCCTGCAGCAGTTGCCCGGCATCAACGTCCTGCGGCACCGGCATCAACGCGCCGGCATCGAGGCGCGAGACATCGAGCAATCCGTCCAGCAATTCCTCGGCGGCGCGCAGCGACACGTCGACGCGCTCGGCGAGGTGGCGCGATTCGGCGGGATCGGCGCTTTCACGCAATGCCGACGCGAACAGGCGCGCGGCGTTCAGCGGTTGCAGCACGTCGTGGCTGACCGCGGTGAGGAAGCGCGAGCGCGATTCCTGCGCGGCTTCGGCCTCGCGCGTGCGTTCATTGACGCGCTGCTCCAGCGTCTCGTTGATCTCGCGCAGCTCGCGTTGCGCGTGGACGTGTTCGGTGATGTCGCTGTAGCTGGTGACGTAGCCGCCGCGCGGCAGCGATTGCCCGTGCAGTTCGATCACCCGGCCGTCGCCGCGGATGCGCACGGTGACGTGCGGCGAGCCCGCGCGCATGTGGCCGATGCGCTTTTCGATCTGCTGCTCGATGTCGCCATCGCTGACCTCGCCGATTTCGCCGCGCTCGATGTTGTGGCGGATCAGGTCGGCGACCGGCCGGCCGACGTAGAGCATGCCGTCGGGATAACCGAACAATTGCTGGTAGCGACGGTTCCACGCCACCAGGCGCATGTTGCGATCGACCACGCTCACGCCCTGGTCGATGTTCTCCAGCGTGTTGGAAAGAATCTCGCGGTTGAAGCGCAATTCCTGCCCGGCCTCGTCGAGCACCGCGACCACTTCCGCCACTTCCATGCCGGAACCGCGCAGCGCGCTGGTCAACATCAATCTCGCCGATGCCGCGCCGATCGCGGCGGCGAGCAGGCGCTCGCTGAACTGGATCCACTGGCGTCCGGCGCGCGCCGCGGGTTGCAGGGCATGGCCGCTGGTGCGCGCCTGTTCCTCGAAGGCGCGTTGCGCGGTGCGTTCGCCGAGCACGCGCGCGCACAGCGTCAACAAATCGGCGATCTGGATGTTCCCCGACCATTCGCCGGCGGCCAGCGTGCGTTCGGCATAGGGATCGAGGAAGGGCGACGCGCGCAGGCGTTCGTCGAGATTGGGACGCCAGCGCATCGAGCCGAACAACAATCCGCCGGTGTTGAACAGCAGCGACCAGATCGTGCCGTGGGTCAGCGGATCCCAGCCGGACACGCCGAACAACTGGTGCGGACGCAGCCAGCCGATGCCGAATGGTCCGGCATCGATCCACCCGTGCCCGAACCAACCCGAGTCGGCGAGCGCCGGCAACAACAGGGTGTAGGTCCAGATGCCGAAGCCCAGCAGCAGTGCGAGTTCGGCGCCGCGACGACTGGCGCCGCGCCAGTACAGGCCACCGATCAGCGCGGGCGCGAATTGCGCCACCGCAGCGAAGGCCATCAGGCCATAGGCGGAGAGCGCGGTCTCGCTGGCGCTGAAGCGGTAATAGCCCCAGGCCATCGCCGCCAGCATCACGATCGCGGCACGGCGGATCCACAACACAGTCGATGCGACATCAGCGCCGGCGTGATCGACCCGGCGCGAACGCAGCAGCAGCGGCATCACGATGTCGTTGCTCACCATCGTCGCCAACGCCACGCTGGCGACGATCACCATTCCCGTTGCCGCGGAGAATCCGCCGACGTAGGCCAGCATCGCCAGCGCATTGCTGTGGCCGGCCAGCGGCAAGGCCAGCACGAAACTGTCGGCCAGCGCTTTCCCGTCGCGCCCGAATGCGCTGACGCCGGCGGCGGCGATCGGCAGCACCATCAGGCAGATCACCACCAGGTAGGCGCCGAACAGCCAGCGCGCGCGGCGGATGTCGGCGACGTCGCCGCATTCGACCACGGCGACATGGAACTGGCGCGGCAGGCAGAGGATCGCGGCGAACGCGAGCAGCGTCTGGCCGACGAAACCGATCGGCGGCGAACTCTCCACCAGCGCACGCGTCGCATCGATCACCGAGGCATCGCGCCTGCCGAGCCAGCCGATCGCGAACACGCCGACCGCGATCAGCGCGACGATCTTGACCAGCGATTCCAGCGCGATCGCCAGCATCATGCCGGGACGATGTTCGGTGGCATCGACTTCGCGGGTGCCGAACAGGATCGCGAACAGCGCCATCAACGCCGCGATGTAAAGCGCGGGGTCACCGAAAGATGTCATCGCCGAACCGCTGCCGCGCAGCACGTCGAGACTGGTCGCCACCGCCTTGAACTGCAGCGCGAAGTAGGGCACCGCGGCGATCAGCGCGATCACCGTCACCAGCGCCGCGAGTTGCTGTGAACGGCCGTAGCGCGCGGACAGGAAGTCGGAGATGGAAACGGTGTTCTGCGACTGCGCGATCAGCGCCATCCGCTCGATGATGCGCCAGCCGAATGCGAGCACCAGCAGCGGGCCGAGATAGATCGGCAGGTAGCCGATGCCCTGGCGCGCGGCGGTGCCGACCGCGCCGTAGAACGTCCACGACGAGCAATACACCGCCAGCGCGAGACTGTAGACGATCGGCCGCAGCCAGCGCAGCCGCGGATAGACCGGATGGCGATCGCCCAGCCAGGCCACGCCGAACAGCAGGGCGGCGTAGCCGATCGATGCCAGCAGGAGCATCCAGCCAGGCAGCATGGGATTCCTCGGTCCGTGTCAGCCGAGTGTGCGGGTGCCGGGGTTGGCGGGCAAATCGCCGCGCGCCGGGACCATGGGGGCACCCGCTTGCGCATTCCCCGCGGCCGGACTACTGTGAACCATATGGTTCAGTATCAAGCCCGCCTCGACACCACGTTTGCCGCACTCTCCGATGTCACCCGGCGCGGCGTGCTGGAACAGCTCGCGGGCGCTGACGCCTCCATCACCGACCTTGCCGACCGGTTCCACATGACCCTGACGGGCATGAAGAAGCACGTCAACGTCCTGGAGCAGGCGGGGCTGGTGATCACGGAGAAGGCCGGGCGCGTCCGCACCTGCAAGCTCGGGCCGCGGCGGATGGAAGAAGAGGCCGCGTGGCTCGAGCGCCACCGCCAGCTGTGGGACGCGCGTTTCGACGCGCTGGACACGATCGTCCACCAATTGAAACGCAAGGAGAAGGCAGATGCCCGCAGGAAACGCAAATAGTCCCGTCATCAACCGCACCGTCGTGGAGCGCAAGTCCGAGCGTGAACTGGTCGTGACGCGAACATTCGATGCCCCGGTGCACATCGTCTTCGAAGCGTGGAGCAACCCCGAATTGTTCCAGCGCTGGTGGGTGCCGAAATCGGTCGGCATGACGCTGGTTTCCTGCGTGATGGACGTGCGCACCGGCGGGACGTATCGCTTCGAGTTCAGTCATCCGGCCTTCGATCAGCCGATGGCGTTCTTCGGCACGTACAAAGAAGTCACGCCGGACAAGCGCATCGTGTGGTCGAACGAGGAAAGCGATGAGGGCGCCGTGACCACGGTGACGTTCGAGGAGGACGCGGGCAAGACGCGGGTGACATTCCATGAGCGCTATCCGACGACGGAAGCCCTCGAAGAGGCGCTTGCAGGTTCGGCGGAAGGCCTGCCGGAACAGTTCGCGCAACTGGATGCGTTGCTCGCGAGTGGGTGGTGACCGCGGCAAAGGCGCTTGCGGGAACTGATCAAGCGACGCCGCAAGATGGCGTCGGCCGACCTGGACGGATTGTCAGGCTGCGCCCGCGGACGGCATGGTGATCACGACCTTGCCCCTGGCCCGGCCCTGTTCCACGTATGCGATCGCCGCGGGTGTCTCGTCGAACCCGAACGTGCGGTCGAGGACCGGACGCAGGGCTCCAGCGTCATAGAGCGCGGAGAGTGCCTGCAACTGTCGGCCATCGGCACGCATGAAGAAGAATGCGTAGCGCACGCCGAGTTTCTTCGCTTGTGCTCGCACCTTGCGACTCATCATCCACATGACGGGCTTCAGCAGGGGCTGCCCGAGCTGGTCGGCGAATGCTGGATCCGGCGGACCCACGACGCTGATGGCGAGGCCGCCGGGCTTGAGCACCGTCAGTGATTTCGCGAGATTGTCGCCACCCAGCGAATCGAGCACCACGTCGTAACCGGAGAGCAGTTCGGCGAAATTGCGTGTCGTGTAGTCGATGACCTCGTCGGCACCGAAGGCGCGCACCTTGTCCGCATCCTTGCCGCTCGCAGTCGTGGCCACGTAGGCGCCGAGATGCTTGGCAAGCTGGATGACGGTCGAGCCCAGTCCGCCTGCGCCGGCATGGATGAGCACCTTCTGGCCCGGTTCGATCCGCGCCAGCTCGACCAGCGACTGCCACGCGGCAAGCGCGACCAGCGGAACCGCCGCGGCCTCTTCCATCGTGAGCGAACTGGGCTTGAGGGCGAGGTCGGCATGATCGACGGCGATGTATTCCGCAAATGTCCCGATGCGCAGGTCGCGCGGCCGCGCATAGACCTCGTCGCCGATCTTGAAATCGCGAACGTCGCGGCCAAGCCCGGTCACGACGCCCGCAAGGTCGTGCCCGAGCACGAATGGAGGCTTGTATTTCAGGAGCTGCTTGAATTCCCCGTTGCGCACCATCTTGTCCAGCGGGTTGATGCTGGCGGCGCTGATGCGCACCAGCACGTCACGCGGTCCAATGCCTGGATCCGCCAGCTGGGCGGCGCGAAGGCCGTGCTTTCCGTATTTTTCGACAACGAATGCTTTCATGTTCGCTCCCTGACTTGACCCGCTTGCGATGGATGCAATTACGCAGTGAACCCGTTGACCTTGCGAACGATGCCGTCGAACATGCGTTCGGGCATGAACCGGCGAAGTGCGCTGACCTGGCGCGACTGCTTGCTCGCGGAATAGCACAGTTTCGGTTTCCTGTCCGTCGCGGCCTTGTGCCGGCCTCTCCGCAAAAAGAAACCCCGCTTTTCAGCGGGGTTTCCTGTATCGCATCAACAAGCGGAAGGCTTACTTGATCTTGCCTTCCTTGTAGATCACGTGCTTGCGGACGACGGGATCGTACTTCTTGATCTCCATCTTGCCGGGCGTGTTCTTCTTGTTCTTGTCGGTGGTGTAGAAATGGCCGGTGTTGGCCGAGGAGATCAGGCGGATCTTGTCGCGCTTGGTTGCCATGGTGTTTTAACTCCTCAGACCTTGTCGCCGCGTGCGCGCATTTCGGCGAGCACGGCGTCGATGCCGTTCTTGTCGATGGTGCGCAGGGCAGCGGTGGAAAGACGCAGCTTCACCCAACGGTTCTCGGAGGCCACCCAGAAGCGGCGCTCGTGCAGGTTGGGGAGGAAACGGCGGCGGGTTTTGTTCATCGCGTGCGAGACGTTGTTACCCGTCGTCGTACGCTTGCCGGTGACTTGGCAGACTCGTGACATTGCGCACCTCATGGTGTCGGTTTTGCCCTCCGTAGCCCGGAAGGTGGCGGCCCCGGCGAATTGCTTCGCCACACGATGCGGGGGTGCTGCAGGGCGGCCGGGATCGTGTTGCCGGCACGCGAATCCGGAACTCTGGACGCAGCGAGCCGGAAATTATGCGGGAAACCGGGCCCCGGGGCAAGTCGGGGTACCGATTGAGCCTCAGCCGAGGATCGCGTGAGGCAGGAAGCGGGCGCCGTTGCCGGTTACCAGGCTGCTGTCCTCGCGGATGCCGATGCCGACCGCTTCGTCGCCGACCACCCAGCTGCCCACCAGCGGGTAGCGCCCGCCGAACGCCGTCAGCGGGCGGGCCGCCTGGAGGATGGCCAGGCCGGAATCGTAGGGGCCGCCGGTGTCGATGCGGTTGCCGGCGCCCAGCGCCAGGGTGATGTTGGCGCCCTCGCGCGAGAACAGCGGCTTGCGCACCCAACCGGTCGCGACCGGTTCGCCGCGTTCGGCAAAGCGCGATTCCAGCAGGTTGGGGTGGCCGCGATGGCGTTCCCACAGCAATGGCAGCACACCCTTGTTGCTCAGCACTGCCTTCCACGGCGGTTCGATCAGGCGCATCGCGTCGTGCACGAGGTTCGCGCCGAACCGGTCGCGGAACATGTCTTCCAGCGGATAGAGCTTGAACAGGGTTTCGATGATGCGATCGTCGGGATCGGTGAAGCGGCCATCGGCGGTGATACCGATGTCGTCGATGGCGAGGCCTGCGGTGTCGACGCCCGCCTGTTCGGCGCAATCGCGCAGGTAGAGCACGGTCGCCTCGTCTTCCGGGGCGTCCGGGAATGATGCAAAGTGCACCCGTCGTTGCGCGGCGATGGCGGCGAAACGTTCCTGCAACGCTTCCTGGATGCGATTGAACTGGTCGGCATCGCCGGGCAGCCGGCGCGCGCGCTTGAGGTCCTCCAGCCACATCCACTGGAAGTAGCCGGCCTCGAACAGGCTGGTCGGGGTGTCGTAATTCAGCTCGAACAGTTTCGCCGGACCGTTGCCGTCGTAGGCGAAATCCATGCGGCCGTAGAGATGCGGATCGCGGCGTTGCCATGAACGCGCGATCCAGTCCCAGTACGCCGGTGCGATGCCGAGCTTCTCCAGCAGTTCAGCGGAACGCACCACGTCGTCGACCAGCGCGATCGCCATCTCGTGCAGTTCGCTGGTCGGCGCTTCGATGTCGTCTTCGATCTCGCGCAGGGTAAAGGCGTAGTACGCCGATTCGTCCCAATACGGTTCGCCATCGATGGTGTGGAAGGTGAAGCCGTCGCGTTCGGCCTGCGCGCGCCAGTCGGCGCGCTCCCTGATGTCGACGCGTTGCATCGATCAGCTGCCGAATGATGCGTGCGCGGATCCGGTGCTGCCGAAGCCGCCACGCGCGACGGTGGTGCCGCGGACGCTTGTGGCAGCGCGTCCGGCCTCGCCGCTGACGAAACCACTGCGCGTTCCCGCCGATTGGCCATCGGCCTTGAAGAAATCGCCGCTGCTGCGGTCGCGATAGAGCGGTGAACCGCCGGCGAATCCGCTGCGGCCATGCATTGCCGAGCTGGCGAGATAGCCGATCAGGAATCCGCTCATCGGCGGCATGAAGCTGGAGTGGCCTGTCGCGTCGGTGCGTGCGGTGCAGTTGCCGAACTGTGCATCGCAGTCGTTCTTGTTCTCGAACTTCGGCGCGGTGGCGTCGTGCTTGGCCAGCGCCTGCCCGTAGGCGGCGGCGCATTCCTGTTGCGTGCCGGCCTTGGCCTGCACGCATTCGTCGATCGATTGCGCGATCGCGCCGGTCGGTGCGTCATTGCTGCAGCCGGCCAGCGCCAGCGGCAAGGTCGCCGTCATCAGTGTCAGCCGGATCTGCGTGGAGCGTTTCACGTCGCGTATTTCCCTCGTCCCGATGCCAATGATGCCTGATCGCTTATTTGCCGTTCTTTGCCGGCCGCGCCTTCACCGTCTTGATCCAGTCGCGCACCTGCAGTTCCAGCACCGGCATCGGCACCGAACCCTGCGCAAGCACCGTGTCGTGGAATTCGCGGACGTCGAACTTCGCACCGAGCGCGGCTTCGGCCTCGCCGCGCAGGCGACGAATGGTCAATTCGCCGAGTTTGTAGCTCAGCGCCTGTCCCGGCCACGAGATGTAGCGGTCGACCTCGGTGGTGACCTCGTGTTCGGACAATGCAGTGTTGTCGCGCAGGTAGGCCAGCGCCTGGTCGCGCGTCCAGCCCATGTGGTGCACGCCGGTATCGATCACCAGCCGGCAGGCGCGCCACATCGCATAGGTCAGGCGGCCGAAATCCTGGTAGGGCGTCTGGTAGATGCCCATCTCCTTGCCGAGGTATTCCGAATACAGGCCCCAGCCTTCGCCATAGGCCGAGATGTATTCCTTGCGGAACTCGGGCACTTCGCCCATCTCCTGCACCAGCGCGCCCTGCAGCGAATGGCCGGGCGACGATTCATGCAGCGTCAGCGCCGGCAGGTTGTACAGCGGGCGCGACGGCAGATCGTAAGTGTTGAGCCAGTAGGTGCCGACGCCACCACGGCCTGCGGTCCAGAACGGCGCGATGTCGGCGGGCACCGGCACGATGGTGAAGCGCCCGCGCGGCAGTTTTCCGATCACCTTGCCGACTTCGCCGTCGACGCGCTTGGAAATCCACGCGGCATCGTTCAACAGTTCCTGCGGCGTCTTCGCGTAGAACTGCGGATCGCTGCGCAGGAAGTGCAGGAAGGCCTTGTAGCTGTCCTGTCCGGGCGGCGCCTTGAAGCCGACCTGCTGGATGATCGCGTCCATCTCGGCGCGGATCGATGCGACTTCCTTCAGCCCGAT
>Ga0136846_1225521_pt1 | contig 10342 bp, 11 predicted proteins | sample HopSoiMetagenom2_FD_96841 | JGI IMG/M metagenome (GOLD analysis project Ga0136846, IMG submission 96841) | Grasslands soil microbial communities from Hopland, California, USA - 2 Assembly 2016 (version 4) | ecosystem: Environmental > Terrestrial > Soil > Grasslands | place: USA: Hopland... | reverse complement strand
GACTGCTCCACCCCGCGTCGCGAGGCGGATTATACCTCGCACCGTGTGGACCGGCTAGCTCGCAGCCAGCCCCGCAGCCGTCAGCGGTAGCCCGTTCGCGGAACCGACCTCGGCGAGCGCGCCGTCTGCATCGACCTTCCAGCCGAAGACCCTGCCGGTGTCTGCGTGCAGCGCGTACAGGTACTGCCCGTCTGCGCTCAACGCCTCGTCGCGAACACCGGGCTGACCGTCGACCGTCGTCGCGGCGACCGCAGCGCGCAACTCGAGGCTGCCGTCATCTGCGATCCCGTACGTCGAGATCGTCCCGTCGCCGAAGTTCGTCACGAACGCGAGACGACCGTCCTTGCTCGTGACCGCCCAGCACACCTCGCTGCGGGTGTTGCCGACGGCACCGCTCACCGGAGCGAGCTCTGCCGCGCCCTCGAGCCTGTACGACGAGGCCGAAGCTTTGCCGACCTGCGCGCCGGCTGCCTCCGTGACGACCAGCACGCCACGAGCAGTGACAGCGAACCCGTACGGAGTTGCGCCGGACGACGCGTGCGTCACGCGCGCGCCGACGTTGCCGTCCTCACTCACGGAGAAGGCGTGGATGCTGTTGCTCGCCCGATCGGTGACGAGCAGTGTCCGACCGTCCGGCGTGAATGCGATCTGCGCAGGATCGCTGCCCTCGGGGAGCGAAATGGCCGCGCCGCCGAGGGGGGCGATGCTGGGTGCCGCGCCGGTGTTCAGGACGAACACCCGGTCGCCGTGGACCGCGACGCTCCGGGGTGCCGAACCACCGGATGCGACTCGATCGCGCACCTGCAGCTCCGCGTCTCTCACGTCGAAGACGGTCACGTCGTCGCTGCCGGCGTTGGTGACATAGAGCCGCTCTCCGGAAAGCAGGACCGAGCTCTGCGACGGTAGGTGCGGCGCACCGGACCCTTCGCCTCCGGTGAGGTAGCCGCTCAAACGCGCGAGCGACCCGTTCTCACTGCGACCGAACACGACGACCTCGTTGTGCTCGGCATCGTTCGTCTGCACGTATACGAACCCGTTCATCGAAGCTCCTTTCGTCTCCCGTTGACGCGACTACCGTCTCGGGGAGGCGCCGGGCGTTACACGCGAGAGCGTGCGTACGCGGGCTCGCGCTCGCCTACGCGGAACGGCGCCGTCGCGGCGAAGCCGACGGCCATCACGAGCGCGCCGGCGACGGCGTCGAAGATGAAGTGATTCCCGGTGACGACGATCGTGAGCAGCACGGCCGCGGGATAGATCACCCCGGCGGCGCGCAGCAACGCATTACGTGCATAGAGCATCAGGCCCGCCCCGAGCGCGATCGCCCAGCCCGCGTGCAGGCTCGGAACCGCCGCGACCGGATTCGAGAAGCGCTCGTGATGCGGACTGCCGATATTCACGCCCGAATACATGTCGATGGTGTCCTTGACGCCCATGTGGGCGAGGCGCGGCGGAGCCGTCGGATAGCGCCAGTGGATGACGAGCGCGATTGCCGTCGCCAGCAGAAAACCGTCCCGGAAGATCGAGAACCCTTCGCGATCGCGCCAGTAGAGCCAGATGAAGAAGGCTCCGGTGACGACGAAGTGGCTCGAGAGGTAGAACCAGTTCATCCCGCGCACGAGTTCCGGGAAGTGCAGGAACCAGCGCTGGATGCCTCGTTCCCAGGCGAAGTGGCTCACCTGCTCCAGCCGCAGCACATGGTGGGCATTCGCGGTCGCCTGCGGCCAGTCCGTCGGGATCAGGCGGCGCAGGAGGCGATAGACCTCCGCGAGGCCGATGACCAAGCCGATCTGGAGGACCGGGTCGAGCTGAGCAAGAGCGCGGCGGACGAAGTGCAACGCGAAGACTCTACCGGCCACCGCTACGATCGAACTCGTGACCCGCGTCGCGGCGGTCGATACCGGCACGAACTCGACGCGCCTCCTGGTTGCCGACGTCGACGACGGTCGCATCACGGACGTCGTGCGCGAAACGCGCATCACGCGTCTCGGCGAGGGCGTGGACGAACGCCGCCGTCTGCTTCCCGTTCCGATTGCGCGTGTGCGCAACGCACTTTCGGATTACCGTCGCACGCTGGAGACGCTCGGCGCGGAACGCACGCTTGCGATCGCGACCAGTGCTGTCCGCGATGCGGAGAACGGTGAGGCGTTCCTCGGCGAGATCGAGTGGAGCTACGGCTTCGCGACGAGGCTGTTGTCGGGCCACGAGGAAGCGCTGCTGACGTATCGAGGCGTCACGTCGGAGCGTCGCTTGGACGCGGGCACAGTGATCGTCGACATCGGCGGCGGCTCGACCGAGCTTGTCGCGGGCGAGGCGGAAGGCGTCCGCTGGCACGACAGCCTCGACATCGGGTCGGTCCGGCTGACCGAGCGATTCCTCCACGGCGACCCGCCGGCACAAGAGGAGCTCGGCGCCTGCGGTGACGCGGTGCGCGCGCTGCTCTCCGAGCGCGTGCCCGACGAGATCAGAGAGGCCATCGGCAGCGCGATCGGCGTGGCCGGAACGATGACGAGCATCGCCGCGCTCGCGCTCGGACTCGAGGAGTACGACCGCGATCGTGTTCACGGCGCGGAGCTCACGGCGGAGCAGCTTGCGCAACAGCTGGAACGTCTCGCCTCCGTGCCTCTGGCAGAGCGGCGCACACTGCGGCCGCTCGATCCCGATCGTGCGCCCGTGATCGTCGGCGGCGCCATCATCGCCCGGGAGGTGTTGTCGTTCTTCGGCCTCGACCGGCTCGAGATCAGCGAGCGCGACATCCTCGACGGCGCCGTCCTGGCCGCGGCGGAGCTCCCTGAGGCAGAGGAGGGACTGGCGCCGCCCGGCGCCTACACCTGCTGTTGAGGGGGCGGCTCGTCCTCGGCGAGGCGCCTTTGCAGCACCGTGCGGGAGAGGATGCCGACGAGTCGGCCGTCCTCGACGACGGGCACCCGCTCGAGGTCGTTGTCCTCCAGAGCGTGGAAGGCCCGGTCGAGATCGGTCGCGGCCTCGAGCGTGAAGAGCGGCGGCTCCGCGATCTCCCCGAGCGGCGTCGAGGCGGGATCGCGCCCAGCGGCCACGATCTTCTCGACGAGCGTCTTGCGGGTGACGACGCCGACGAGCTTGCCGTCATCGGTCACGAGCACCGCGCGCACCGCCGGATCGGACAGGCGCTCCCCCGCCTCCTGCGCGGAGGCCGTCGCCTCGAGCGTGCCGGGCTCCGGGACCATCGCGTCGCGGACTTGGCTCATGGATTCATGGGTAGATCCCGCGGGCCTTCAGCGCCCCGGCGACCTCGTTGATTCCGGCCACGAGCGCCGCCTGACGCAGCGAGATGCTCTTCTCGTCTGCGAGCTCCCACACACGGTCGAACGCATCCGCGAGCTTCTCCGCCAGGCGCGCGCGAATCTCGTCGCGAGTCCAGAAGAGCCGACCGAGATCCTGCACCCACTCGAAGTACGAGACGGTGACGCCGCCGGCGTTCGTGAGGACGTCGGGAAGCACGAGGATCTTGCGCTCCGCAAGGATCGCGTCGGCCTCGATCGACGTTGGCCCGTTCGCACCCTCGACGACCAGCTTCGTGTCGAGGCGCGCTGCGTTCTGGGCCGTGACCTGATCCTCGAGTGCGGCCAGCACGAGGATGTCGCACGGAAGCTCGAGCACCTCCGAGTTGCTGACGTGCTCTGCGTCGGGATACTCGTCGAGCGTCCCGTGATCGGCGATCCAGGCGCGCAGCACGTTGAGGTCGAGCCCATCCGGTGCGTAGACGCCACCCGAGATGTCCGAGACGGCGAGCACCTTCGCGCCCTTCGCGACGAGCTCCTGCGCCGCCGTGCCGCCGACGTTCCCGAACCCCTGGACGACGCAAGACTGCTCGCCGAGTTTCCACCCGAGACGCTGACACGCACGCTCGATCACCATCACGACACCCGCGCCCGTCGCCTCGTGGCGGAAGAGCGAACCGCCGAGCGCGATCGGCTTCCCGGTGACGATCTCCGGGACCGCGTAGCCGACCTGCATCGAGTACGTGTCCATCATCCACGCCATCGTCTGCTCGTTGGTCGCCATGTCCGGAGCGGGAATGTCTTCCTGCGGACCGATCACACCGCGGAGCTCGCTCGTATACCGCCGCGTCAGACGCTGGAGCTCGGTCGACGACAGCTCGCGTGGGTTGCAGCGCACGCCGCCCTTCGCACCACCGTAGGGAAGCCGCAGCAGCGCGCACTTCCAGGTCATCCACACTGCGAGCGCCGCGCACTCGCCGAGCGTCACGTGGGGGTCGTAGCGGATCCCGCCCTTCGTGGGCCCGAGCACGCTCGAGTGCTGCACGCGGTACGCAGGGAAGACGTCGACGTGGCCCGCCTCGCGGCGAATGGGAACCGTTACCATCACCGCCCGCTCGGGATAGCGAAGGCGCTCGACGATCGACTCGTTCACGTCGGCGTACGGAATCGCCTGCTCGAACTGCGTGAGCGCCGTCCGGAACAGTGGCGTATCCCACTCGAGCTGCAAGCGCTCGGTCGACAACGCCTCGAGATTGGCCACGAGCGGAGGCTATCCTGGCTTCGCCGGGGTGGCGAAACTGGTCATACGCGGCCGACTTAAAATCGGTTGTCCCCTACGGGGGCGTGCGGGTTCGAGTCCCGCCCCCGGCATCTTTTCCGGCGGCGGTTGCACTTCACGCGCGTGAGTCGTATTCGGAGTCGCGGCCAAGCCGCGCCTCCTCGATGCGGGCATCGCAAGCGACGCCCGCGGGGCGTGCGGGTTCGAGTCCCGCCCCCGGCACTACTCCCCGCCCTGGAACCTGTACGACGAGGGGATCGTCTTCGGCGCCTTGCCCACGACGATCGCGATCTCGTCGTGCGACTGCATGGTGTACCTCTGCGGGTTGCCGGTCTGGCGCTTGCCGTTGAGATACCACTTCAGCCCGTTGCAGTAGGACCCGATGCAGCGGCCGTTCAGGAACACGCCCCACTCGGCGACGAACTGCCCCAGCGTGAAGTGGTCGTCCGACTTGGGCGACTCGACGTGGATCACGCCGCGGGTGTCGTGGGTGTGCAGCTCGGTGAGGTAGTTGGCGCCGGGGTTGATCCCGATCAGGGCCGGAACGGACACCTTCTTGCCGTCGACGAAGATGTCGAGGTGCGCGTGGTAGTGGGTCGCCACGCCCTCCTGGGAGAGCGTGTTGAGGCCGAGCGGCAGAAGCCGGTCGGCGAGGAACTGGTACTCGGGTGGCCACGGCGCCTTGCTCTTGCGGACGCCCGGAAGGTTGTTGTACCTGGCGACCGCCGTGCTCGTGTTCCCGTCGCCGCCGCTGTTATCGCGCAGGAGCACGACCCCGAGGACGACCGCCGCGATGAGCAAGACCGCCCCCGCGCCGACGGCAGCCCAGAACCACGGTGGCCGTGACGAAACGCCCGCCGCACGCCGAGTCTCGCGACGCTGGGGTGCCTGAACTCGTTTCGGCGGCGGTGGTGTGCGGACCTTTTTCGCCATTGCGCGCGCGCAAGGGTACCCATCCGCCGTGATGGCTCGGCGGAAGTACGCAACGTGCGGCTTTTCAATGGCCGGCCCACTTGACGAGCCGAGGAGAGCCGCCTTATGCTCGGCGAGCCAAAGCCGATGAACCCTCGGGTTCGCCGGCTTTGGCGTTTTTTGTGGACCTCGCCGATACTGGGGACATCTAGAGCAGGTCCACCACCAGCTGGAGGGACACGATGGGATTTCTCGACAAGATTCTCGGCCGCGGCAAGAAGGCCGCCGGCGACGTGATGGGCGACGCCTCGATGCGCCGCGAAGGCGCGGCGCAGGAACGGGAGGGCGCAGCCGAGGACCGGGCCGCCCAGCACGAGGAGATGGCGCAGGAGCAGCGGCAGCAGGCTGCCGAAGCTCACGCCGACCGCGAAAACCCGTAATCCGGGAGGACGGAGCCCTACCCGGGCTCCGTCCGACCCCCTCTCTACGGTTCGTCGGCTCAGATGTCTTTCGTGTTCCTCATCACCGGACTCCTGGTCGGCGCAACCGCCGCCTGGATCATCTTCAAGGCGCGCGCAGGCACTGAGCTGACGCGGCTGCAGATGGCCCTCGCCCACGAGCGCGAGGCGACTGCGGAGAAGATCGCCGTGCTGACCGAGGCCCGCAACGAGCTCTCGACGCAGCTCCGCGCCATGTGCTCGGAGGCCCTTCAGGGAAACAGCGAGCAGTTCATGCGCCTGGCGAAGACCCAGTTCGAGCAGCTGCAGCAGCGCGCGACCCACGACCTCGACACTCGGCAGAAGGCGGTCGAGAGCCTGGTCGCTCCGATCAAGGAATCGCTCGAGAAGGTCGGCGCCGAGGTCAAGACGCTCGAGAACGCGCGACGCCAGGACGTCGGACTGCTCAGCGGCCTGATGCGCGGCGTTGCCGAGACGAACGAGAAGCTTCGGGCAGAGACCGGCACGCTGGTCACGGCGCTCCGTGCTCCCTCCGTGCACGGCCGCTGGGGAGAGATGCAGCTCAAGAATGCGGTCGAAGCTGCGGGAATGCTCGCGTACTGCGACTTCGTGATGCAGGCGACCGGGCGCGGGGACGGCGACGGCATGCTCCGGCCGGACCTCGTCGTGCGGCTGCCGGGAGGTCGTACCGTCGTCGTCGATGCGAAGACACCGATTCAGGCGCTCCTCGACGCCGCGCAGGCCGACGACGAGACCGTTCGCGCCCAACGGCTCGCCGATTTCGCCCGCAACGTCCGCGATCACGTCTCGTCGCTGAAGGCGAAGTCGTACTGGAAGCAGTTCGAGTCGGCTCCCGACTTCGTCGTCATGTTCCTGCCGGGCGAGAGCTTCTTCCGCGCTGCAATCGAGCAGGACCCGTCGCTGCTCGACCAACCGGCCGCTTCCGGAATCGTCCTTGCCAGCCCGGCGACGCTGATCACGATGCTTCGGACGATCGCGTCCAGCTGGCGCGAAGAGCAGATCGCCGAGAGCGCGCGCACGATCAGCGGTCTCGGCCGGGAGCTCTACGAGCGGCTCGGAACGATGGCCGACCACTTCGTGACGCTCGGCAAGCGGCTCGACGGCTCAGTGCAGGCCTACAACCAGGCCGTCGGCTCGTTCGAGCGCCGCGTGCTGGTCACGGCACGAAAGTTCCCGGAGCACGGCATCTCTGCAAGCAAGGACCTGCCGGACATCGTTCCGCTCGACAAGTCGACGCAGCCGCCGCAGACGCTTGAGCTGCCCGTTCGCGCGAGCGACAGCGACGCCGCAGCAGACGCCGCCTAGTTAGTACCTGAGGAGGGCGCCGATGCCCTCGACGGGTGCGAGGTCCTGCTGGTGGCGGATCGCCCAGACGGCGCCGCCGTGAGCCAGTGTCTGGTGGACCGCGAGGTCGAGACCGGCATCGGTCTCCTCGAGGCGCGTCCCGTCGAGAGGACAGCTTCCGCCTGAGAGCGCGGCGCGCCCGCAGGCCGGGCACCGGAATGCGGCATGGTCGATCCCGTCCGTGAAGAGGAGCACCTCGACGCGCCCGTCGGATGCGGCCTCGAGAGTCTGCTCCCACCCGGACGACGCGCGTGCGTTCCGCCCGGCTTCCTCACGCCAACGCTCGAGGACGTCGGCCTCGTCCCCGGCTTCCGCCTCTTCGAGCACGGGCATCACTGCTTCGAGCAATTGAGCCGGGCCCGCATGCGCCTCGACGGACGTCCAACCCACGACCGCCTCGCGAACGTCGGCCGCGAGCGCATCGAGGAACTCGGAGCGGAGCTCTTCCGAGCACACGAGCACGATCTTCGGGACTTGCAGCCGGCGGCGGCTCCGATCGAGCACCTCCGCGACGCCTTTGAGATGCTCGTGCACGAGCTTCTCGATGTGTCGCTGGTAGCGAGCCTGCGACCAGCCGCCCTGGTCGTGCTGGCCCGGCGTCTCGTCGAAGAGGTCGACGATCTCACGCAGCCGACCCGCCGCGAGCCTGAAGACCTGACCCTGCTCGCGCCCGACGACGGCGACGATCGTTCCGTCAGCTCGCGCCGCCAGCCGGACGAGCGGAGCGAGAAAGAACTCGTGACCGACCTTGAACCGGTCAGGCGCCGGTTCGGGCAATGACAACGTCCGCCAGAAGTTGTCCAGGCCGGCGGCGAACACGGCGACCGCTTGTGCCCCGTCACGTTCGAAGTCGTCATCGAACCAGTGGGCGATGCGTTCGAAGTCGTTACGGAGAGCCATCCGCTGGTCGTGGGTGAGATCGTTTCGGTCCGCCTTCTCGGCGCTGTTCAACAACGCATTCATCCGCGTCTGTGCGTCGCCGGCCGTCGGAACCTCGGAGGGGTCGAGGTTGAGGTAGAGGCTCATGGCGCAGCCCTTCTCGGCGCGAAAGCTCGCAAGCTCCCGGAGGAGCGACCAGGTCACCGTGTCGGCCATCGACCGCCCCTACCTACCATGCCGGCGGCGATTGTATGCATGTGTTCACGATCGGCCACGGAGTCCGACCCCTCGACGCGCTCGTCGAGACCTTGCGCGAGGCGGGCGTGCAGACACTCGTCGACGTCCGCCGGTACCCCGGCTCGAGGCGCAATCCCCAGTTCAACGAAGCAGCTCTTCGCGACGCACTCGGTGAGTCTTCGATCGCCTATCGGCACGCGGTCGAGCTGGGCGGGCGGTTGAGCGGCGAGCCTGGCGAGGAAGACTTCGGGTGCATCCGCGTCGCCGCGTTCCGCAGCTACGCAGCCCGCATGCGGAGCGAGGCGTGGCAGGCAGCCCTCGCCGCGGAGGTCGGCCGGCCGGTGCCCTGCTTCATGTGCGCGGAGACCGACTGGAGACGGTGCCACCGGCGCCTGATCGCCGAGCTGCTCACCGCTCGCGGCCACGAGGTGTCGCATCTACTCGGGCCCGGCAGCCGCGAGCCCCACCGGCTCTACGATGGAGCCGAGGCAAGGGACGGGAAGCTCTACCTCTGCGGGGCCCCGGTCGCGTGAGGAGGAAGCTTCAGCCGACCCGATTCGTTTAATACAGAAAGAGGAATTTCGGAGGAGTCTGGAGGAACATGACCGAGAACGACGTTCGCGACGTGATCATCATCGGCGGGGGCCCGGCCGGCTACACGGCCGCCCTCTACGCCGCGCGCGCGAACCTGAAGCCGCTCGTGATCGAAGGGTTCAACTGGGGCGGCCAGCTCATGATCACGAGCGACGTGGAGAACTACCCGGGTTACACCGACGGCGTGATGGGCCCGGAGATGATGGCCGAGTTCCGGCGCCAGGCCGAGCGCTTTGGCACGGATTTCGTCACGGACGACGTCACGAAGGTCGACTTCTCCGAGCGCCCGCACCGTGTGTACGTCGGCGACGACGAGTACCGCGCGCAGACGGTCATCGTCGCGACGGGCGCCAGCGCACGGCAGCTCGGTGTCGAGTCGGAACAGCGTCTCCAGGGTCGCGGAGTCTCTTACTGCGCGACCTGCGACGCGGCCTTCTTCCCCGAAAAGCACGTCGTCGTCGTCGGCGGCGGCGACTCGGCCATGGAGGAGGCGACGTTCCTGACTCGTTTCGCCGCCAAGGTGACGATCGTGCACCGTCGGGACGAGTTCCGTGCCTCGCAGATCATGCTCGACCGGGCGAAGGGAAACGACAAGATCGATTGGGTCACCAATGCCGTCGTCGAGGAGGTGCTCGGCGAAGATCGGGTGACCGGGGTGCGGCTCCGCGACGTGAACACTGACGAGACGTGGGAGCTCGACGCGGACGGCGTTTTCGCGGCGATCGGCCACGACCCGAACACGGCGCTGTTCCTCGACCAGCTCGAACACGACGATGCGGGCTACCTGCTGACCAGGCCGGGCTCGACCGAGACGAACGTCGAGGGCGTGTTCGCGGTCGGCGACGTCCAGGATCACGTCTACCGGCAGGCCGTTACTGCCGCCGGGTCGGGCTGCATGGGTGCACTGGATGCTGAGCGGTACCTCGCCGCCATCGAGGGCCACCTGATGGCTGCCGAGGCCGCGCCCCGGGCCTAGCTCTAGCCGACCCCGCCTCTACCCTCGCCGGTTATGGCCGAGTGGATCGACCTGATCGATCCCTCCGCGGACGAGCTACGGGCAAAGCTGCCGCGGAAGGTGCAGGAGTCAGCGCTCGAGCTGCTGCTCGCGCCCGCGCGGCACGGCGACGAGCCGCGCCCGACGCTGCAGGCTCACGGTGACTATGTCTTCGGAGTCTTTCTCGTCGCCGTCGCGGTGAAAGACGACGACCGGGTCTTCTATCAGCAGGTCGACGTCGTGCTCACCCGCGACGTCCTCCTGACCGTGAGCAAGACCCCGCCCGGCGAAAACCCCTATGACCCTCGACCCGTGCGCGAGTCGTGCCATCCCGACGAAAGCGCCGGCATGATGCTCTACCGCCTGG
>Ga0136846_1223486_pt1 | contig 10342 bp, 10 predicted proteins | sample HopSoiMetagenom2_FD_96841 | JGI IMG/M metagenome (GOLD analysis project Ga0136846, IMG submission 96841) | Grasslands soil microbial communities from Hopland, California, USA - 2 Assembly 2016 (version 4) | ecosystem: Environmental > Terrestrial > Soil > Grasslands | place: USA: Hopland... | reverse complement strand
CTGGACGCCATGCACGACAAGGACACGTTCATGCGCACGGCGACGTTCTTCATGGCGATTGGCGGTCCCCAGGGACGCTCCATCATGATGGCCGTGCAGCCCGCGGCGCTCGATGTGTGGACGGCGAGCTACTTCGAGCAGATCCAGCCGCGCGTGGCCCGCACCTCGTTCAGCTCGTTGCGCCCGGACCTCGCGGCAAACGCGGCGTCGAAGGCGGTGCTCGATTCCGACAAGCCGCGCGACGAGCTCATCGCGCAGCTCTACGCCGAGCGCCTCAAGGTTTTCCGTGCGCCCCCGAACCGCGAGGCGCTGCGTGAGATCCAGCGCATCAATGCGCTCGTCAATGCGCTACGCTATCGGGATTCCTGAGGAGACTCGATGAAATTCCTGATCACGGGCGGCGGCGGCTTTCTCGGCTCGCGCCTCGCCAGGGCGCTGAAGGCGCGCGATGCGAAAGCGCAGATCACTTTGCTCGACATGGCATTCCCGCCCGGGCTCGAGCAGGACTTCCGCTGCATCGCCGGGGACGTGTCTTCTTCCGCGGTGATCGGCAAGGCGCTCGATTCCGATACGAACGGCATTTTCCACCTGGCCTCCGTGGTGAGCGGCGGCGCCGAGGCGGATTTCGACCTCGGCTACCGCGTGAACCTCGACGGCATGCGCGCCTTGCTGGAAGCGTGCCGCAGGCTTTCGAAACCGCCGAAGCTCGTCTTCACGAGCTCGGTGGCGGCGTTCGGCGGCACGTTGCCGGACGTGCTCGACGATTCCACCACGCCCGCGCCGCAGACCTCGTATGGCACCCAAAAGGTGATCGGCGAGTACCTGGTCGCGGACTGGACGCGCAAGGGAATGATCGACGGGCGCTCGCTGCGGCTGCCCACGATCGTCGTGCGCCCGGGCAAGCCCAACCTCGCGGCGTCCTCCTTCGCGAGCGGCATCATCCGGGAGCCGCTGAATGGCGTGGTCGCCGAGTGCCCCGTGCCGGATACGACCGGCGTCTGGATCCTTTCACCGAAGCGCGTGGTCGAAGCGTTCATGCACGCGCATGACCTGCCCTGGGATGCCTGGCCCTCCAACCGTGTCGTGAACCTGCCCGGGATCACGCTCACGGTGCGCGAGATGCTGGACGCCATGGGGCGCGTCGCGGGCAAGGAGGCGGTCGCGCGCGTGAAGTTCGTTCCCGACGCGCGCATCCAGGGCATCGTGAAGACGTGGCCCGTGCGTTTCCGCACCGAGCGCGCGCTGGCGATGGGATTCAAGGCCGACAGCGACTTCGAATCCGTCGTCCGCGATTACCTCCAGAGCGAGAACGTGATTCCCGCATAGGTCGTCGTCGTGCTCTCTTTCGTCGTGCCCGCCTATAACGAGGAGCTCACCATCCTCGGCACCCTCACCTCGATCCACGAGGCGATGAGGGCGCTCGGCTTGCCGTACGAGATCGTGGTGGCGGACGACGCATCCACCGACACGACCGCCGCGCTCGCGAGCCAGGCGGGCGCCCGCGTGGTCTACGTCGAGAATCGCCAGATCTCCCGCACGCGCAACGCGGGCGCGCGCGCGGCGAATGGAGACCGGCTCATATTCGTCGATGCGGATACGCAGGTGAGCGCGCAGGTGATTCGCGCCGCCATGTCGGCGCTCGACCACGGGGCGGTGGGCGGAGGCGCCACGCCGGTCTTCGACGACCAGGCACCGCGCTGGGGTCCGCCGATTATGCGGTCGGTGATCGTCTTCATGCGCTGGTTCCGGCTCGCCGCGGGCTGCTTCTTCTTCGTTCGCCGCGATGCATTCGATGCGGTGGGCGGCTTCGACGAGCGCCACTTCGCGGGCGAAGAGGTGATGCTGTCGTGGGCGCTGCGCCGCCACGGGCGCGTGGAGATCCTTCACGAGACCGTCGTGACCTCGTCCAGGAAGTTCCGCACCCGCTCGCTGTGGGAGACGTTCTGGGTGACGGCCAAGCTCATGGCGCGGGGCATGAGCGGCGCGCGCGCCCGCGAGCACACCGCCTTCTGGTACGACGGAAAGCGCTAGTCCGCGATCGCGGCGCGCGGTGTATCCACGAGCTCCGTGTTGTCGGCGCCGGGCGCCGAGCACACCTTCTGCGACAGGCGCTGCCCGTTGATCTTGATGGGGTTCGCGAGCACGCGCAGGTTCGGCCGCTGCGGGTGCGGCACGTGCGCGATCATGCCGTTGGTGACGAGGAACGGGCTTTCGAGCGCTTCGCCCAGCTCCAGCACCGGCGCGATCGGCAGCACTCCGGCGAGCACCTTCATCCAGTGGGCGGTCGGCTGCTTGCGGAACTCGGCGTCGAGGGCGGCGGTGAGCGGCTCGCGATTCTGGTTGCGCGCCGACTGCGTGTTGAAGCGCGCATCGGAGCCGAGGTCCTTGCGCCCGATCACGTCCAGCAGGGCGGTCCAGAACTTCTCCGTGAGGCACATGACGAAGACCCAGCCGTCGGCCGTGGGCAGCGTCTGCACGGGCGCGAGGGAGAAGTGCGCGCTGCGCGTCTGGCGCTCGGGCACGTATTTCTCGTTCAGGTACCAGATGGCGGTGTAGCCCAGCTGGTGGAGCGCCGCGTCGAAGAGGCACGTGTCCACGTCGCAGCCCTTGCCCGTGGCGCGCGCCTGGATGAGCGCGGACAGCAGGCCCACCATCGCGGTAAGCCCCGTGGTGTGATCCACCATCGAGGGCGCGCCGATGCGCGTGGGCGGGCTGTCGGGCTCGCCGGTCAAGTGCATGAGGCCCGTCTCGGCCTGCATCAGGTAATCGTAGCCCGGCCATGACGCGCGCTCGTTGTCGCGCCCATAGGCGGATACGTGGACGCACACGATCGAGGGCTTCAGCTTCGAGAGCGTCTTGTAGTCCAGGCCCATCTTCGCCGGCAGGTCGCCGCGCATGTTGTTCAGCACCACCTCGGAATCCATGATGAGCTGCTGCAGGGCCGCCTTGCCCTCGCCGGAACGCAGGTCGAGCGTCACGCTCTTCTTGTTCATGTTCCAGGTCTGGAAATACTCGCTGTCGGAGTCGCCCAGCAGGTAGGGGCCCGTCTTGCGCGCGGGATCGCCGCCGGTGGCGACGTTCTCGACCTTGATCACCTCCGCGCCCAGGTCGGCGAGGAACATGGAGCCATAGGGGGCGGCGCCGAATTGCTCGACGGAAACGATGCGCACGCCGGTGAGCGGTTTCATGGGCGAATCCCTTTCAGTGTTCCTGCTGGATGCGAAAGCGGGTGTTGTGGCTGAAGCGCTCGCTCGGGTAGAGGGCATCGGTCGCCATGAGCAGCCGGTCCTGCGGATCGAAGTACTGGCGGGTCACGTGGAGCGCGGGCTTGCCAGGGGAAGACTTGAGCGTCCTCGCCTGCGCGGCGGTGAGGGTAGCGGCCACGATGCGCTGCACGACCTCCGCGATGCGAACGCCGTAGCGCTTCTCCACCAGCCGCAGCACCGGCTCGCGGGCCGACTCGACGCGATCGACCACCTCGCCGAACTCCGGGCGCAGGTAGATGAGCAGCCAACCCGCGGGAAGCGCCTCGCGCGGCCGGTGGCGCAAGACGGAGAGGCGCAGCAGCTCCTGTCCGGCCCGCGCGCCGACCTGCGTCGCTAGCGCATCGTCGACCACGACCGACTTCACCTCCAGGACCTTCATCCGCGTGGCCTCGCCGAACTGGATCACCTCCTCCAGCGTGCCGGCGCCGTGCATGAAGCTGGTGTCGGGGGCGTTGGCGCGGACCACGGTGCCGATGCCCGCGCGCGCGTAGACGAGCCCGCGGCCCTTCAGCGCCCGCAGCGCCTCGCGCACCGTGTGGCGGCTCACGTCGAAGCGCTGCTGCAGCGCGGCCTCGGTGGGGATCTTGCCGCCGACCGGGTAGCGGCCCGACTCGATCTCCCGGGTCATCACCCGGGCGAGGTTGACAGCCTTGGTGGTCATGGGGCATATTGTACGGACATTCGGACAAAGCAGTCAATCCCTCCATGCCGCCCCACGCGCTTCCAACGGACGAAGCCATCCTCACCCGTCGTTCGGTGCGCGCATTCCTGCCGAAACCGCTGGCGCTCGCCACCGTGGAGGAGCTCCTCACGCTCGCGAGCCGCGCTCCCAGCGGCAGCAACATCCAGCCGTGGAAGGTGCGGGTAGTCGCGGGGCCGGCGAGGCAGCGCCTGTCGCGCGCGATCCTGGACGCGCTCGATCGCGACGGCTACGAAGGCCACAAGCGCGAATGGAACTACTACCCGGTGAACTGGCGGGAGCCGTACCTCGCGCGCCGCCGCAAGATCGGCTGGGACCTGTACGGCCTGCTCGGCATCAGGAAGGGCGACTTCGAGGGGACGGAAAAGCAGCGCCGCAGGAACTACGAGTTCTTCGGCGCGCCGGTGGGCCTCATCTTCACCCTCGACCAGGATCTCGAGATCGGCAGCTGGCTCGACCTGGGCATCTACCTCGGCGCGCTCATGATCGCGGCGCGCGGTCGCGGCCTCGATACCTGCCCGCAGGCCGCGTTCGCCGACTTCCACGCGGTGATCCGCCGCGAGCTCGGCATTCCCGAAAGCGAAATCATCATTTGCGGCATGGGCCTGGGTTATGCGGATCCCGATGCCGTGGAGAACCAGCTCGTGACCGATCGCGCCCCGGCGCGCGAGTTCGCGACCTTCGAAGGATTCCAGGAGAACGACTGATGCTGCGCATACCCGAAAAGATGCTGCTCGTGGACGTCGCGCCCCGCGATGGCCTGCAGAGCCTGCCGAAGTGGATTCCCACCGAGGAGAAGGTCTGGCTGTGCAATCGCCTCACCGACCTGGGCGTGCCGGTGGTCGAGGTCGCGAGCTTCGCCCACCCGAAGGTGGTGCCGAACATGCGCGACGCCGAAGAGGTGTTCGCCCGCATCAGGAGGAAGCCCGGCGTGGTGTATCGCGGCCAGGCGCCGAACGTGCGGGGGGCGCACCGCGCCATCGAGGCCAAGGTGGGCGAGATGCTCGGACTCATCACGGTGAGCGAGACCTACACGCACCACAACCAGAACATGACGAACGACGAATGCGTGGACCAGAACATCCAGATGTTCCGCCTCGCCGAGCGCGCGGGCATCCCGTTCGTCGCTGCCGTGGGCATGGCCTTCTGGTGTCCCTACGAGGGCGTGGTGCCGGACGCGCAGGCGGAAGACATCGTCGGGCGCTTCTATCATGCGGGCATCAAGCGGCAGTACCTCGCGGGCTCCATCGGCATGGAGGATCCCGCGCACGTGAACCGGCTCTTCCGCCGCCTCTACGACAAGTTTCCCGGCATCGAGCTCGGATTCCACATCCATAACCTCTCGGGCATGGCCACCGCGAACATCCTCGCCGCCATGGATGCGGGCTGCCACTGGCTCGAGGGCGCCATCTGCGGCATCGGCGGCGGCATGGCGATCCCGACCGCGGTGGGCGAGGTCGGCAACTTCCCGCTCGAAGACCTCGTCGCCATGCTGCACGAGATGGGCGTCGAGACCGGCCTCGAGCCTCGCAAGGTCATCGAAGCCTCGAAGGAGATCTCCGCGCGCCTCGGTATCCGGATCGCGAGCCATCGCGCCACCGGCTGCACGCGCGAGGAGGTCATGCGCGCGGGCGCCGACAATCCCAACAACCCGCAAGTCACGATGGCCTGAGCCATCCCATGAATCGCAACCAGGAGAAGAGAACCATGATTCGTCGCATCGCGGGCGCCGCCTTCGCCGCCGCCCTGTTCGCGCTGGGCGCCGTCGCCCAGGCGCAGCAGTACCCCGCCAGGACCGTGAAGATCATCGTGCCGTTCCCGGCGGGCCAGGCAACCGACCTCGCCGCGCGCATCGTGGGCGAGTCGCTCGCGAAGGAATGGGGCCAGGCGGTGGTGATCGAAAACATCGGCGGCGGCGCCGGCATCCCCGGGATGGTGCAGGGACGCTCGGCCGCGCCCGACGGCTACACGCTCATCATGGGGACGAGCGCCGTGATGGTGGTGAATCCCGCGATCATCGAGAAGCTTCCGTACGAGCCGTTCAACGACTTCATCCTGATCGGGCCGGTGTTCCGCAACCCGCTCATCATCGTCGCCAACGAGAAGGCGCCTTTCAGGACGGTGAAGGACATCGTGGACTACGCCAAGAAGGAACCGGGCAAGCTGAACTGGGGCTACCCGGGCGCGGGCACGACCCAGCACCTCACCGGCGAGCTCTTCAAGCAGGTCGCGGGCGTGGACATCCAGGGCGTGCTCTACAAGGGCAGCGCGCAGGCAGTTCAGGACCTGCTGGGCGACCAGATCCCGCTCACCGTGGACGGCATCGGGCCCAACCTGCCGCATATCAAGTCCGGGAAGCTCCGCGCGATTGCATCCACCGGCGAGCAGCGCTCGTCGCAGCTTCCCGACGTGCCCACCGTCGCCGAGCAGGGCTATCCGGGCTTCTCCGGCGAGGGCTGGGGCGGCGTGGTCGTGACCAAGGGCACGCCCATGGACATCGTGCTCAAAGTGTCGAAGGACCTGAACAAGGTGATGAACGATCCGGCGGTGCAGGAGCGGCTGCTCAAGGCCGGGCTCGCGATCGACAACATGCCGCGCGAGCAATGGATCGCCTTCGCGAAGAAGACGTATGCGACCTGGGGCGACGTCGCCCGCCGCAACAACATCAAGGTGCAGTGATGCAATCGCTCGACATCGCGGTCCTTCCCGGCGACGGGATCGGCCGCGAGGTCATGGCCGCATGCCTCGAGCTCCTCGAGGTCGCGACCAAGGCCTGCGGCACGCCGAAGCTCGTTTGCACCGTGCATCCGGCCGGCGCCCAGCATTACGCCGCCCACGGCGAGGCCTTGCCCGATGCCACGCTGGCTGCATGCCGCCGAGCGGACGCGGTGCTCTTCGGCGCCATGGGCTGGCCCGACATCCGCTATCCCGACGGCACCGAGCCCATTCCGCAGCTCGACCTGCGCATGGCGCTGGACCTCTACGCCGGCGTGCGGCCGATCCGCTGGTTTCCGGGGTTGCCGAAGGTGCTGTCGGATCCGCGCGCGGAGACGATGGACTTCGTGCTCGTGCGCGAGCAGACGGAGGGGCTCTTCTATTCGCGCGGCAAGGGCCGCGTCGAGAACGATTCGGAGGCGTACGACACCATGCAGATCACGCGCAAGGGGACCTCGCGCGTGAGCGAGTTCGCGTTCCGGCTCGCCGGGCAGCGCAAGGCCCAAGGCCGGGCGTCGAAGGTCACGTGCGTGGACAAGTCGAACGTCTTCACGTCGATGGCCTTCTTCCGCAGGGTGTTCGACGACGTCGCCGCGAAGCATCCCGGCATCGCGCGCGACTACGCCTACGTGGACGCGATGGCGCTCGACATGGTGCGCAAGCCCTGGACGCTCGGGGTGCTGGTCACCGAGAACATGTTCGGCGACATCCTCTCGGACCTGGCGGCCGGGCTCATCGGCGGGATGGGCATGGCGTCGTCCGGCGACATCGGCGACGAGCACGGCCTCTTCCAGCCCGCGCACGGCACGGCGCCCGACATCGCGGGGCAGGGCAAGGCGAATCCATCGGCGATGTTCCTCTCCGCGGCGCTCATGCTCGACTGGCTCGCCCATCGCCACAACGAGGAGGGCTTGCGCACCTGCGCGCGCGCGATCGAGAAAGCGATCGAGCAGGTGCTCTCGACGCGAGCGGCCGTGCCGATGGAGCATGGCGGAAGTGCCGGGACCGCGGCCATGACTGCGTCGGTGATCGCGGCGCTGCGCAAGGTCGCGATTCCCGCGTAGGCGCGCCAATGACCCTGCTGGCAGAGCTCGCCGAGCGCGACGCGACCGGCGAGAAGGCCGCGATCTACGCGGAAATGCGCCGCCTCGGCGGCGTGCCGATGGTGGCCCTCATCTTCCGGCACCTGGCGACGCTGCCCGGCGCGCTGGAGTGGATGTGGGCCGCGATCGGCCCCGCGTGGCGGTCGGGCCGGTTGCAGGAGGCGGCTTGGCGGATCGCCCGCGAGGCGCCGCTCACGCCGATTGCGCGCATGCATCCTGAAGCGTTGGCGGCCGCCGGCGTCGATGAGGCCGCATTGCGCGAGGTGCGCGAGGTCCTCGTCGCGTACAACCGCGCCAATCCCGAGAACATGCTCACGATCCTGTGCGTGCTGCGGCTTCTCGAGGGCCATCGCGCCAACGTGACGCCCGAACCGCGCGCGTGGACGCCGCCGGCTGCGCCCGGGCCTCTCGCGCCCATGGTCCATCCCCGGGATTTCACGGCCGAAGTGGCCAAAGTGCTCGACCTGGTCGCGGCGCCCGGAGAACCGGGCGGCGCGCGCGTGGTGCAGAGCCTCTATCGCCACTTCGCGCATCGACCGGCATTCCTCGCGCTCGCCGTGACGCTCCTGCGGCAGCGCTTGGACGATGGTTCCATCGGACGCAGCGTGAGCTCGATTCATGCGCGCATGGGCTCGGCGGCCGACGAGATCGTCCGCTCGCTGTCCGCGCCAGCGGCCCCTCACTCGGACATCCACCCGATCTGCGAGCGCTTCAGCGGCGCCGTGATCCCGCAGATGATCGTGGTGGGGCGCCTGCTCGACGAGGCGCTGCCCTAGACGGGCGCGGCGCCGGTACGTCCCGCCAGCCGAACTCGCTTGAACAAGGCCGACAGCAGCGGCAGCGCCAGCAGCAGGATGCCCAACCCGGTGATGGTCGCGACGAGCGGCGTCGCGACGAAGATCGACGCCGAGCCTTTCGACAGCAGCATCGCCTGCCGGAACGCGTCCTCGGCCTTGTCCCCGATGACGATCGCGAGCACCAGCGGCGAGATCGGGTAGTGCAGCTTCTTGAAGAGGTAGCCCAGCACGCCGAAACCCATCATCATGATCACGTCGAAATAGGAGTTCGAGACCGCGTAGGCGCCCACCGCGCACACCACCATGATGAGCGGCGCGATGACGAAGAATGGAACGCGCATGAGCGCGGCGAAGAGCGGCACCGTCGCCAGCACCAGCACCACCGCCACGATGTTGCCGAGGTACATCGAGGCGATGAGCCCCCAGACGAAGTCGGGCTGCTCGATGAAGAGCATGGGGCCCGGATTGAGGCCCCAGATCATGAGGCCGCCCATCATCACGGCGGCGGTGGCGGACCCCGGGATGCCGAGCGCCAGCATCGGCAGCAGCGCGCTAGTCCCCGCAGCATGATCGGCCGTCTCCGGAGCGACGACGCCCTCGGGCTCGCCCTTGCCGAAGTTCGCGCGGTTCGGCGACAGGCGCCGCGCGATGCCGTAGCTCATGAAGGACGCGGCGGTCGGGCCGCCCGGCGTGATGCCCATCCAGCAGCCGATGGCCGCGCTGCGGATGAGCGCCACCCCGTGCCGCGGCATCTGCACCAGCGTTCGCAGCGCCGTGCGCCATTCGATCCGCGACGACAGCGCCCTGGCGTGGAGGTCTTCCTCCGCCGCGATGAGCAGCTCGCCGATACCGAAGAGTCCCATCACCGCGACCACGAAGCTGATGCCGCGCACGAACTCGTCCACGCCGAGCGTGAGGCGCACGTTGCCCGAGATCGTATCCATGCCCATGGCGGCGATCGCGAAGCCGATGCACAGCGACACGAGCGTCTTCGCGGGCGGGTTGCCGCCGACGCCGATGAAGCTCGCGAAGGCGAGGAAGTACACCGCGAAGTATTCGGCCGGCCCGAAGTTGAGCGCCATCTTCGCGATCCACGAGGCGAGCAGCGTGATGAGGACCACGCCCACGAGCGCCCCGAACGCGGCCGAGCTGAACGCCGTCACCAGCGCCGTGGTGGGCCGCCCGTCGCGGGCCATGGGATAGCCGTCGAACGTCGTCGCGACCGAGGACGGCTCGCCGGGGATGTTGAAGAGGATCGAGGTGACCGAGCCGCCGAAGAGCGCGCCCCAGTACATGCTCGACAGCAGGATGATCGCGGACACCGGCTGCATCGAGAACGTGAGCGGCAGCAGCAGCGACACGCCGTTGGGCGCGCCCAGCCCCGGCAGCACGCCGACCAGGATGCCCAGCATCACCCCCACCAGCATCAGCCAGAGATGGTTGAGCGAGAACGCGATCTCGAAGCCGTGCAGGAGGAGCGCGACGTTTTCCATGGCGCGCCGTCAGAGGCCCAGGGCCGCGCCGAGCAGCCCGCGCGGCAGCGCCACCTGGAATGCCCAGTCGAAGACCGCGTAAAGCGCGAGCGGCGTGGCGATGCCCAGCGCGATCGCCTTCCAGGTGGCCCACTGGCGATGCGCGATCACCACGCCGAAGACGTACACGCCGGCCGCGACGTGCAACCCCACCAGCGGAATCACGGCCACGAAGGCCGCGGCGGGCAGGAGCATGCCCACCACCTTGCGCAGCCGCGACCCCTCGATG
>Ga0136846_1231585_pt1 | contig 10343 bp, 5 predicted proteins | sample HopSoiMetagenom2_FD_96841 | JGI IMG/M metagenome (GOLD analysis project Ga0136846, IMG submission 96841) | Grasslands soil microbial communities from Hopland, California, USA - 2 Assembly 2016 (version 4) | ecosystem: Environmental > Terrestrial > Soil > Grasslands | place: USA: Hopland... | reverse complement strand
CCCGACATCACGCCGCCGACGGTGGAGGTCTCGGCGATCTATCCCGGCGCCAACGCTCAGGTGGTCGCCGATACCGTGGCCGCGCCGATCGAGCAGCAGGTCAACGGCGCCGACCGCATGATCTACATGAACTCGTCGAGCTCATCGACCGGCAACATGACGCTCAATGTGTTCTTTGAAATCGGCACGGATCCCGAGCTCGCGCAAGTGGACGTGCAGAATCGGGTGAATCTGGCGCTGCCCCAGTTGCCGACATCGGTGCAGCAGCAGGGCATACAGGTGCAGAAGAAATCGTCGGCATTCATGATGGTGATCGCCGTCTATTCGCCCGATAATCGCTTCGATCCGACCTATGTCGCCAATTATGCCAATCTCTATGTGCTCGATGCCTTGAAGCGCATCCCCGGCGCCAACCAGACATCCATCTTCGGAACCCCTGATTACGCGATGCGCATCTGGCTCAAACCCGACCGCATGGCGCAACTCGGGGTGAGCGCGACAGAGGTCCAGCAGGCCGTTGCCAACCAAAACCAGCAATTCGCGGTCGGCCGGCTGGGCCAATCGCCGACCGGCAAAGCGGTCGAGCAATCCTTTGCCGTCACGACCACCGGGCGGCTGACCGAACCTGCCGAGTTCGAAAACATTATTATTCGCGCCGCCAGTGGTGGCGCCGCAATTGTGCGCCTGAAGGACATCGGCCGGGCCGAACTGGGCCAGAAGGACTATTCGATCCGCAGCACCTTCCAAGGAAAGCCGGCCACCATGATGGCGGTGTATCAGCAGCCCGGTGCGAATGCGCTGGACGTCTCGAAGCAGGTTACCGCAAGCCTGGCCGAACTGAAAAAGTCGTTTCCCGAGGGACTGGAGTACACGGTAGTGATGGACACGACCAAGTTTACCCAGGCGTCGATCAGGGATGTGTTGCACACGTTCTTCGAAGCGCTGGTGCTGGTGGTGGCGGTGGTCTACCTGTTCCTGCAAAGCCTGCGCGCAACATTGATCCCGGTGCTCGCGGTACCGGTGTCCATCATCGGCACGTTCATCGGGATGGCGGCACTCGGCTTTTCCATCAACATGCTGACCTTGTTCGGGATGGTGTTGGCAATCGGCATTGTGGTGGACGATGCGATCGTCGTCATTGAGAACGTCGAGCGCAATATGCATGTGCACCATCTGGATCCGAAGGAGGCTTCCAGGCGCGCGATGGATGAAGTAGCCGGTCCGGTAGTCGCCATCGTACTCGTGCTGTGCGCGGTGTTCGTGCCGGTCGCCTTCCTGAGCGGGATCACGGGTCAGATGTACAAGCAGTTCGCGATCACCATCGCCATCTCGGTCGTGATTTCCGGCATTGTCGCGCTGACGTTGTCCCCTGCCTTGGCCGCGATATTGCTAAAGCCGTCGCATGGCACGAAGAATCGGTTCTTCAGATGGTTCGAAAGAAACTTCGAGCGCATGACCAACGGATACGCTCGTTCTGTCGCCCTGACGATCAGGCGGGCCGGAATTGCGCTCCTGTTGTTCGTCGTCATGATCGTGCTGACCGTGATGATGATGCGCGTGGTACCGAGTTCCTTCTTGCCGCCGGAGGACCAGGGTTACCTGCTTGGCGCAGTGGCCATGCCCGATACTGCCAGTCTCGACCGAACCGGCGACACCAGCAGCAAGGTCGCCGAGCATTTCATGAAAGACAAAGCGGTAAGCGGAATTGCCGTCGTGGACGGATATAGTTTGCTGGATGCGCAAAACAAGAACAACGCATCAACCTTCTTCGTCGGGCTCAAGGACTTCGACGAACGGTATGAATCGGGGAACCGGGAAACCCAAAACTCCGAATCCGTCCTCATGAGGGCACGGAAGGCATTATCCACCGTGCGGGAAGGCATCATCATTCCGGTTAACCCGCCATCGATTCCCGGCCTGGGCACGACGGGCGGCTTGGAGCTGTGGGTCCAGAGCAAGGGAGAAAAGACGCCGCAACAGCTTGCGGAAGTGGTCAAGGCGTTCGTGGCCAAGGCAAAACAGACCCCCGAACTTGCCAGCGTCACCTCAACATTCAACGCGTCGTCGCAGCAACTGCTGGTGGACGTGGACCGCGACAAGGCAGAGACCCTTGGCGTCCCGGTGGAAGATGTCTACAGCGCGATGCAAACCATGTTCGGCTCACTTTATGTATCGCAGTTCAACAAGTTCAGCCGCCTGTGGCAGGTAATCTTGCAGGCAGAACCCGGATATCGTCTCAAGCCCGATGATCTGGAACAGATCTTTGTACGCAGCAAGGACGGCAGCATGGTTCCCCTGAAGTCGATGATAACCACCCGGTATGTCACCGGCCCCGACCTCATGACACGCTTCAATAACTTCCCGGCGGTTAAGCTAACCGCGAATCCGGCCCCCGGATACAGCTCTGGCCAGGCGATCGCCACGCTCGAGCGCATCGGTGCGGAAGTGATGCCTTCCGACTTCGCCTTGGCGTGGAGCGGAGAAGCGTTCGAAGCGAAGAAGGCCGGCAGCTCGTCCGCCGCTGTATTCGTTTTTGGCCTGATCATGGTGTTCTTGATCCTTGCCGCGCAATACGAAAAATGGACCTTGCCGGTCGGCGTGCTCATGGCCGTGCCGTTTGCGATATTCGGCGCGATGCTTGCGACCATGATGCGCGGCCTCTCCAACGACGTGTACTTCCAGATCGGCCTGACGATGCTGGTGGCGCTTGCGGCCAAGAACGCCATCCTGATCTTCGAGTTCGCCGTCCTCAACCGGCAAACCGGGCAGACGATCTACGATTCGGCCATGATTGCGGCGCGAGAACGCTTGCGCCCGATCGTGATGACATCGCTGGCTTTCATACTCGGCTGCGTGCCGCTGGCGATCGCCGTTGGCGCATCGGCAAACAGCCGGATTTCGATCGGTACCGGCGTGATCGGCGGCATGCTTGCGGCAACGGTGATTGCCGTGTTCTTCATCCCGATGTTCTATTACGCGATCGAGACGATGTCAGCGAAATTCGGCCAGGCAAAGAAAACCGAGGCCGTGGAAACGACCGGCGGCGCTCCGGCACTGCCCGTTCCGCACGCCCCGCATGAGGACAACTGAACCATGCCAAGGCATCTCGCTACAACGGCCATCCGACGTCTTGGCTCGACCTATTCTGCGACACTGATACTTCTCATCCTGACGGGACTCGGCGGATGCACGCTCGGCCCCGATTACCACCGGCCGTCGGTCGATATGCCGAACGCATTTCGCTTCGAAGACAAGGATGCGAAACGCCTGGCCGACACCGTTTGGTGGGAACAGTTCCAGGACCCGGCAATGAACGAGCTGATCGGGATCGCACTCGCGGAAAACAAGGATGTCAAAATCGCAGCCGCGCGCGTCAACCAATTCCTCGGACGGCTGGCCAGCACGCGTTCTCCGCTGTTCCCGCAGGTCAACGCGGGCCTGAGCGCGCAGCGCCAGCACACAAGCGAGCTCAGCAATACGCCACTTCCGATGGGCGTATCGCCGCTAGGCGATCTGTATGACGCAACGCTGTCGATAAGCTGGGAAATCGACGTGTTCGGCCGGTTGCGCCGAGAGACGGAAGCTGCGCGTGCGGACGTTCTGGCGAGCGAAGAAGGTCGTCGCGCGACCATTCTTACACTCGTGTCCTCGGTGGCGCTGTCCTATATCAACCTGCGCAATCTCGACCGGCAACTTGATATTGCCAAGGCGACCACCGCCAGCCGGAAGGAATCCCTCAACGTATTCCAGCTTCGCTTTAACGCCGGCACGGTGTCCGAGCTGGAGCTGACACAGAACCAGGCCGAATACGATGAGGCGTTGTCGAGGATTCCACAGATCGAATCCCTGATCGCGCAACAGGAGAATGCGCTGTCCATACTGCTTGGCCGCAATCCCGGCAACATCCGGCGCGGCCGTGAGCTGGGTCAACTCGGGGTGCCTGCGGTGCCGGCAGGACTGCCATCGGAATTGCTTGCGCGGCGGCCCGACATTCGCCAGGCCGAACAAAACCTGATTTCCGCCAATGCGCTCATCGGCGCTGCGCGGGCGCTGTACTTTCCATCCATTTCGCTCACCGGTTTGCTCGGTTCGGTCAGCAACGAACTGTCGGACCTGTTCAGTGGCCCAGCCAAGACGTGGTCTTTCGGTGCGTCGGCATCGATACCGATCTTTACCGGCGGCGGCATCGCAGGGCAGGTGCAACAAGCCGAAGCCGGGCAACAACAGGCGTTGTTGCAATATCAGAAGGCGATCCAGGTCGCATTTCAGGAAGTGGAAGACGGGCTGGTGACGCTCCAGAAATCGCGGGTGCAACTAGAGGTGCAGGAGCACCAAGTCAATACCCTGGCCACCTACGCCCGGCTGGCGCGCGTGCGTTATGAGAACGGTTACACCAGCTATATCGAAGTGCTCGACGCCGAGCGCAACCTGTTCAACACCCAGGTCTCGTATACCCAGACACAAAACGTGGTGTATGCATCGCTGGTCAATCTATACAAAGCAATGGGTGGCGGCTGGGTAACAGAGGCCGACCGGATGGTGCCGAAGGACGCCGCGCAAGTGGCGCCTCAATAGGCTCGGGCGTCAGCGGTCGAACCACGTATCGTTCAAACAAAATACTTCCTCCCCCCTGGTTAAATGGACCGATCCACGACCGCTGTGCACGCTGTGCATCAAGACCGAAAAGCGGTGAAATTTCCTGTTTCCGTGCCTGGTGCGGCAAGCGATATTGAACCGCCAACCTCGATCGATCGGCTGCTGCACGCCAGTTTGGGACGTGCCACTTTCGGTATTTCGCCGGCCAGTCTTGCACTTGCTTATGTCGATTGGGCTCTTCATCTCGCACAGTCACCGGGGAAATGGCAAAAACTGATAGAAAAAGCAGTGCGCAAATCCTTACGTCTGGGGGCCTACATCGCCCATACAAGCTCGGGCGCGCGATGCCCGCCCTGCATCGAGCCTTTGCCTCAGGATCAGCGTTTTCGCAATGACAAATGGCAACGCAGCCCCTTCGATCTGATCCAGCAAAGTTTTTTACTGCATCAGCAATGGTGGCACAACGTGACGACCGGCATCGGCGGCGTATCGCCGCATCATGAACAGGTCGTGTCATTCATGGCAAGACAATTACTCGATATGGTTTCTCCGGTGAATTTCATCGCGACCAACCCTGAAGTACTCGATGCAACCGTGCGCGAACGCGGCCAGAATCTGGTGCAGGGGGCGATAAATTTCATGGAAGACCTGGCGCGCACAGTGGAGGGAAAACCACCGGCTGGAACAGAGGCTTTCAAGCCGGGCCGCGACGTCGCGATCACGGATGGAAACGTGGTTTACCGCAATCGCCTGATTGAGTTGATTCAATACAAACCGAAGACGAAAAGCGTTCACGCTGAACCCATCTTGATCGTGCCGGCGTGGATCATGAAATACTACATACTCGATCTGTCGCCCAATAATTCGCTGGTGAACTACCTGGTGGGACAGGGTTATACCGTCTTCATGATCTCGTGGCATAACCCTGGCCCTGGCGACCGCGATCTCGGGATGCGGGATTATCTTCAATTGGGTGTTCTGGACGCGCTCCATGCGGTACAAACCATTGTCCCCAAGCGTAAAGTCAATGCCTTGGGCTATTGCCTGGGCGGCACGCTGCTCGCAATCGCCGCCGCCTTCCTGGCGCAAAAAGGCGAAGACGCCTTGCACTCATTGACATTATTGGCGGCACAGACCGACTTTACCGAAGCAGGCGAGTTGATGCTGTTCATTGATGACAGTCAGCTCAACTACCTGGAAGACATCATGTGGGATCAGGGCTATCTGGATAACAGGCAGATGGCCGGCGCATTTCAGTTGCTGCGCTCCAACGATCTCATTTGGTCGCGCATCGTCCAGCAATACTTGATGGGACAGCGTGCCCCCATGATCGATTTGATGGCATGGAACGCGGATGCAACCCGCATGCCTTACCGTATGCATAGCGAGTATCTGCGCCGGCTATTTCTGAACAATGAACTTTTCGGCGGTCGATATAAAGTGGGCGGAAAATCGATCGTGCTCAGCGATATTCGGGCGCCGATTTTCGTAGTGACGACCGAGAGAGATCACGTGGCGCCTTGGCGATCCGTGTACAAGATCAACCTGGTTGTGGATACCGATGTCACTTTTGTGCTGACGAGCGGCGGACACAATGCCGGCATCGTGAGCGAACCTGGCCACAAGGGGCGGTATTTCCGTATATCGCAACGCTCGGCCGGGGAGAATTATATCGACCCCGATACGTGGTATGCGACGACCCCGGTTACCGATGGTTCGTGGTGGCTGCCATGGGTCGACTGGCTGACGGACAAGTCGGGTGGATACGTCCAGCCTCCGGGCATGGGTGCACCCAAAAAAGGTTATCCTCCATTGGGCGTCGCTCCCGGCAGCTATGTGCTGGAGCGCTGAACGCGGGTCTTCGATTGATGCCACGCGGTCGACCGCGCAAAATAACAGCAGGGTAGTTGCACGCGTTTGACGTTGTTCTCGACCGTTTGAGACAGCGGACCGTCCTGCTCTTTTTTCCGATCCCCATTCGACGCACAAAAAACCCTCCGCAATCACGCGCGAGCGACTTCCGATGCCTCATCCTCATAGCCTCATAGCCGCCCCACATTGCGCATCTTATTAAGAACGATTATCATTCTCATGTTATGCTTAAACGTCTTGAATTGGTCAAAAATTTCTCAAATTCAAGCTGATCGCCAGTACCATAGCGCGTAGCGACGTCTTGATTCATTTAAGGAAGCGACAATGTCTGCAAACCTCACTGATAGCATGATTTCGAATGAAGTCCATAACCTTGCTCTGCTGAAAAAGGGCGATTGTGCGACTGTGACTGGTGTATCGACGACCGGCGGGGCCGATCAATTGGCAATGCGAATGCGCTTGCTGGAGCTTGGTTTTGCGCCGGGGGAAAAGATCCGTGTCGTCGCCGAGTCGTTTCCACGTCGCGATCCTATGGCGGTGCGGCTCGGCAACACCACATTCGCGTTACGCCGATATGAAGCAGCGATGATTCAGATTGTTCGTTCCGAGCGCAACGTTGCGTAATCTTGTTACCTGATTCCCTGAAAATGAGCACTGCCAAGCCGTTGCGCCTTGCGTTAGTCGGCAATCCCAACTGCGGCAAGACCGCACTCTTCAATCGCCTGACCGGTGCTCGACAAAAAGTAGCGAACTATGCGGGCGTCACGGTCGAGCGCAAGGAAGGGCAGTTCTCCTCCAGCGCCGGCTGCACCTATAAAATTGTCGATCTGCCGGGCGCATACAGCCTGAATGCGATGACGCCCGATGAAGAAATCACGCGCGATGTGCTCTTCGGCGCCCGGTCCGAAGAGTTACCGCCGGACGTGATCGTGCTGGTCGCCGATGCCAACAATTTACAACTGAATTTGCGCCTCATTCTTGAGGTATTGCGCTTGAAGCGTCCGACGATACTGGCGTTGAACATGATGGACGTTGCGCAAAAGCGCGGCGTTGTGATCGATATCGCCCGATTGCAGGCTGAACTCGGTATTCCTGTCATTGAAACCGTGGCGGTCAAGCCGGGGGGCGGTGCTGCGCTGATCAAGCAACTCGATACGATGGCGGCGCTTTCTTCGCACGATCACGCGAGCAATAACGCGCTGCAATTCAATACCGAAAACACCGCCACGCTGGAAGCAACGCAACGCGAGGTACGGCGTATTCTTGGCGCCATTATCAAGAAGGAAGGCGACGCGCATACTGCAGGCGACAGGATAGATGCGTTCGTGCTGCATCCGGTCCTCGGTTACGTGATTTTGGCAGTACTGCTTTTCCTGATTTTTCAGGCGGTATTCAGTTGGTCGACGTTGCCAATGGATCTGATCAAGAGCGGCGTCGACAGCCTCGGCCGGGCAGTCCACGCAGCGATGCCCGATGGGCTTTTGCGTAGCCTGGTGGTCGATGGCGTGCTGTCCGGGGTCGGTAGCGTGCTGGTTTTCCTGCCGCAGATTCTGATCCTTTTTCTATTCATCCTGTCGCTTGAGGACTCCGGCTATTTGCCGCGTGCCGCGTTTCTGCTGGATCGACTGATGGGTAGCGTCGGCCTGTCCGGGCGCGCATTCATTCCATTGCTGTCGAGTTTTGCATGCGCGATTCCCGGCATCATGGCAACGCGCACCATCCAGAATCCGCGCGACCGGCTTGCCACCATCATGATCGCGCCGCTGATGACATGTTCCGCGCGCTTGCCGGTGTATGCGCTGATCATCGGCGCATTCATTCCCAATCGAGCGGTCGGTATTTTCAATTTGCAGGGCCTGGTGTTGTTTGGCCTCTATCTTGCCGGCATCGTGTCCGCCATGGCGGTCGCCTATGTATTCAAGCTCACTATCGGCAAGGGACAGTATCAGCCGCTGATGCTGGAACTGCCTAATTATCATTGGCCGAATCTGCGCAATCTCGCCATCGGTCTGTGGGAACGCGCCAAGATATTCACGACACGCGTGGGAACCATCATCCTGGCATTGATGATTCTGCTTTGGTTTTTGTCGAGCTTTCCAGCGCCCCCGCCGGGCGCGGCCGGACCGGCGATCCAATACAGTTTTGCCGGGCATCTTGGGCAGTTGCTACAGGTGATATTCGCGCCAATCGGCTTTAACTGGCAGATCGCGATTGCCTTGATCCCCGGCTTGGCGGCACGCGAAGTGGCGGTCGGCGCGCTTGGCACGGTCTATGCCTTGTCCGCGACCGGCGACCAGCTTGCAACGACATTGACGCCGATGATCGCCGCGACTTGGTCCTTGCCGACCGCACTGTCCTTGCTCGCCTGGTACGTATTCGCGCCGCAATGCATTTCAACACTGTCAATCGTCAAGCGCGAAACCAATTCATGGATACCGGCGCTGGCGATGGCTGGCTATATGTTCGCGCTGGCATATCTGGGATCGTTTCTGACCTATCAAATTAGCCGCGCATTGCTGGGGGCCTGATGCAGGAATCGATCGTCGCGCTGATTGTCGCTTACGCCGCCTGGGTGGTTGCAAGGCGCTACGCGCCAAAACCGGTGCGGCAGTGGATTCGCGCATGGACGGTACGAGTTGCGACGCGTCTTGGATGGACACGGATAGCGGCAATGGTTGACGTATCGGATTCAGGCGCCTCCTCATGCGCTGACGCTTGCGGCGCCTGTGGCAGTTGCGATTCCGGCGGCGCCAAGCCTGGCGTGAAACAGTCCGCCATCACACCGGAAGCGTTGAAGCAAACCATCAAGCGATTCAAACGATAGATCGCTTTCTCCTCTTTTTTTCGATATCGATTTTACCGAGGGATGTCTCAGGTAAAAGCGCAAGTTTTACCTCTTCGGCGTAATTTTTACCCATTCTTTATCTGCATTGCATCGCTTTCGCAAAACGCGTAATGCGGATGCGCGTACCAAGGCGTGCTGCTGGCATGCAGCTTGCGAGGAATTTCCACAGTAAAGCGCTTCTTGCAAGCCATCGGCAAAACAACGCCGGACTGCATTCTTCCGAAAGGTTAGCGATAGCCGTAATGAGTATGTGATGGGGAAGTTGCAGGTTGCCTTGCCGACGTCGGATGAATGGCGATCAATTTATTGCCTACTTGGCAAAGGAGATGAGGATCATGAATGAATCATTCTCACGAACATGGTGGATATATGCATTACGCGGCGTGCTCGCTATTTTGTTCGCTGTGTTTGCCATCATGTGGCCCGGCTTGACCCTGCTGTCACTGATTGCGCTGTTTGCCATTTATGCATTGCTTAGCGGCGCCGCATCGGTGGTCGGGGCGATGCAAATGCGCAAGCACGATGAGGATTGGTGGCTCCCGTTTTTGCTTGGTCTGGTCAGTATCGGGGCGGGGGTGATTGCTATCGTGCATCCTGCGCTTACGACGTTGGTTTTGGTGCTGGTCATCGGTGCCAATGCATTGATCACCGGCGTACTCGACATTGCCACGGCGATAAGGCTGCGCAAGACGATTCAAAATGAATGGCTGATGATTTTGAGCGGCGCTGCATCGATCGTGTTTGGTGTACTGGTATTTCTTTTTCCGGCCGCAGGTGCGTTGGCGCTTGTATGGCTGATCAGCCTCTACGCTCTTGTCACGGGCCTGTTGCTGTTCATGTTAGCCATGCGTTTGCGAACAAGAATTACGAGCGGTGTAGCAGAGAGGCGCATTACACCGGATCGGCGCGTTACTCCCGCTCATTGATTTTGACGGAGTGGGCGAGAGCGCATTATTGATTTTTCTGTAATTCGCGACAGGGAAGACGGTTGTTCTTATCTTTTCCCTCCGGAAGAGGGGCAAGATAAATT
>Ga0136846_1242370_pt1 | contig 10344 bp, 10 predicted proteins | sample HopSoiMetagenom2_FD_96841 | JGI IMG/M metagenome (GOLD analysis project Ga0136846, IMG submission 96841) | Grasslands soil microbial communities from Hopland, California, USA - 2 Assembly 2016 (version 4) | ecosystem: Environmental > Terrestrial > Soil > Grasslands | place: USA: Hopland... | reverse complement strand
GGGCTCCGCCTGCAGCTCGCCGTTGAGGCGCCGCCAGCCCACGACGCTCGCCAGCGAGCTCGTGATGAACTGGTTCAGGCTCACCTCGTCGCGCTCGGCGGCGCGGGCCAGCTCGGCGTGCAGGGAGTGCGGCATGCGCAGCATCAGGCGGCCGCTGTAGGAGGAGGCGCCGCGCGGCTCGGGCACCTCGCGGCCCCGTTCGAGCGCCTCGCTGATCCAGGCCTCCATCGCGCCGCGGATGGCGCGCGTGGCCTCGTCGGCGGTCTCGGCGCGGGCCTCGCAGCCGGCCAGCTCCTCCACCTGAGCCACCCAGCCCTCGTCGTTTCGGACCAGCACGATGTGGTACGGACGGTCGAGATATGGAGTCACGGACTCCATGCCGGCCATCTTAGGTTGGGCCGTCTCCAGCTGACCACCCTCGAGGCCGCGCCGCAGCTTCTCGATCGCCGCGCGCGTCTGGCGGGACAGGTGGCGCTTCGAGATGCCGAGCTCGCGGGCGATCTCGTCCTGGTCGAGGTCCTGCACGAAGCGCATGTAGATGATCCGCCGCTCGCGCTCGTCGAGCACGTCGAACGCCTCCATCAGCGCCAGGCGGTCCTCGGGCGCGCCGCCCGTCGCCGCGATCTCGGGATCGGGGTCGGGCCACGCGACGCCGCGCAGCGCGCTCAGCACGTTCGTCACGGCGCCCTCGTCGGCACCCAGCTCGCTCGCCAGCTCCGCCGCCGACGGCTCGCGACCCAGCCGCGCGGTCAGGTCCTCGCGCGCTCCACCCACGCGGCCGCGCAGCTCGGCCAGCCCGCGCGGCAGCCGCACGGTCTCGCCGCGATCGCGCAGGTGGCGCTTGATCTCGCCCGAGATCGTCGGAGCCGCGAACGAGGCCAGCTCGGACCCGCGGCTCAGGTCGAAGCGGTCGATCGCCTTGATCAGGCCGATCGACCCGACCTGCACGAGGTCCTCGTAGTCCTCGCCGCCGCGCGCATAACGCTTGGCAACCGATCCGACCAGCGGCATGTACAGCTCCACCAGGCGCTCGCGGGCGCTGGTATCGCCTTTCAGGTGGTACTCGCGCAGCAGCCGGGCTGTGACTTCCGGCGCCGAGCTGATTTCGCCGTTACCAGCGGTTTTGTCCACGGCCAGGATGGGTGGGGGACGGTGATACCACTCTCACCATAACGTGGTATCTGCGCTCCGCGCCTCTTTCTTGGCGCCCGCGAGGTTCCGGCGGGTACCTCATTCCGTGAGATGCCCCCAAGCATCTGGCCCAGGAATCGCGCGTCCCTGCTGTTCAGCTTCGTAACAGCGGCGGTCGTCATTTGGCTGATGGCGGCTGCCGGCGCGCGGGCCGACGAGTTCGACGACGCCCAGGCGGCGCTCGAACAGGCGGCCGCGCAGGCGGGCGGCGCCCCGTCGCCCGCCGCGCCCGCCCCCGTCAAGCAGGCCGAGCAGCCGAAGAAGAGCTGGGACAGCTCTACCGGAGGCGTCGCGGCGCCCTCGGCGGCGCCGGAGGTGCCGTCCAACGTGAACATCTCGATTCGGGTGCAGAGCCCCGGCAACGACGGTCCCGTCATCCAGCAGGACCACGTGAGCTCGGACGGGGACATCGACCGCCTCGAACGCGACCTGAATGCGAAGTTCAAGCGACTCGAGAAGCAGCTCTCGAAGCCCGCGCCGAAGATCGTGCTGCCGCTGATCCGGCACGTGACGGCGAAGCCACCGCCGCCGCCAGCGCGGATGCACAAGACGCAGACCGCGCAAAAGCCGGCACCCCCACACCCGACACCCGACACCCGACACCCGGTGCAGCGCGCGGCTCCTCCAGTGCGCGAGCACCGCGTTCACAGGCAGGCGGCTCCTACGCACAAGCACCTCCCCTTCCAACTTCCCCTTGACAACCAGGCCATGAGCGCCGGCAGCTCGGGCGGAACGTCGACACCGCCACCGGCGCCCATCGCGGCGCTGCTCGCCGCGGCCTGCCTCGCGGCCTCGATGCTCGTGACCTCTCTCTGGGATGCCCACCGGAGACGTAGGTCACGGCTGTTCGCGTCGAGGCTCGAACGCCCCGGCTAGCTCTCCCGGGCTTTCACACATCCGGCGTGCCGGAACCACCGGCGCGCAACTTGAAAGCGAAGGGAGAAAGACATGAGATGTCGTCTCCTCGCGCTGATCGTCGGGATGCTGCTGGTCGCAGCGATTCCCGCGACCGCCTCGGCCTCGTCATTCGGCGAGCAGACGGCGGGACAGGACGCCAGCAGTACGCAGTCGGCGACCTCAGGCGCGAAATCGACCCAGATAGATCCCAGCAACGAGAACATCTCGGTGCGGGTGCTCAGCCCTGGCGACAACGGCAACGTGAGCCAGAGCAACAACTCGAGCGCGAAGTCGGGCGCGGCGAACGCGAACCTGACCGGACAGGGCACGAGCCAGGTCCAGTCGGGCGGCGGCGCAGCGGCCAAGGCGCTCCAAACGGCCGCCCAAGAGGCGGGCAACATGCAGTCGGCGGACTCGCATGCCGATTCGACCCAGGTTCACCCGAGCAACGAGAACATCTCGGTGCGGGTGCTCAGCCCGGGCAACGACGGCGACGTGAGCCAGGAGAACAACTCCGACGCGAAGTCGTTCGCCGGCAACGCCAACGGCACGCTGCAGAAGACCGAGCAGGGCCAGGGTGGCTCGGGCAAGGTCATCACCCCCGCACGTGGCGTGAGCGATGGCAAGGGCGACCCCTGCGGTTGCGACTCCGGCTCGAAGGGCATTCAGGCCGCCGGGCAGGACGCATGGAACAAGCAGGACGCCAAGTCGGACGCCACCTCGAAGCAGATCAAGCCGGAGAACCAGAACGATCCGGTGCGAATTCTGAGCGGGGCGGGCAAGGGCTCCAAGGACGGCAAGGGCAACCCCTGCGGTTGCGATTCCGGCTCGAAGTCCGACACAGGTTCCGGCGACAACGGCTCCGTCGATCAGAGCAACAACTCTGAGGCGAAGTCGTTCGCAGGCAACCTCAATTTCACAAAGCAGGACGTGACGGAGCTCCAGGCGGGCATGCCTGTGGTCCTGTCCAGCACCCTCAGCACTCTGCGCGACCCGTGTGGCTGCCTCGGCAACTCCACCGGGGTTCAGGCCGGTGGCCAGGACGCGTGGAACAAGCAGAACGCAATGTCGAATGCGGACTCAGAGCAGCTGGGCGCCAGCAACGACAACGGGCCGGTGCGCCTGAAGCACAGCGACGGCTCGAACGGCGACGTGAGCCAGGAGAACAACTCCTCGGCGAAGTCCAAGTCCCTGAACGTGAACAAGCTCCTGCAGGTCCTGCAGCAGCTTCAGGACATGTCGGGAGGTGGTGGCGTCATCCGCGAACAGGCTTGAGCCCACGGAACGGGCTCATGCGGCCCACGACAGATCGAGCCGCCGGCCGGGAGCGTGGGCTCCCGGCCGGCAGGGCCGCGCCGGGGTGGCGGTGCTACCCCGATCGGAGTACGGTGTTCGGCGTCGCAGCTCTCCGGCAAGGAAGGTGAGCCCCCAGTGGAGCCCGCGGCACCGAGATTCGCAGTCCTCACCGCAGTCGCCGTCATGCTGCTGGCGCTGGCAGCGCCTGCTCTTGGCGCGCCCGGACCCGACCGCTCGCCAGGGGGCGGATCCGGACCGCGGCCGGACCCATCGGGCGGCCGGCATCACGCGACCGTGACCGTTCATTCCGCACCGGCATTCGCGGCGCCGGCGCTTCGCGCCGTCGGCGCACCGTCACCTTCGCCGAAGCCCGCCCCGAAGCCTCGCCGCAAGCACCCGCGCCACCACACGGTGCCGCTCGCCCCGCGCAGCGCCCCGTCGGCTGTCTTCAACTCGCTGCGCAGCGCCGCGCAAGTGCCCGGACGGGCCGACACCGCCCGCGGTATCGACGCGCGCAGCCTGAAGCTCGCGGCCGCGGCACTGCTGCTCGTGGTGGCCGTGGGCGGATCGTTCCTCACGCTGGTCTCGCAAACCCCGAGGCCGCGGTGATGCGTCGAGCGCTGATCATCGCTGCCATTGTGGGCGCCTTCCCGGCGGCCGCGCATGCCAACGACGTGACACCGATCTGCAAGGTGGGCGGCAGCACGGTGGGCTGCAGCACGTGGCACTCGGGCGACGTGAACCTGAGCTGGACCTTCGACCCCAACCCCCCGGACAGCACCACGGGCTGTGACCTCCGGAAGTTCTCGGCAGACACGCCCGCAGAGGGGACGAGCCTGACGTGCACGGCCTTCTGGGGTGGCGACTTCGCCGGCGCGACCGCCACGGTAAGGGTCGACAAGACCAGGCCGGCCGTCACCGGCATGACCCCCTCGCGGCCGCCCGACTACGGCGGCTGGTTCAACCACCCGGTGGCGGTGAGCTTCACCGGCGCTGACGGGCTCTCGGGCATCGCCTCCTGCGACGCGGTGCAGGTCGCGGGACCCGACAGCGCCGCCCTGCAGGTGAGCGGCGGCTGCCGCGACGTGGCGGGCAACCGGGCGGTCGCCTCGTTCCCAATCGCCTACGACTCGACCCCGCCGGCGCCGGCCCAGGTGGCCGCCGAGCCGGAGAACGGCTCCGTGCGGCTGAGCTGGGTCCCACCCGCGGACGCGTCCACCATCGTGGTCACGAGGCAGACGGAGAGCTCCGCCAGCGCGAAGACCCTCTACCGCGGCAGCGGCCACGACGTGACCGACAAGGGCCTGCGCAACGGCGTGCGCTACCGCTACGCCGTCACCGTGCTCGACCAGGCGGGCAACGCGAACACCACGAGCACGAGCGCCATCCCCACCGCCTCGAGCCTGCGCCCGGTGCAGGGCACATCGCTCGGCACCCCGCCGCGGCTCACATGGAAGAGCGTGAAGGGCGCCACCTACTACAACGTCCAGCTCTTCAGGGGAAAGAAGAAGGTGCTGAGCGCCTGGCCGCACGGGTCGCACCTGCAGTTGAAGGCGAAATGGCGCTACCGCGGCCACCGGCTGCGGCTCAAGCCGAGCACCTACCGCTGGTACGTCTGGCCCGGCTTTGGCGCCCGCGCGTCGCAGCAATATGGCCGCATGCTGGGCAAGAGCAGCTTCCGCATCGCTGGCTAAGCTCGCCTACGCATGAAGCGGGATCCCTACGAGGTTCTCGGCGTCGCGCGCGACGCCGACGAGACCCAGATAAAGAAGGCCTTTCGCAAGCTCGCCCGCGAGCTTCATCCGGACGTGAACCGGCACGATCCGGACGCCGAGGAGAAGTTCAAGGAGGCCGCCGAGGCCTACGAGATCCTGTCCGACGCCGAGCGCCGCCAGATCTTCGATCGCTACGGCCACGAGGGCCTCGGCGCCCGCGGGTTCGAGTCCGGCTTCCAGGGATTCGGCTCGTTCGCCGACATCTTCGACGCGTTCTTCGGCGGCGGCGACCCATTCGGCGGGGCGTTCGGCCGCGGCGGCGGCGCGATCCAGGGCGGCGACGTGGCCGTGTCGGTGGACATCTCGCTGGCGGACGCCGCGCGCGGCACCGAGGTGGAGGTCGAGTACGACGCCGTCACCGCCTGCGAGCACTGCCACGGCAACGGTGCCGAGCCCGGCACCCCGATCGACACCTGCGAGCGCTGCGGTGGCACCGGCCAGCTGCGCAGCGTAACCCGCACCGCGTTCGGCCAGCTGATGCGCACGCACCCCTGCGACGCCTGCAACGGCGAGGGCAAGATCGCGCGCACGCCGTGCAGCGAGTGCTCGGGCCGCGGGCGCGTGGCCAGGCGCGTGCAGCTCGGCGTGGAGGTGCCGCCCGGCATCGCCGACGAGCAGCGCATCCGGCTCACGGGCCGCGGCCACGCCGGCGAGCGCGGCGGGCACCCCGGCGATCTCTACGTGGTGGTGCGCGTGGCTCCGGACGAGCGCTTCGTGCGCGACGGCAACGACCTCGTGACGGTCGTCGACCTGCCCGCGCCCCAGGCCGCGCTCGGCACCCGGATCTCAGTGCCCACGCTCGACGGCGAGGAGGAGCTCGAGGTCGAGCCCGGCACCCAGCCGGGCACCGTGCTGACGCTGCGCGGCAAGGGGATGCCGTCGCTGCGCCGAGGCCGCCGGGGCGACCAGCGGGTGGTGGTGAACGTCGTGATCCCGCGCAAGCTCACGGCCGAGCAGCGCGACCTGCTCGAGCAATTCGCGGCCACGCTCGGCGAGAACAACCTGCAGCAGGACGGCGACGAGTCGCTGTTCGCGCGGGTGAAGCGGGCACTGCGCTGATCAGGCTGGCCATCCGGGCGCCCGCCGAGGCGGCGGAGACCGTGCTGGCCGCGCTGCTCGAGCTCGCGCCGAGCGGCGTTGAAGAGGTGGACGGCGAGGGCTGGGTGGAGTACGCGCTGTACGGCGCGCCCGGCGAGCTGCCGTCGCTGCCGCTCGGAGACGCGGAGGTGGCCGGAGTGCGCGTCAGCGTCCGCGGCGAGGAGGTGCCGGAGGACTGGGAGGAGCGCTGGAAGCGCTTCCACGCCCCGGTGCTCATCGCAGGCCGGCTCTACGTGCGCCCGCCGTGGGAGGAGCCGGCGGTGCGGCCGGGTGTGATCGAGGTGGTGATCGACCCCGGGCGCGCGTTCGGCACCGGCGCCCATCCCACCACACGGCTATCGCTCGAGCTGATGCTGGAGCTCGATCCGGAGGGGCCGTTCGCGGACCTCGGCTGCGGCTCGGGCGTGCTGTCGATCGCCGCCGCGAAGCTCGGCTTCGATCCGGTGGTCGCCCTCGACTCCGACCGCCTGGCAGTTGAGGCGACCGCGCAGAACGCGCGCGAGAACGGGGTCGCTCTGCAGCGCGTCGAGCGATTCGACCTGCGCAGCGCGCCGCCGCCGACCGCCGGCACCGTGGCCGCCAACCTCATGCGCCCGTTGCTGCTCAGGCTGGCCGAGCTGCTGGAACCGCGCCCGCCGACACTGATCGTGTCCGGCCTGCTCGACCACGAGGCCGACGAGGTGGCGGCGGCGTTCGCGCCGCTCGGCGAAAAGCGCCGGCTCTCGCTTCAGGGATGGTGCGCGCTGCTGCTCACGTCATGACGGACCGTGAGCCACGACTGCCAGGTGATGCGCAGGATCGCCGCGGTGATCGCGAGACCGATCAACGGGTCCGCCACCGGTGCGCACAGCGCCACCACTCCGGCCGTGAGCACCACGGCCGCCGACACGAGCGCGTCGGCCCGCGCGTGCGCGCCGTCGGCGATGAGGGCTGAGCTGCCGAGTCGCCGCCCGGCGCCGGTCCGGATCAGCGCGGCCAGGTAGTTGCCGCCCACGCCAACCGCTCCAGCGATCGCAAGCGCCACGAGGTGGTCGGGCGGATTCGGATTGATCAGCCGCGACACGGCCTCCACGCCCGCCACCACCGCGCTCACGAAGATCGCCAGCACCACGCCGATTCCGGCCAGTCCCTCCGCCCGGCGGCTTCGCAGCAGGAACGCCACGCCCAGCGGGATCGCGGTCAGCGCGTCGCCGGCGTTGTGGATCAGGTCGGCGAGCAGCGCCACGCTGCCCGACAGGACGAACACGAGCGCCTGCACGGTGGCGGTCAGCCCGAGCACGAGCAGCGACAGCAGCACCGCCCTCAGGCCGGCCCGCGAGCGCCGCACCGAGCTGTCGATCAGCCCGTGGCTGTGCCCGTGCGGGTGCGCACTCACCCGCGACCGAAGAAGTCGAGCGCCCGCTCGAGCACGATCTCCGGGCGCTGCTCGGCGATGAAATGGCCGGCGTCGGGCACGAACTCGATCTCGAGCTCGTCGGCGTATGGCTCGTACCCGCTCAGCATCTCGGGACGGATTACCACGTCGCGCTCTCCGTGAAGCCACAGAGTCGGCGGATGCAGCCGCAGAGCCCGGTAACGCCCGCGCACCAGCGGGCCCACCTCGCGCAGCAGGAAAGTGCGGTAGAGCTGCACGCTGGCCCAGGCGCGCTGCTCGTCGCGGAACTGGCCGAGCAGGATGTCGGCGTCCTCATCGGTCCAGCAGTTGCGCACCCCGAGCAGGCGCTTCGACCGCAGCGGCGGCATCCGCCCCAGACGTCCCACCGCGCGCTTGCCGAGCACCGGAGCCGAGATCACCCACTGGTAGGCGAAGCGGTGCAGGTTGCGCAGCCCGCGACGATCGACGCGCGGCCACAGGTGCGCCGTGTTCAGCGCGACGTAGCGGCGCACCAGGTCGGGCCTGCGAACGCAGAGGATGAAGCCGGCGACGCCGCCCCAGTCGTGTCCGATCAGCCGCACGTCGTGGAGACCGAGAGCATCGAGCAGCTCGGCCACGTCGGCCGCGAGCTGCTCCTTCTCATACCCGCGCGCCGGCGCGTCGCTCCAGCCGAAGCCGCGCAGGTCTGGGCAGATCACGCGGTAGTGCTCGGCCAGCCCGGGGATCAGCTTGCGCCAGCACCACCAGTGCTGGGGCCAGCCGTGGAGCAGCACCACGGGATCTCCGGAACCGGCCTCCGCCACGTGCATGCGCAGGCCCCCCGCGTCCACGAAGCGATGCTCGACCCCCGGCAACTCGGGCAGCGGTCGCATTGCGCGCGCAGCCTACACTTGACCCGTGTCCCTGATCGACCAGGTGAAGTCCGATACTGCCGTGGCGCTGAAGTCCGGCGACAAGGAGCGCGTGCAGGCTCTGCGCCTGATCACGAACGAGCTCCAGAAGGCCGCGAAGGAGCAGTCCGACGGGGACGAGACCGCCGTCCTGCAGCGCGAGCGCAAGCGCCGCCTCGAGGCCGCGCAGGCCTACGCGGACGCGGGCCGCGATGACCTGGCCGATGGGGAGCGCCGCGAGGCCGCGATCATCGAGGAGTACATGCCCGAGCAGCTCTCGGACGAGGAGCTGCACGCGATCGTGGGCGACGCGGTGGCCGAGTCCGGCGCATCCTCACCGCAGGACATGGGCAAGGTCATGTCGCTCGTCATGCCGCAGGTGCAGGGCCGCGCCGACGGCAAGCGCGTCTCCGCCGTGGTTCGTGAGAAGCTCAGCTAGAACGTGCGTACCCAGGTAGAGCTCACCAACGAGGTCGCCACCGAGCTGGCGGGCCCCGGTGATCAGATCATGCGCACGCTCGAGGGCCACCTCGACGCCGAGGTATTCCTGCGCGGGAATGTGCTCACGCTGGAGGGCGAGGAGGGCGACGTTCGCACCGCCGAGATCGTGGTGCGCGAGCTGTCCGATCTGATCCGGCAGGGCCACGAGATCGCGCCCGGCACGATCGAGGCCATCTCCGGCGCGCTCGATCGCCACGAGAGCCCGAGCCGCATCCTCGAGGACGTCGTCTGGCGCCACCGCGGGCTCAAGGTCGCGCCCAAGACCGTCAACCAGAAGCGCTACGTCGACGCGATCCGCAACGAGACGGTCACCGTCGGCATCGGTCCGGCCGGCACGGGCAAGTCGTTCCTGGCCGTCGCGATGGCCGTGGCGGCGCTGTCGCGCCGCGAGGTCAACCGGATCGTCCTGACCCGTCCCGCGGTGGAGGCCGGCGAGCGGCTCGGCTTCCTGCCCGGCGACATCGCGGCCAAGGTCGACCCCTACCTGCGCCCGCTGTTCGACGCGCTCTACGACATGCTCGAGCCCGAGCGCGTCAACCAGCACCTGGAGCGGGGCGTGATCGAGGTCGCGCCGCTGGCGTTCATGCGCGGCCGCACGCTGAACGACAGCTTCATCATCCTCGACGAGGCCCAGAACACGAGCCCCGAGCAGATCAAGATGTTCCTGACGCGGCTGGGCTTCAACTCGAAGGTGGTCGTGACCGGCGACGTGACCCAGATCGACCTGCCGCGCGACCAGAGCTCGGGCCTGCTCGTGATCGGCGACATCCTCAAGGACGTCGAGGGCATCGAGTTCGTGCGCTTCGGCGGCGAGGACGTGGTGCGCCACAAGCTGGTGCAGCGCATCGTGGCCGCCTACAACGAATACGCCGAGCAGCAGGCGCCGGCGCTGCGCGGCCCGCGACGCCAACAGCAGGCCTGATCGTCGACCTGGAGCTCATCGGTGCGCCCGAGCAGCTGCGCGATCCTGCGCTGGCCGCGCTTGGCGCGGCGGGGGTCGACGAGGGCCACCTCGCCATCGAGCTGGTCGACGAGGCGCGCATCCGCGAGCTCAACCGCGACCACCGGGGACGCGACGCGCCCACCGACGTGCTCTCCTTCCCGGTGGACGAGTCGGCTCCGGCGGTGGGGCCGCGCGAGCTTGGCGACGTGGTGATCTGCCCTGAGCACACCCAGGACCTGACCGAGGCCGTGGTCCACGGCGTGCTGCACCTGTGCGGCTACGACCACGAGACCGACGACGGCGAGATGCTCTCCCTTCAGCGTCGGGTGCTGGACCGGCTGTGACCCGCTCGGGCTTCGTGGCGCTCGCCGGCCGGCC
>Ga0136846_1233771_pt1 | contig 10344 bp, 11 predicted proteins | sample HopSoiMetagenom2_FD_96841 | JGI IMG/M metagenome (GOLD analysis project Ga0136846, IMG submission 96841) | Grasslands soil microbial communities from Hopland, California, USA - 2 Assembly 2016 (version 4) | ecosystem: Environmental > Terrestrial > Soil > Grasslands | place: USA: Hopland... | reverse complement strand
TTAGCTAAAAGATCAATTCTTTTTCGGCCTCTTGTAAAACGGCGTGGGAACGACCTTGGCTTTTACACCTTGATTTCGAATCTCCACCTGTAACTCGGTCCCAAGTGCTGAAAATTGCGCCGGCACATAGGCAAGCGCAATGTTCTTCTTCAAGAATGGAGCGTAGGAGCCACTCGTAACATAGCCGATCTGCTGGCCTTCAGTATTCAAGATGCGGTAACCATCGCGGGCGATTCCGCGGTCGATCATCTCCAGGCCGATCAGCGTTCGCTTAATCTCCTCACTCCGCGCCTTTTCTAGAGCCGCGCGGCCGATGAACTCCGGCTTCTCCATTTTGCAGAAGCGGTCGAGCCCAGCTTCCCAGACATCGATGGTATCGGAAATTTCGTGTCCGTAGAGCGGTAGCTTACCCTCGAGGCGAAGCGTATTGCGCGACCCCAGCCCACAGGGGATCGCGCCGAATTCCCTTCCGGCAGCAAGAACTTCTTTCCACACCCGCACACTGGTCTGCTCATCACTGGGAACATATATTTCGAAACCGTCTTCTGCGGTGTAGCCGGTACGGGCGATCAGGATATCTTTCCCCCCGCAAACTTTGCCGCGCGTGACCCAATAGAATTTCACGTTGCGTAAATCTGCATCTGTAAGTTTGCTGAGCAGGTCCATACCCCTCGGACCTTGAATCGCGATCTGGGTAAAATCGTCAGATAGATTTTCAACTGCGCAATCGAAGTTACGCGTATTATCGCGCACCCAGTTGAAATCCTTTTCGCGAGTGCCGGCGTTAATGACCAGCAGATATTCTTCTTCTCCCAGCCGATGCACGATAACGTCATCTACAAACGTGCCCTGCGGATACAGCAGCGCAGAGTACTGTGCCTGGCCAATCGCCAGCCGCGAAGCGTCATTCATGGAAATGTGCTGGACGGCGGCGAGAGCGTCAGGACCGGCGAGGCGGATATCGCCCATGTGGCTGACGTCAAAAATGCCGACGCCGGTGCGCACCGCCATGTGCTCGGCGATGATGCCGCCGCCAATCGAAGCAGGATACTCAACCGGCATGTCCCAGCCGTTAAAGTCGACCATCTTTGCGCCCAACTCGCGGTGAGCGGCGTTAAGCGCAGTTTTGCGGACGGCGGGCGTGGTTTCGACAGGTGACAAATGGCCTCGGTGACCGGCAGTGGCTGGGCTGCTGGTGGGAAACGTATGAGGCTAACACGCGGATTGCTTTCGATTCAATCGGCCGCCGCGCTCATCGAGAACTCGCTAGAAAACAAAAACCTTTACCACAGAGCGCACAGAGAACACGGAGGAAGACCACAGAGGAACAACGGGCACTTGTATTATTTACTCATGCCGAAAGCCTCTATAAAGAAAGCTCGCGTGCTCTCGTCGCTGGTCTCATATCGCGGCCCGGTGTTGTGGGTGAACACTGATGATGTACTTGAACCAACCGGCATTCGCGCCCGCCGTGACGTGGTGCGCCACTCTGGGTCAGTTGTGGTGCTCGCGGTGGACGAGAGTTCCGGCAGCCCGAGTGTGTTGCTGGAAAAGCAGTATCGCCATGCAGTGGGGCGTTTCTTACTCGAACTCCCCGCCGGTCGGATCGATAAGGGCGAAAATGCGCTGCATGCCGCCAAACGGGAGCTGCTGGAGGAGACCGGCTACTCCGCCCGGAGCTGGAAACGTGTGCTGCACTTCTGGGCCAGCCCTGGATTTGTGGCTGAAGCCATGTCAATTTATCTGGCCCGCAATTTGAAGGCCGGAGCGGCTCAGCCGGAAGATGATGAAGTCATCGAATTAAAGTTGATTCCTATCAAAAAAGCCGTATCCATGGTCTTAAAAGGAACCATCCAAGACGCGAAAACCATTGCCGGAGTGCTTTGGCTGGACCAGCAGATGGGAAAATAGCAGGCTGCAAGAACTCTGTTTCTAAGGATGGGCTTGCGACTTTACATTTCTTGACTCTGTGCGCTAGCGGACGCAAAATGGCAATCAGTTTGGGCTGGCGGGCGGCTCGGACCTGCTGTCCCTAGGAGAGGTACGTGGATCGACTGAAAGGAACTGTGAAGTGGTTCAATAACGCCAAAGGATACGGATTCATCGGACGCGACGACGGGCCCGATGTGTTCGTACACTACAGCGCCATTACCAGCGAAGGCTATAAGAGCCTGCAGGAGGGCGATGCGGTTGAATTCGAGATCGTGCAAGGGCAGAAGGGACCGCAGGCTGCAAACGTCTCCAAGCCGTCCTGAAAATTTTCTGGTAAGTCCTGGCCCACAATACAACGCCTGTTGAGTTCCCGCATGCTCTCTTAATTCGGCAGCTCTGCGGAAGCTTGCGTAGATTGAGGACTGGAATAAAACGCAGTTTTTTCAAATTTCAGCGGTTCTCGTCACGGTGGCTGCATTGCCGCGATCAGGTCTAAGCAGGATAATCTTCGCATGATTGGAAGACCAGAAAGCTCCGAAGCTGCCCCGTACTACTTCACTTACATCAACCAGGTCCAAGGCGACAATCCAGTTCGCGTCATAGAGGCCCAGCTCGACGAGTCTTTACCAATTTTGACGGGAATCTCGGAAGAGAAATCACTTCATCGTTACGCGCCGGACAAGTGGAGCATGCGGCAAACGCTGAACCACGTCACCGATACCGAACGAGTTTTTGCGGTTCGGGCGCTATGGTTTGCTCGAGGACTCGATTCACCTCTGCCTAGTTATGATCAAAATATTGCCGCGGCCGGAGCTGCTGCCGATGGAATTCCCTGGGCGGCGCATGTCGAGGAATTCGGGCACGTCCGCCGAGCCAGCATTTCGCTGTTCAGGAATATGCCGAACGATTCGTGGATGCGAACCGGAATCGCAAGCGATAACTGGTTTACAGTTCGTGCTATGGCTTTCATTACCGCGGGACATTGGGCTCATCACTTGAAGATTTTGCGGGAACGATATTTGTAGGCAACCTGCCTGGGCAGGCGAGGGCGGCCGTCCCCACGAAGTTCTCTGTATCCAACTTTTTTGTTACGCGACGTTGCGCTCCTCTTGCGAGTACGCGCTGGCTTGGTCCAATTTCTGAACTGCCGATACGTCTAACTTCACGCGCGTGGCCCCGAGCAGTTCATCCAACTGCTTCACGCTGGTGGCGCTCGCGATGGGAGCAGTTATCGTCGACTTGGCCAATAGCCAGGCGAGAGAGATCTGTGCGGGAGTCGCGCTGTACTGCTTGGAAACTTCGTCGAGTGCCGCAAGAATTCGTAAGCCACGCGAATTTAAATACTTTTGCACACGCGATCCACGGCTGCGGTTTTCAAGGTCTTTCTCGGAACGATACTTCCCTGTCAAGAATCCGCTGGCCAGAGAAAAATACGGAATCACGCCAATTTGGTTTTCGCGGCACATATTCTCCAGCTCACCCTCGAATTTCGCGCGTTCATAAAGGTTGTACTCGGGCTGCAAGCTCTCGTAACGCGGCAGGTTTTTCTCGCGACTGATCTTAAGCGCAGACAGAAGTGTCGCCGGCTGAAAATTGGAAGCGCCAATAGCCCGAACTTTCCCCAGCTTGATGAGTTCGGCATAGGCTTCGAGCGTCTCCTCAAGCGGAGTTTCTTTATCTTCGGTGTGTGACTGGTAAAGATCGATGTAGTCGGTCTGCAAACGGGCCAGCGATTCGTCAGCTGACCGCAAGATGTGCTTTCTAGAAAGTCCCTTGCGGCCATTGCCCTTGTCCAATCCGGATTTGGTTGCAATCAGCACGCGGTCGCGCTTACCACTTTGTTTCAACCATTTGCCGATCATGGTTTCTGATTCGCCGCCGCGATTGCCGGGAATCCAATTCGAATAGACGTCGGCAGTGTCGATCATGTTGAACCCCCCATCGACAAAATGATCTAGCAACTGCGACCCGACGTCGTCCTTTACCGTCCAGCCAAGAACATTTCCGCCAAAGACCAGCGGTGCAATCTCTAAACCTGAATTGCCCAGTTTGCGCTTCTCTACTTGATTTGTTTGCATTGGAATCCTTGCCCGTGCGAATGCAGGCGATTATTTAGGTGCGGTGCTCGCCGATTTGGTTACTAATAATTGCATTATCAAGCAGTCAAATTCGGCACTTCTGAGTACAAGTTTTACCATTGCTCGTGGCAATCGTCGTTCGCCTGCTGACTATAATCATTAAGTACTCAGCCCATTGCTGGTGGGCTGAGTAGCTGGCCTGCTCCCAGGTTTCAGCCATATAAAACCAGAGCGATACTTAATGAAGTCTTTCCGCATTCCGTTTCTTACCGCGGCAGGAGTTGTGTTTCTGCTATTAAGTGAGATTCCGGCCGCGGATGGACAATTGCGATGGTCGCGCCAGCGAAAACAAGAGATCGAAGTCCGGCTGATCGCGCTGGCTGAGGCTTACCCTCGATCTTCAGTCTTCGCCAATGATGAAGTTTTTGTGGCCGAGCAGGAGTTGAGCAAAGAGGAGTCAAGATTCATCAAACTGGTCTATGACTTCCTTCCCTATGAGCCTCCGTTATCTGATTCTGGCTTGAATTATTCGCTGGTGCATAAAGTTCAGGCAATCCGCGACTCCACTTGCGACGAGAGCTTATGGGAGATGCGGAGCCTGATGGAAAAGCGACGGCGAGCCGAGCAGCCGAATTCGAGTTGGAAGTATTCGGAGGAAAGTCCGATTGCGGACCTGGATCGCCGGCAGGCCCGATTGCGCTGTTACCGAACCACGTCGGAAGATTACGAAAAAACCGAACACCAGCCGGCTAACGGGACTTCCCATTAGCTTGCGCGACCGCCTCTGTTTTGTTCGTGTTAGACTCGAATTAGATCTCATTACATCGAGGAAATTCATGAAGTTTGGTGTCATCATTTTCCCTGGTTCCAACTGCGATCACGATGCGTTCTGGGCGGTCGAGCAGGTCATAAAGCAGCCAGTAACTTTTCTATGGCACGAATCGCATGATCTTGAGAACTGCGATGCCATCATTGTGCCCGGTGGCTTCTCGTATGGCGATTACCTGCGGACGGGGGCCATTGCGAAATTTTCTCCGGTGATGGAATCGGTGCGCAAGTTTGCGGAGGGTGGCGGATTGGTGTTGGGAATCTGCAATGGATTTCAAATCCTTTGCGAATCGGGATTGCTGCCGGGCGCGCTGATGCGGAATGCGGGATTGAAATATGTGTGCAAGCCCGTTCATATACGCGTCGAAAATGCTGACACGCCGTTTACAAACGCCAGCCAAAAAGGGGACGTTCTTTGCATCCCTATCGGTCACATGGAAGGAAATTATTTCTGCGACGAGGTCACTCATAAGGAGTTGCAACGCGATGACCGGATCGTCTTTCGCTACTCGGATCCGTCGGGCGAGATCACCGAAGATACAAATCCTAACGGGTCACTGGACAACATTGCGGGCATCTGCAGCCCCGGACGAAATGTCCTGGGAATGATGCCGCACCCGGAGCGTGCCAGTGAACCCGAACTAGGCTGCACTGACGGTGTGAAGATTTTCGAATCGGTGGTCCGGGCAGGAGTTGACGCATTAGTCGCAAAGTAGCCGCTTGCTGTTCCGCTCCGGCTGTTCGGAAAAGTTGTGCAGAGACTCGGGAGCGGCATCTCTGGATTCGAAGCCTGCATCTATTCTGAAAGTTCCCTACGTTTGCGACAACTAACCACATCCAACCGAACTGCTATATTAATTGTTCCATAAACTTGAGGAGACTTGAAGCGAAGCTGATGGCAACCCGCCGGATGTTCTTGATCCAGAAGATTGCAGCTTCCAGCAAGTTTTCCGTTGGGAAGCTTTCTTTTTGTGCGCTGGTTATTGTCTTTTCCTCGTTCGCGTCTGCCCAGAGTAAATTACTTCCTGGAATTGAAATCTTCGGCGGATATTCCCATCTCAGCTTTTCAAGCAGCAATCTCGGTTTTTCGAATTGGACGCAGATGAACGGCTGGGATGTGGCTATCACTTTGCCGCACATTTACCAGGGTCTGGGGATCACGGCAGACGGCAGCGGCGATTATTCCAAAGCGCTCGAACAGTTCAATTACATGATCGGCCCGCAATATAAGTGGGAATTGAACAGGTTCCGCTTTGTTGCGCACGTACTCTACGGGCGGGCACAGACGCGAGTGCGAGAACCGGGCAGCACATTCACCGAACCCTCAGACCGGCAACGAGTAATTGCGCTCGGCGGCGAAGTAGATGTCCCTGTCAGCGACAGATTTTCCATCCGCGCCGTGCAAGCGGATTATCTGGCGGCTTCAGCTTTTGGCTCGAATCGAAACAGCTTTCGATTTTCAACCGGCTTGATCGTCAAATTTGGTAAGCACTAATCGACATATCGGAAAAAACAAACATTGAAGCAATCCTTTAACATCGGCGCGGTTGGGAGTGGCGAGAAAGCTTGTCAGCATCGCCCTGCCTCGTGGCTGCGAACATTCTTCGTAGCGGCCGGGATCATGCTTGTTTTGGCGGCCGTTGGTTGCTCGTCCTCGCCTGCCGTTCGGTTTGCATACGTTGCGACCGGACAAGGTATCTATGCCTTCCGTATGAACAGCAAAACCGGGGCTAGCTCGCTCGTATTCGGTTCGCCGTTCGTGACTAAAATTGCTCCTACAACTGCCGCATCGCCTTCCAGCGTAGTCGTGCATCCCTCGAACGCGTTTTTATACGCTGCCAATCAGAACACCAGCACCATCTCTTTGTTCAATATCAACTCCGCCACGGGCGCGTTGGATGAAGTACTGCCACGGACAGCACTGGTCACGTCATCCGGCGCCGTTGGACTTTCGCCGGCAGTCATGACCATGGACAATGGCGGAAAATACCTGTTCGTCGGCAACCAGGTCACGAATGACATCTGGGTATATTCCATCGGTTCATCCGGAGCTTTAACTTTTGTCTCCAGCGCTCAGGTGGGAGCCAGTCCCGACAGTCTTACTTTGTCGGCTTCGGATGGATTTCTTTATGTGCCGGTGCCGACGTTTTCGGCAGTTTATGTTTTCAGCGTGAGCGCAGGAGTGTTGACGCAGGTTGGGGCACCGATCATCGTGAATGGCGGCGTTGGGGATTTAGGAATCGATCCCGGCGGAAAATTCTTATACATTCCGAATCCGTCTCTGAATACGGTAACCGTGTTGCTGATTCAGTCTGATGGCAGTTTGATCCCAGGACCAGGCCTTTTTGCAACCGGAACCTCACCGGTGGCGGCTGCGACAAATGCAACCGGAGCATTCTTATATGTGTCAAATTCTGCGTCCACAAACCTTTCTCAATTCCAAGTGGACACGACAACTGGCTCACTCACTTCGCTGACCACTTCGGTCGCCGGCACGGGAACCAACCCTGAGTCGATTGTCGTCGACCCGGATGCGAAATTCATCTTTGTGATCAACGAGCAATCTAACTCCGTTACCGAATTCACCATCAATAAGGACGGAACTTTGGCCACCACTGGTAATGCGCTGCAACTTAGCGTCGCGCCCCGCTCCCTATCGCTCACACGGTAAGAACAAATGGTTCGCTTCGGCATCGTTGGCTTCGGACTCCACGCGGTCAAGCGACTGATGCCGGGCTTTGCGCTTTCAAAGAAGTGTCAGGTGACTGCGCTTTCGCGCCGTGACATTGCGCAAGCGAGAGAGTCGGCCCGGCAATATGAAATTCCACTGGCCTACGATTCCGTGGCCGAGTTGTGCAGTTCACCCCAAGTGGAGGCGATACTGGTGACCACGCCGAATTCGCTGCATTTGAAAGATGTGATCACTGCCATCGAAGCCGGGAAAGCTGTACTCTGCGAAAAGCCGCTGGCCATGAATGCGGCTGAGGCGCGTCAAATGGTCGAAGCCGCGCGTCGGAAGAATGTCCGGTTTGGAGTAGCGCATGTATTTCGCTTCGACGATAGCGTCAGGAAATTTCGCGAGCATGTGGCTGCTGGAGCTATAGGACGGCCGATTTTTGCGCGCTCGGAATTTTCATTCCTTGCCGATCCCTCGCATCCCCGAAAGTGGCTGTACGACGCCAGCGTCGCAGGTGCAGGCCCGGTCTTCGATATTGGCGTGCACTGCATTGATACCCTTCGGTTCATTTTGCAAGACGAAGTTGTGCGGGTCAGCGCAACCGCGAGCTCAGACAAAAGTTCAGGCGACGTGGAATCAGTAGCGGCGCTGCTTTTGGAATTGTCGCGCGGCACGCTGGCGACAGTGATGGTTTCATATCGAGCGGAATATCGCACACCGCTGGAAATTGTTTGCGATGCGGGCGTTCTCTGGGCGGACGATGCGCTGAATGTCGAGCATCCAATTCAGATCCAGTTGCGACGAGGAAACGACGTAGTGCAACGGGTTGAAGTCTCTAACCATCTCGCCTATGGGCTACAGGTCGACGCCTTTGCCGATTGGATGGAAGGCAACTCCCAGTTTCCCGCTCCTGGCGAAGAGGGGTGGCAGAACCAGGAAATTCTGGATGCAGCACTGCGGAGCATTAATAGCGGAAGAGCAGAGGCGGTTCCCCGAGTTTCACACCAGAAGCAATAACACAGATGACACGAAGGTTCACGAAGAAAAAACAATATTCCTTTTACAAAGTGCTATTCACTTCAACAACTTCTAATTTGTTTGATTTCCTTCGTGAACCTTCGTGTGCTTCGTTGTTATTGCTTTCAACAGCGAAATCATTTCTCCGTCAGATCCTGCGCCAAATCTATCCTTCCATTCAGCTCAAGTTCTTCCGACGAACTGCCAACCAAAACTTCGTAACTTCCCTTCTCTGCCCGCCATTGCTTGCCGTTCACGTCGTAGTAGGCGAAGGAGCGAATATTCAACGGAACACTCACTGTTTTGGTTTCGCCGGGTTGAAGTTTTACTCGAGAGAATCCCTTTAATTCCTTTGCAGGGCGAAGGTTGGTTTTCGGGGGCGCGATGTAAAGCTCCGCGACTGCATCTCCGGTGCGCGCTCCGGTATTGGTCACGTCAAAAGAAACTCCATGCTCGTCTGCCTTCAAATTGGCGTACTTGAAAGTCGTGTAGGAGAGGCCATACCCGAAGGGAAACAGCGGCTTGGTGCCACTGTGCTCGTATCCGCGATACCCGACGAAAACGCCTTCTTTATAAATCACGCGATTGGTCCCCTTCGCAGGATAATAGTTGTTGTAAGTGGGATTATCTTGCCAATGCCGCTCGAAAGTTGCAGCTAAATGGCCGGACGGGTTGACCTCGCCAAAAAGAATTTCGGTCAACGCTTTGCCGCCCTCCTGACCGGGATACCAGGCTTCAATCACCCCGGCAACTTTGTCGATCCATGGAGTCATGTCGACCCCACCGCCCGATGTAATCACGACGATGGTGTTTTTGTTTTTTGCGGCGACCTTCTCGATTAATTCATTTTGCCCGAGAGGCAGTTCAAACGTACGGTCCCACCCTTCGGTCTCGCTTTGCGGATTGAAGCCAACCGTCAGGACGACTACATCGGCCTTGGCAGCCAGTTGCTCTGCTTCGTCGTCGACCCATGTGCCTTGAGGAATTATTCCCATACGAACGAAGGGTGGGCCAAAACCCGGTCCGGTATGGTGCTCGAAGATGATCTTGTGAGGCTTGGGATCTAGAGAAATGCTGGTCTGCGCGAGAATAAATTTCTGATTGTCCCAATTATCGAATATCAGTTTGCCATCCACATACATCCGGAAACCACTGGGAGAAAATCCGCCCTGTTGAGCAAAAACGTCGAAGGTGCCCGCTGATTTCGGCACATAGTACCCGGTCCATCGCTCAGCGCTGCCTTGCTTGTTTTGCAGGTCAGTGGCATCGATTTCATCGAGGTTCAGCAAGCCTAGTTCGAAGGGTTGACCCAGACTAATGTGCTTCACCACGCGGCGACGTTCGGGAGTGCCGGAGAAATTTTCATTATTAAAATCTTCCTCCGTTAGACCCTCTTTACCGTTCTGCGCGGCAGTTTCAAATTGGTTGCTATAGCGGCCGCTCCGGGGCTCATGATGCCGTGGTCGGATGTGACCAGGGCATGTCCCGCCAGAGAATTGCTTATACCGTCGAGAAAGCTGATGGCTTTGAAGGGCCTGACCTGCGCGCTTCCTCCTCCAACCGGGACCGCCGGGTACGCATTCGGCCCAATGACGGCGATGGTTTTGATTTTTTCTTTCGTCAGAGGCAGGACGTTGCCTTCGTTTTTCAGTAGCACGATGCCTTCGCGCGCAGGTTGCAATGCCACATCGCTGGCCTCTTGGTTGCATCGAGGAATAGATAGATCGCGCTGCTCGCGGTCCGGCCAGTGAAAATCCAATTCAGTACGGCTGATACGCCGGATTGCGTCATTGATGGTGTCTTCAGAACCAT
>Ga0136846_1209404_pt1 | contig 10344 bp, 7 predicted proteins | sample HopSoiMetagenom2_FD_96841 | JGI IMG/M metagenome (GOLD analysis project Ga0136846, IMG submission 96841) | Grasslands soil microbial communities from Hopland, California, USA - 2 Assembly 2016 (version 4) | ecosystem: Environmental > Terrestrial > Soil > Grasslands | place: USA: Hopland... | reverse complement strand
TCCGCAAGGCGCTCGATTGGGCCTTTTCACCCGAAGGTGACGCGACGCTGGCGGTCGCGCTGACAGTGGTGACCCTGCCGCTTTGGATGCATCTCTCGCTCATGAACGAGTGCCGCTCGCGCGTCACCCAGGCGCTGGCCGCTCTGCCCGGATCCGAGGATCGAAATCCGCGCATCGAGCTGCAGCTTCAACACGCGCTCGGCGCCGTGCTGCTGAACATTGAAGCGTCCGGATCGGAAATGGAATCGGCTCTGTTGACCGCTCTCCGGATCGCCGAAGATCTGGACGAAACGGATTACAGGCTGCGCGTCCTGTGGTGCCTCTGGTGTCATGCCCTAAACCGCGGTGCCTTCCGCGAGGCGTTGGCACTGGCCGATCGATTTTGCGAGGTCGCGACGCGGTCGCCGGACCCGGTCGATCCGCTCACCGGCAAGCGGATGCAGGGCTTTGTGTTCCACTTCTTGGGTGATCAGGAGAGCGCCCGGCAGAACATAGAGCACATGTTGAACCGCTATGTCGCTCCTGCCCATCGCGCGCACATTATCCGCTTTCAATTTGACCAGAAGATCACCGCGCGCTTGACGCTCGTGCAAGTCTTGTGGCTGCAGGGTTTCCCCGATCAAGCCTTGTCGATGAACGCGACCAATGTGGAGGAGGCCGGCGCATTTGACCACACGATGTCCCTTTGCAATGCGCTGACCAAGGGCGCCTGCCTGCTATCGCTGATGGCTGGGGACCTGCCTGCCGCGGAGCGCTATGTGGAAATGCTTCTCGCACGCTCGGCGCGAGAGGGCCTGCTCATGTGGAACGCCTGGGGTAAGTGCTTCAAGGCAATCCTCTTGATCAAGCGCGGCGCCTTGGACGACGGACTCGATCTCCTGCAAGTAACCTTGGCAACGCTGCCTGAAAACCGCTTCTCGCTTCGGCATACCTGGGTTCTCGCAGAGTACGCCGAGGGATTGCGGCTTGCCGGACGCGTCGCGGACGGGTTGCAGATCATCGACAGGGCGCTTACCGCCGCCGAGCGCGACGAAGAGCTCTGGTGCATTGCAGAGCTTCTGCGGATCAAGGGCGAATTGCTCGAGGCGATGGGCAGTGCCGCCGCGAATGAAGCGGCTGAGCACTGCTTCCTTCAATCGCTCGACTGGGCGCGACGGCAAAGGGCGCTCTCTTGGGAACTGCGCACTGCGTTGAGCCTGGCGCGACGGCGCCGGCGACATGGCCAGCCTGGCGAAGCCAGGGATCTGCTTGCCGCAGCCCGCGAACGCTTCACCGAAGGCTTCGGGACGTCCGATCTCCAGCAATCGAAAGCATTGCTCGATGAATTATCCCGTGAGATCGACCGGTGATTGCTGTCTGCCGTCAACACCTGCTGAGTGGGTTCGGATCAGGCGCTTCGGCTACGGGCAGCGTGCTCGATCAACGACTTGTTTTTGGCGTCCCAACGGGATTCAGCCATTACCCCGTGTCGCGCGCCGGCCCGGTTTTGACCACAATCTGGCTGAGAATCTAGCCGATATCGCTGTTGGGCCCAAGGTCAGCCAGCGACATTGCGGTCGGCGCGAAAGACTGGCGCCGGTGCAGCTGGGCCCTGGGGCCATCGATCGCCCCATGGCCGAAGTCGCTCCAGCCGCGCCGCCAAGGCCAGAACCGTCTCCTCCGCCAGCCAATTCCCGACGATCTGCAAGCCGACCGGCAGCCCGCCAGGCGTGAAGCCGCAGGGCACGGTCGCGGCCGGCAAGCCGGCCAGGTTCATCGGCCAGGTGAAGGGCGACCAGCCGAGATGGCGGTCAACCGGCGCGCCGTCAATCGTATCGACGCCAATCGTCCCCGCAGCGAAGGCCGCGACTGCGACGGTCGGCGTGATCAGGAGGTCGATACTTTCGAATAGCCGCCGGAACTCCTCGCGCAGCTGGCCGCGACGATAGCTGGCAGTGATGTAGTCGATGCCGCGATAGTCCTTGCCGCGCGCAATCACGTCCCGGTACTCGGCATCGGATGCCGCGAGCGCCGCCGCGTCGCGTCCGGACGCCGCCGCCGCCTGCTCGGTCAGCGCGATCGGATGCAGAACCGATTCCAGGAGGTCGGGACCGAATGCCGGCTGCACTGTCCTGACGGCGATTCCGCTGCGGGCAAGATCATCGACGGCGGCTTGCACCACGGCCGCCACCGCGGGATCGACCGGCACACCGCCGAGGGCGGGTGCAAAGCCGACGCGGCAACCGTCCGATACTGTGTCATCGGCGGCATAGGAGCGCACCGGCACCGGCAGGCTGGCGGCATCCCGGCTGTCATGGCCGGCGATGACGCTCAGCATCAATGCCGCATCGGCTACGGTCCGCGTGATCGGGCCGGTATGCGCGAGCGAGGCCCACGAAGGCGGAAAAAATCCGGGCGCTCGCGGCACCAGCCCGAAGGTCGGCTTGAGACCGACGACACCGCAAAATGCCGAGGGAACGCGGATCGAGCCGACCCCGTCGGTTCCGAGCGCGAGCGGACCACCGCCTGCCGCCACCGCGGCGGCCGCACCACCGCTGGAGCCTCCAGCCGTTCGCGCCGGATTCCAGGGATTGCGGGTAATGCCGGTCAATGGACTGTCGGCCGTCAGCTTGTATCCGGATTCACAGGTCGTGGTCTTACAGGTCAGCACCGCGCCCGCCTTTCGCAGCCGCTCGACCGGTGCGCTGTCCGCCGCGGGCACGAAGTCGGTCAACGCCGGCGCTCCCGCGCAGCCGCGCACGTCGCGCACATAGATCAGGTCCTTCACCGTGACGGGAACGCCGCAAAGCGGTCCGGTGGGCTCGTTCGCCTTCCAGGCCGCTGCCGCCTCCCGCGCGGCCGCCTTGGCCGCGGGAAACATGTCGGTGACCATGACGTTCAAGCTGTCCTGCATCGCCGCCAGGTTGTTTGTGACTTCATCGACCACATCCACCGGCGTGAACCGGTGCGCGGCAAAGCCTGCGAGCAGCTCGCCGGCGGAAAGCCTGGACAACTCAGACTTCAACTTCACTTCGTGCTGTTCCCTGTTCCGTGCCGAAACGCCCGTGAGGTTGCGTCAGGCGAGTGCAGCGGCGACCGCCCGGCGGACCATCACCACGACGAGATGCGCGCGATAGGTTGCATGGGCGTGCAGGTCGCTGTTGAGACCGGCGGCGGGCACCGTTATGCCGTCGAGCGACGGCAGTGCAAAGCCGGCGGCCAGGCGCTTCTCAGCCTCGCCGAGCCGGAATGCACAACGTCCGGCACCGGTCACCGCGACCCGAGGTCCCCTCGCCGTCTCGGCTACGAAAGCACCGACCAGAGCGAAGCGCGAACCGGGGCTGCGCAGCGACGCATAGCCGGCGCGACGCGGCACTGGAAAGGAGACCGAAAGCACGATCTCGCCCGGCTGCAGCGCCGTCTCAAACATCTCAGTGAAGAAGGAATCCGCCGCGATCTCGCGCGACGAGGTGCGGATCGTAGCATCGAGCCCGAGCACCGCCGCCGGATAGTCCGCCGCCGGATCGGCGTTTGCGATCGATCCCCCGAGCGTGCCCCGATGCCGCACCTGGGCGTCGCCGATTCCCCCAGCCAAAGCCGACAGGGCCGGAATCTTCGCCTTTACCAGGTCGGAACCCGCGACGATCGCATGCGCTGTCAGCGCCCCGACCTCGATCCGGTCGTTCTCGACCTTGATTCCGTCGAGACCCGGAATGGCCTTCAGATCGACGAGTTGGTCGGGTTGCGCCAAGCCTTGCCGCATGGTGGGGATCAGAGTCTGGCCGCCGGCCAGAGGCCGCACGCCGTCGCTCGCCTCGAGCTGCGCGAGACATGCCTGGAGATTAGCCGGACGACTATAGGTGAAGGCATGCATGTCAGGCGCTCCTCTTCCCCTCTGCGGCGGCGATCGCCTCCCAGATGCGCTGTGGTGTCGCCGGCATCTCGATATGCGCGATGCCATAGGGCGACAACGCGTCGAGCACGGCGTTGATGACCGCAGCGGGAGATGCGATCGTGCCACACTCGCCGCAGCCTTTGACGCCGATTGGATTGTGCAGGCAGGCCGTGCTGGCGGTTTCGGTCAGGATGATCGGGATGTCGGTTGCCCGCGGCATGGCGTAGTCCATGAACGAACCGGTCAGCAGCTGCCCGGATTCGGCATCGTAAAGACAGTTCTCGAACATCGCCTGGCCGATGCCCTGGACCACGCCGCCATGGATCTGGCCCTCGACGATCATCGGGTTCAACACCGTGCCGATGTCGTCCACGCAGGCATAGCCGATCAGGTCCAGTGCGCCGGTCTCCGGATCGATCTCCACTTCCGCGACATGGCAACCGCCGGGGAAGGTGAAGTTCAGCGGATCGTAGAACGCCGTTTCCTCGAGCCCCGGCTCCAGCGTCTCCAGCGGATAGGCGTCCGGGGGATTGTAGGCGGCGAAGGCGATCTCCCCGAAGCTCTTGCTGCGGTCCGTGCCGGTCACCGTGAAGCGCCCGGCGTCGAAATCGACGTCCACCTCCGCCGCTTCGAGCAGCGCCGCCGCAATCTTCTTGCCTTTCGCGATCACCTTGCCGGTCGCCTTGAAGATCGCCGCGCCGCCCACCGCGGCCGAGCGCGAACCATAGGTGCCGAGACCGAACGGACTTTTCGCTGTGTCGCCGTGGACGATCTCGATCTGGTCGACCGAGAGGCCGAGCATGTCGCCAACCAGCTGGGCGAACACCGTCTCGTGGCCCTGGCCATGGCTGTGTGCCCCGGTGAAGACGTTGACCTTGCCGGTCGGATGCACGCGGATGTTGGCGCTCTCGAACAACCCGCCGCGGGCGCCGAGCTGCTGGGCAAGGCGCGACGGCGCGAGACCGCAGGCCTCGAGATAGGTCACCATGCCGATGCCGCGGAGCTTGCCGCGCGCCTTCGACTCCTCGCGGCGTGCGGCAAACTCGTTCCACTTGCTGAGCGCCAGCCCACGTTCGAGAGTCTGCTGGTGATTGCCGATGTCATAGTTCAGCAGGACCGGCGTCTGATAGGGATAGGCATCCGCCCCGATCAGGTTCCGGCGCCGCAGCTCGACCCGATCGATGCCGAGCTGGCGTGCCGCAGCGTCAACGACGCGTTCCAGGAGATAGGTCGCTTCCGGCCGGCCGGCACCGCGATAGGCATCGGTCGGCACGGTGTTGGTGAAGATCACCTTCACCTCGCAATAAATTGCGGGCGTGGTGTAGGGACCGGCCAACAATGGGCCATAGAGATTGGTTGGAATGTTGGGCCCGAAGGTCGAGATGTAGCCGCCGATATTGGCCAGCGTGGAGACCTTGAGCCCGAGGAATTTGCCGTTGCCGTCCAGCGCCAGCTCGGCGTGGGAGACATGGTCGCGTCCCTGCGCGTCGGACATGAAGGCCTCGCCGCGCTCGCAGATCCAACGTACCGGCCGACAGAGCTTGCCGGCCGCCCAGGTGACGACCGCCTCCTCGGCATAGACCACCTGCTTGCTGCCGAACCCGCCGCCGAGATCGGGTGCAACGACCCGGAACTTGTGTTCCGGGATCCCCAGCATAAGAGCGCCGATCAGCACCCGTGCGACATGCGGCAGCTGGCTCGCGGTGTATAGAGTGTAGTCCTCGCTGCCCGGATCGTATTCTGCCAAAGCCGCGCGCGTCTCCATCGCGTTCGGCACTAGCCGGTTGTTCACCAGGTCGAGCTTCACGATGTGGTCGGCCTTGGCGAAGGCGGCTTCGGTCGTCGCTTTGTCGCCGATCGCCCAGTCGCAGCAGAGATTGTTCGGAACGTCGTCGTAGAGCTGTGGGGCGCCGGGCCGCAGCGCCTCGACCACCCCGACCACGGAGGGCAGTATCCGGTAGTCGACTTCAATCAGCTCGACTGCGTCGCGCGCCGCGCTCACGGTTTCCGCAATCACCACCGCCACCGTGTCGCCGACATAGCGCACCTTGCCAAGTGCCAGGGGCGGATGCGGCGGCTCCTTCATCGGCTTGCCGTCTTTGCCGGCGATGCCCCAGGCGCAAGGCACGCCACCGACTTTTGCGGCGGCCAAGTCCTGCCCCGTGTAAACAGCGACCACGCCCGGTGCTGCGGCGGCCGTCGTCGTATCGATCCGCTGAATCGCGGCATGGGCGTGGGGTGAGCGCAGAAACACCGCATGGACCTCACCCGGGCGCCGGATGTCGTGAATGTACTGACCGCGCCCGGTGAGGAAGCGCCGATCCTCCTTGCGCCGTACCGCGGCGCCGATTCCGTCATGAGCCATCCTGCGATCCCCTACTTTGCGCCCATCGCGGCGATACCGGCAGCAGCCGCCTTGACGATGTTCTGATAGCCCGTGCAGCGGCAGATGTTGCCCTCCAGCCATTCACGGATCTCGGCCTCGCTCGGGTTGACCTGCCGTTGCGCCAGGTCAACGGCACTCATCACCATGCCCGGCGTGCAGAAGCCGCATTGCAAGCCATGATGCTCGTGGAACGCCTGCTGCATCGGATGCAGTTGATCGCCCTGTGCCAGGCCTTCGATCGTGAGCACGCACCCGCCATCCGCCTCGACGGCAAGCATGGCGCAGCTTTTGACCGAGCTTCCGTTCAGATGGACCGTGCAGGCGCCGCATTGGCTGGTATCGCAGCCGTTATGGGTGCCCGTCAGCCGCAGGTGATCGCGCAGCAGCTCGACCAGCAGCAGATTAGGCGACACTTCGGTATCGATCGGCCGCCCGTTGACTTCCAGCGCAATCCGCATGGCAACTCCCTGTGCATTATTCATTCGATCGCGACCCGGTCCGGCTCCGCCAGCGGCAATGCCTCATCGAGATCCCAGCGGCCGATCACCCGCTCACCCAAACCCAGTGGGGCCCGGAAGAACGCGTCTTCATCGACATAGGCGACGAACTCCTCGCCACCGCTGGTCCCTCGGGCTTCGAGCTTCAGCGCCACTTTGACATAAGTGCCCTGATATTCGACCGCGTGAACCAGGCCGGTCACAGCGTTGACCGAACTCGCGGCCGCTTCGATTGTCCGCTCCAGGCGCACGCGGTCGCGGCGGACGGCAAAATGCAGTTCCTGGCCGACCAGCACGCCGGCACTCCCATGACGGACCGCGAAGGCACCGCCGAGGGTGGCGACACCGCCGGCCAGCGTCTCGACCCGGCCAGACAGCACGTTCTGGCCGCCCATGAAGCGGGCGACATAGGCGCTGCGGGGCTCGGCGTAGATCGCCCTGGCGGAGGCGGACTGCTCGATCCGGCCCTTGTTCATCACCACCACCTGATCGGCCACCGCGACCGCCTCAAGCTGGGTGTGGGTCACGTGCACGAAGGTGATCCCCAGTTGCTTCTGCATGTTGCGCAGCTCGCTGCGCATCTGCAGACGCAGGAACTCGTCCAGCGCGGAGAGCGGCTCATCGAGCAGCAGGACCCGCGGCTTGGTGACGATCGCCCGTGCCAAAGCCGCACGCTGCTGCTGACCGCCGGAGAGCTGCGCCGGCAGGCGGTTTGCCAGGGTGCCGAGCTGCACCTGCTCGATCACCCGGTCGGCCTCGCGATAGCGCTCGCTCTTCGGCAATCCGCGGACCCGCAGGCTGAAGGCGATGTTGTCGCGAACGGTCAGATGCGGGAACAGGGCATAACTCTGGAACATCATCGCCGTGCCGCGCTGCTGCGGCGCCTTGCCGAGCACATTGTCGCCGCCGATCAGGATCTCGCCTTCGCTCGGCGTCTCGTGTCCGGCGATCATGCGCAGGATCGTGGTCTTGCCACAGCCGCTCGGGCCAAGCAGGCAGCAATATTGGCCATGCTCGATCTTCAGGTTGACGCCGTTCACCGCCACCGTGCCATCGGCGAAACGCTTGTAGAGACCGGCGAGCTCGATGTCGCCCCGCGCGGTGACGGCCCGCCGCCGTGCCGCTGGATCGCTCATGATGCAGCTCCGGTGTCCAGGGCGCGGCCCGTGCGACGTCGCTGGATCGCGGCGATGGCCGAGAGCGACGTGACGATCACAATGAAGGAGAAGGCCGTGGTCAATGTGCCGAGGGCATAAATCGAAGGCGATGTCACATTCTGCGTCATGCTCCAGATCTCAATGGGCAGGGTGTTGGTGGGCCCGGTCGTCTGCAAGGTGCGGGCGAACTCGTCGTAGGAGAGCGTGAAGCCGAACAGGGCCACGGCGATCAGGCCGGGCAGCAGGATCGGCACGATCACCAGGCGAAGGATCTGTCCGGCACCCGCGCCGAGATCGCGTGCCGCCTCCTCATAGGCGCGGTTGAAGCGCCCAAAGACCGCGAACATGACCAGAAGCCCGAAAGGCAGCGTCCAGGAGAGGTGCGCGCCGAGCGCCGAGCTGTACCATTGGGGATCGAGACCCAGCAGCTGGAACATGAGACCGATCCCGATGCCCAGCACATAGCCCGGGGTCACCAGGCTGGCGATCACCAGGTAGAAAAGGACATTGCTGCCCCGGAACCGGCTGCGGAACGCCAACCCCGCCGAGAGCGATATCGCGACGGTGAGCACGGTGACGATGAGCGCCAGAGGAATCGAGCGCGAAATCGCGCCCGCGATATCGCCGGCTTCCGCCTGGGTGATCAGCTGCTCGAACCAGAACAGACTGGTGCCCCGCATCGGGAATGAAAGGGCGCCCTGCGGTCCCTGGAACGAGAGCACAAAGATGCAGAGCATCGGTCCATAGAGAAACAGCAGGTAGAGCCCGAAGAAGCCGCCCAGCGCGTAGAAAGTCCAAGGCCGCCGATCGGATGCGGATTGCGCGCTCATCTCAGCCCCCTATCGCCGCTCGGCCAGTTCGGCGCGCACATCGACGAAGCGCATGATGGCGGCGACCACGAGCGTCAGCAGGACCAGCAGGACGACCGCACTGGCCGCCGCGTGAGGGAACAGCAGGGTCGAGATGTCGTCGGCCATGGCCGAGACGGCGGAGGCGCTGCCGCCGCCGCTCATCACCTTCACGACGTAGAAGTCGCCCATCACCAGGGTGACGACGAAGATCGATCCCAGGATGATTCCGTTCTTGCAGAGCGGGACGACCATGAAGAGCACGGTCTGCAGGCGGCTGAGACCGGCATCGGTCGCCGCCTCGAACAGGGCGCGGTCGATCCGGTTCATGGAATTGTAGATCGGGACGATCATGAAGATGGTGAAGAGATGCACGTAGGAGACCACCACCGCGAGATCGGAGAACAGCAGGAACTGCAGCGGATGGTCGATCAGCCCCAGCTGCATCAATGCGCTGTTGATCAGCCCCTGTTTGCCGAGCAACGGCAGCCAGGAGATCATCCGAATGACGTTGGAGGTCCAGAATGGCACCGTGCAGGCCAGGAAGAGTCCGATGCCGATCAGGCGATTGCGGACGTGGAACGCCAGGAAATAGGCGATCCAAAAACCGATGAAAGCGGTGAGCACCCATGTGATCAGCGTGAATTTCAGCATCGACAGATAGAGCACCAGCGTCAAGTTCGCGCTGAACACGCTGGCATAGTTCTCAAAGGTCATCGCAGGAACGACCGTGAAATCCTCATAGCGAAACACGCTGACCACGACGATGAAGGCCAGCGGAACGACCACAAAGACGATCAGAGCCAGCCAGAGCGGCAGGACCAGGAGCTGCGACTTCATCCGCGACCCGTTCATCGCATCACGCATCGGAATCCCATTGCGCTTGCAGGGCCACCGAGCAGCGGCCCCGCTTCCCTCGAGGTCAGGCCGACTTGAACTCGTTCCAGCGCTGGATCATGTACTGGTTCTCGTCCATCACCGTGTTCCAGCAAGCAATGTTGGTGAACCGTTCGATGAAGGAGCCGCCGTCGCGCACGGCGCCGGCCTTGGCGATCGGCGCGCCATAGGGATCCTTGATGACGTCGCTCGCCGGCTTGCCGAGATACCAGTAGTCGTATTCGTTCGGCGTCATGAACTTCTCGGCGGTCTTCGGCACCGGGCTATAATAACCGTGCCGGGCAACGAAGGCGCCTTGCCAACCGGAATAATACCAGTTCAGGTATTCATAGGCCGCATCGAGCTTCTTGCCTTCCAGATGCCGCATCAGCCCGAGCCCGTTGCACCAGCCGCGATAGCCCTCTATGCCGTCGGCCTGCTGGTTGACCGGAGCATAGATGCAGGGAATGCCCTTTGCCAGGACCGCGGTCACCGCCGGAGACCACATGGACTGGATCTCGACCTCGCCGGAGGCCATCAGCTCGACCGATTGCTCGAAGGTCGTCCAGGTGGCGCGGAACTGGCCCTTTTTCTTCAGATCGATCAACGCGTCGATGGTGACGTCGATCTCCTTGCGGGTCATGTTGCCCTTGTTCTTGTAGACGATGTCGCCGCGCGATTCCAAAGCCAGCGCCGCATCCATGAT
>Ga0136846_1216583_pt1 | contig 10345 bp, 7 predicted proteins | sample HopSoiMetagenom2_FD_96841 | JGI IMG/M metagenome (GOLD analysis project Ga0136846, IMG submission 96841) | Grasslands soil microbial communities from Hopland, California, USA - 2 Assembly 2016 (version 4) | ecosystem: Environmental > Terrestrial > Soil > Grasslands | place: USA: Hopland... | reverse complement strand
CGTTCGGCCGGCTTCCCCGACCTGCCGACGATCGCTGAGGCCGGCGTTCCCGGTTATGAAGCCCCGATATGGTTCGGCGTCGCGGCGCCAGCCGGCACGCCTCGCCCGATTGTCGATAAGCTCAACGCCGCCATCAACCGCGCAATCCAATCTGACTTCTTCAAAGCGCGCTACGAGCAGATCGGCGACGAGCCGGCCGGCGGGACGCCCGAAGAGTTCGCGGCCTTCATCAAGCAGGAATCGGCGAAATGGGCCGATGTCGTGAAGCGCTCCGGCGCGAAACTCGAGTAGGCGCGCCTAGGAAGTTGAAATGGAACGCCAAAGCGGATGCCATTGGCGGAGTCTCACGCGCTCCGGATGTCAGCTGCTGATGCTGTGGACGGCTCCTCCACCGGCGCGTGAGCGCCACGGAAGTGGGCGCTGTTAAGGCCCCCACGATTCGGAGGAGCCAAGCATGCAGACGATCACAACAATTGGTCTGGATATCGCGAAGTCGGTCTTTCAGGTTCACGGCGTTGGTGCTGATGGGCAAGTGGTGGTCCGCCGGCAATTGAAGCGCCGCTACGTGTTGGCGTTCTTCCAGAAGCTGTCACCATGCTTGATTGGCATCGAGGCGTGCGCCTCGGCGCACCACTGGTCGCGCGAGCTCCAGGCACTCGGTCACACGGTTCGGCTGATGCCACCTGCCTACGTGAAGCCCTACGTCAAGAGACAGAAGAATGATGTGGCCGATGCAGAAGCAATCTGCGAGGCGGTCAGCCGGCCGAACATGCGTTTTGTACCGACCAAGACGCCCGAGCAGCAGAGTTGCCTGACGCTTCACCGCACCCGCCACTTACTGATGCGCCAGCAAACCTCGGTGATCAATGCGATTCGCTCGCATCTTGCGGAGTTCGGGATCGTAGCGCCGGTCGGGCGCAATGGCGTCGAGCAACTTCTTGGCGTTGTTGCTGATGCAAAAGACAAGCGGCTGCCCGAGATCGCGAGAGCCTGTGTGGCGGCTCTAGGCGCCCAGCTTCGCGTGCTGAAGGTGCAGATACTTGAGTTCGATCGGATGATCACGGCTTGGCACCGCTCCAGTGAGGTAAGCAAGCGGCTCGATCAAGTTCCTGGTGTCGGCCCGGTGCTGGCTACGGCTTTAGTTGCCAGCATTGCCGACCCTAAAGCCTTCCGGTCAGGGCGGGACTTCTCAGCCTGGATTGGACTGGTGCCGAAGCAGAACTCGAGCGGCGGCAAAGAGCGGCTCGGTAATATTAGTAAGCGCGGCGATCGTTACCTGCGCAGCCTGTTCACGACTGGAGCACTGGCTGTCATCCGTTACGCGAAGATCCATGGCGCCGGGCATCGGCCGTGGCTCACGTCGTTGCTCGCGCGGCGACCCACCAAGGTCGCGGCCATAGCTCTTGCCAACAAGCTCGCCAGGATGGCCTGGGCGATCATGACCAAGGGCGAGCGCTACAAAGAACCCGTCGCGCTCGCGGCATAAACGAGATCACGCCGGACATCCGGCGGGACGTAAAGGTTGGGAGGGCGAACAGCACGTAATGCAGAGCCGGTCGATCCGGCGATCAGGACAACCCACTCGGGCCAGAGCATCGTCTGAATGCGAGCTGTTGACCGGGACCTGATCCGCGGAGGGCATTATGGCCAGCGGTCATGTGAACCGCATCTAAAGGCCGAACACATGGCTGCACCGACCAATGCTGCAATCGTGAAGAAAGCTCTTGCCAACCCGGAGCCGTCCACACATGGCCCTGAGCGCCGGAAAGGCATGTCCGCTGCATGTCAGTCAGCGATCAGAGCAACAGCGGAGCTGTTTGTGCTCAATGTGAGTTTTGTCGAGTTTGACTCAAAGCCCACGTTGTCCGGTGCCCGCCCGGTTGGTACGCTCGATCATCAATCAGCGCAGGGGGACCGAACGATGTTCGAGACGTCACGTCGCGACCTGATACTTGGTGCAGCTGGTGCTTACGCCCTGTTTGGACTGGAGAGGCCAATCACATTTGTCGGCGCGGCTTACGCCCAACAGTCCGTCCCACCATCGTTCCGAAAATATCAGGTTGGGGATATTGAAGTCTTTTCTCTGATCGATGGCGGGCGTGAGATTCCGTTTCGGGACGGCACTGTGAAAAATGTCAGCGCCGAACAGGTGAAGACCGCGCTACGAGCTGCCGGTCGCGCCGACAACCAAACATCCCTGCGGTATAACGTCATGGCGCTCAAGCTGCGTGACCAAGTGGTCCTTATCGACTCGGGCACAGGGGGGCATCCGGTTTATGGCGAGGGGAACGGCCGGCTATTTGAGAGCATGGCGGCGGCAGGCCTCGACCCCAAGGCCGTCAAAACAATCCTTATCTCCCATCTCCACGGCGACCACATCTATGGCCTCATGAACAACGAGACGAATGCGCAGATTTTCCCGAATGCCGAGATCGTGGTGCCGGCCGCAGAGTTGAAATGGTGGACGCGCCCCGGAGTCGAATCGATCGATCTCGGACCAACGCGCAAGGGCCTCGCGCAACGCATTCAGGCTACAGTGGCGACATGGAAAAACGTTCGGCCCTTTGACGGAGAACCAGAGCTTTTGCCTGGTGTACGAGCCATTGAGGCGCCCGGGCACAGCCCTGGGATGGTCGCGCACTTGGTGTCGTCAGGCGGCAAACAGTTCCTGGTCGCCGCCGACGTGGTCAATCTATCGCCCCATATTCAAACAAATCCGGAGTGGCAGCTTGCAATCGACCAAGATCCGCAAATGGCCGTGGAAACGCGTAAAAAGATCTTCGATCGCGCGGTCGCCGACAAGCTGACGATTTCAGGGACGCACTGGTTAATGCCGAACGTTGGCACGCTTTCAAGGGATGGAAAGGGATACGTCTTTGCGGCGGAGGGGTAAGCTCGTCGCCCGCTATGAACTGATGCGAGGAGACTACGAAGACTCGGTTCTGCGAGCTTCGATCGGCAGCGCCTACAAGCGTGCGGCCTCAGTGTAGACCGCGTGCATCCGTGGAACGACTTTGTCCCATATCCAAGTTTCGCGGACTTCGATTGCACCTTGAGAGGATAGCCGCCCTCGAAGTTTTGAATCGTACACCAGCTCGATGATCGCTCCCGCCAGCGCCGCGGCATCGCCGGCCGGGAAAAGCAAGCCGGTCTCGCCGTGGCGAATGATTTCTGCCGGCCCCCCTACGTCCGACGCCGCGACAGCCAAGCCGTGGATCATGCCCTCAAGAACGACCATGCCAAATGGTTCGTACCAACTGGGCACGACGAGAATATCTGCGGACCGATACCATGCCTCTAGTTCTCTGGGCGTTAACCAGCCGGTGAAGTGAATTTGTGATCGGAACGGACTTAAGCTTTTTGTCAGCAGCCAAGCTTCCATTTGCTCCGCGCTTGCATCGCGATGGCCGCCGGCGAGCACGAATCGAACTTCTGCCAGTTGCGCGAGTACAATCCCAATCGCATCCATTAGCTCATGAATGCCCTTGCGTGCGACGAATCGGCCGGAAAACAAGACGGTAGGAGGCCGATCACGGGGGCGCGTTGGTCGTCGATAAGACACATCGTCGATACCATTGCCGATAATTCTGATGCGCTCGCGAACGGAGGGGCAGTAGGCGGACAACAGCTCTTGCTCGCTCTCCGTGAGACAGATGATGCGGTCTGCACCGTAGATCGCGCTCTCCTGATGCGTCCATTGCCCGACGCATTGAGGCGGCCCCGCACCGAGCTCGTACTCGGCGCGATCAAGTGAATGGACCGTATAGACCAACGGCACGTTAAGCCGTTGCCGTAAGGCGCCGGCAATGTGCCACATCCAGAATGAGTGAAGGTGCAGGATGTCGGGACGCCATCGCTTCACTATGCGAATGATCGACTCAAGATCGAGAAACCACGAGACCTCGAAAATCGTGACGCCACCATACCGGCGCACTTGAGCGGCGGGATATCGCGCGAGCGGTCTAAACTGACCATAACTCGACCCTGTCGCCGGCCCAAGGAGGAGAACCGCGACATCAACGCTCGCTCTTGCGAGGGCCGAGACGAGACCCCCGGTGGCAGTTCCAAGCCCACCATAAATGATCGGCGGAAACTCTGTCGTGAGATGCAGGACGCGCACGGCAACTGCTCCCCCGCTGCGCCTGAAGCGGCTCGGTAGTGCAGCCGAACAGGCGCGCGCCCACGTAGATGAACTATGGATGCTCTTTGATCTGGATATTGCGGAATGCGACGCGCCCGGTGTGCGTCTGTAGTCCGATGAATCGCGAAGCCGCATCGGGTTTGCCGCGACTGGGTTCACCGTTCACGAAATCGGTTTTCTGCTGACCGTTCAGCAAAACCCTGAAACGGTTATCTTTGACGCGGATTTCGAAGTCATTCCATTGGCCGACAGGCCGCGCGAGGACGCTCTCATCGAGCGTCTGATTCGGGACATTGTAGATCGCTCCGGTCGTGCGGAACTTCTTGTCCACGTTCTGGCCAGGAGGCGGGCTGCCTCGGCCGAGCGCATCGATCTGAACTTCAAAGCCGAAATCGACGGCGATAAACGCAGTGTTGTTGTAGTCGACCGTGGACGTGACCGGTTCAGGAAAGCGTAGGAAGATGCCGGAATTGTCGTCGTCGCGCCACGTGAGCCACTCGAGCTTCAGAATGTAATTGCTGAAATCGACCTTCGTATAAAACAAACCGAGATCAGTACCTGGCACCGACTCCAATCCTGCATCGATCACATGGAAGAAGCCGGGATTATCCCGCCCTGGCTGGTTCTTGATCGTGGTCATCTTCCACTTCGCTGTCGACGTGCCGTCGAACAGCAATTGAAAGCCGCCGCCGGGCTGTGGCTTTGGTCGCTTAAGGAAATTGCCCAGTCGGCGGGCGAGCGCGGTGCCGGTCAGCATCGGATTGGGTGAGCCGAGCGAAGGAAACGCAGCCGGCCCGGCAACATATGCGTTTCCCACATGGTGGAAGCGACCGTTCTCGTTTGTCACCGAGTCGTTGGCATTCGTGCCCATCCAGAGTGGGCCGGCTTCGTGGTGAGTAGTGCCCATCTTGTCGCGACGCTTCGCGAACGGAAGTTTGCTCGATGCCAATTCAGTGGGCAGAAGCTTAAAAATCTGATTTGGGGGCCCTTGTGGCGGGTCGAAGACTTCGTAGGGCTGACCGTTCGCAAACACCTGCGCGACGTCATCTGCCGCGTCATCCATAGCGTTCCACAATACCTCATCGCGCGCAGTGCGGTTGATTTGCACGGAAGCACGCGGCATTCCAAACTCATCGATGGCACCAGACAGAGTGATGTTGCTATTCGGATTGCGCGGCGTCATCTCACCGATGCCCCGGATGGTGATGACCACATTGTCATCATTGGTCTGTCGCAAGGCGTCGAGCAGATCGACTTCAGGGACCTTCTTGAACAGCTCGGCCTCTGAGTCAGTCGTCGGCTTGTCCAAACCCGAGGCGGTGATCTGCAGATGGAAGTAGCCAAAGTCGTTTGGCGCGTGTGCGAATTTTCCTTTGACAAAGAGCGCGGATGAAGCCAGCGCAGTTGGAAGGCCGGCTGGTAACGATGCACGTGGAATACGAATGGTTAGGTTGGAACGCAGGTGAGCTATCAGGTTCTGACCGATCAAGGCGGTGTTTGGTAAATTAGGAAACGAGATCAGCGCTAGCCGCGTGCTCTCAATTGTGCCGAGGGCGATAATTACAACGCCATCTCCCGGGACCGGCACTGATTGCTCGATCCCGAATTGCTTCAATAGTACTGCCGTCACGACCGTCGCCCCGTTCCGTTGCCCGGTAACGAGTCGCGTCACATGAACGTCAGGTACCACCATCAATCGTTTCTTGACGTCATCTCCGCCGGATCGCGTGTAAGCGACGCGTGCCGCCTCCATTAACAGGGGCGCTGAACTGAACTTGTTGATAGCGAAGAAGCCAGGAAGGGGCGCTGCCGATTGCACCGCCAGAGGTGCTTCCAGCTTTAACTCCTGCGACGGATTTGGCCCAACCCCGCTGAGGTGCAACGGAAGTTGATTAAGTGGAATGGCGTTGCGCACCTTGTTGTTTGTGATCGCAGAGGCCAGCGTCTTGCGAAGGGCAAGATGAAGGGGCCCGTGCATGAAGTCGTTCGTTGCATCGGTGCCTATCTGCCGCGCCGCTTCATCGAAATAGGGCTGCTTCAGCGCCGTGACCACATTCGGTGGCCACCTACTCGGGGCCATTTCCTCGTCGAGCAGCCGAGGTGACCAGCCGCCGAAGAACAGCGAGCGGCCTCCAATCGTATAGGCAAGACCAGGATATCCGTTCGCGGGATCGCTGACCCACGGCAGTCCCCACATTTCCATCGGCTGACGCTGCAGTGGAAGGTTCTGAAAGTGCTCTGGCAACGAGTGCCGGCCAGCTTCTAGAATGAGTATCCGGTAGCTGTTCGTGTCATCAGCGTAAAGAAGATGCTGTGCCAGGATGCCCCCGTAGCTTCCGCCGCCAATTATTATGGCGTTGAAGGGGCGGGCGTCGGACTGGGGGCCGCCGTCGGGCCTCCGCGCGTTCTTGTCCGTGCTGCGCATCGCTTCGTCGAAGCCGTTGCACAGGTAGCGTCCCAAGATGTCGAGCGAAAAATCGGTGAGCTGGGCCGTACTGCTGCTCATACGTCACCCCCGCCGCCTCAGTTCAGACGCGAATGGTCTTCAAGAAATGTGGTGAATGTGAGGTTGTATTGTCAGAGTTATGCCGCCTGAGCGCAATTTGAAGCAAAGTCGTTTCACGTTCGCCACATTCGAGCCGCCAACGGCTCGCCACCTCGCGAGCGACAATGACCGCCAAGGGGCTTAGATCGTGACTCAGCGGACCGAGAACGTCCTCGCTGCTGCCTGCATCCTGATGACGACGATCATAGTTCTTGTCGCTAAGTACAGGTGGCAACTACTTTGACTTGGAGGCCGTGTAAGCCCGTCTGGTTCCGAAAGCCGAAAAGCTCAATAAAGAGCCTAAGAACGTTGGATGCCAGTCGCACTCCCTCCATCGGCCGCCCTGCCCCACGACGTACCGATGTCTGCTAATCGGAGTAATGCAGACCTAACTGGCGTATGTCGCCACTTCCGAGTCTGACCCTGAGCCGACATTGGAGTGACAGCGCGAAAGCCCGCGATTGTCGCATAGCGGTGCAGGCTAGGCGTCGCGCGAGGCGTGCGGCACATACAATTGGTTGTTAACCGCTATTGCTTAGACTTGGTACCTTCGTCTCGTCCAACCGTGGGGGAGCGGGTGTATCGATTGTCCGTCGCGGCTGATGCGTCTGGACGAACGAAAGAGCTGGCGCGGCAGCTCGCGAGTTCATTTGAGCTCGACTTCCAGCCCATTCAGGTCGCGGTGAGGTCAGATCCCCAAAGGGAACTCCTTGTCGCCATCGACCTCGAGAACTGCCGCCAGTTGCCGGCGCTCAAGGGCTGGCTCAGTCACAAGGCCGAGAATGCCAGGATAATTTTTGTCGTCGACAAAGCCTCGCGACTTCAAGAGGCGCGGGCTTACGCCCTCGGAGCGACGGCAGTTGTCCATCGGCCGATCAATCCTCTGACACTTCTCGGCAAGCTCCGTAACAATAGTGCAACAGTCGCGACCCTTGCGGCAGGTTCAGAGGCCACGCTGACACCCGGCGTTGTGGCAGCCGCCCATTCGCTTCAAAGCATCTTTTCAGCAGCCGCCGCTGGCGCGGCGGTAAAACCCGGCGCGGTGCAAGCCGCAAGCAATGCGATCGTTGATCAGCTCGAGGCGCAAGGGCTCTCGTCATGGGTCGAAACGGTCCGCGCGCATCATAGCCAGACCTACCAGCACTGCCTGCTAGTAACTGGCGTGGCAGCAGCATTCGGAGAACACATCGGAGTGTCGCGTAAGGATCGCGAGCGCCTGTCCTTTGCGGGCATGCTTCACGATATTGGCAAGGCGCGTATTCCGCTTGCCATCCTGGAAAAGCCGGGCCGGCTTGATGAAGGTGAGACCGCCGAGATGCGCAAACATCCCGAATATGGTCTCGAGGCTTTAGGCGAGGGCTGCGGGCTTCCCGCCGAAATGCTCGACATGGTCGTCCACCACCATGAGCTTCTCGACGGCTCTGGTTATCCGCACGGGCTCCAGGGAAATGAAATCTCTGATCTGGTTCGCATCATGACGATTTCGGACATCTTTGGGGCACTGATCGAGCGACGCTCCTACAAGCCCCCGCTCTCTGGCGAGGCTGCGTATCAAATCCTGCTCGACATGGGTCCGAAGCTCGACAAGGACCTGGTGCGTGCCTTCAAATTTGTTTCACGGCTCGGGCAGGGCGCGAGCACTTGAATTGCATTAGTCGAAGGGCGCGCGCTCCAGCGGAAGACCGGCCGCATTACTCGCTCGTCCGGAGCGCTCCCGAGGATCACCGCCAGACCCGCCCGCCGTTCGCGCAGCGCCCATCGCGAGGAAGTCGATGTTCCGAGCACTCATGATGCTTCACTGATGAAGCGAACGCCCGCTACGATGGACAGTTGCCAGACTGTTTCGCATGGCCGCCGAACACTTCCATCGCGAGTTAGTGCGAGCATGAAAGACTTTGGGAGCGACATATCCTCGCGCAGTTCGAGTTTTGCTCCGGTGGCTGAAATGTCCCGCAGAATACATTCGACGAGTGGCATCCCGTCAGGAGTGTAGACCTTCCCGGTCTGAAAGACGTTGCGACGGGGGCTTTTGCGTCCTGAGTACATGCCTTGAACGGCCTATCGCCCGATCAGCGGGTGGACGGCGACTGTTTTGGCGGCTTCAATGTGCCTGCCATCAAAGTGTATAGGTCGCCGCCGACGGTTACGGAGATCCCAACCCGCAAGCAACCGGCACATTCCTGTAAAATACAACGCAGTCCGTTAAGAGATGATGACCATACGTTAATACCGCAGACAGGTGGGCTGAAAGGCGCGCCGCGCTGCGCACAGACCAACGGGTCAGCGGACCCGCTTACATTATGCCTTTTTGAGGCTGCGAACCGGCACATCAAAAGAAATGGGAATGGTTATTCAAACGTAACGCAATGCTGCTGTCGAACGTAAGTGACACAACGGAATCTAAAAAGCACCCGTGTAATCTGCGCGAGTTCTGGATCGGGAGGCCCGAAATGCGCAGAGATCTTCTTGTTCCTCTAATGCTCGCTACCCTCGTCCTGGCTGCAATCTTCGTGATCGCGCCGAAATCGACCATCGTTGCATATGAAGCATCCGCCGAGGTGTACGGCGTCGATATTGTCCGGTTGACAACGAACGCTACGGGCCTGCCAGAACAGCGCTTCGATACCCATTAGGGCGGGTACTCACGAGTAGCGGATAGAAGGTCGCCCAACGCCCGGCGGTCTGCCAGCCGATCGGCGCAGCTCCACTTAGATCTGGGCGGCACTTGATCAATACAACGCCAACAAAGCTAACAACGGGAGCGGCGGTCTCAACTGGATACAAAAAAGGGTGGCGGCTATTACAGCGAGTGCAACAAGCGTCTAAAGGGCTGATCAGCCGTCGTATCGAAGCAGCGATCCGTAACGGACATACTCTCGTCCGCGCAGTCGTTTGCTAGCGGCGAGGCCGCAGGCATTCGCAGAGAATGAGGTCAACGAATGCGCTTCGTGCGCCTTTGGACGATTTCCGCAGCGGTAGCGCTCTGTGCGATATTCGCGGTCTTTGCGGTGTGGCTCCTGGTGCACCTCGGTTTCGACGATGACGCTAAGGATCTGATGTTGGGTTACGTTACCAATGCGCGACTCATGTCGCTCGCTGTCGTGGTAAGCGCTCTGATCGGGTTCATGGAAGCAGCAGCCATGACTTTCTGGTATCGGCGAAAGGCGAAACGAGCTCGGTAGGCCGCGCCCGACAGTACGTGTCAAATCTCGCGTGCGGGCGCAATGCTCGCGTCTGGAAGCGCGGGCACCATCGCGCGTCCGGTGCGCAGCGCGTCATGTCGCTTATTGGCCCAAAGGGACCTTGTGGAATGTCCGATTTAGGTCGGCAAACCGCGCAAAAGCGGACATCGCCGAAGCAAGGATTGGGCGACATCGTTTGCGGTGGGGCCGTCTACATTACGCGGACATAGGCATCGGTTTGCAATATCGCCTGGAGAATGTTGGATTCCAGTTCCTGTCCCCCAACCAACTTCCCTAACGCCACTGTTCTCCACGGCTCCTGGCCCCGTCAAAGGGCCAGGAATCGTTAGCTTTGCGGGTCCACCTAAAGGTTGGGATGACCGCCGGGGACCACTTTTCGTTCTCTAGAGGGCCTTTTTCTCTGGACCTGCGGACTCGCGCCGGCAGCCTTTAAGTCATAACCGATTGATCTTACTG
>Ga0136846_1237456_pt1 | contig 10346 bp, 8 predicted proteins | sample HopSoiMetagenom2_FD_96841 | JGI IMG/M metagenome (GOLD analysis project Ga0136846, IMG submission 96841) | Grasslands soil microbial communities from Hopland, California, USA - 2 Assembly 2016 (version 4) | ecosystem: Environmental > Terrestrial > Soil > Grasslands | place: USA: Hopland... | reverse complement strand
TGCGAAACGCCTCGTACCCGAAGTGCTGCTTCAGCGCCGGCTGCAGTTCCATCTCCCCTCCTCCTTATCCCAGGCCCTCGCGTGGAACGAGCGAAACCGGATCCGGCGCCGGGCACGCGCCCTCCACGGCGCTGTGGACTCCGCCCTCGGCCAGGACCAGGTGATCGACGACGCGGATTCCGAGCGCGCGTCCGGCCTCGTCGAGCAGCAGCTGCAGCCGCTGGTCTTCGCCCGAGGGCGTGGCCTCGCCTGAAGGATGGTTGTGCGCGAAGGCCACGGCCGGAGCGCGATGGAGCAACGCCGGCGCGAAGGCCTCGCGCGGCGAGACGGAGCATTGGGTGAGGCCCCCGCGGGCGATCTGCACGCAGCGGATCTCTTCCAGCCGCGCATTGAGCAGCACCGCCCAGAACTCCTCGTGCGGCAGGTGCGCCAGCTGCGACCAGAGGGCCGCGGCCACGTCCTGCGCGCGCAGCAGGCGCCGCCGATCGGCCGGCGGGGCGAGCGCGACCCGCCGGCCCAGCTCGAGCGCGGCGAGCAGCCTCGCGGAGAGCTGCGCGGTCATGCCGGCGGTGAGCAGCAGCTCGCCAGGGGTGGCCCGGCGCAGCGCCGGAAGCCCGCGCGCGAGGAGCCGCGCCGCCACCAGCTGGTCGCGCGCGCCCAGCACCAGCCGCACCAGCTCGGCATCGGCCAGGCCCGAGGAACCTTCGCTGAGGATGCGCTCGGCGTGGGACACGGTGCGAAGCAAGTGCAGCGGCCGTGCCAGCCCCTCTCCGACGGAGACGTCCGGAAATCGGCGTCCCGGAACGAGACCCCCGGTCCCGATCCGGACGAAAAAAAAATTTTTTTTATTTTTTAGAAGCGGGCGGAGAGGGCGAAGAAGGCCTTGATCTTGTCGTTGGTCTCGCGGAGCCGCGCCGATAGGGTGCGCACGAAGGTCCAGAGCAGCTCGTATGCCAGGTCCTTGTGCAGGAACATCAGCTCTTCCAGGTCGGCCTTCTGGATGATGTAGAGCGTGCAGGGCATGTGCGCGGTGGCGTCGGCGCTGCGCGGCGTATCGTCGATCAGCGCCATCTCGCCGAAGTAGCTGCCCGGCTCGAGGATGGCGAGCGCCTCCTCCCCGACTCCCGGCACCATCTTGGAGATGCGCACCTTGCCGGAGGCGATCAGGTACATCTCCGTCCCCACCTCGGTCTCCTGGAAGATCTTCTCGTTGGCCCGTACCTGCTTCTGCGTGGCGATGTTGGCCACCTTGGTCAGGTGATCCGGCGTGAGGTTGGCGAAGAGCGGAATCTTTTTGAGCTGGGCGGGATCCAAGCGTGTCCTCGACGGGCCGGGACTGTAGCAGAAGCGCAGGTCCGCCGCGCGCTTTCGGAGTACACTCCGCCGCCATTTTCGGCGCAAGGAGCCATCGTGGAGAAGCACCAGGTCGTCATCATTGGATCCGGGCCGGCGGGCTACACCGCAGCCATCTATGCCGCCCGCGCCAATTTGAAGCCGGTCCTCTTCTCCGGCCTGCAGCCCGGTGGACAGCTGACCATCACGACCGACGTGGAGAACTATCCCGGCTTCCCAAAGGGAATCCTGGGCCCCGAGATGATGGAGCTCTTCCGCGCGCAATCGGAGCGTTTCGGAACGCAGATCATCGACGGCGTGGTCACGAAGGTGGATCTCACGAAGCGCCCCTTCCACGTCGAAGGCGAAGGCCACCACATGCTGGCCGAGACGGTGATCGTCGCCACCGGCGCCTCCGCCAAGTGGCTGGACATCCCCTCCGAGAAGCACCTCTCCGGCCACGGCGTCTCTGCCTGCGCCACCTGCGACGGCTTCTTCTTCCGTGGCAAGGAGGTGGGGGTGGTGGGCGGCGGCGACACCGCCATGGAGGAGGCACTCTTCCTCACCAAGATGTGCGGCAAGGTGAAGGTCATCCACCGCCGCGACACGCTGCGCGCCAGCAAGGTCATGCAGGACCGCGCCATGGCCAACCCGAACATCTCCTGGGCCTGGAACCAGGAGATTGTCGAGGTGCTGGGCGAAAAACAGACCGGCGTGCGCGGCGTTCGCACCAAGGACACGCAGACCGGCCAGATCCGCGAGATCCCGCTCGGCGGCCTCTTCATCGCCATCGGGCACGAGCCCAACACTTCGCTCTTCAAGGGACAGCTGGCGATGGACGAGGTCGGCTACTTGAAGATCACGCCCGGCACCACCCGCACCAGCGTCCCCGGCGTGTTCGCGGCGGGCGATGCGGCCGATCCGGTGTACCGCCAGGCCGTGACCGCTGCCGGCACCGGCTGCATGGCGGCCATCGACGCCGAGCGCTTCCTCAGCAGCGGCGGCGGACACTGAGAGGTGGGCGTTACCGCCCCAGCTTCTTCGCTGCCCGGGGCGGAGGCGTGAGCGGCTCGTTGGGACGCGGCTGCGGCGCTTCGTCCTCGCGGTTCCACTCGCCGCTGCGGCCGCCGCTCTTGTGCACCAGCCGCACCGAGACCACCTCCATGCCGCGGTCGATGCGCTTGGCCATGTCGTAGATGGTCAGCGCCGCGGCCATGGCGGCGGTCAGCGCCTCCATCTCCACCCCGGTGCGCTCCACCGCGTGCACGCGCGCCTCGATGCGCACCAGGCCAACGCTCTCGTCGCACGCCACCTCGACGTCGGCGCCCGCGAGCACGATGGGGTGGCAGAGAGGCAGGATGTCGGGAGTGCGCTTCGCGGCCATGATTCCGGCCAGCCGCGCCGCGGCCAGGGCGTCGCCCTTCTCCAGCCGGCCTTCGTTGAGCAGCTTGAGCGTCTCGCGGGCGCAGCGCAACTCGGCCCGCGCGACCGCCACGCGCGAGGTGCGCTGCTTCTCTCCCACGTCGATCATCTTCATGGCGCGCTCGCCATCGGCTAGAGGCCCCTGTCCCGGAGTTGCTCGTCGTCTTCGCCGTTGAGGTGCCCGACCTCGTGCATCAGGGTGTCGCGCACCTCGCGGTGCAGCTCGTCGTCGTTGTGCGCGGCACGGGAGAGGTTGCGGCGGTAGAGGAGGATGCTGGGCCGCGCATCGGGCGCCGCGCTGTCGGGCGGCGGTCGGAAGAGCCCGAGGATGCCCGGCGACAGCGGTGGATCGGTTGCGGTCAGGTCGGTCACCTCAGGCAGATCGGTCACCTCGAAGTTGGAGCGCGAAAGGCCCGCCTTGATCTCGGCCGGGAGCTTCTCCACCTCGTCCTGAACGATTTGCTGGAAGACGCTGCGCCCCGCCTGCGCGGTGGCCTTGAAGGCGTCCGGGTCCAGCTTCTGCGCGCGGGCGAAGTGCGCTGCGGCGGCGACGTCGTCGTGGGCCCGCTCGGCGATCAAGCCGAGATAGTGCTCCGCCCACGCATCGGGCTCCTCCCCGGCCAGCTTGGAGAGCTCGGTGCGGGCCTGATCGAAGCGGCAGAGCTCGAACAGCGCCACGCCCTTCTCGCGCCGCGCCTCGCGGTCCTTGGGGTCGTTCTCCAGCGAGCGGTTGGCGGCGGCGAGGGCGTCGCCAGGACGTCCCAGGTCGTCGAGCGCCATGGCCTGGAGCAGGAACAGCTCCTTGAGCAGCGCGCGATCGTGGCTGCGCTGCGCCCGGGCCAGCGCGCGCTTCACGTATTGCAGCGCCAGCTCCAGGTCGTCGCGCGAGCCGAGGCGGCGCACGTGCAGATCGGCGGCGGAACGCAGCACCTCGGGATCGTCGGGATCGATGGCCAGCGCGCGCGAATAGGCGGTGCGCGCCTCCTCCACGTGGCCCAGCTCGGCGAGGGCGGCGCCGCGGAAGTGGTGCGCCGCGACCGAGGTCTGGTCGGTGCGGGTGGCCTCGCGGGCGCACTCCAGCGCCTCCTCGTAGCGGCCCCGCTCGAAGTCACGGCCGGCCTGCTCCAGCAGATCCGGCAGGCTGGGCTCACCGCCGCCAGCCACCTCGACGCACGGGGCGGCGGGAGGCTGTGGCTGCGGCCGGGAGTCCGCCGAAGGAGCGTCCAGGGGCTTCGCCACCGCTGCCGAGGGACTCCCGACGGCAGCGTTCTTTTGCGGCAGCGGCGACGCCAGGGCGGACTGCTTGCGGCAGGCAGGCGCAAGCAGCGCCAGCGTGGCGAGGGAGGCGATCGGGATGCGGCAGGACCGGTGTGTCATCGCTGGCAGGTGCAACACGCGGGCGAGGCCTTCGCCTTCCCGTAAGGCGAGCGTATGAGCGCCACCCACACCGTAGCACACTGCTGCGCCGCGGGCAGGCCCTCGCTCGACAGTCTGTCCGGCATCGGCTTTGCGCTCAAGTTCCCGTGCGCCACCCGCGCCGCCGCCTGCGACCCGCCAAGGCCAAGGCCCCCAGCAGGGAAAGGAGGCCGGCTGAGGAGCCGGCGTGCGAGCAGCCCTGTCCCCGGCCGGAAGAGGGCGGGGCAGGATCGACGGCAGTGCCGGCATCCCTCGTCACGCCCACGCCGCCATCGAGCGGGGGATTTGCGCCGCCATCCGCGGGGGGCAGGCAGTCGCCGCACAGGTGGCCGGGATCGCCCGCATCGCTGCTGTCGTCAGGGGGGCCTGCATCCGCGGGACCGGCGTCGGCAGGACCGGCATCTGCCGGCGGAGGCGGAGGAGGCGCGCTCGCCGGATAGGTGATCATCCCCGACTCGAAGGTCGCCGCCACCGTTACCCCGTTGAGTGAGACGGAGGTCGCGGCGGGGGCGAACGCCTGGAAGTCGTCCACCGCGTTGCCCGTCACCGCCAGCGACGATCCGGAGAGCTTCGCCTCGAGGGCATCCGCGCTCCGCGTCGAGAGCAGGAGGCGCGTGCCGCCCTGATCGGCAAGGCTGCCCGCGCCGAAGAGGACCGCGCGGACCGGCGCTCCGGAGGAGTCGCGACCCGCCATCGCGGCCCTGGCTCCTGCCAGGACCAGATCGCCGGCAGTCTTTCCGGCGGCGCCGTTGCGGGCGAAGATCCACCGCTCCTCCAGCGCCGAGCCCGGCGCCACCACCGCGCCCGCGCTTGCGTCGCCGTCGTCCAGCCGGTTCACCGGCGTGCGGGACGCCCACTGCGCGGTCGCGACCGGCATCAGCGCGGTGAGGAACTGGGTGGCGGCGGCGTTGGCCGAAGGCCGCACCCGGACCCACGAGACCGAGGCGTCGGGATCGAACTGGTCCATCAACTGCGCCGTCTGCGCGCCGGTGGTGGCGGTCCAGGAAGCCGGCGCCAGCACGCGGACGCCCAGCGACTGTCCGCTCTTGCCGATGCCCTGCACCCACCCCGAGGCGGTGTCCACGTTGGCGCCGTCGTTGAAGTGGCAGATCCAGTCGTAGGCGTGCGCCTTGGACGACTCGATGTCGTCGCGCACCAGCGCGTAGCGCCCGCGCGCGAGGACCACCATCCGGTCCCAGCGCGTGATCCCCAGGGTGGAGGCGAAGAGCTGGTTGCCCGCGCCGCCGGCGATGGCGTAGTCGGCGGTCCCGGTGGGCGTGAAGAGCGGCGCCGACCGGCGGGTGAAGAACCAGGGGTTGTTCCATTCCGACTCGGAGGCCCGCACGTCCCCGAGCTGTCCCACGCCGTCGACCAGCAGCACGTTGTGATAGGCGCTCTGGTTGGCCGGAAAGGTGTAGTCGGTGCTCTTGCCGGCGTCGTAGCCCATCGCCTCGGGCGCCAGCCACGCGCCGCGGCCCCAGAGCCAGAAGGCCATGTCGTCGTTGTGGTCGTGGCCCCAGTTGATGGAGCCGCCCGGCCAGCCGCCCGCCGCGAGGCGCTCGAAGTTGGTGCGGCCGCCGAACACGCCTGCCTTGAAGCCGAGCGCGAAGTCACCCGCGTCCCAGGTGGTGTGGAGGGTGGCCGCGCCGATGTCCGCGAACGAGGCGTCGAGGGGCAGCGTGTGCAGATCGATGGGCGCGACGGTCGGGTCGTAGAAGATGAACTCGAAGACGTCGTACCAAAGCTCGGGCAGGAAGTTGCCGCGGCCGTAAGCGTTGATGTAGCGCTGCGCGGCCGCCTCGGCGTATCCGTCGCCGAAGCGCGCGGCGGCGAAGCGCGCGATCTCCATGAAGGCCTGGTTGGGCCAGTGGGTGAAGTCGCCGAAGGGAAGGATGACCTGCTTGGGCTCGTCGGGCGTGCCGGCGTAGAGCGCGAACTTGCCGTAGCCGCGCAGGAGGCCGATGTCGGTGTAGTCGCTTCCGGCGTGGCGCAGCGCCTGCCAGAAGGGCAGCGACATCCCCAGGCCATACCCTTCGTAAGGCAGGCCCTCGTGCCAGGAGCCTTCCGGGATCTGCCCGATGGAGCCCTGCAGCGCGTCCATGTCGTCGCGGACCAGCTGCAGCCAGCCCGTCGCGCGCGCGTCCTCGCCGGTCAGCGCCAAGGCGGCCAGGCCGAGGCCGGCGTGATCGATCCAGTTGTGGTTCTGCAGATACTCGGGCAGCCACCACGCGTTCGGCTGGTAGACGGCCACTTTCTGCGCCTCGACGCCGATCTTGTTGGCGATGGTGGTGCGGTCCGCCGCCGAGAGCGTCTCGTAGACCCAGTCGTAGGCGATGGCATTGCCCATCAAGAGAGTGGCCTCGAAGAGATCGGGACCGCCCAGGCTGGCGATCTCCCCGTCGTCCCAGGAAGCCCAGCTCGCGTAGGTGAGCAGCTGCGTGCGGGCCATCGCGGCGTAGCGCGCGTCGCCGGTCAGTTGGTACCCGAACGCCCAGACCGCTACCTGCGTGCCGAGGAATCTGAAGTCGTCGTACTCGCCCGGCGTAGGCGTCGGGTCCTTGAGGTGCTGGTTGAGCATCGCCGTGATGTGCGAGGCGATGGAGGCGTGCGTGGTCTGTGCCGCCTGCCGCAGGGCAGGGACGTCGGAAGATCCGAAAAAGAGCGACGGGTGTGCCGCCGCGATCAGAGCAGTTGCGAGAGCCAGCAAGTTCGCCTCCTCGAGGGTTTGCTTGCCCGGACTCCGGTTTCGACTTCCCCCGGCACCCCCACAGCGGGAGCGCCGCCCCTTCCCGGCCAGGCAGGCCCTCCCGGACAGGGAGAGCGCTGCGCAGGTCGAGGGGAAAGCCTACGTGGCCTCGCAGGGTTGCCTCAATGTATGAAAGGGCCTACAGCGACTTCTGGCCCAGGAACTGGAGCGGGCCCCGCCACAGCAGGGTGTCGCGCAGCTCGGCGCTGAGGCCGGCGGCCTTGAGGGCATCGGCCGCCTTGGGGAGCGCCAGCAGATCGGTGGCGCCCTCGCCGATGTCGCTGGTCAGCACGATCCGCTCCGGCCCCTGCTTTGCGATCACGGCCGCTGCCGATCGGGCGTCGAAGAGGTCGGGCTGCAGCGTGAGTCCCGCCCAGCAGCCCATGCCGCGCACCAGCGGGAAGGTCTCGGCGCTGACGTGGTCGATCAGTGCCTGCGCCGGCAGAAGCGGCGACTCCCGGATCAGCGCCAGCATCCGCCGCGTCCGCTGCAGCTTCTCGCGGCCCGGCGTGTGCACGATGACCGGCTTCTGCAGCCGCGCCGCCAGCTCCAGCTGCCGGGAGAAGACCTCCTCCTCGCGGACGCTGCCCTCGTGGAGGCCGATCTCGCCCAGCGCCACCACGCGCGGGTCGTCGAAGTAGTGCGGCAAGAGGTGCAGGAGCTCGTCGACGCCGTGCCAGGGGATGCGGGCAGGGTGCAGCGCCAGCGCCACCAGCGGGCGGATGCCTGCCAGCTTGAGGCGCTGCGTCTCCGTGTGGACCAGGCCGTCCCAGTGGCGAAGGAGATCCGCCGTCCCGCCGCCGCCGGTGTCGCGCGCGCAGGTGACCGCCGCTTTCACCCCGAAATACGCCAGGGTAGCGAGGTCTTCTGCGCGGATGCCGTCTGCGTGCAGGTGCAGATCGACCAGCATCTGAAGACGCTAGCATGTGGAATGCACTTGGCAGCAGCTCGCTGACTGCCTACCAAACCCAGGTACGTGACGAGGGGGAGGACTGTGTCGCAAGGCGGACAGAATCTCGCGGCGGTCGTGCTCGCAGCCGGCAAGGGCACCCGGATGAAGTCGGACCTTGCCAAGGTGCTGCACGAGGTGTGCGGCCGGCCCATCGCGTTCTTCCCCATCCGCGCCGCGCTGGCGCTGGACGCGTCGCCGGTGGTGGCGGTGGTGGGCCACCAGGCGCAGGCGGTGGAGCAGGGACTGTCGCGGCAGTTTCCGGGGGCGCCGCTGCGCTTCGCGGTGCAGGCGGAGCAGCTCGGGACGGGACACGCGGTGCTCTGCGCCGAGGAGGCGCTGCGGGGCTTCGAGGGCAACGTGCTCATCCTCGCCGCCGACGTGCCGCTGGTCCGCGCCGAGACGCTGCGCAAGCTGGTGGCGGCCAAGGGGGACGCGGACGTCGCGCTGCTCGCGTGCCGCGCGCGGAACCCGAAGGGCTACGGCCGCATCGTCCGCAAGCAGAACGGCGAGGTGGCCCGAATCGTCGAGGAGAAAGACGCCTCGGAGGCGGAGCGCCGCATCGACGAGGTCAACGCGAGCATCTACCTGGCCGACGCGAGGTTCCTCTTCAAAGCCCTCCACGGCGTGGGTCGCGGGAACGCGCAAGGCGAGTACTATCTGACCGACATCGTGGAAAAAGGCCGCGCCGTGGCAGTGGAAGCCGAGGAGGCCGAAGTGTCTGGTGTCAACGATCGGGCGCAGCTCGCCTGGAGCGCGGCGCAATTGCGCGAACGCCGCAACGCGCAGCTGATGAAGGACGGGGTCAGCTTTCATGATCCGGCCGTCACCTACGTCGACGAGGGCATCGAGGTGGGCGCGGACACCGTGCTGGAGCCGATGGTGTCCCTGCGGGGCAAGACCCGGGTGGGGCGCGGAGTCCGCATCGGGCAGGGCTGCGTGATCGTGGACAGCGAGATCGAGGACGGGGCCCAGATCCTGCCCTACACGCACATGAACGAGGCCCGCATCGGGCCCGGCGCCACGGTGGGGCCCTTTGCGCGGCTGCGGCCCGGTGCACAACTTGCCGAGCAGGCGCACGTCGGCAACTTCGTGGAGCTGAAGAAGACGGTTCTGGGCAAGGGCAGCAAGGCCAACCACCTGACGTACCTGGGCGACGCGATCATCGGCGAGGGCTGCAACATCGGCGCGGGAACCATCACCTGCAACTACGACGGGAAGAACAAGCACCAGACGACGATTGAAGACGGGGCCTTCATCGGCAGCGACACGCAGCTGGTGGCCCCGGTGACGGTCGGCAAGGACGCATACGTGGGCACCGGCGCGACGGTGCGGGAGGATGTTCCGGCGGGAGCGCTGGCGGTGAGCGCCGGCAAGCAGCGGAACATCGAGGGCTGGGTTGCGAAGAAGGCGCCTCGCAAGGCGTCCAAGACAGACCAGGAGAAGTAGATCATGTGCGGCATCGTGGGATACGTGGGCGAGGAGCACTGCGCGGGCCTTCTGGTGGAGGGGCTGCGCAAGCTGGAGTACCGCGGGTACGACTCGGCGGGCGTGGCGGTGCTGGGGGAGAAGGGCCTCTCGGTGGTGCGGGCCAAGGGCAAGCTGATCAATCTCGAGAAGCGGCTCGGCGAGTCGATGCCCAAGGGCGCGACCGGCATCGGCCACACCCGCTGGGCCACGCACGGGAAGCCCTCCGACGAGAACGCCCATCCGCACAAGTTCGGCGGGGTGGCGGTGGTGCACAACGGCATCATCGAGAACCATCTCGAGCTCAAGGAAATGCTCTCCAAGGCCGGTCATCACTTCAGCTCGGAGACCGACACCGAGATCTTCGCCCACCTCATCCACGTGGAGATCGAGAAGGGGCAGGGTCTGCCCGACGCGGTCCGCGCGGCGCTGCGCCACGTGAAGGGTACCTACGCGCTGGCGGTGGTGTCGGAGAAGTTCCCCGACATGCTGGTGGTCTCCAAGAACGCGAGCCCGCTGGTGGTGGGCCTGGGCGAGCATTGCAACTTCGTCGCTTCGGATGTGCCCGCGATCCTGGCGCACACCCGCGACGTCATCTACCTGGAGGAGGGCGACTTCGCGGTCATCACCAAGGGTTCGGTGGAGCTGACCGACAAGGCCGGCCAGAAGCTCTCCCGCGGCGTCAAGCGCATCGACTGGACGCCCACCATGGCCGAGAAGAACGGCCACAAGCACTTCATGCACAAGGAGATCCACGAGCAGGCGCGCGCGCTCACCGACACCATCCGCGGCCGCGCCAGCATCGAGGAGGGCGACGTCTATCTCGACGGCTGCCACCTCGACCAGAAGTTCGTGCAGCGGCTCACCAAGGTGCAGATCGTCGCCTGCGGCACCTCCTGGCACGCCTCGCTCACCGGCAAGCTGATGATCGAGACGCTGGCGCGGATCCCGGTCGAGGTGGACCTGGCCTCCGAGTTCCGCTACCGGCAGCCGCTGGTCGACGGCAACACGCTC
>Ga0136846_1228825_pt1 | contig 10346 bp, 9 predicted proteins | sample HopSoiMetagenom2_FD_96841 | JGI IMG/M metagenome (GOLD analysis project Ga0136846, IMG submission 96841) | Grasslands soil microbial communities from Hopland, California, USA - 2 Assembly 2016 (version 4) | ecosystem: Environmental > Terrestrial > Soil > Grasslands | place: USA: Hopland... | reverse complement strand
ACATGGGTGTCGAGACCTTCGGCCAAGCGATCGACGAATTCGGCCGCGTTCGCGCCCTCGATCGCGCGACGCACCCGCGCGGCATCGGCATCCGCCATTTCGCCATAGGCGACGTTGCCGGCGATGCTGCCATCGAACAGCGCGACATGCTGGCCGACCACCGCGATCTGCCGGCGCAGGTCGGCGAGGCGGTAGGCATCGAGCGGCTGGCCATCGAGCAGGATCTCGCCCGCTGCCGGCTCGTAGAAACGCGGGATCAGCTTGATCAGCGTCGACTTGCCACTGCCGGAACGCCCGACGATCGCGGTCACGGTGCCGGGACGCGCGGTGAAGCTGACGTCTTCCAGTGCCGACGCCTGCTGGCTGTCGTAACGCGCGCTGACATGGCGGAATTCGAGCTCGCCGCGGGCGCGTTCGACCGGAAGTTCGCCATCATCGCGTTCGTCTTCGGCATCGAGGACGTCGAACACGCGGTCCGCCGAGGAAATGCCCCGCTGCAACATGCTCTGCACATTGGTGATCTGGCGCAGCAACGGCACCAGGTTGACCATCGATGTCAGCAACAGGAAGAAGGTACCGCTGGTCATGCGCCCGACCGCGGCTTCGTGCGCCGAAATCACCAGCATCACCGCGACGCCCACCGCACCCAGCACCTGCACGAACAGCGACAGCGAGCTGCGCGTCACCTCGACTTTCAGGGACAGGTTGACGTTGCGCTTGTTCTGCTCGCCATAGCGCGACAGCTCGGCTTGCTGCGCGCCATAGGTCTTCACTTCCTGGTGCGCATGCAGGGCCTGATCGGCCGACTGCAGCATGTCGGCGGCGGCGGTCTGGATCTCGTGGTTGAGGCGGCGATAGCGGCTGCCGACCTTGCCCATGATCGATGCCAGCAGGGGCGCCAGCACCAGCAATACCAGCGACACCCGCCAGCTGTTGTAGAACATCACCGACAAGGTGCTGATGATGTTGAACGTGTTGCTGACCATCACCTTCAGCGAATCGACCGCAGCCTGCGCCACCTGCTCGGTGTCGCCGCCGAGGCGGGTGATCATCACCGGCACCGGCTCGCGATCGAAGCGCGCGCCAGGCAGCCGCAGGTACTTGCCCATCAGCTGCATCCGCAGGTCGCGGGCGACATTGCGCCCGCCGCGGGCGATGCAGTAGTCGCCGACCAGACCGAACAGTCCGCGCGCCAGCAGCAGACCAACCAACGCCACCGGGAACAGGTAGATGTAGTGGCGGGCGCCGAAGATGTCGTCGACGATCCACTTCATCAACTGCAGGATGCCGGCGCTCGACAATGCTTCCAGCGCCATGCCGAGAACAGCCGCGCCGATCAGCCCGCGATAGGGTTTGGCGTACCCGAGCAATCGCCGGTATGTCTGGCGGGTCGTGCGTGCGCCCTCGCTCATTTCGCCGCACCGTCCTTCGGCTGCGGCGCGGTGGCGATCATCACCTGGCGGAAGCCGAGCTGGCCCAGCGCTTCGTACGCGGTCACCACCGCCTGGTGCTGGGTGCGGGCGTCGGCGCGAAGCAGCACGGGACGCGAGCGATCGTTGCCGGCGACCTCGGTGATGGTGTGTTTCAGCGTGTCGACGTCATTGCGCAGCGATTCGCGGTCCTCGACGAAGTAATGGCCGTCGGCGTTCACCAGCACGCTGAGCGGCTTGTCCTTCTGCGGCGGCGCCTCGCCTTCGGCGCGCGGCAATTGCAGGCGCAGCACGTTGCGTGACGCGAACGTCGTCGTGATCACGAAGAAAATGATCAGGCAGAGGATGACGTCGATCAACGGGATCAGGTTGATCTCCGACATGTCGTCCTGCTCGCGGTCGCGGATGCGCATGTCAGCCGTGCGCGCCCGTCTTGGCGACAAGCTCGCGGCGTTCGTCGAGCACGTCGTCGAGCAACATCACTTCGTGTTCGAAATCGATGATGTAGCTGGCGATGCGGTGTTTCAGCCAGCGATGGGCGATCAGCGCCGGGATCGCGACGATCATGCCGGTCGCGGTGCACACCAGCGCCTTGCCGATGCCGCCGGCGAGCTGGTTCACGTCACCGAGGCCGTGGTCGAGGATGCCGAGGAACATCTGGATCATGCCGACCACGGTGCCGAACAGGCCAAGCAGCGGACCGATCGCGGCGATGGTGCCGAGTGCGTTGAGGAAGCGCTCCATCCGGAACACCTGGTGGCGACCGACATCCTCGATGCGCTCGCGGCGCTGGTCGGGGGTGCGGTCGCGGACATCGAGTGCGGCGGCCAGCACCTGCCCCAGCGGCGAGGTGTCGCGCAGGGAATCGATGTGCTTGGGATCGAGACCGCCGCGCGCCGCCCAGTTGCGCACCTCGTCACCGAGGCCGGGCGGCAGGATCGTGGCGCGACGCAGGCTCCAGAGCCGTTCGACGATGATCGAGAACGCCGCCAGCGACAGCAGCAGGAGGGGAATCATCGGCCAGCCGCCGGCCTTCACCAGTTCGAGCACTCTGCAACCTGGACTTGGGGGAGTAGCCGATAGGATAGCCCAGCGCGGTCGCGGGTCAGCCGCCGCTATCCCAGATGCGACGGCGGCGCGTCCGTTCAGTCTGCAGGGTGACGCCCGCCGGCGACAGGTCGACGCGCACCGAACCGGCGTGCGGGGTATCGAGGACGCGGGTTCCGGCGTCGGTCCAGCGCGCCACCGCCTTGGGATTGGGGTGGTGGAACTTGTTCCGATAGCCCGCCGAAGCAATCACCCAGGCCGCGCCAGTGGCGTGGACGAAGGCATCGCTGGAGGAACCGGCGCTGCCGTGATGCGGCATCGACACCACGTCGGCGCGCAGCGCTTGCGGGTTGCGCTCGACCATCGCGCGCTCGGTCGCCTGGTCGATGTCGCCGGTCAGCAGCAGCGCGTGATCCCTGCTGGAAACACGCAAGACGCAACTCGACGGATTGCCGGTGTATTCCGAATCCGGCAGTGGCGAGACCACCTCGAAGCCGACGCCATCCCATTCCCAGCCGTCACCGAGCTTGCAGTGCGTGTCGACTTCGATCGGCGCATTCGGCGGCGCCTGCACCACCGTGACCGGCATTCCGGCGAGCACCGCGTTCATGCCGCCGGCGTGGTCGGCATCGGCGTGGCTGAGCATCATCAGATCGATGTGATCGACACCGAGGGCTGCCAGTGCCGGCAACACCACCGTCTCGCCGGCATCGTAGCCATCGTCGGTCGCGGGACCGGCGTCATAGAGGACGACATGATGCGCAGTGCGCAGCAGGATTGCCTGGCCCTGCCCGACATCGATCATCTGCATTCGTGCTTCGCCCGGCAACACCGCCGGCTGCAGCGGCGCGAACATCGGCAACCACAACGCCAGCGCCAGCGGCTTGCCCGGCAATTTCCGCGGCGCGAGCAACCAGAACGCACCGAGCAATGCCAGTGGCCACGCGAACACGCTCGCTTCCGGCAAGCGCGATTGCCCGAGTGGCCAATCGGCGATGCGCTGGAACAGCGGCCAGGCAAGATCGAACAACCATGCCGCCAGATTCCACAGCGGCGCGCCCCAGCCGTGATGCAGGCCGTCTGCCAGCACGCCAAGCAGCGACAGCGGCACGACGACGAACCCCCACCACGGCACGGCGACGAGATTGGCCAGCGGCGACACCCACGAGGCCTGGGCGAAGAACAGCATCGACAACGGCAGCAGTCCGAGCGTTGCCACGCCCTGCGCACCGAGGAATTCGCGCAGCACGCCGCGCCCGCCCTCGCGCAGGCACCACGACAGCCAGGCGACGCCGGCGAAACTCAGCCAGAAGCCGGGACGCAGCAGGTTGAGCGGATCGATCAGCGTCAGCGCAATCGCGGCGATCGCCAATGCCTGCACCGCGCCCATGCGCCGCCGCAACAGCACCGCGGAAGCAACGCTCGCCATCATCAGCATCGTGCGCAGGGTCGGGACTTCTCCACCCGACAATGCGGTGTAGAACGACGCCACGACAATACCCGCCAGCAACATCGCCGAACGTCGCGGCAGTGTACGACCGAAACGCGGGAACGCCTGCCACAACAGCCACGCCAGCGCCGAACCGAGGATCGCCGTCAACGCGACATGCGAACCGGAAATGGCGATGAGATGGGTCAGGCCGTTGGCGCGCAGGATCGTCCAGTCATCGTCGCTCAAGCCACGGGTATCGCCGACCGCCAGCGCGCGAATGAAACGTCGCGCAGGTGACGCGCCCTGTTCGATGCGCCGGGCGATGCCGTCGCGGATGGCGTCGACGCCGCTGCCGGCGGCCAATGTTTCGTTGTCGCCGCTTTTCACCGACCCCGTGGCGACGATGCGATCGACCAGCATGCCGCGCTCGCCATCCTGCACGCCGGGATTGCGCAGCCCGTGCGGGCGCTTGAGCTTGACGTGCAGGCGCCAGCGCGACCCGGCTTCGATCTGCGGTAGCGCCTGGTCCGGTGCCGCGTACCAGCCCAGTCGAAGACGCCTGCCACGCAGTTCCGCTTGTTGCGAGAGTCCGCCATCGACGACGAACTGGAAGCGCGTGCTCTTGCTGTCCTGCTCGGGCAGGTTGTCGACGCGGCCCTGGACGACGAGTTCGCGTCCTTCCAGTTCCGAAGGCAAGCGCGAATCCAACGCCGCACCGGCAACGATTCCCGCCCAGCCGAAGCCGAGCAATGCGGTTGCGATCCAGACGCGTCGCGGCAATCTCCACCACAGGATCAATCCGGCGATCGCCAACGCGATCAATGCCCAGCGCGGCGCCAGCCACGGCGTCCACAGGCACAGCATCGCACCAGCCAGCAATCCTGTTGCTGCCTCGACTCCGATACGTGGTGACGTCCCTGTCGCCGTGTCCATCTCAGACGTCGCCTGGAGGCAGTTCGTGGAGGCGACCGTTGCTCAATTCGAGTACGCGATCGAGTCGGCGCGCGAGACGGCGATCGTGCGTCACCAGCACCAGGCTGGTGCCCTTGGCGCGATTGAGTTCGAGCATCAGTTCGAACACCGTTTCCGCGGTGCGATCGTCCAGATTGCCGGTCGGTTCGTCGCCGAGGATGCAGTTCGGTGTATTCACCAGCGCGCGCGCGACCGCCGCACGCTGGCGCTCGCCGCCGGAGAGTTCGCCCGGCTTGTGTTCCAGGCGTCCGCCGAGGCCGACCTGTTCCAGCAAGGTCGTTGCTCTCTTCGCCGCTTCATTTGTGCCGGCACCGCCGAGCATCACCGGCAGCATCACGTTCTCGAGCGCGGTGAATTCCGGCAGCAGATGGTGGAACTGGTAGATGAAGCCGAGCGCGCGATTGCGCAGGCGACCACGATCGGCATCCTTGAGCGCCGACATCTTCTGGCCACTGACGTAGACCTCGCCCGCGGTCGGTACGTCGAGCCCGCCGAGGAGATGCAGCAGCGTGCTCTTGCCGGCGCCGGAAGCACCGACGATCGCCACCGATTCGCCTTCCAGGATGCGCAGGTCGAGCCCGTCGAACACCGGCGTGTGCAACTTGCCTTCGGCATAGACCTTGCCGAGTTTTTCCGCCCGGATGATCTCCCCGCTGTTCACAGGATCATTCATAGCGCAGCGCCTCCGCCGGCGGCGTCCGCGACGCCCGCCAGGCCGGATACAGGGTGGCGAGGAAAGCCATCGCCAGCGCGACCGCCGCGATGATCGCGACCGTGTCCGCGCGCAGATCGGTGGGCAGGCCGGTGATGTAGTAGACGTCCTCGGGCAGCAATGTCACATGGAAGACGCGTTCGATCAGCTTGAGGATGCGTTCGAGATTGAGCGTGAGCAGGATGCCGCCCATGACGCCGATCACCGTGCCGATGATGCCGATCAGGCTGCCCTGGACCATGAAGACCCGCATCACCTGCCCCGGCGTCATCCCCAGCGTGCGCTGGATGGCGATGTCGGCCTGCTTGTCGGTCACCAGCATCACCTGCGACGACACCAGGTTGAACGCACCCATCGCGATGATCAGCGACAGCAGGATCGCCATCATCGTGCGTTCCATGCGGATGGCGCGGAAGATGTTGGCGTTCTCGTGCATCCAGTCGTTGACGCGATAGCCGCCGCCAAGCTTCAGCGCGAGATCGCGGGCGACGTCCCAGGCCTTGTCCATGTCGTGCAGCCTGAGGCGCACGCCGGTGACGCCGTCCATCCGTTGCACGCGCTGCAGGTCCTCCATGCGCACGATCGCCAGGCCCTTGTCGAATTCCTGGTGCCCGGCTTCGAACACGCCGCTGACCACGAAGCGCTTCATCTGCGGCACCGCGCCCATCCCGGTGACATTCATGCCGGAAGTCGCGACCACCACGCTGTCGCCCATGCGCACGCCAAGGATGTCGGCGAGCTCCTTGCCGAGCAGCATGTTGTAACTGCCGGGCGTGAGCGAATCCAGGCTGCCGACCACCAATTTGTCGCCGATCACCGAGACCTTGCGTTCCTGTTCGGGCAATACGCCGCGGATGATCGCAGGCGCCTTGTCGCTGCCGGAGTCGAGCAACGCCTGGGTGTCGACATAGGGCGACGCGGCGGCGACGCGCGGATCGGCCAGCGCCAGCTTGATGGCCTGCGGCCATTCGGCCATTTCGCGGCCGTCGGCGACGACGGTGGCATGGGCAGCCATCTGCAGCAGGCGATCGCGGATTTCGCGCTGGAACCCGCCCATCACCGACAGCGTGGTGATGAGCACGGCGACCCCGAGCGCGATGCCGATGATCGACGCCATCGAGATGAAGGAGATGAAGCCGTTGCGGCGTTTCGCGCGCAGGTAGCGCAGGCCGATGGCGATGGGGAGCGGTTTGAACATGGGAGGCCGCGGGGAGAGTCGCGTTATGGTGCCAGCATTGGCGGGGAAAGCATGTGGCGTTCGCCGGCGATGGCGAGGCGCAGTCGGCGGCGGTTCACGGCATCGAGGCGGCACCACCAGGTTTCGCGGCGCCAGCGGCCACGGTCATCCTTGCGCACCAGAGTCAGCCACGGGCCATGCAGCTCGACGCGGGCATCGCGCAGGACGATGCCATCCAGGCGCGGATCACCATCAAAATCGAGCACATGCCGCGAGCGACCGCGTTCGCGCCGATCCAGCCACGCCGCATGTGCCAGCGCCGCCACGGCGAGCGGAAGCTTCATCACCCATGGAAAGGCCGACATCAACACCGCGATGGCGGCCAGCAACCCGAGCACGATCGGCACCGCGCGCGACAACGGCGTCGGCCCCAGCTCGATGGCCCGCTCAACGACCGAGGTCGCGCATGCGTTCGACGAGTCCGGCGAGTTCGGCGTCATTGCATTGCTCATAGCCCATGATCCAGCGCCAGAGCTTATCGTCCTCGCAATCCAGCAGCCGTAGGAAAACCGCCCGTTGCGCCTCGGAATCCTGCGGCCAGCGATGTTCGAGGTAGCGCTCGAAGACCTGATCGAGCTCGCGCATGCCGCGCCGCGAGCGCCAGCGGATGCGCTTGAGTTCGGCGGCTTCTTCGTTCACCTGGTGGCGTTGCGTGCTTCGCGCTTGAGGCGCAACCAGCGATTGACGCCCAGCGCCGCCAGTGTTGCCAGCGCCCCCGACAACAGGTAGAGGCCGATATAGGCCAAGCCGAATTTCGCGCTCAGGCCGAGCGCCACCAGTGGCGCGAATGCGGCGCCGATCAGCCAGGCGATGTCATTGCTGATGGCAGCGCCGGTGTAGCGGTAGCGATCGCCGAAGTTCGCGTTCAAGGCACCCGCCGCCTGGCCGTAGGACAGGCCCAGAAGGATGAAGCCGGCGATGATGTAGACGACCTGCCCCGCTTCGCCGGCACCGAGCAGGGTCGGTGCGAAACCACTGTAGGCGGCGATGGCGACGGCCAGTGCGCCCAGCGTGCGTTGGCGGCTCAGGCGATCGGCGATGAAGCCGGAAGCGACGATGCCGCCGGCGGCGAAGAAGGCGCCGATGATCTGCACGACCAGGAACCGCGGGATCGACTGATTGGAGAACAGCTGGATCCACGACAGCGGAAAGATGGTGACGAGGTGGAACAGCGCGTAGCTGGCCAGCGCGGTGAAGGCCCCGATGGCGACGTAACGGCCCTTGGCCTTCAGCAATTCGAGGACGCGTACCGGCTCGAGTTCCTGTTCGTCCATCTTCTGCGCATATTCGTCGGTGACGACGAGGCGCAGGCGCGCGAACAACGCGACCACGTTGATGGCGAACGCGGCGAAGAACGGATAGCGCCAACCCCAGTCCAGCACTTCTTCCTGCGGCAGGGCGGCATAGAGATAGGCGAACAGGCCGGCGGCGACGATGAAGCCGGTCGGCGCACCGAGCTGGCCGAGCATCGCGTACCAGCCGCGGCGCCCCTTGGGCGCGTTGAGCGCGAGCAGCGACGGCAGGCCGTCCCACGACCCGCCCAACGCGATGCCCTGGACGAAGCGGAACACCGAAAGCAACACCACCGACGTCATGCCGAGGGTGGCATAACCGGGCAGGAAGGCGATGCCCACGGTGCAGGTGCCAAGCAGGAACAGCGCGGCGGTCAGCTTGGTGCCGCGGCTCCAGCGGCGCTGGATCCACAGGAACAGCATGGTGCCGAACGGGCGCGCGATGAAGGCCAGCGCGAACACCGCGAACGAATACAGCGTGGCATCGAGCTTGGGTGCGAACGGGAAGAACACCGACGGGAACACCAGCGCCGAGGCGATGCCGTAGACGAAGAAGTCGAAATATTCCGAGGTACGCCCGACCACCACGCCGACGGCGATCTCGCCCGGGGCGACTTCATGGCTGCTGTGGACGCCATGGTCGTGGATGGTGCTCGTGGACGAAGGATTCGCGGACATCGGTCAACCCGGTTTAGTTGCTGTTCCTAGCTTCCCACCATCGGAGACCGGAGGCCATAGGACAAAACGTCCAATCGCCGCGCCCGCCCGAGAGGACTAAAGTACACCTTGCGGCCTGGATCGGGGCCGTCCGCGCTGCTTGCCGGCGCAGGTCCACCGCGAACCCGGGTGTCCGCAATGAGCAAAGCGAAAACCTTGATCCGGCGCCTGGCTGCAGCCGCAGCATTGGCGGCGCTGGCCGGTTGTTCGAAAACCATCGTCCTGAATGCGCCGGGTGACGTCGCCGCCCAACAGGGCAACCTGGTCATCGTCGCCACGGTGCTGATGCTGCTGATCATCGTCCCGGTGATCGCCCTCACCCTGCTGTTCGCCTGGCGTTACCGGGCCAAGGCCAACGCCACCTACAAGCCGGACTGGGACCATTCGACCCAGCTGGAACTGCTGATCTGGGCGGCGCCGCTGCTCATCATCATCGCCCTGGGCGCGGTGACGTGGATCACCACCCACACCCTCGACCCCTATCGTCCGCTGACCCGCCTCGCTCCGGGCAAGCCGGTACCGTCCACGACCAGGCCGCTGGTGGTGGACGTCGTGTCGCTCGACTGGAAATGGCTGTTCATCTATCCGGAACAGGGCATCGCCACCGTCAATGAACTGGCCGCCCCGGTCGATCGCCCGATCGAGTTCCACCTGACCTCGTCGAACGTGATGAACGCGTTCTACGTTCCGGCGCTGGCCGGGATGATCTACACCATGCCCGGCATGGAAACGAAATTGCATGCGGTGATCGACAAGCCCGGCCAGTACGAAGGCTTCTCGTCGAACTACAGCGGCGCCGGCTTCTCGCACATGCGCTTCGCCTTCCACGCCAGCGACGCCGCCGCGTTCGACCAGTGGGTCGCCGACACGAAGCAGTCCGGCGCCGCGCTCGATCGCAACACGTACCAGCAGCTGGCCAAGCCCAGCGAAAACGATCCCGTGCGCCGTTACGGCAAGGTCGATGGCGATCTCTACGACGCCATCCTCAACCGTTGCGTCGCCCCGGGCCAGATGTGCATGGGCGAGATGATGGCGCACGATGCATCGCCCCAGCCGGCATCGCATGAATCCATGCCGATGCCCATGCAACCCGCCAGCGCGCACGCGCACTGAACCGGAACCCCGCCATGTTGCAACACGCCCCTGAAACTCCGATCCAGCAAACATCGGCCCTGCTCGGCCGCCTGAGCCTGGACGCGATTCCCTACCACGAGCCGATCCTGGTCGCGACGTTCGCCGGCAGCGCCATCGCCGGCCTCGCCGTGCTCGCGGTGATCACGAAATACAAGTTGTGGGGAACCCTGTGGCGCGACTGGTTCACCAGCATCGACCACAAGAAGATCGGCATCATGTACATGGTGCTGGGCCTGGTGATGCTGCTGCGCGGCTTCGCCGACGCCTTGATGATGCGACTGCAGCAGGCGATGTCCTTCGGTGACAACGCCGGTTTCCTGCCGCCGCACCACTACGACCAGATCTTCACCGCGCACGGCGTGATCATGATCTT
>Ga0136846_1233998_pt1 | contig 10347 bp, 10 predicted proteins | sample HopSoiMetagenom2_FD_96841 | JGI IMG/M metagenome (GOLD analysis project Ga0136846, IMG submission 96841) | Grasslands soil microbial communities from Hopland, California, USA - 2 Assembly 2016 (version 4) | ecosystem: Environmental > Terrestrial > Soil > Grasslands | place: USA: Hopland... | reverse complement strand
CTTCGAGCGACTCAATCTCGGGCAACTGGGTGAGCGCTTCCATCAGTTCAGGATCGCCGGGCGCCTGCATGGCGGCGCAGTTCAGCTCGCGCTGAATTACGCGCAGATCTTCGGTGACGCGCAACATGCGCACATGAACGTCGTCGAGGTATTCCTGGTCTGCCATTCGCGATCGCCTTCGGACGATCCAACATCTCATCCAGCGCGGGAAGTCAGAAGATGTCCCATGTGCATGCGCTTTCGTAATTCTAGTGACGGAAGAACGGCGTCGAAAGAATCAGCGAAGCACTGAGCCGGTGCGGATTTGCGGCACATCAATCAAACGCGCGTTAATACTGGGGTTTTCGACGGCCGAGCACAAAGTGCGCGTTATCTGATCGAGAGTTACCAGCCCCAGGCGCAGCGCGCTGGCCCGCGTTGAAGAAATGCGCTCGCAAATCCAATACATAGGTAACAGAACGTAGGGCCAGCGGTGCCCGCGCCCCAGAACATACCAGGGGCGGACGATAGTAACATTCATCCCGCTCTGCTGAAGCGCGGCTTCGCATTCGGCGCGCACCGCAATATAGCTCTTCATCACCGGCGCGGGCTGGGCCACGCTCAAGTAAATGAAGTGCTGGATGCCGGCTTGTCGCGCGGCATCGATTGCGCCGAGCCCCGCTGTGCGATCGACGTTTAGGAACTCCGTCGCCTTCGCCGGACTGGGATGCGAAACACCGGTGAGTTGAACAAACGTAGTGGAGGGAAGAATACGGTCCGCGTAAGAACCGGCTTCGAGCGCGTTACCAACAACGGCCTCGCAACCCGGCGGCAGCTTCTTTTCGCTGCCAGGTCGCGTGAGCGCCCTAACCTGATGCCCGCGCTCGACGAGCGAGCGAATCAGAGGAATGCCGAGGTATCCCGTTCCTCCGGCAATGAAAACCGACGCCGCACCCATGCTTACAGAGTACGCAAATCTGCGCTGGCCGGATTTATTTTCCCTGGTAGCTGATGCGCCAGATTGCTCGCGAGCCGTCGTCGCTGATGAGCAGCGAGCCGTCTTTGGCTACAGCAATCCCGACCGGCCTTCCCCACACTGACCCTTCAGACGTGACCATGCCGGTCATGAAGTCCTCATATTCGCCGCTGGCCTTCCCTTGTTTGTGCAGCGGCACGCGGACAACTTCATAACCGGTGCGGTTCGAGCGGTTCCACGATCCATGCAGCGCGAGAAACATGTCTCCGCTATACTCTTCAGGAAATTGCGTTCCAGTGTAGAAAGTGAAACCGAGCGGCGCGCTGTGCGGCTGAATCAGCACATCGGGCGTCAGCATTTTTTCGCGCAGGTCAGGATGACTGTCCTTCAATCGTGGGTCATGATTCTTTCCCATGTAATACCAAGGCCAGCCGTAAAAGCCGCCGTCTTCCAGGTGCGTGGTGTAGTCGGGGACAAGGTTGTCGCCGAGCAGGTCGCGTTCGTTGACCGCCGTCCATAGCTTCCCGGTTTTGGGTTCAAACGCCAGGCCTACCGGATTGCGAGTGCCCGACGCATATACGCGCAGGCCTGAGCCATCGGGATTGCATTCGAGAACATTCGCGCGATGGAATTCCGATTTGTGATCGTCGGGATCGTCAATGTTCGATTGCGATCCGACGGAGATGTAAAGCTTTTTGCCGTCGGGCGAGAAGGCCAGATTACGGGTCGAATGTCCACCGCGAATGTGGTGAGCGTTAGGGATGATTTCGTCAATGACCGTTTCAGCCTCGCCCTGCGCCTTCAGGTCGCCATTGTGATAGGCAAAGCGCTTAACGGAATCGGTGTCGCCGATGTAAACCCATTTCGGATCGGAGCCCGGCGGATAAAAGGCGATGCCAAAAGGCTCGCGCAGCCCGGTGGCGAATGTGGACGTCTGCTCGGCCTTGCCATCTTTTCCGACGCCGCGGAAAATCTTAATCTCTCCGCGCTCGCTCTCGGCGACAAAAACATCTCCATTGGGAGCGGTTCGCATTTCGCGAGGGTGGTCGAGATCACTGGCAAACAGATTCACTTTAAATCCCGGCAAGGTTTTGGGCACGGCGTCCGCTGGGCGCGGCTGCGCTTCGGGCGATGCCACGCCCGACTTTGGATTGCTGGGCGAGGGCAGATCGTTGACGGTAATTTTGTGGACCGTGCCCGGGCTCTCGGCGCGGTAATCGTAAAAAGGAGACGCGCTATCGGCCGCGTACAGCGCCGTGTAATGGACGCCGGGAACAATGGCTATGGCAAGCAGGGCTTGCAGGCTGGTTCGATTAGTAATCTTCATTTTCATTTTTTGGTTCGGAGATCGAAATTTGAAGAATAGAAATTGCGGCTAAGCCGCGTCTTCATCCTCGTCAGGATCAGGAATGCTTGACGGCGGATCACTGGCGGGAAAGCTGTCAGCAATCGTTTTGTCCAGGGTCTCTTCGTCTTCTTCTTTTGGACGGCGGTTTTCCGGCTGCGGCTTGCGCTCGTGGTCGTTCATGAGTGGCCTCCATTTCGAGAACAGATGAAGTTTAGATGAGTAGAAACCCAAATCCGTCACCCACAGCAGTATCGCTCCAGCCACTTTTGGTTTAGCTCTTTACTTCAGCTCTTTACTTCAGGCCCAGGCGCGCTCGTGGCGGCGGGAGCGGCAGGCGTTGTTTCCGCCGGATGGTCTTTCATGCTGTCCTTCAGCGCGCGAAAGCCGTCGCCAATTCCCTTCCCTAATTCGGGCAGCTTCTTCGGCCCAAACACGATCAGCGCGATAAAGAAAATCACCAGCAAATGCATGGGTTGAAACAGGCCTTCCATATGAAACCTCCAGAGCCGATAGTAACTAAAACCTTACTGAACTGAGGGGACCGAGTCAACTTGGCGGGCCTCGGTGAAGGGGCTTCCCGGACAGCCGGCGGTTTGCCCGTTCAGCGGCGCTCAGCTGTCGCTGAATGTCGCTTAATTAAAGAACTCGCGAAACTTCGCCAGCACCTCAGCGGGCAACGCTTCACTCCTGGATTTTCCTTTGAATCCCAGGTCATGCCCTGCGCCTTCCACCGGCAGCAGCAGCGTTTTTGCGGGGACCAGTTTGCGGGCGCTTTCGATTTCGTCAATCGTGCCAAAGGGATCGCGCGTGCCGTGCACGAACATGACCGGAACTTTAATGTTGGGCAAGTGCTGGGTCCGCAGCTGCTCGGGATGGCCGGGAGGGTGCAGGGGATAGGAGAGCAGCAGGAGTCCGTTGGCTAGCTTGGAATCTTCGGCGAGCAGCATGCTGGCCTGGCGTCCGCCGTAGCTTTGGCCTCCGAGAAAGACCCGGCCGGAGTAGAGTTTTTTCATTGCGGCAACGGCATGCTTCAGACCTTCGCGATCGCGGGCCCCATCGGCGGGCCGCGGCGGGCCGAACTTGCGCACGTGCCGAAAAGGCAGATCGCAACGCAGAACCGCGAAGCCGGCACTGGCAAAAGCTTCGGCCAGCGCCACCAGCAATGCCATCTGCGCGTTTCCGCCGGCACCATGAGTGAGGATGAGCGCGTCGCCAGAAGGTGACTCGGGCCGGTGCAGGAAGCCTTGAACCGGAGGATCGGTGGAGGGGTTGGTGACGGTCTCGATGTGGGCCACAGTAAGCAGGTTATCTTAAATAGGGCTCAAATCCCGAGGAGGCTTGATGGAATAAGATCTTTAGACAAACTTGGGTGTGTGATTAGGCTGCAAGATCTTCCACGTCGCCCGTTCTAACAATTGGACTCGCGATGAACCATTTAACGGCGAAAGGTCGTTCAGTTCTAAGAGCACTCATTCTCACCGCTCTCGTCTTCCAAACACAGGATGCTCTCCCGTGCTCATGGGCCATTGGCTACTTCCATCAGGTCACAAGCCTTCGCGGGACATTAGTTGGAACGGATGGGGGTTGGCCTCGATGGTTGCGACAGCGAGTTGTGAGAGGCGATGTATCCGTACGACTTTATGAGTATCGCTGGCCAGCGAAATGGAATGAAATACCATTGGTGAGAACATTGAGAACCGACAAGAACGGAAAGTTCGCCTTCGGAGCCTTACCAGATGGGCACTACACTCTCAGAATTGACTGGCCTGCAGAATTTTCTGAGAGTTTCGACGTGGAAATCAAGAGGTTACCTATGCCAACTTCTTCGGTCAAAATCGATGTTTCTCCCGTAAATCCTGACTGCACGGGCGGTCACGAATTTATGATATTTTCCGAATAAGTATGCCCCTTATTCATGCAGGTTTCACCCCTTGCCATCCACCACATGCAGCCGAATAAAATTTGTCGATCCCGTTGCCATCTGCGTGCCTGCGACTACGCCCAGCACGTCTCCCACTTTCAGCTTTCCGGTGCGGAGGAGTTCCTGTTCGGCTGTAGCCAGCATTTCGTCGGCGGTTAGCTCGGTTTCGCGGCGGACGGGCAGCACTCCCCAAAGCAGGTTCATGCGATTGCAGACCGCGGCCAGGTGGCTGAAGGCGTAAATTCGCGACTGCGGACGGTACTTCGAAATCATGCGCGCGGTGTTGCCGGTTTCGGTGAAGACGGCGATCGCTCCCATGTGCAGGTCTTCGGCGGCGTGGGCAATCGATTCGCAGATGGTTTCTGAAATCGACAGGCCGCGGTTCCTGCGGCGGCGGCGCGGCTGCACGAAGTCTCCCATATTGCTTTCCGCTTCCACTACGATTTTGGCCATCATGCAGACGGCCTCGCGCGGATATTTGCCGCTGGCAGTTTCCGCCGAGAGCATCACCGCGTCGGTGCCGTCGAAAATGGCATTGGCAACGTCGCTGGCTTCGGCGCGTGTGGGACGCGGGTTTTCGATCATCGACTCCAGCATCTGCGTGGCGATGATCACCGGCTTGCGCCACTCGGCGGCGCGGCGGATCACGTGCTTCTGAATCACCGGCACTTTTTCCGGAGGCATCTCTACGCCAAGATCGCCGCGCGCCACCATCACGCCGTCGGCGGTTTCGAGAATTTCTTCCAGGTGATCGATGGCCTGCGGTTTTTCCAGCTTGGCAATCACCGGAACGTCAAGCCGGTGCGCCAGAATGATGTCTTTCACCCCGGCCACGTCAGCGGCCGAGCGCACGAATGACAACGCAACCGCGTCCACGCCATGCTTCAGGCCGAACTCCAGGTCTTTGTGATCTTTCTCGGTGAGTGCGGGGATCGATAGCGCCGCTCCGGGAAGGTTGATGCCCTGATGTTCAGACAGCGCGCCGCCATTGATCACCAGGCATTCGACATCTTCGCCCGCGACCTGGCGCACGCTCAATTCGATCCGCCCGTCGGAGAGCAGGATGCGCGACCCGGCACTGACTTCGCGCGGCAGGCCTTTGAAGGTCGTCGCGATCACGGCTTCCGTGCCTTCGACTTCTCGCGTGGTGATGGTCACATTGCTGCCCGCCTGAAGCGTGACCGGTTTATGGTCTTTCAACTTCCCGGTGCGGATCTTGGGGCCCTGCAGGTCCTGCAAAATGCAGATGGTGCGATTTTCTTCCGCAGCCGCGCGGCGCAGGCTTTCAATGCTGCGCGCGTGATCGTCGTGCGAGCCGTGGGAAAAGTTAAGCCGCGCGACGTCCATGCCAAGTTGCATCAGCTCGCGAAGCTGGGCTTCGGAGTTGCACGAGGGCCCGATGGTGCAGATGATCTTCGCCCGCCGCGCAGGCACAGCGTCGGCGGAGCCGGGAATCGGCGCTTTATCGCTCATAAGTCAGTGAACACATTGTAATGGGTCAGAGCAGAAAGGCCACGTTAAGCAATGGACAGTGAACCCGGAGCACCGTCTACGCGCCAACGCCAGAGGATCTTTACAATTACATCACAATCCGATCGGGCGCAGAGCCGCTATCGTGCTCGCCCAGCGCGATGTATTCCACGTACAGATCCCGTTCGTGGGGCTACTTAGCGCACTCCTTGACCGCGTCTGCATCTTGGGGAGCATATTGTGCGCCCTCGGAGACAAGGAATCGAATTCGACCACACAGTCCCGGTACCTTCGTGCCTCGAGTCAGGATATTCTGTCCATCACGGTCTCGGACATCCAAGCTAAACTTTGCTCCCTGTCTCGCCAGTTGCTTGATTTCATCGTCGTAAAGAAACGTCAGTACTGATGCCTGGGAGTGTTCTGGCAACTTATTAAATACGTCTACGAGTCCATGATCCACAAGGTGAGCAAATCTCTTCGCCTCCACAACCGCAGTCGGGCCAGAGTCAGAGTGATGGAGACAATCGAAGACGCTGAAGTTGGGTTGTTCCGCGTTACCCTTCCATTGCAGTGCAGCCCCTGAACTTACCAAGAGTTCGATCATGTCATCATTCGGATTCTCGCTATTCAGGCTCATCATTGCCTGGCAGAGCGCGGTCCCTGGACCACTGCCTGCATTAACGTTTGCGCCCCACTTCAATAGCAGCCGCGCTGTCCGATAGTGTCCCTGCTGAGCTGCGTTAACCAACGGAGTGCCGTAAACATTATCGTCGATATTCGGATCAGCACCGCGCCTGAGAAGCGTCCGAACGCACCCGGTGCAACCAGCATTAGCAGCAGCGATGATCAAAGGCTCGCCCCCAGGCTTGCCGTAATCACGAGCAAACTTACGAGCAAAATTACAGCCTGGCCACCATTCATTGACTTCGTACAAAGCGATCGCAGACAGAGCCAACAGCGCAACGATGCCTAAAATGATCTTGGGCCAACGACGCCTTAATAACATACAAACCTCCGAACGCGGCTATCCTGCTTCAGCCCCTGATTGCTGTAGGTCTGTGAAGTACCAACTACAAGCCTGAATCCATAATAAGTCAGAGTGATGGTTCCGGGATCAAAGGAGAAATCAACCTAAAATTGTCCGCCCAGAACCATGGAGCTACCGAGGCTGCGCTTCAGTAAAGCGGAGCTTTGATCCTGAGATTGGTATTACCATATGCTGTCCACGGACGGCCGCTTACGGATTGCCTTGAATGACAATTTTGTAAGGCAATTCAAACTCTACATTGATAACATTCTGTTTCAGAGAAATGTCGATTACGTAGTCGTAGGCGATTTCGATCGAGCCGCTTTTTTCGCGCGGATCAAGCCGCCATGATGACAAATTGTGGACCGCAGCATCAATCAAGAGCTTCGCGTGCGCGTTCGGCGGCACATGCCCTTCCCTAACTCGAATATCGATAATCTTTCCCGACGGCGTGATCCTGCCGTTCAGCAAGACGGTCCCCGAAACTTGTGATTTGAGTGCCTCTGCGGGATAGCGAGGATGTTCCAAAGCAAAAATGCAACGGCCCTCTATTTCAAATCGACAGTGGGGTACGCCAACGACAGGGAGCATTATTTCCGCAGAATCAGCGGAGGACGTGCGCCATCCAAATGGCAAAATGTCGATGTGTTCTTCATGTTTGCTCCTGTCCAGGACGTACACGGCATGCACTTGGCCTTGAGCAGTGTCAGCAGCAGCCGGAAGTTCAACACGTGGACCTCCAGCAAAGTGTTCAGCCGAGTTCTTCGACGTGAAGATCAGGACACTCGCATTCTGCCATTGCGGGTTCTGCTCGTTCAGCGACTCAGCCAGGCAGATGAGCTTCTCGAGCTTGAAGTGACGAGGATCAATAACAATCTTAAACAAGCCAGTGGTCAATCTTAAATTGTCGATGCTTCGGTAATGGAGTGCCTCGCAGGTGGCATAAGTGTACCCACCAAGATTGAGCACCAAGAAAACAAACAGCAAAAGCCGAGCCATCGCTACTCCTCGATTTTGTTCCAAAGATTCCTTCCCCCAGCAAATATCGAAAACCGCGTTGATCTCTACTTAGCCCGCGATTCAAACAGATGAATCATCTTTCCCTCAAATGGTTCAAAGGTTGCGATGTATTGCAAATCATTCTCGCCTCGCCTGTGTACGGAAAGGGTTACCTCCCACTCCAGCAATGCAATCGGATTGCGCGTTGAGAAGATCACGGAAGCAATTTGCACCTCCCCTAACAGCTGTTTGAAAACTTCAATTGGGAGCAAACGAAACAAGTCTCTCTTTGCCTGAGGGCCGAATCGCGCGCCCGATTTCCTCAAGACATCTTCTATATCTTTATCCGACCATTCCGGGTGCAAATCAACCTGCTGGCGAACATTGCCTAGCCTCTCCATGTTGACAGTGGACCCACCCGAAGAAATCTCAAAAATGGTCCCTTTTCTGGTGAACGTGAAGCTAGTCGAGAGAAGAAAAGGTGGACACTTGTTTGTGATGGGAGCCTTGCTATTGATCGGCTCCAAAAGAAACGCCGGGCACTGCTTTACCGTCTCAGCGATAGCATTCACCGGTTCAAATATCCAAAGTGCGAAAATCCCTGGGGTGCCTTCCAGATAATCAAGGGAACTCTTGTCCTGAACAATTACCTGCAAGCTGCGTCCTCTGAGCTCTGGATACAAGCCTCTTATCACTTTTTTGGCCGTTACAATCTTATTGCCGATCACCTGACTCTGAACTCCCGCAGAGAGAGCAAGTACTAATAAAAGGCTAATTAACGGGGTTAACCACCCTATCATTGGGACCTCCTATTGCCCTGTAGAACTTCCACGACCGTCAAAGTTGTATATGTTGCGCGACTATCCAACCTGTTAGAGACACCGATGCCAACATTTCGGCTATGACGCCGCCGGAAGTAGCAAAATCCGACAGAACCGCACAGTTCCCATTTTCGAGTTGGAGATATGGCCGAACCAGAGAGCCCACTGGTTAGCCATAACTGAGTTCCAGATGGTCGGAGGCTACGCTGCTGCCCGCAAACCGCGCAAAGCATCAGCGAATGCGACGGCGACGGTTACTTTGTGGTTCCGACTGCGGTCAGTTCCATCCCCAGCCGGGCGCGCGGAAATAGCATGGCATTGAACTCGGCGCCGATCAGGATCACCAGCGAGATCAGGTACATCCACACCAGCAGCGCGATGGCAACGCCCAGCGATCCGTAGATCACGCTGTAGTCCGCGTAGTGTTGCAGGTAGAACCCGAATGCCATGGTCACAAAAAACCACATGAAGGTGGCGAGGCTGGCGCCGGGAAGAACGGTGTGCCAGGGTTGAGTGCGCGGCACCGCATTGTGATAGATCAGCGCGATAACCGCAACGCTGGTGGCGATGGCAATCATCCAGCGCAGGAACATCCACATCAGGTAGACGTAGGGGCTGAATTCGTGGCCGATGTAGAACAGGATACGAGTCTCGATGCGATTGCCGAATGCCACGAGAATTGTGGCGCAGCTGAGCGGTATGCCGGCAAGAATCACCAGCGACAACGCGATCAGGCGTTCCTTCACCAGTCCCCAGATCTTGGGCAGCTCGTAGCAGCGCCGGAAGCCTTCCATCCACGAGATCATCACGCCTGAGGCCAGCCACAGCGAAAGCACGGATGTAGTAAAGAGCAGACCGAACGAGCGCGGGGAGCTTGTCCCCAGATAGCCCTGCACCGACGATCCGGTGCCGCCGGGAAGGATGCGGGTGAGCGCATCATAAATTTCGCGGGAGTAGGCCTGGGTATTGCGGCGCGCGGCGAGGAATCGTCCGAGAACCAAGAGCGTGGGGAAGAAGGTGAGAATCGACGAGTAAGCGGACGCTTTGGCGATGGCGAAAGCGTCATGCTGAAACGCCCGCCAGACCGCTTTCCGCAACAGATTCAGGAACCGAAAGACCAACGGAGCCAGAGTAGTGGTGCCGGGCTGTTCAAGCAAGTGAAGAGTCGGCCCAGGTTCCTCGTCCTGCACTCTTTGTGGGTTCGCGTGCATTGTGAAAGTGAAATGGAACCCCTGCGCCAACTTCGCGGAAGTCTACCGCACTTTGCGGAGAAAAGCTCTACCGCAGTGTACGTAGAACATCCGGCAAGGCCGCAGATGGGGCAAAAGCAAAAAGGGCGGCCGAAGCCGCCCTTTGCCTGTCCCAATTACTCCGCTGTGAGTTCCTCGGTCTCGCCTTCGGTACGCATGAGTTCGAGCGCACGCTCGGCCTCTTCGTATGCCTGCGAAACTTCCTCCTGCACCTTGGCGGCGGCCTCTTCCATTTCCGGAGAGAGGCGTACGTTGCGGTAGTACTCCATGCCGGTGCCGGCAGGGATGAGGCGTCCCACGATGACGTTTTCCTTCAGCCCGCGCAGGTGATCGACCTTGCCGTTGATGGAGGCTTCGGTGAGCACGCGCGTGGTCTCCTGGAACGACGCCGCCGAAATGAACGAGTCGGTCGAGAGCGACGCTTTGGTGATGCCGAGCAGCAGCGGCCGGCCAGTCGCCGGTTTGCCGCCATCGCGGATCACACGTTCGTTCTCCTCGCGGAAGTGGAACTTATCCACCTGCTCCTCGAGCAGGAACTTGGTGTCACCCACGTCTT
>Ga0136846_1235315_pt1 | contig 10348 bp, 11 predicted proteins | sample HopSoiMetagenom2_FD_96841 | JGI IMG/M metagenome (GOLD analysis project Ga0136846, IMG submission 96841) | Grasslands soil microbial communities from Hopland, California, USA - 2 Assembly 2016 (version 4) | ecosystem: Environmental > Terrestrial > Soil > Grasslands | place: USA: Hopland... | reverse complement strand
GGGGGCTGCGCCCCCAGACCCCGCTCCGGCCCTGAACGGGCCTTGTCCTCAAACTCCCCCAGAGGGGGGACCCCCAGACGGGCTGAGATGACTGGTGCTTGGCTGGATAGATGCGGCAAACGGATGGGTGGGTGGGAAACACGACCTGGGCTGGAGGAGCCTTGTCCTCAAACGCCGGACGGGCTGAGATGGCTGGCCGGAGTTCTAGAGGAACGCCAGGTACACAACCCCGTAGCCGGCGGCAGCCACCAGTGCCGCTGCCGGCATCGTGATGAACCAGCCAAGGACGATGTTCTTGGCGATCCCCCACCGCACCGCCTTCACCCGCTTCGTCGCGCCCACGCCCATGATCGCGGAGGTGATGACATGGGTCGTGGAGACCGGGACCTTGAAGATGTACGCCGTGGCGAACATGATCGACGCGCCCGTGGTCTCCGCCGCGAAGCCCTGGGGCGGGTCGAGTTCGATGATCTTGCGGCCCAGGGTGCGCATGATGCGCCAGCCGCCCGCGTACGTGCCCAGGGACAGCATCACCGCGCAGGCGAGCTTGACCCAGACCGGGATCGGGTCGCCGTACTCCTCGTCGCCCGCGATGACCAGGGCCATCACCACGATGCCCATCGTCTTCTGGGCGTCCTGGAGGCCGTGGCCCAGGGCCATGCCCGCCGCCGACACCGTCTGGGCTATCCGGAAACCGCGCTTCGCCTTGTGCGGGTTGGCGCGCCGGAAGATCCACAGGATCGCCGTCATCACCAGGTAGCCGGCCAGCAGGCCCACCAGCGGGGAGACGAACATCGGGACGACGACCTTCTCCAGCACGCCGTCCCAGTAGACCTTCGTGCCGCCCGCCAGCGCCGCCCCCACCATGCCGCCGAACAGCGCGTGCGAGGAGGACGAGGGCAGGCCGAAGTACCAGGTGATCAGGTTCCAGGTGATCGCGCCGACCAGCGCGGAGAACAGGATCGCCATGCCCGAGGAACCCTCGGGCGTCTCGATCAGGCCCTCGCTGACCGTCTTCGCGACGCCGCTGCCCAGGAACGCGCCGAGCAGGTTCATCACCGCGGCCATCGCCAGTGCCGCGCGGGGCGTGAGCGCGCGCGTGGACACGGACGTCGCGATGGCGTTCGCGGAGTCGTGGAAGCCGTTCGTGTACGTGAATCCGAGCGCGACGCCAATGGTCACGATCAGTGCGAAGGTGTCCATGAAGAGCTCAGGACTCCTTGACGGCGATGGTCTCCACCGTGTTCGCCACGTGCTCGAAGGCGTCGGCCGCCTCCTCCAGCACGTCCACGATCTGCTTGAGCTTCAGCACCTCGATCGCGTCGTACTTGCCGTTGAACAGGTGGGCGAGGAGCTTCCGGTGGATCTGGTCCGCCTGGTTCTCCAGCCGGTTCACCTCGATCCAGTACTCCGTGAGGTTCTCCATCGTGCGGAGGTTCGGCATCGCCTCCGCCGTCAGCTCAGCCGCCCGCGCCAGGACCTCGATCTGCTGGTCGACGCCCTTGGGCAGCTCCTCCACGTTGTAGAGGACCACCAGGTCGACGGCCTCCTCCATGAAGTCCATGATGTCGTCGAGCAGCGAGGCGAGGTTGTAGATGTCCTCGCGGTCGAACGGCGTGATGAACGAGGAGTTCAGCTGGTGGAAGATCGCGTGTGTGGCGTCGTCACCCGCGTGTTCCGCGGCCCGCATACGCTCGGCGATCTCGGCCCGGCCGGAGGCGTCCGCCCCGAGCAGTTCCATGAGGAGTCGCGAGCCCGTGACGATGTTGTCCGCAGACGCGGCGAACATGTCGTAGAAGCTCGTCTCCCTGGGGGTCAGACGAAATCGCACGTGAGGTCCTCGGAGTCCTTCTGATTCGGTCAGGCTGATGCTAGGCGCAACATCCGGCCACGGGAAACGGGTCGGTCCCCAGTGTCGCCCATCGGACAGAGTGGACTGCACAGTGGTCTATACCCGGCCCTATACCCAGGAAAGTTGGTTACCATATACCCGGCAGGGGTATAAGGGCGCTTTTGGTTCGATGTATGTCCAACGGGAGGACGCGATGACGACCACCGAGGCCGGTGCGGAGACGCCCGACGTGATCACGGACGTGGTGACCGACCACGACCGGGGTGTGCACGGGTACCACAAGCAGAAGGACGAGCACCTGAAGCGGCTGCGCCGGATCGAGGGGCAGATCCGTGGGCTCCAGCGCATGGTCGACGAGGACGTCTACTGCATCGACATACTCACGCAGGTCTCCGCCTCCACCAAGGCCCTGCAGTCCTTCGCGCTCCAGCTCCTGGAGGAGCACCTGCGGCACTGCGTCGCGGACGCGGCCCTCAAGGGCGGTACCGAGATCGACGCGAAGGTGGAGGAGGCGACCAAGGCGATCGGTCGTCTGCTGCGTACCTGAGCCCCCCGGCCGACCCCGTCACGCCCGTCGGTTTTCAGCCAACCGACGGGGCCTTGCGTCCCTCGCGTTCCTCCGCCACCCGCAGCACCGCGTCGATGCTCTCCAGGCTGAGCCGCTCCTCGCCGGCCGCCGAGGCCGCGATGATCAGGTCTCCGCACAGTTCGATCTCGGCGAGGGCCACGTGGTCCTGAACTGCCGTACCGCCGACCTGAGCCACGTGCATCACCTCTTCTCTGCCTAACCGCTTCCTAGAGTAGGTAGCGGTCTCCGCACCGCGCATGGCCCGGACGGGCTAGTCCTCGCGCTGTGGCGGACGCAGCCGACGCGCCCCGGGTTGCCCGTGCGGCTCGCCTTCCCCGTTTTCCGTACGTCAGTCCCCTGTTGCCCCGCGAAGGGCGATTCGACCGGCCTTCACTCCTCACTGTTCGGAGATCCGGCCCGCGTAGATGTCCGCCGGGCGAGGCAGCCGTACGCGCACGGGGGCCCCGAAGTCGAACAGCAGCGTCGTGGAGGCGACCGCGACCGTGTCCTTCCGCTGTGCGTTGACGAAGCTGAACCGGTGCAGGAGCTTGCGGATACGGCCCTGGTCGTCGAGGTAGGCGTCGAAGGGCACCCTGGCCGTGGCGAACCCTTTCGCCGCCGCTCCCAGCGGCCCCCTGTTGCCCGGCGAGGCGCTCTTCGCGGCCTCGGCGAGGTCGGCGATGCCCCGGTAGTGCCGTACGTCCGTGCCGGCGACCCGGGTCCGGCCCACGTACGTCGCCTCGCGCGCCCCGCGCAGCACCTCGGCGGCGGCGAACGGGTCCGTGGCGCCGCCCGTCACCAGGTTGCCGTCGGACAGGGTCGCCGTATCCACCCGTACCCACTTGTCGGCGGGCACGCCCGCACCCCGGTTCTTCATGAACAGGGCGCCCGGGGCGAGGAGTTCGGTGATCGGCCGGTGCGGGCTGACGCCCGCCGGGTCCGGGGGGAGCAGCACCCGCAGGCGGCCGAGCTGCTTCGCGTAGTCGTACACGCCCTCGCCCCGGATGGTGACCCGGGTGCCGCCGGTGGCCATCTCCATGGAGGTGGTGGCTCTGGAGGTGCCCGCCTCGACCAGGGCCGCGGCGGCGCGGTGCAGGACGCCGACCGCGTCGCCCGCCGGGCGCGCGTCCTCGGTGGTGGTTTCGCCGCCGGCCGTGCAGCCGGTGGCGCAGATCAGGAAACCCGTCGTCGCGGCGGCCATGCCGACCGCCCCGCCCGCTCGCCAGTGTCGCCGCACGTCCATCGCCGCCCACCCCCAAGCCGGGCCGTCGTTCCACGGCCGTCGTCGTTCCGCTTAACGAGGGTCGGGGGAGGTTGTCACGCGAATACGGGTGCTTTACCCGGGGGTGGGTACCGTGAGGGTGTGGCAGCGCAGGACCGAAACGAACATATGCCGTTTCCCGACGAGCACTCGGTTTTCATGGTGGAGCACGGGCCGTTCTGCTTCGCCAGATGCGACTGCGGGTGGCGCGGACCGGCTCGCCGGGCCCGCAGCCTGGCCCGGACGGACGGCAAGGGCCACGAGACCGGCGACATGGCTTAGCCGCGCCCGGCCTGCCCCTGACTTCGCTCTTGCCCCTGGCGCACGGCCAGTAGTTCGTCGACGAGGTCCTTGTCGCGCGGCTGGGTCAGGCGGTCGCGGGCCGTTTTTGGGGGCAGCCACAGGATGCGGTCGACCTCGTCGTTCGGGGCGAAGGCGCCGGCCGTGGCCTGTGCCTCCCAGTAACTCACCTGTTTGGGACGGCCGTTGGCCTCGTAGTGGGACGTGGCGAGGGAAGCGCCGGGGGCCGCCTCGTAGCCCGTCTCCTCCTCGACCTCGCGCAGCGCGGCGGCGAGTGTCTCCTCGCCGCGCTTCAGGCGGCCCTTCGGGTGGGACCAGTCGTCGTACTTCGGCCGGTGGACGAGGCAGATCTCCAGGCCGCCGTCCACGGGCGAGCGGCGCCACAGGACGCAGCCCGCGGCCAGTACGGGGGGTTCGTCGGGCCGGACGTCGGGTTGTTCGGGGGAGGTCACCTCGTACTCATCGCCTTCTTCTCCCAGGACTGCTGGAACGCGAACCGGGCCGCCTCGACCTCGTGGCGCTGGTCGGCGTGGAGTACGCCGAGTGCGTACGCCGTCGCCGGGGCGATCCGGGGGGTGCGGGCCGCCGCTGCCGCCGCCGCGGCGGCCTCGGACGCGTCCCGGTGCCGGTTGAGTGCCGTACCGGCCGTCAGCATCCGTACGTCGACCCGGGCTTCGTCGCCCTCCAGGACCTCGTGGGCGTAGCGGCGCAGGCGCAGCAGGAGGCGTACGTGGTGCCAGGGGGCGTCCTGGGGGTGGGGGGCCGCGTCGAGGGAGAGGCCGTGGACGAGGGCCTCGGCGTTGTACGGGTGGCCCGCGGTGAGGAGGGGGAGGGCGGCCACGGCGTCGCTGAGGCGGTCGTGAGCCGCGGTCGCGAGGGGGCGTAGGTCCGCGGTGGTGGCGGTGGGGGTGAGGGGGACTTCGCTGGCCAGGACGGCGACGTTGTCGGCGACTGCGTGGAAGCGGGAGGAACCCAGGGCCTGTAGGGCCGCTGAGTGGGCTCGGGTGCGGGCGAGGGTCAGTTGGCGTTCCAGCAGGGCGCCCGCTTTCGCGGCGCCTACTGTCAGGTTGCCGCGGTCCGGGGGTGCCGCCGGGTGGGTCGGGGGGCCGGCGCTGCCGGGTTCCGCTGTGCCCACCCGTTCCGCCCCAGCGGAACGACTGCCCACAGCGGGGTGGGCCGCGGTGCGGCTGCTCGCAGCTAGCTGTGTTGGGAAGGGGGGTGCTCCCGACAAGCGGTGCAGGGCCAGTAGCAGGCGTTCCTGGCGGGCTCCGTAGGCGTGTTCTCTTGCCAGGGTGCCTGAGAGCCAGGCCAGTTCGGGTTGCAGTGCCTCCGACCAGGTGGGGTCCAGGAGGGGGCGGAAGGTGTGGAGGGTGCCTGTGATGCGGCGGGCCGCGTGGCGCAGGGCGCGGGCCGCGTTCACGGGCTCCTCCCCCGGGGAGGCGGAGCCCGGGCCGGTCTCCCTGTGCAGGCGCAGGGCGCGGAGGAACTCCGTCGCCTGCGCGCGCAGGTAGTCCGCCAGGGCGTCCGCCGTCACGGGGCCGGCCGTCGTGGGGTCGGTCGGGTCAAGGTGTTGCTGGGCCACGCCTGCGCCTCCGGGCGTCAATGAGCATCTCCTGGACGTGCCGCAGTGGTTGGCCCTCGGAGTCCGTCGCGTGCCGGGTCCACTCACCGTCCGGGCCCAGGTGCCAGGACTGGGTGAGGTCGGACATGCCGGTTTCCAGCATTCGGCTGAGCGCGGCCCGGTGGGCCGGGTCTGTCACCCTGACGAGTGCCTCGATGCGGCGGTCGAGGTTGCGGTGCATCATGTCGGCGCTGCCGAACCACACCTCGGGCTCGCCGCCGTTGCCGAAGGAGAAGACCCGTGAGTGTTCGAGGAAGCGGCCGAGGACGGACCGGACCCGGATGTTCTCGGACAGGCCCGGGACTCCGGGCCGTACGGCGCAGATGCCGCGCACCCAGACGTCGCACGGGACGCCTGCCTGGGAGGCGCGGTACAGCGAGTCGATGATCGCCTCGTCCACCATCGAGTTGACCTTGATGCGGACGAACGCGGGGCGTCCGGCACGGTGGTGCTGGACCTCCTTGTTGATCCGTGAGATCAGGCCGTCCCGCAGGGACTTGGGGGCCACCAGCAGGCGGCGGTAGGTCTCGCGGCGGGAGTAGCCGGACAGGCGGTTGAACAGGTCCGAGAGGTCCGCGCCCACCTGCTGGTCGGCCGTCAGGAGGCCCAGGTCCTCGTACAGGCGGGCCGTCTTGGGGTGGTAGTTGCCGGTGCCGACGTGGGAGTAGCGGCGCAGCGTGTCGCCCTCCTGGCGGACCACCAGGGACAGCTTGCAGTGGGTCTTCAGGCCGACGAGGCCGTACACGACGTGGCAGCCGGACTCCTCCAGCTTGCGCGCCCACTTGATGTTGGCCTGCTCGTCGAAGCGGGCCTTGATCTCGACGAGGACGAGGACCTGCTTGCCGGCCTCGGCGGCCTCTATGAGGGCGTCCACGATCGGGGAGTCGCCGGAGGTCCGGTACAGGGTCTGCTTGATGGCGAGGACGTCGTCGTCGCCGGCCGCCTGCTCCAGGAAGGCCTGGACGGAGGTGGAGAAGCTGTCGTACGGGTGGTGGAGGAGGACGTCCCGTTCGCGCAGGGCGGCGAAGATGTCCGGCGCGGACGACGACTCGACCTCGGCCAGGTCGCGGTGGGTGCCGGCGATGAACTTGGGGAACTTCAGCTCGGGCCGGTCGAGGGAGGAGATGCCGAAGAGACCGGTGAGGTCGAGGGGACCCGGCAGCGGGTACACCTCGGCCTCGGTGATCTTCAGCTCGCGTACCAGCATGTCGAGGACGTACCGGTCGATGGACTCCTCGACCTCCAGGCGCACCGGCGGCCCGAAGCGGCGCCGCATGAGTTCCTTCTGCAGGGCCTGGAGGAGGGTCTGGGCGTCGTCCTCCGCGCCCTCGAGGTCCTCGATGCGGGTGAGGCGGAAGGCGTGGTGCTCCAGGACCTCCATGCCGGGGAACAGCTCTTCGAGGTGCGCGGCGATGACGTCCTCGAGGGGCACGTACCGGCTGGGGGAGGCCTCCAGGAAGCGGGACAGCAGCGGCGGTACCTTCACGCGCGCGAAGTGCCGGTGTCCGCTCACCGGGTTGCGGACGATCACCGCGAGGTTCAGGGAGAGGCCCGAGATGTACGGGAAGGGGTGCGCGGGGTCGACGGCCAGCGGGGTGAGGACCGGGAAGATCTGGTGGCGGAAGAGGGTGAACAGGCGGGCCTGCTCCTTCTCCGTCAGTTCGGCCCACCGGACCAGGTGCACGCCCTCCTCGGCGAGTGCCGGGGCGACGTCCTCCTGGTAGCAGGCGGCGTGACGGGCCATGAGCTCGCGGGAGCGGGCCCAGATCATCTCCAGGACCTCGCGCGGCTGGAGACCGGACGCGGAACGCGTGGCCACTCCGGTGGCTATCCGGCGCTTCAGGCCGGCCACCCGGACCATGAAGAACTCGTCCAGGTTGCTGGCGAAGATCGCCAGGAAGTTAGCTCGTTCGAGGAGGGGTGTATTGGGATCCTCGGCCAGTTCGAGCACCCGCTCGTTGAACGCGAGCCAGCTGCGCTCCCGGTCGAGGAAGCGGCCCTGCGGCAGCAGTTCGCCGTCGTAGGGTGCCTCCTCGTACTCGTCGAGGTCGGCGTCGATGTCGGGTTCCAGGTCGGAGACCACGGCCGACACGGTGTGCGGGCGGTGGGATGTCAGGGAACCGACGGACGGCTGCGCGTGCTGTACCTGCGACTGGGCGTTTGGCTGGCTCATAACCCCATTGTTCCGCGCCCGGCCCGCGACCGGCGCGTCGGAACGCGCGGGCGGGAGCGCGGCGGGGGCCGGCAGGTCCGCTCCGGTCCCGTTGGCGCCCTCTGGGGGCGGTGAAGGCTCAGGCACGGCGGGCTTCATTGGGTGAGCCTTGCAAGCCCGGCTGAATCACTGGTTACGAGGACATGACGTGCGGGATATCGGGGGGCGGCTCGCGGGTGCGCCGGCGGTGGGACCGTCAGGCCGTGCGGCGGCGCAGCAGCCAGAAGGCGGCGGCCGTCGCGGCGGCGGCGACGGTGAGGACGAGGCCGGTCTCCACGAGCTGGAGGGGCCAGAAGTGGGCGGCCGGGTGGTAGTCGCGGTATTCGCCGACGACGCCGTGGCGGGCGACGCACGAGGCCCTGCCGCCGCACAGCACGTCGGGGAGACGCGCGCCGGTGGAGGTGTAGGAGCCCTCACCGACCGGCATGCCGAGGGAGCCGGAGAAGTCGCCGGTGATCTTCCGGGTCTCGGCCGGCCACAGGTACGGACGCAGGGACGGGAACTCCCGCACACCGAATCCGGTGGCGGCGAGGGAGACGCCGAGCCCGGTCATCGAGCGGCGCGCGACCATGCCCACGAGGACGCCGAAGGCCAGACCGAGCAGGGCGTAGACGGTGGCGAGGATGCCGTTGGCGTTGTAGATCTGGCTGTCGGACCAGTTCCAGCTGTCGTGCCGGAGTTCGGGGTGGGCCGCCCACGTCATGCGGTGCAGGAGGGTGAGAGGGAGCATGCCGGCGGTGATCAGTACGGCGGGCACGGCGAGCTGGGCGGCCAGCCAGCGCGTCGGGGACACCGACTGCGTCCAGGCCAGGTGCGCCGTGCCGTCTTCGAGAGTGCGGCCGATGAGCGAGCCGCCCGCCCACGTGGCGATCAGGACCGGCGCGAGGGCGATCATGGAGCCCGCGAGGGAGAGAATCGCGTCCCAGCGGGCTCCGGCCGGGCCCGGGGCGTCGCAGCCGAGCTCGGGTATGACGCCGTCACGGCAGCGCGAGCGCACCAGCTCGTCCATGGCCGCGTGCGCGCCAGGACCGTACAGCCACAGGAGCGCGGCGGCGATCACGGCGACGTACAGGATCCAGAACCAGAGTGCGGAGCGGTGCACGCGCAGCAGGGTCCAGGTGACGCCGTGGGGGGTGAGTGGACGCCGGGGCCGGGTTCGCGCCGGGGCCTCGGTGGTGGTCACGGCGGTCATACGGCGGCCTCCACCGATGTGTCCGCGTCCTCGTCCGTGGCGTCGTCCGCGTCGAGGTGCAGGGGCGGTGCCTCGGGGGAGCGGAGGTGGGCGAGGACCAGTTCCTCCAGGGTGGGGGTGGCGCTCTGCCAGGTGCCGGCGAGACGGCCCCCGGCGCGGATGAGGGCGGTGGTCTGGCGGCCCGTCGTACGGGACTCGACCACCGTGTGCGCGTCGAGGGCGGCGGCCGGGCCGCTGACCAGGGTGTGGGCGGCGAGCAGGTCGTCCAGCGGGCCGGCGAGGCGGACCTGGCCGGCGCCGAGAAGGAGGACGTGGTCGCAGCAGCCCTCGAGCTCGGCGACAACGTGCGAGGACATGACAACCGTGGTGCCGTTGTCGGCGGCGTCGGCCATCAGGGTGCCCATCAGCTCGTGCCGGGCGAGCGGGTCGAGGTCGGCCATCGGCTCGTCCAGGAGCAGCAGTTCGGGGCGCTTGCCGAGGGCGAGGGCGAGCGCGACCCGGGTGCGCTGGCCGCCGGAGAGGTCGCGGATCTTGGCGTCGGGGTCGAGGGCGCCGTCGGCGACGACGCGCCCGGCGACGGCCGCGTCCCAGCGCCGGGGGTTGAGTTCCCGTCCCAGGCGGAGCGTGTCCTCGACGGTGAGGTGGGCGTGCAGGGGCTTGTCCTGGGCGACGTACGCCATGCGCTCGCGCGCCGCCCCCGGGGTGGTGCCGAAGACGGTGAGCGTGCCCTCGGTGGGCCTGAGGAGACCGGCCGCGTGGGCCAGCAGCGTGGACTTGCCCGCGCCGTTGGGCCCGACGACCGCGCAGACGCGCCCGGCGGGCAGCCGGAACGCGCACTCGCGCAGCGCCCAGCCCTTGCGCCGGCCGAACCGTTTGCCGAGGCCGGCCGCCTCCATGGCGGTGTCGCTCATCCCTGGTCCCCCTTGAAATGCGTGTCGTTGAAATGCGTGTCGAGCACGGAGGTGAACAGCGCCGCCACGTCGTCGCGTTCGAGTCCGGCGTCACGGGCTCGGGTGGCCCAGTCGGCCAGTTCGGCGCCGAACGGGGAGTCCGCCGGGGAGGCACCCAGCGACTTGCGGACGAATGTGCCGAGGCCCCGCCGTGCCTCGACCAGGCCCTCGCGCTCCAGCTCGCGGTAGGCCTTCAGGACGGTGTTCGGATTGATGGCGGTGGCCTCCACGACCTCGCGGGCCGTGGGCAGCTTGTCGCCGGGTTCCAGCAGGCCCAGGCGCAGAGCCTGTTTGGTCTGCTGGACGATCTGCAGATAGGTGGCGACGCCGGTGCGTCTGTCGATGCGGTACTCGACCACTCGTACAACCACCCTTTCACTAATTGAGTAGTG
>Ga0136846_1223377_pt1 | contig 10350 bp, 6 predicted proteins | sample HopSoiMetagenom2_FD_96841 | JGI IMG/M metagenome (GOLD analysis project Ga0136846, IMG submission 96841) | Grasslands soil microbial communities from Hopland, California, USA - 2 Assembly 2016 (version 4) | ecosystem: Environmental > Terrestrial > Soil > Grasslands | place: USA: Hopland... | reverse complement strand
GGCTCGCGCTCGCGAGGCCGAGGCGCGTGCGAAGGCCGAGTCGGAAGCCGCCGCGCGTGACCGCGCGAACGTGGAGCAGCGCGTCCAGGCCGAGCGCCAGGCGAAGTACGAGGCCGAGGCGCGCGCCAAGCTCGAGGCGGAGGAAAGCGACAAGCGCCAGCGCGCGCTCGGCGCCCAGCTCGAAGCCGAGCGCAAGGCGAAGGAAGAGGCCGAGACGCGCGCGCGCATCGAGGCTCGCGCACGCGAGACCGTCGCCGAGGACACCCGCGCCAAGGTGCAGGCCGAGCTCGAGAACGACATGGCCAAGCGCGCCGAGATCGAGGGCAAGGCGCAGGCCCGCGCCTACATGGACGCGAAGGTCAAGGCCGAGGCCGACGAGGACGAGAAGATCCGCGCCGACCAGGCGCGCAAGGCGCGCGAGATCGCCGAGGTGCTGCGCACCAAGGTCGTTCCCGACAACCTTCCGCCCGATTCCGAGGCGCCCGGCGGCCCGACGCCACGTCGCGCGCCGCGCCGCAAGAAGGGCAGCGTCCTCAAGACGGCGGTCTTCTCCCTCGTGGGGCTCATCGTGGTCGGCCTCATCGCCGTGCACGTGATCCCGATGCGCGGCCTCGCCGTGAAGGTGGAGAAGGCGCTCGCCGCCTGGCTGCACGACGACGTGACCATCGCGTCCACCACTTTCCGCCTGTTCCCGACGCCGCACCTCAAGATCGAGGGCCTAGCCGTGGGCAAGGCGTACGACGCCAAGGCGGCCCTGGGCAAGATCAACCTCTCGGTCGGATCGCTCTTCAGCGACAAGCTCGCGATCAGCTCGGTCGAGCTCGACAACGTCACCCTCACCAACGACGCCGTGCGCCGCATCCCGCAGTGGGGCAAGACCGAGGGCAAGGCGGAGGCGGGCTCCATCAGCAGCATCCAGCTGCGCGGCGTGAAAGTGGACGTGAAGCCGCCGGTGGACCCGTTCAATGCGTCGCTGCAGTTCGCGAACGACGGCACCTTCCGGCAGGCGAACATCGTGGCGCCCATCGGCTGGTCGCTGTACCTCAAGCCGTCGGACAAGGGCGTGGACCTCGATTTCACCGCCCGCAACTGGCAGCTGCCGATCGGCGCTCCGATTCCGATCAGCGACGTCCGCCTCAAGGGCACCTGGTCCGGCACCGAGATCGTGGTGCCGGAGTTCGAGGCCGACGCCGCCGAGGGCAAGGTGAACGGCACGCTGCGGGTTAACTGGGCGCAGGGCGTGAAGATCGAGAGCGACCTGTCGATCGCCCGCGTGAGCTCGAAGGAGCTGGTCGCCGCCTTTACCAAGGACATCGCGATCACCGGCAAGCTGGACGGCAACTTTTCGTTCGTCGCCGAGGGCCCGACGGTCGAGGAGCTCTTCGCCTCGAGCCGCGCGCAGGGCAAGTTCCGCGTAGGCGAGGGCACGGTGAGCAACGTGGACCTGGTGGCGGTGATGCAGTCCGATGCGGCCGGCAGCCGGGCGGGCGTGACCAAGTTCGCCGAGCTCACCGGCGAGATGTCCTCCAGCAACCGCACCGCCTCGTACCGGAACATCAACCTGCAGGGCGGCGTATTGCGCGGCAACGGCGCCGTCGACGTGGGCGCCAACAGCAACCTGTCCGGCCGCCTCAACCTCGAGATCCGCTCGCAGGTGGCCCAGGACCGCGGCACCTTCAGCGTCTCGGGCACCGTCGGGCGCCCGATCATCCGGCGAGGCGGCTAGCGCTGCGCCGGCTTTTCCCGCTTTTCCGCCTCCTCGTCCCCTACCGCGGGCGCATCACGGTCGCCTTCGTGGCGATCGTGCTGTCGGCGGGCATGGTCCTCGTGATCGGCCAGGGCCTCAAGCTCGTGATCGACGACGGCTTCGCGCGCGGGCAGGAGAAGCTCCTCGACCAGACGCTCGCCACGCTCGCCGCGCTCATCGCGCTGCTGGGCGTGCTCACCTGGTTCCGCGTCTACAACGTCTACTGGATCGGCGCTCGCTTCACCGCCGACCTGCGCCGGCGCATCTACGACCACCTGCTCACGCTGTCGCCCGGGTTCTACGAGTCGGCGCGCACCGGCGAAGTCTCCTCGCGGGTGACCAACGACGTGACGCTCATCGAGGCCGTGATGGGCGGCACGCTCCTCTATGCGCTGCGCATGGCGATCACGCTCGTGGGTTGCGTGGTGATGCTCTTCTTCACCAGCGTGAAGCTCACGGCGATCGCGCTGGTGTGCATGCCGCTCGTGCTGCTGCCGATCGGCCTGCTGGGCACGCGCGTGCGCAAGCTCTCGCGCGCGGTGCAGGACCGCGTGGCCGACATCTCCAGCCACGTGGACGAGACGCTGCACGAGATCCGCACGGTGCAGGCGTTCGCCCACGAGGACCGCGAGAGCGCGACCTTCGGCGAGCGCGTCGAGGCGGTGTTCCTCGCCGCCGTGCAGCGGTCGCACTACCTCGCGGCACTCATCGCCGCGGTGATCGTGCTCGCCTTCGGCGCCGTCGGAGTGCTGCTGTGGGTGGGAGCGCACGACGTCTTCGCCGGGCGCCTTTCGGCCGGCAGCCTCACCGCGTTCATCTTCTACGCGGTGATCGTCGCCAACGCGACCTTCGTGCTCGCGGAGGTCTATGGCGAGCTGCAGCGCGCGGCTGGCGCTTCCGAGCGGCTGCTCGAGCTGCTCGGCACCGAGTCGCGCATCCGCGCGCCGGCGAGTCCCGTGGCAATGCCATGGCCGGGGCACGGGCGCCTCGCATTCCAGGACGTCACGTTCGATTACCCGTCACGGCCCGGCGCGCACGCGCTCGATGGCTTCTCGCTCGCGGTCGAGCCGGGAGAAGTCGTGGCGCTCGTGGGGCCTTCGGGCGCAGGCAAGACCACCGTCTTCCAGCTGCTGCTGCGCTTCTACGATCCGGGCTCGGGACGCGTGCTGGTCGATGGCATCGACGCGGCCACGGCGGATCCGCGCGACCTGCGCCGCCGCATCGCCGTGGTGTCGCAGGACCCGGTGATCTTCGCCGCGAGCGTCGCCGACAACGTGCGCTACGGCCGTCCGGGCGCGACCGACGCGGAGGTGCGCGCCGCGCTCGAGGCCGCGTTCGCGACCGACTTCGTGGACCGCCTGGCCGACGGGGCGGCGACGCCCCTGGGCGAGCGGGGCGTGAAGCTTTCCGGCGGCCAGCGCCAGCGCATCGCCATCGCCCGCGCCATCCTCGCCGACCGCGCGATCCTGCTGCTGGACGAGGCGACCAGCGCGCTCGACGCGGAGAGCGAGAAGGCCGTGCAGCGCGCGCTGGAAAAACTGATGCAGGACCGCACCACCCTTGTCATCGCGCACCGCCTCGCGACCGTTAAGTCCGTGGACCGCATCGTCGTCATGGACCACGGCCACATCGTCTCCACCGGCTCCCACGAAACCCTGGTCGCGCAGGACGGTCTCTACGCACGCCTGGCCGCACTCCAGTTCGCCGCATGATCCGCATCCTCGCTGCCCTCCTGCTGCTGATCCAAGGCGGGATGGCGCTCGCCCAGTCGCCGGAGGGCGACGATCCCTTCCGCTATCTCGAGGATCCCGCCGACGCGAGGACGCAGGCGTTCTACCGGGAGCAGGATGCGGCGGCGCGGGCGAAGCTCGATGCGATCGCCGGCCGCGCGGAGCTGCTCACGCGAATCCGCGCGCTGCGCGAGGCGGCCGTCACGGTGTCGTCGCTCGCGCTCGCCGGCAACCGCCTCTTCTACCTGCGCCGCGACGCGCGGCACGCGCAACCGGTGCTCTGCATGCGCGAATCGCTCACGGCGCCCGAGCGCGAGCTGGTCGATCCGGCGCGCTTCGATCGCGGCGGGTTCGCGGCGTCGATCGCCTGGGTGGCCCCTGCGCCCGATGGGCGCCACGTGGCTTACGGCATCGTGCTCGGTGACGTCGTCGCGTTGCGGGTCCACGCGGTGGACGCGCGCGCGGACCTGCCCCTGGAGATCGATCGCGCGAACTTCAACGAGCGCCTCGCCTGGAGCGCCGACGCACGCGCGTTCTTCTACTCGCGCGTCCAGGAGGCGAGCCCGCGTCCCCGCCGCTTCGCCAACCCGCGTGTCTATCGGCACGTGCTCGGCCGCGAGACCGCCCGCGATGAGATCGTGTTCGCGCCCGGCGTCGGCGGCGCCCGCGACGTGCCCGATGAGGCGCGGGTCGAGCTGCACGTGCCGCTCGATTCGCGCTACGCCTATGCCCTGGTGCGCGACGGCGTGGCGCGCGAAGCCGCCGTGCACGTGACCGAACAGAAGGCGCTCGCCGATGGGCATCCGCACTGGCGGCGGCTGGCGGCGAGCGCGGAAGGGGTGCTGTCCGTCGTGGCCTCCCAGGACGACCTCTACCTCCTCACCCAGGAGGGTGCGCCGCGCCATCGGGTGCTGCGCGTCAAGGCAACGGCCGCGTCGCTCGCGGGTGCGCGTGCCGTCGTGCCCGAGGGTGAGATCGTGATCGAGGAGATCGCGCTCGCGCGCGACGCGCTTTACCTGCGCACGATGCTGGGCGGCGTGGACCGCCTCGAGCGCGTGCCGATCGGGCTGCTCGGCAATACGCGCACGACGGAGTTCATCCGCATCCCGTTCGACAATGCCATCTCGGAGCTCGTGGCGAACCCGCGCACGCCCGGCGCGCTCCTGCGCCTGGAGGGCTGGATCGAGCCGCCGGTGGTGGTCCAGGTGGAAGCGCGCGGCGGGAACATCCGCGACACCCGCCTGCAAGGCCCGGTGCCCATCGACTTCTCCGCCATCGACGAGGTGCGCCTCTACGCCGCGACCGCGGACGGCGCGCGCATTCCGGTAACGCTCCTCTACAAGAAGACGACCCGCCTGTCGGGGGACCATCCGACGATCCTCATGGCGGAGGGCGCGTACGGCGCCACGGTTCGGCCGAGCTTCGATCCCGCGCGCCTCGCCTGGCTCGAGCGCGGCGGGGTGTTGGCCATCGCGCATGTGCGCGGCGGCGGGGAGTATGGCGAAGCGTGGCATCGCGCCGGCCGCGGCACGGGGAAGGCGAACAGCGTCGGCGACTTCGTGACGGTGGCTGAATTCCTGGTGCGCTACGGGTTCACGCAACCGAAGCGACTCGCGGCCGCCGGCGACGGCGCGGGCGCCATTCCCGCGGCGGTGGCCGCCCTGGGACGGCCGGGGCTCTTCGCGGCGCTCGTCACGCGCGCGCCGCTCGCCGACCTCGCCGCCCTCGACCGGCTCGCCGATGGCGCGGCCCAGTATCCGGAGTTCGGCGCACCCACGACGCCCGAGGCCCGCGAGCGCCTGCGCGGCCTGTCCGCGTACTTCCACGTGCGGGAGAACGCCGAGGCTCCCGCGGCTCTCATCACCGCGGCTCGCAGCTCGGCGCCGTTCGACGCGTGGCAGGCCGCGAAGCTCGGCGCGCGCATGCAGGGCGCGAATCCGCGCGCCACCGTACTCCTGCGCAGTGCCGAGGCAATACGTCGCGCCACCGATGCGGAGCTCGCGGACACATATGCGTTCCTGCTCGCACAGATGGGAGAGCCTGGGTTCGCGCCGCCGCCACCGCCGGCCGCGCCGGCCGAGCCCGAGAAGATGCCCGATCCGACACCGGCGCCGCGCTCCTGAGGTATGCTGGCGACCCGGCTGGACGGACGGAGGTAGCGATGTTCATGACCATCGTGTTGCTGCTGGCCTGCGCGATCGTGGCGACGATCGGCATTCCGCTCATGCTGAAGCTCGTGCCGCCCAACCCGTACTACGGTTACCCGGCACGCAGCATGGCTTCGAAGCCGGATCGCTGGCTCGCGGTGAACCAGTTCGCCGGCCGCGCCCTGGTGGCAGCGGCCATCGTGACGGCCCTCGCGCTCATGCTCTACAACGGCACGTGGCTGCGCTCCGGATGGGCGCAGCTCTTTTCGTTCCTCATCCCGCTCGGCGCCGCGATCGGTGCCACCATCTGGTTCGAGCGACGCGGATAGCGGGAACGGTTTACCCCCGGGCGGTTCGAAACGGACAAGGACAGGAAGGCCGCCGTAACGGAAGACACGCCGACCGCGCGCCATACGCCACGGCACGCACCGGGCACCGGCAGCACCATCGGTCGCGCGATCGAGATCGCCTTCCGCGTCTGGGGTTACCTCGCGTGGCTTCTCGCCTGGCGTCTTTCACTCGTCCGGCAGCCGACGCCCGCCCAGCGCTTCGCGCGCTTGCTGGAGAGCCTCGGCACCAGCTTCGTGAAGCTCGGCCAGCACCTGTCGCTGCGCAGCGACCTTTTCCCGCCGGAATACCTCGCCGAGCTGCAGAAGCTGCAGGACCGCGTGAAGCCATTCCCGCCGGACGAGGCGATCGCCGCCATCGAGCATGCGTTTGGCAAGCCGCCCTCGCAGCTCTTCGTGCGCTTCGACGCCGAGCCCTTCGCGGCCGCCTCGGTCGCGCAGGTGCACACCGCGCGAACGTTCGAAGGGGACGAGGTGGTGGTGAAGGTGCTGCGCCCGGGAGTGGCGATCCAGGTCGATCGCGACATGCGCATCCTCGCCGCCGTGGTGCGCTCCCTTTCATACTTTTCCGCGGTGCTCACGCGCTACAGGGCGGAGGCCGTGGTGCGCGAGGTGTGGCTCAACCTGCGCCGGGAGCTCGACCTGCGCGAGGAAGCGCGCAACATGCACCGCTTCGCGAGCGAATTCCGCCCGTCGGAAAGCATCGTCGTCCCCGACGTGGTGGACGACCTGTCCAGCGAGACGGTGATGGTGCAGACGCGGTTGCACGGCCGGCGCCTGGATGAGGCCAACCTCACGCAATCGGGCCCGGGCCTCGCGCAGGCCCTCATCGACGCCTACGTGCGGATGTTCTTCCTAATGGGCTTCTTCCACGGCGACCCGCATCCGGGGAACCTGCTCGTCACCGCGGACGGGCGGCTCGGGCTTCACGATTTTGGCGTGGTGGGGAGCCTCGATCGCCAGACGCGCCACTCGCTCGCCTCGTTCATGCTCGCCTTCACCGAGCAGGATACCGAGTGGGTGCTCGACTCGTGGCTCGCCCTCGGCATGATCTCCCGGGGCGGCGATCGCGACCGGATGCGCGCGGTGGTCGGCGCGCTCATGTCCGACTACTCGCGCCGCCCGATCAGCGAATGGTCCATCGGCGAAGCGTTCGCGCAGCTCGTCACCGCGAGCCGGGGCAGCAACTTCGCCGTGCCGCTGCACCTGCTCGTCCTGGGGCGCACGCTGATCCTCATCGAGGCGACGGTGCGGCTGCTCGATCCGTCGTTCAGCCTGCTCGACTCGCTCGCCGAGCGCTCGCGCCAGGTGATGGAAAGCGCGCTCGGGGAAGGGCAGCAGACGCGCCGCCTGCAGTACGAGGCCGCGATCGCCGGCACCGAATGGCAGCGCCTGCTCGCGGCGAGCCTGCGGCGCCTGCGCGTCGACGGCCTGCGCCTCAAGATGGACCACGAGGGCCTGCCCGAGCTCTCGCAGCAGATCGTGACCGGCGCCAACCGCGTGGCGCTCGCGCTCGTCACCCTGGGCCTGTACCTCGCGGCGAGCCTGCTCATGCAGTTCAGGTCGGGGCCGCAGCTCTTCGATTTCCCCGCGCTGCCGGCGATCTTCTACGCCGCGGCCGCATGGTTCACGGTGAAGCTCGTGCGCGACATCAGCCGCCGGCCCTGAGCCGGCGGAGTTGTCCACGCGCCGGCGCGGCTTGATCGGCGTCAATCGCACGCGGACCCTCCCCGGGACAATGCGGCATGGATTGCGTCCACTGCGGCCTGCCTGCGCCCGACGGGGTGCGCTTCTGCTGCCATGGCTGCGAGGCGGTGTGGGGCGCCCTGCGCGGGCTGGGATTGCCCGCCTTGCCCGCATTCGCGCCGCAGCCGGAAGAAGCGCTGCTCGACGATGCGGCCAGCCTCGCGCGCTTCACGCGGCGCGAGCCCGATGGGACGCTGGAGGTCGAGCTCCTCATCGAGGGAATGCGCTGCGCGGCCTGCGCCTGGCTCGCCGGACAGGCGATGCTTCGCGTGCGCGGCGTGCGCGAGGCGAGCGTGACATTCGCGACCCGCCGAGCGCGCGTGCGCTGGGATCCCGCCACGCGGCTTGCGGCGATCGTCGCGGCGATTCGCTCCGTGGGCTACCGCGCGTGGCCCTACGCGCCCGGGCGCATCGCGATGGTCGAGGCGCGCGAGCGGCGCACGGCACTGCGCCGCTTGTGGGTCGCCGGCCTCGGCATGATGCAGGTGATGATGTACGCCGTTCCCACCTACATCGCGGGCGAGGGCGAGATCACCGCGGACATCGAGTCGCTCATGCGGTGGGCGGGCCTGCTGCTCACCCTGCCGGTGGTCCTGTACTCGGCCGCGCCGTTCTTTCGCGGCGCCGCGCGCGAGCTCTCGCACGCGAGGCCGGGCATGGACCTTCCCGTCGCGCTCGGGATCCTCATCGCGTTCGGCGCGAGCGCCTGGGCGACGGTCGCGGGACACGGCGCCGTGTACTTCGACTCGGTGACCATGTTCGTCTTCCTGCTCCTCGGCGGGCGCTACCTCGAGCTCATCGCGCGTTCGCGCGCGGGAGCGGCGCTCCAGCACCTGGCGCGCGTCGAGGCGGCCAGCGCCGAGCGGCTTTCCGGGCCATCGCGCCACGACACCGAGATCGTGCCCCTTGCGCGACTCGTGCCGGGTGACCGGGTTCTGGTGCGCACCGGCGAGTCGGTGCCCGCGGACGGCGAGCTCGAGGGGCCCGCGAGCGAGGTGAACGAGGCGTGGCTGTCGGGCGAGAGCCGCGCGCTTGAGCGACGCCCCGGCGAGTCGCTCACGGGCGGATCGGTGAATGCGGGCCGCGCGTTCGTGATGCGCGTCACGCGCGTGGGCGTGGACACGGCGGCATCGTCGATTCGCCGGCTGATGGAGCGCGCGCTCGAGGAGCGGCCGCCGTGGGTGGCGGCGTCGGAGAGGGCCGGCGGCATTTTCGTGCTGGCCGTGCTCGCGTGCGCCGCGGCCGGCGCCGCCGCATGGTGGCCGTCGGACCCGGGACGGGCGGTGTGGATCGCGGTCTCGATCCTGGTCGTCACGTGTCCCTGCGCGCTTGCCCTCGCCACGCCAGTCACGCTCGTCGCCGCGAGCGGCGCGCTCGCACGCCGCCACTTCATCGTCACGCGCGGCGGCGCCATCGAGCGGCTGGCGGCGGCGACCGATATCGTGTTCGACAAGACCGGCACGCTCACGCAAGGGCGCCCGCGCGTGCTGTCGGTCGAATCGCTGTCCGGATGCCGGCCCGAGGACGCGCGCTCGCTCGCCGCCGCACTCGCGCGCGCATCTTCCCATCCGCTCGACCGCGCCATCGCCGACTGCAGCGACGTGCCGGTGCGCGACGCGGCGTCGCATCGCAATGTGCCCGGAGAGGGCGTGGAGGCCGAGGTGGCGGGACGCCGGATTCGCCTCGGCAGGGCCGCATTCGTGGCCGGCCTCCACGGCCGGCGCGTCCCGCCTCACGTGGCGAGCGACGCCACGCGCGTGTGGCTGGGCGATGAGGCGGGCTGGATCGCGACGTTTCGCCTCGGCGATGCCGTGCGGCCGGAAGCACGCCAGGCGCTCGAGGCGCTGCGTGCGAGCGGCCTTCGCCTGCACCTGCTCTCCGGCGACGGCGCCGGGCCGGTTGCCGCAGTGGCGGCCCAGCTGGGGATCGCGCTCGCGACGGCCGAGGCGACGCCGCAGGAGAAGATCGAATACGTACGCGCGCTGCAGCAGCGTGGCGCGAGGGTGGCGATGGTGGGCGATGGCGTGAACGACGCGCCGGTCCTCGCGCAGGCCGACGTGTCGGTCGCGATGGGCGGGGGCGCGGACCTCGCGCAGCTGCGCGCGGACGCCGTGCTCCTGTCCGACGACCTCGCGGACCTGGCCCGCGCCGGCGCGATCGCCCGCCGCGCGCGCAGCATCGTGCGCCAGAACCTCGCCTGGGCCCTCGGCTACAACGCGATCGTGATTCCCGTGGCGCTTGCCGGGTGGGTCACCCCGCTCGCGGCCGGGCTGGCGATGGCGTCGAGCTCGCTGCTGGTGGTGGCCAACGCGCTGCGCGTCTCCCGCTGACGATGGACATCCTCTACCTGCTCATTCCCCTCAGCATCGTACTGGCCGGGGTGATCGGCGCGGCATTCTGGATGGCCGTGGACGGTGGCCAGTTCGACGACCTCGACGGCCCCGCGGTGCGCGTCGTCACCGACGACGACGTCCCGCGCTAGCGCACGACGAGGACTGGCGCGCCGAGCGTGGCGAGCAGCTTCTGCGCGACGCTGCCGAGCGCGAGGCCCGTGATGGCGCCGTGCCCCCGCGAGCCCATGACGACGAGGTCGATCTTGTGCTTGGAGACGAACTTCCCGATCTCCTCGCACG
>Ga0136846_1222573_pt1 | contig 10353 bp, 8 predicted proteins | sample HopSoiMetagenom2_FD_96841 | JGI IMG/M metagenome (GOLD analysis project Ga0136846, IMG submission 96841) | Grasslands soil microbial communities from Hopland, California, USA - 2 Assembly 2016 (version 4) | ecosystem: Environmental > Terrestrial > Soil > Grasslands | place: USA: Hopland... | reverse complement strand
GTCGGTCCGCTGGTCAACGCCAAGCAGCTGGACCGGGTCCGCGGCTACATCAACGACGCCATCGCCGAGGGCGCCCGCGTCGTGGTCGGCGGCCCGCAGCCGCCGGCGGGCCTGGCGACCGGCTTCTACGTCAGCCCGACGATCCTGGCCGACGTCACCACCGACATGGCGGTGGCCCGCGAGGAGATCTTCGGCCCCGTGCTCTGCGTGATGTCCTTCGACGACGCCGAGGACGCGTTGCGCATCGCCAACGCCACCGACTACGGCCTGGCCGGCGCCGTGTGGGCCGCCGACGACGCCGAGGCCGCCGCCTTCGCCCGGCGCATGGACACCGGCCAGGTCGACATCAACGGCGGCCGGTTCAACCTCGCCGCGCCGTTCGGCGGCTACAAGAGTTCAGGGGTCGGCCGCGAGCTGGGGCGTCACGGCTTGGAGGAGTATCTGCAGACGAAGTCGCTCCAGTTCCGCGCCTGATAAGGCCTGCGGACACCAAGGGCCGCCCCCGACAACTGTCGAGGACGGCCCCTGATTTCGCCTACCGCCGATCTACAACGACCGGCCACTGCACCGCTACGGCGCCACCACGTGCCCGCCGACCGCGCCGGCAACCGCGTTCTCCACCGCGTTCGACACCGCGACCGGACCGCCGAAGATGTCGACGGACCCGCCCCCGGCCAGCGAGTGCGCCAAGCCCTGCAGCGCGGTCCGCGTGAAGCCCGGCAGCGAGGTCGGCATCGTCAGCAGCAGCGGGCTGTTCTCGTGCGCGAGCATCGCCGCGCCGGTGAGCGCGTCCGCGAACTGCATGCCGGTGGCCACACCCGCGTTCTGCGCGTACGGGAACGTCGCCGCGACCTTCGCAGCGGTCTCGAACCGGTCGCTGCCCGCGAGCGGGGTCAGGTGCCCGGCCCACGTGCCCGCCGCCGCCGAGACGGCTTGTCCGCCGACCGCAGCCAGAACGCCAGCGTGGTCGCGCATGTAGTCGTACACCGCCGGCGGCACGATCCTGTCGTTCGTGAGCAGGATCGCGGCCGGGCCGTCGCTGGTGAACACGTCCGAGGCGTAGGGACCGGCGGCCAGCGCGTCGGCGAAGCCGTTGCCGGTGGCCAGCACCACGTTGCTCGGGTCACCCAGCGCGTGGGCGATCGCGACCGAGGTGGTGTAGCGGGTGTCGCCGGCGATGCGCTGGGCGGGTACCTTCAGCGCGCTCACGACCGCCGGGGTCACGGCCGCGTTGCCGCCGAGCACGTACACCTTGCCGCCGGGGGCGAGCACGCGGTGGATCTCGGCGACCACCCTCGGATCGGCCGCGTTGCCCGGCGTGAGCAGCAGCGGCGCGCCGAGCTTCTTGGCCAGCGGCACACCGGCCAGCGCGTCGGGGAAGTTGCTGCCGGTGGCCAGCACGACCGCCTTCGCCGAGCCCGCCTTCGGGAACGTCTTCTTCGACACCGCGATCGCCGTCGCGTACCGGTCGTCGCCGGCGACGCGGGTGACCGCCGGACCGCCCTGCGGCGGCGCGGCCGGGCCCTTCTGCGCCGCCAGCGCCGCCTCGAAGCCGGCCGCGGGCGAACCCAGGCCGGTGGCGTTGTCAAAGCCAGGGGTCGCGGTCAGCGAGGTGTCCTGGCCGACCTGGTAGAGCGTGCCGGCGTCGCCGTTGCTCCACATGCCCTCGGTGACGCCGGAGCGCGACGTCACGTCGTGGAACGCGCTGCTGTTCAGCGCGTACAGCGACGGGTTGGCGAACCCGACCGCGTGGCCGGAGGCTTCCTTGACGTCGGCCAGGACCGCCGCGAACTCCGGCGCGGCCACTGAGGTGCCGCCCATGTCGTGGTGGGCGTACTTGCCATCGGTGAACGCGACGTCCACAGAGGTGGCCAGCGAGCCGTTCATCGCGACGTCCGGCACGACCCGCATCGGCCGGGTGGCCGGGGCCGCCGTCTGGACGTTGGCGGCCAGCGCGCCGGGCACCTTCCCCGCCTGGTACCAGGGCTGGACGATGTCCTCGGAGGTGCCGCCGCCGCCACCGAAGAAGAACGGGATGTGCCCGACACCGGGGTTCCAGCTCGCGTCACCGGCCTGCGCCTGAGCCCGATGGTCGCCCATCGAGGTCTCCCAGGCGTACCCGCTGGAGTTGGTGGCCAGTGTGGTGCCGCCGACGGCGGTGACCCACTGCGAGCTCACCGGCCACTCGGTCTGCTTGCGCGCCGAGTTGCCGTTGCAGTTGACGGCGCCGCCGGCCTTGTTCGCCGGGTCGTCGTCGCCGCAGTCGCCGCTGGAGAAGGTGAAGCTGATGCCCTCCAGCGCGCCCTTCTGGAAGATGCGGTCGTAGCCGGCCATGACCGCCGGGTCGGCGTCGCCGTCGGTGCCGTGGATGATCTCGCCCCACGAGTTGGACACGACGTCGGCCAGGTGCTTGTCCACGATCAGCTGTTCGGCGGCCATCAGGTCCTGGTCGGTGCAGGAGTTGGCGCCCACGTAGACGATGTCGGCGTCCGGGGCGAGCCCGTGCGCCATCTCCACGTCCAGCGACTCCTCCGCGGCGGCCGAACCGCAGGCGTCCGCTCCGCTGGTGTGGTTCCAGGCGCCCTCGTTCTTCCACTCGGTGTACTGCCCGTCACGGAACTGCTGGATCTTGTGGTCCGCGGACCACTGTTGAGCATCGCTGTACATCGTCTTGCTGGCGTACCAGTCCACGACCGCGATCCTGGCGCCCTTGCCGGTGTGGGTCAGTCCGTAGGCCTGCCGCAGCTGCTGCGGGCTGTACGGGCACGGAAGCACCGGGATCGTCGAGCCGTTGCTGCCGGCCGGCCAGCCGGTCGCGCTGTACTGGCCCCAGTAGGTGGTCGTGGTGGAGCCGCAGCCCGGGCTGGGGTCGCCGTCGCTGGTGATCCCGCTGCCCTGCGCCGAGTCCGTGTGCGCCCTCGTCGTGGCCTGAGACAGCCCCGACACGCCGGCGACGAGGCTGGCCACCGAACCCGGGATCACAGCAGCCGACGAAGCCGCGTACCCAACGCTCCCGTCCGGCCGCTGGTAGTTCTTGATCTGCGTCCCGAACGCCTTCTGCACCGCGCCCGCATCGCCCTCGGCGTCGATCCAGTCGCCCGACACCGCCGAGATCGACAGCCCGGCGCTCTTCAGCCAGTCCTGCACGGCGGCGATCTGCGCCGGCGTGGCGCCGAACCGCTGCTTGATCTGATCCGCGGTGAGGTACTGCTGGTAGCCCGGGCTGTCCGGGTCGGTCACGGCCCGCGCCGCCGCCGCGAGCCCGTCCGGGTCCTGACCCGTCAGGAAGACCCGGGTGGTGATGCGCTGCGAGGCCGGGACCGCGCCGCGGTCCTTGTCGGCCGTCGCCCACCCGGGGTGGGCGTTGTTCAGCATCTTGTTGTCGTGCTTGCTGTGCTGCGTGTCGTCGGCCTGGGCCGGCATGGCCTGCGTGGCCGCGGCGACCATGGCTATCGCCCCCGTGGCGAGCGCCTGGACACGCCGCCGGTGTGCGGCGTTCGGCATGTATGAGTCCCTTTCCCCTGTGTGCTGAAGCCCCCGACAGTTCCGCGCGCACGGCGGAACTCATGGATTTTTCAGGGACGAACCACGTGTCTATCCACGTCAGGACCAGACCCACAACCTAGACATTGAGACCGTGACACGTTCGTGTCCTTACGTTGTGAATCGGACCGATGACGCAGAGTGCGCACCCCTGGCGGCCGCCACGCCGCACACCGAACTACTGCCGGCCATGCCGCTGATGACGCTGCAGGGCCATCCTCAACTGACCCCGAGGCCGTGAAACAAAAGAGACACACGACTGGGCGAAACTGGCCGCTGTGAGCACTGAGAGCACTGTGCGCGTCGTCGTCAACGAAGTCCCCTGGGACGACCCGCGAGCCGCCGCCCTCCGCGCCGCCCAGCGCATCGAGATCGACGCGCTCTACGGACCGGACAGCGAGCCGGGCCCCGCTCCCTCGGCGGCCGACATCGCACTGTTCCTGATCGCGTACGCCGACGGCCGGCCGGTCGGCTGCGGGGGTCTGCGACCACTGGAGCCCGGCGCGGTGGAGGTAAAGCGCATGTATGTGGTGCCCGAGTGGCGTGGCCGGGGGGTGTCCACTGCTGTGCTGTCAGCCCTGGAATCCGCGGCAGCCCGGCGCGGCTGGACCACGCTCCGGCTGGAGACCGGCCCGGCGCAGACCGCCGCGATCCGCTTCTACGAGCGTTCCGGCTACGTCCGGATCCCCGGGTTCGGCCACTATGCCGATCATCCGGCCTCCCTGTGCTACCAAAGAGAGCTGTAACGAGTTCCGCCGACCGTTTCCTTCGCGGGCGCCACTCCGGGTTACGATGGGGCTTCGTATCCCGTCCACGCGCGACGACGCGCCAAGATCCCCCGCTGCCGTGGCCGGCAGCGCCGCAAGGAGACCAGCAGTGAAGAGCGCTGTCGAGACCCTGGACCCGACCCGGGTCCGGCTGACCGTTGAGGTCCCGTTCGAGGAGCTCAAGCCGAGCCTCGACGCGGCCTACAAGAAGATCGCCGAGCAGGTCTCGATCCCGGGATTCCGCAAGGGCAAGGTCCCGGCGGCGGTCATCGATCAGCGCTTCGGCCGCGGCGCGGCCCTGGAGGAGGCGATCAACTCCTCCCTGCCGCAGTTCTACGGCCAGGCGGTCGAGGAGAACAAGATCGAGGTCGTCGGACAGCCGGACGTCGACCTGCAGGAGCTGGAGCCTGGCCAGACGCTGAAGTTCACCGCCGAGGTGGACGTGCGCCCGGACTTCGAGGTGCCGGCGTACGAGGACATCGAGGTCGAGGTCGAGGACGCGACCGTGGCCGACGAGGCCGTGGACGAGCGCATCGACCAGATCCGCAAGCGGTTCGGCTCGCTGAAGGAGGTCGACCGCGCGGTGCAGGACGGCGACTTCGTCACGCTGGACCTGACCGCCACCATCAACGGCGAGGTGCTGGAGGACGGCACCGCCACCGGCATGAGCTACGAGGTCGGCTCCACCCAGCTGGTGGAGGGCACCGATGAGGCGATCATCGGCAAGACGGCCGGCGAGACCGCGACCTTCGCCTCCCAGCTGCTCGGCGGCTCGCACGCCGGCGAGGAGGCCACCATCGAGGTCACGGTGGTCACCGTCAAGGAGCGCGAGCTGCCCGAGCTCGACGACGAGTTCGCCCAGCTGGCCAGCGAGTTCGACACCATGGAGGAGTTCCGCGCCAACGTCCGCGAGACGCTGGAGCGCTCCGAGCAGTTCGAGCAGGTCGCCGCGGCCCGGGACAAGGTGCTGGAGGTCCTGCTGGAGCGGGTGGACATCCCCCTGCCGAAGTCGGTCGTCGAGGCCGAGCTGGCCTGGCGCAACGAGGCCCTGGACCGGCAGATCTCCGTGGGCGGCATGTCCCGCGAGGGCTTCTTCAAGCTCCAGGAGAAGACAGAGGACGAGTACAACGCCGAGCTCGACGCCGAGGTGCGCGACGGCGTCAAGGCCCAGTTCATCCTGGACAAGCTGGCCAACGCCAAGGAGATCTCGGTCAACGAGGGCGAGCTGACCAACCACCTGATCCAGCGCGCGGCCCAGGCCGGCATGCGCCCGGACGAGTTCGCGCAGCAGATCTCGCAGGCCGGCCAGATCCCGGCGCTGGTCGGCGAGGTGCGCCGTGGTAAGGCTCTGAACCTGGTGCTGGAGGCCGCCACCGTCAAGGACGCCGCCGGCAACGAGATCGACGTCAAGAAGCTCAACGAGCCGGACGCCGAGGACACCGACGGCGAGAGCCCGGACAGCCACGGCCGCACTCCGGACGACGAGCACTACGGGCACAAGCACGACTGATCTCGCGCTCCAGTAGTACTAAAGCCCTGCCGCACGAACGGCAGGGCTTTTAGCGTATGCCGTCAGCGAACAAGGGCCGGGGCGCCGACGTGGCGGGGGACCGGAGCGTTAGGGTCGTTGTTGGACCTGGCGATCACGGCCTCCGGCGGATTTTGTTTTCGCACCGGTCCGCGCACTCCTCTTCCGAGACGAACCAGGCAGGGTGAACCTATGACGACGCCGCTGACCCCGATGGCCCGCGCGGGCGCGGACAGCCCGTTCGGCCTGAGCGACCAGGTCTACAACCGGCTGCTGCGCAACCGGATCATCTTCCTGGGGACCCAGGTCGACGACGACATCGCGAACTCGCTGTGCGCGCAGTTGCTGCTCCTCACCGCCGAGGACAGCGACAAGGAGATCTACTTCTACATCAACAGCCCCGGCGGCTCGGTCTCGGCGGGCCTGGCGATCTACGACACGATGATGTACATCCCCAACGACATCGTGACCGTGGGCATGGGCATGGCGGCCTCCATGGGCCAGTTCCTGCTCACCGCCGGCACCCCCGGCAAGCGCTTCGCGCTGCCGAACACCGAGATCCTGCTGCACCAGGGATCGGCCGGGATCGGCGGCTCGGCGGCGGACATCCGGATCCAGGCCGAGCGGCTGCTGCGCAGCAAGAAGCGGATGGCCGAGCTGACCGCGCAGCACACCGGGCAGTCGCTGGAGAAGATCGAGAAGGACTCCGACCGCGACACCTGGTTCAGCGCCGAGGAGGCCAAGGAGTACGGCCTCATCGACGACATCATGACGCACGCCAACGACGTCCCCGGCGCCGGCGGCACCTCCGGGTCCTGATTCCACTCGGCGACCCGGCCGTCCCGACATCCCCCCTTGCCGCCCCCTCCGGAGGACCCTGAGATGAACGACATGCAGTACCGCGGGCCGCAGCACGACGCCCGCTACATCGTCCCCAAGTTCAGTGAGCGCACCAGCTACGGCTTCCGCGAGTGGGATCCGTACTCGAAGCTGTTCGACGAGCGGATCATCTTCCTCGGCGTGCAGATCGACGACGCCTCGGCCAACGACGTGATGGCCCAGCTGATCACGCTGGAGTCGATGGACCCGGACCGGGACATCTCCATCTACATCAACAGCCCCGGCGGCTCGTTCACCGCGCTGACCGCCATCTACGACACCATGCAGTGGGTCAAGCCGGACATCCAGACGGTGTGCATGGGCCAGGCCGCCTCGGCCGCCGCGGTGCTGCTGGCCGCCGGCACCCCGGGCAAGCGCCTGGCGCTGCCGAACGCCCGGATCCTGATCCACCAGCCCTGGAGCGAGGGCGGCCGCGGCGACCTGTCGGACCTGGAGATCCAGGCCAACGAGATCCTGCGGATGCGCAACGTGATGGAGCAGATGCTGGCCAAGCACTCCGGGCGCGAGCTGGACGACGTGCACCGGGACATCGACCGGGACAAGATCCTGTCGGCCGAGGAGGCCAGGGACTACGGGATCATCGACCAGGTCCTGACCACCCGCACGGAGACCCTGCAGGTGCGCTGAGCTGTGCGCCGCACGGGATCCGCGAATGATTCGGCGCCGGTTGCGCGCCGCGGCCGTGGCGTCGGATTATCATTCGATGCCACGGCCGGAGCGCTCGGCATTCACGAGCGTTCACACCTTGCCGGGGGTATGAGCGGTACCGTCTTGGGGGACAGACTACGAAGCGCGTCCGCGCGTTCGCAGTAGGTCCAGCACCGGGATCTTCACGAAGGAGAAGCTCCACCGTGGCACGCATCGACAACGCCGACCTGCTGAAGTGCAGCTTCTGCGGCAAGAGCCAGAAGCAGGTCAAGAAGCTCATCGCGGGCCCCGGCGTGTACATCTGCGACGAGTGCATCGATCTGTGCAACGAGATCATCGAGGAGGAGCCCGGCGAGCCGGCCGCCGCCCGCGGCCTGGCGGAACTCCCCAAGCCCAAGGAGATCTACGACTTCCTCGACGAGTACGTGATCGGGCAGGAGAACGCCAAGAAGAGCCTGTCGGTGGCGGTCTACAACCACTACAAGCGGGTGCAGGCCGGGGACTACCAGCGCGAGCGCGGCAGCCGGCGCGGCGAGCACATCGAGCTGGCCAAGTCCAACATCCTGCTGCTGGGGCCCACCGGCTGCGGCAAGACCTACCTGGCCCAGACCCTGGCCCGGATGCTCAACGTCCCGTTCGCCATCGCCGACGCCACGGCGCTGACCGAGGCCGGCTACGTCGGCGAGGACGTGGAGAACATCCTGCTCAAGCTGATCCAGGCGGCCGACTACGACATCAAGAAGGCCGAGAGCGGGATCATCTACATCGACGAGATCGACAAGATCGCCCGCAAGGCCGAGAACCCGTCGATCACCCGCGATGTCTCCGGTGAGGGCGTGCAGCAGGCGCTGCTCAAGATCCTGGAGGGCACGGTCTCCTCGGTGCCGCCGCAGGGCGGGCGCAAGCACCCGCACCAGGAGTTCCTGCAGATCGACACCACCAACGTGCTGTTCATCGTGGCCGGCGCCTTCGAGGGCCTGGACAAGATCGTGGACTCCCGGGTGAACAAGCGCGGCATGGGCTTCACCGCGCAACTGCGCTCCCGCTACGACATCGACACCACCGACGTCTTCGCCGACGTGCTGCCGGAGGACCTGCTGAAGTACGGCATGATCCCGGAGTTCGTCGGCCGGCTCCCGGTGGTCACCTCGGTCCACAAGCTGGACCGCGCCGCGCTGGTGCGCATCCTGGTCGAGCCCCGCAACGCCCTGATCAAGCAGTACCAGCGCCTGATGGAGCTGGACGGCGTGGAGCTGGTCTTCGAGGACGACGCCGTGGAGGCCATCGCCGACCAGGCGATCCTGCGCGGCACCGGCGCCCGCGGGCTGCGCGCGATCATGGAGGAGGTGCTGATGTCGGTGATGTACGAGGTTCCGAGCCACTCCGACGTCGGCACCGTGGTCATCACCGGCGAGGTGGTGCGGGAGCATGTGCTGCCGACGCTGGTGCCGCGGGATCAGCAGTTCCGGCGGACGCCGCAGCAGCAGAGTCTGACGGAGCGGCGGGAACGGTCGGCGTAGGGTCGGCGGTCTTCGGAACGGATTCGCGGCGGTTCGCTTCGGCGGGCCGTCGCTTTCACTCTTTCGAGTGCTACTCGAGTAGTACCGTGATGCCTACTCGGGTAAGCTAGCCTCATGACGATGAAGTTGAGCATCTCCCTGCCGGACGACGATGTGGCCTTCCTGGACGGGCTGAACGAGAGTTCCCGCTCGGCGGCGGTCCACGCGGCCATCAAGGTGGCTCGTTCGCTGCGGCTGGCGGATGACTACGCCGCCGCGTTCGACGAGTGGGAAGCAACCGAGGATGCCGAGCTGTGGGACGGCGTGACCGGCGATGGGATTTCCAAATGAGTGTCGCCGTGCCCCTCATGGGCCGGGGTGACATGTTCTGGGTTGATTTGGATCCGGCGCGCGGGCGCGAGGCGATCAAGACTCGTCCAGCCGTCATCGTCTCCAACGACGGCGTGCAGAGCACAGTGTTCAGAAGAGGCGGCGGTGTCGTCACCGTAGTACCTGTCACCTCCAATGTGTCATCTATCTATCCGTTTCAGACACTCATCCTGGCGGCGGAACACCCAGGCCTGCACACAGACTCCAAAGCCCAGGCCGAACAGGTGCGGAGCGTGGACGTGTCCCGTATCAGGAAGCGAATCACCACACTGACCACGGCCACGATGAGAGAGTTGGACGCCGCGCTGCGCTTGCACCTCGGGCTGTAGCCGCACTTCGGATACTCGGCGGAAACCCCACCAACGCACCACTAAGCTTGACCCGTGAATGAAACCACCAACTCCCCAGCCGCCCCCGGCGCTCCCGACAGCGCCGCCACCACTCTGCCGACCGCCTACGCGCCGGTAGAGGTAGAGGGCGAGCTGTACGAGCGGTGGGTAAAGAACGGCTACTTCACCGCCGACGCGGCCTCCGGCAAGGAGCCGTTCACCATCGTGATCCCGCCGCCGAACGTGACGGGTTCGCTGCACGTGGGCCACGCCCTCAACCAGTCGATCCAGGACGCGATCATCCGCCGCAAGCGGATGCAGGGCTACCAGACCCTCTACCTGCCCGGCATGGACCACGCCGGCATCGCCACCCAGAACGTGGTGGAGCGCGAGCTGGCCAAGGACGGACTGTCCCGGCACGACCTGGGCCGTGAGGCGTTCGTGCGCAAGGTGTGGGACTGGAAGGCCGAATACGGCGGCAAGATCCTGGGCCAGCAGCGCCGCCTGGGCATCTCCCTGGACTGGTCGCGCGAGCGCTTCACGATGGACGAGGGTCTGTCCCAGGCGGTGCAGACCATGTTCAAGAAGATGTACGACGACGGCCTCATCTACCGCGCCGAGCGCATCATCAACTGGTGCCCGCGCTGTCTGACCGCGCTGTCCGACATCGAGGTGGACCACTTCGACGAGCCCGGCGAGCTGGTGTCCGTCAAGTACGGTGACGGCGCCGACTCGATCGTGGTGGCGAC
>Ga0136846_1218362_pt1 | contig 10353 bp, 8 predicted proteins | sample HopSoiMetagenom2_FD_96841 | JGI IMG/M metagenome (GOLD analysis project Ga0136846, IMG submission 96841) | Grasslands soil microbial communities from Hopland, California, USA - 2 Assembly 2016 (version 4) | ecosystem: Environmental > Terrestrial > Soil > Grasslands | place: USA: Hopland... | reverse complement strand
TCACCGGTTGTTCAAAATTGATCCAGCCGGGGGTAGTGATGTACTCTTCGATAAATGTGAAGCCAATTCTTTCCAGCGTTTTGTTAGGTGCCGCATTAAATGCATATGGTTCGCAATACAATTTTTGAAGACTGAGATTGCGAAAAAAATAAGGAAGGCTTTTTTTTACGAATTCGGTCCCTATGCCCTTTTTTCTCTTGCCTGCCGGCCAAAGGTGCAGGTGCATGTAGGCTTCGTTTCCGAATTCAATTTTGTTAACGTTGCAATGACCTACAGGCTCGTCATCCAGCAACCAGATTATGCAATAGGATTTCTTTTGTTCAATCGACTGCCTGGTTTGTTCTCGAAGCATTTGTTCCCATTCTTCTTTCGAAGGTAATTTTGAAAGATCGACGCCCATACCGGTGAGAAAGGCAGGATCGGATTCCAACCAATAGCGAATGATGAACGGGATGTCATCTTCCCGTAGTTCCCGGACTGAAAGAATTTCGTTGCTCATCAGCTACCCTTTAATCGTTTCTTCGATTTTTTGCCTGTCCCCAACCAAAGCAATGCATCAATGATCAATTTATTTTGGTCGACTTCACTGAACGACGAAGACAACTGGCGATTAGTGCCATGCTCATAATCCATATCGTTGTGACCCATATTAAAGTAAATCATTTTATACTTCGTATTTGTCCATACAACTGGATAATACCCGCTTCTCCAGATTTCGTGCGGCTTTGGACCAGTGCCTAATGGAAAACTTGAGCTGTCAATGGATAACAAAATGGATATGTCCGGATTTTTTCTTAAATCGTTCTTCCAGCAGTACCATTCATTTGGTGCCGACTTAATAATTGGCGGTAAGTTTTTCGTTGCTGGATGTTTTTTGGCTTCGACTTTTAATACTGCTGATGTTGGCCGCCAGGTATTTGATTTGTATTCGCCTGCCCCGAGAAATGTATCATGATACCAATTCCAATTTTGCGGATATGCGGAAGGCGTGAGGGCAAAGCCGGCAAAATGGAATCCCATCCATCCTCCACCTTGTTTCATATATTCTTCGAACGCCGTTCGCTGTGCAGCAGAATCAGGTCGCGTGTCAAGAAATATCACTACATCATATTTTTTTAGAAAGGGAATATTCAGAAGGCTCCAATCGTTCGTTGAATCGTACTTAAAATTGAATTTCGCTGATTGCTCTTTAAACCACCGGTTAGCTTCATGAACAAAGCTGATATGAGCTGGATCCTGCTTCGCCGTAAAAAACGCAACTACCGAAAATTGTTGCGCGGATGTATTATAGTAAAACAAGAACAGAATGCAAACCACAATAAGATATCGGCTTTCTTTAAATACGCGCGGTATCGGTGATGATGTGTTCAATGTAAGTCGCAATGAGGATGCTTAATTAGAATCCGATTGAAGTTAGCGAATCAAAACACACTCGGCGAAGCAGGGTTTACTATTCGTGGTAATTCGAGAAGCTGTCTTCACCAGTACCAATGTTTCCCATTTGTGGAATTATGCAGCATGCTGCTTAATAATATGAACACCGCTTAGTAAGCAGGTGACAATCAGGTTATTTTTCGACTAACTAATTATGATACAATAAACTTTTTCTTTGCATTCCATTGCAGGAACAAGTTGGAATTTATATCTTACAAGTCAATCCGATTCTATGAAAAAACTGCTCGCAGTAGTTTGTTGCGTCCTCTATGCGCATAGTTTTTCGAAGGCACCTATCGACTCAGGCGCATCGAAAAACACTGATGCAAAAGTCCTCATCAAGGCCATTGTTGGAATTATGAATCCCGAAGGAAATAAGAAAGCCCCGGTGAGAACAGTTAGCGTATACTCATCTGAATCGCTATAGTTCACTTCATTAAAACCGCAATCTCTTTAAGGCCGGATTATAGGATTTCCATACCCAACTTATTTTCCTTTCGTAGTATTCTCCCCTGACGATTCCCGATTGTTTCAAGCTATTCGACAACTCAGAAAATCAGCTTTTCAATATGCCTGGTATCATCATCGCAAGAGGATGACAGTTCCTTTTGTGGACAACAATTTGCCTTTGTAATCTATTGCTTGCGCAATGGCGACAAATGTTCCGGAGTCAAGTGGTTTGCCTTTATATGTGCCATCCCAACCTTTAGAGTAGTCGGTAGTTCGGAAAATTAATTCTCCGTATCGATTGTAGACGGCGAAGAAAGTAAAAGACTTTATTCCCACCGGAAACACTTTCAAGAGATCATTCCGTTGATCACCGTTGGGAGTAAAAGCGGACGGTATGTATAATTCAGGTCCCTTAAATCGCTTGATGAAAATTTTTGTGTGGCTGTCGCAGCCTTCTCTCGTCCAAACATCCAACTGGTACAACTGGTCTTGGTCAAGAATAGCAACCGGGTTTTCGATAGTCGCGTCATTCAATCCTGTAGGCGGTGTCCATTGATATTTCGCACCCGGATCACCATTGGCATTTAATTGCATGGGTTCTCCTTTAGCAACCAACGTATCCCTTCCTGCAAATGCTTTATTATCATAAATAGCAAATGGCCGCTGAAGCGTGTCTTTACATCCTTTTGTTGATTCTGCAATGAGCGTTAGTGGCTGTGCTCCTTTAAAGAAATATGACCTGGTGATGGTTGCCGCATCTGCAGTGAAGCCACTTCCAAAGTTCCAATACCAGTTTGCCGTACTATTGTTTAAATCTGTTGCACGGTATTGGATATTTCTGTTGACACAGGAATCATTGATGTCAAGTTGAATTTGAGGCTTCTTGTTGATCACCATGGAGCTATCTGCGATGATACTCTTACAACCGAAATTAGTTTCCGTGATTAATTTTGCATGTTGCATTCCCACTGGCAACATCAATGACGGACTGGGCACAACGTAGAGCGATCCATTATCAAACTGCCAGAGCCATTTGTGAATTGCTTCTGCTCCACTCCCGGGAGGCATTTCCGACAAATCCGTGAACTGAATGATTTCATTATCACACAAGCGCGGGCTCCATTTAAATTCAGACTTTGGCCGGAAATGAACAGGCAGTGTTACAACGCTGGTATCAGACCTGCAACCTTCCGATGAAGTCACCAGTAATTTTATTTTCAATGGACCAGGTTGAAAAGGAATAAAAGCTGGAGGCTGCTGTATTTGGAGAATTGAACCTCCTATATTCCACCACCATTTAGCAAGGGTTGCAGTTTGATCGTTTACCGTAGATAAATCGGTAAGGTTTACAGATGTCTGGTTCTCGCAAATTATCGGCGGATAGGAAAATGAAGCAGTTGGTTTTGGAATTATGGAAACCGTAAGTGCCCGCTCAGAAGTACATGCACCAGTATTCACCGCTTTCAACCGAACATTATAATAAGTGGCGTTCGGGTAGCTATGCTGAACAATGGAATCACCAATTGGAACGAATATGCCATCACCGAAATCCCACGAGTATATTGTATTGTTCTTGTTAGAAGTAGTACTTGTAAAAATAAATTGATTGCCGACAAGGCATTGCCTTATATCATTAATACTAAAGTCAGCCTGAGGCGTAGGTAAAATATTAACGGTTATTTTTTTTCGAAAGCTCTCGCAACCGAATAAAACTTTTTGTGTGACATAATAGATAAACTCACCGGCCACTTGAGTGGAGGGTGTTGGCGCATTCAGCGTTCCCGTTGCACCCGGAGCAGAAGTATACCATAACAATCCATTTCCAGGTGAGGCGGTTGCAGTTAAAGCAGGAGCGAACTGGTATTGACAGAAAGTATAAGCAGACGGGCCGGAAGGCGTATCCGGCACAGGGAGAGGAGTCACTACCGCTTGCAATGTATCCCTGCATCCAAAACCAGGATAAGGCACCACGTCAACATGAAATACGCCGACAGTTGCAGGAGGTGGGCTTAACGTTATTGATTGCGCGTTTCCGACCACTGCTGTAAAATCTTCATTATACCAGGTATACGTATCAAATCCATACGGTGCGTTAAGAATAAGCGCGTTTGTTTCCCTGCAGTATGGTGCGGTTGCTAAAATATTGGAACACGCATTGCCCACATCGATATATGCGTATCCGAAGTGGCCCTGGAGCGTACAGTCGGCAGTTTTAAATTCCAATCGCACAATTCGTCCCTTCATTCCGGCAAATTGCAAAGAAGCCGGCGACCATTTTTTGAAAAGTACATTTGATCGCACCTTTGATACCTCGAAGCCGGGGATAGATCCACGCGAAACATAATCATACGAAGCGCAATTCACAATTTCGCCCGAGGCAACATCATAGGCGGTCACAAAAAATCTCGGCTGCTCTTCAGGAAGATGCGCCGGATCTTCAAACACGACTGCATAGAAATAAGTAAAGGTGAAGGTATCAACAGTTGTAGGTACGGTGAAAGTGTAAGACAGACCTTCCGCCTCAGCACCAGTATTGTCGTTTCCAAGTTTTACTGAATACTTTCCTCCATAAGGGCACAGTGTTGGAAAGCCTCCATAATAATCTAATGCAGGGGTAGAAGCTGCAGAAATAATATCATGTCTGCCGGGAAAAGGACCGGAGGGACTTAACTTGATCACGTTTTTTCCGTTCTCTACATAGGTGTTTCTCATAAAACATTCCCAATGTGAGAAGTCTCCCGATTCAAAATCTATATTAGGAGGGCAGCTTTGCGAATACACGGCGGCATTAAGCAAAAAAATGGATAAGGCAAGGAGTGGGAATGACGGTTTCATTGTTCCTAATCAACTGGCATGCATGTGACGGGGGTTAAAGCCAGGGACGGCAAAATAAAAGATAATTGTGAGATTAGGAAGTGATGAAGTAAAGGAAAACATAAATGCTATAGCGACGTGCGAACGCAGTCGTGTTCACTCAGCGGCCATGGCCGCCGAACGCTGTGAAACGTTTTAGCTAAGAACCGGCAGGCCTCTCCGTTTCCCTTAGATACCTGGCAAGCGATAAATGCCCGTTGCCTGCGATCATGAAATAAAACAGCAGTAGTAAAACAATAAAGGAGATCGACCATTCAGAGAACGGGCTCCATGAACTTATCGTGGTATTCACAAAAATGATGGCGCCTATTAAGATGGGGATTTGTATAAGGCAGGCAAATCGAACAAAAACGCCCGCTATTAGAAAAATACCGCCAAGTAAATGGGCAAACAACACATAATACTGGATCATGCTGAGGAAAAAATAATCACTGGACAGAAAGCTGGGCATCTTGTTCATTACTACGCTTGCCTGGGCCGGAAACTGAATTCCTTTATAGCATAGGAATAACCCAAGGGCGATTCGTACGAAATCTACCCACCGCGGATGGTGAGTATCGCCCCAATGTTCGACTCGATTAAGGAAGGCCATATATGAGGTATTAGGTGGCAGGAAAAAAAGAGCTGTTCTAAAGTTACGGAAATCCGATTATTTTTGCTTAATTCATGTAAAGCTGGTATTGTGGAGACTTCCGAATTGCATACTACGAATTATCAATCGCTATCCCTGGCGGAATTATATGATCTCCTGGCTGAAGAAACTATAAAATTTAATAAGAAACTTTTAGAGAAGACATCGAAGGATCAATTCAAGGATTTAAAGAAATCCATCCGCGAAATACAGGACGAGATCATCAGGAGAAAAGCCAATTCGGTTATCTACTGACATTTCATTCGTTATTTTCCCATTTTTTATGAGCTGGTTACTGCGATGCTGCATTCTAGATAATGGATCCTTACTATGAGACATTCGCTTCTTCTGCGGACTATAGACTACGAACTACCGACTTCTCCTATCAACCTTCAACAATAATATCATATTTATATAAGAGTCCCTGAAGGCTGTTTAGGGAAAACCTTGCCTTTTTTATTTTATTGATCTCGGGATGAATTGAAAAATTATAAGAAGTACGCAGATCGGCTTTCTCTAAAATAGTCTGTTCGAAAATCGCTGAAGACAGATCGCAGTTTTCAAAAACTGAGTTGGTAAGATCCGCCTCTGCAAAATCAACTTCCTTAAGGCTGCAATTTAAAAACCGGGTGTTAGGCAATTTGAATTGGTAAAACGAAGCAAGATGGAGGTCTGCATTAATGAACTCTACTGAAAATGGAATCTTGTTACAATTCTCAAAATGCACACCCACCAACTTGCAAATGATAAACTTCGTTGCGTCAAACGAAGTTCGGCCCAAATTAACCATACTCAGATTGCAGGACTCAAATTTACAGTCCGAGAAACGACAATTGGACAGGTCACTATTTGAAAAATTGCAATTGATGAATTCACAATTCTCGAATTCTCCGCCTGGAAATGAGTTTTCCGTAAAATCTACTTTTTGAAACTTTTGATCTGCCGTATATTTTTCTTCCATTATTGTTGGTTTTACCGCCAAAGCTATAATCTCGGGTTTTCCAAAAGGGAGGATTAAATTTGCCGCAATCTTTTCAAATGGCTACTCAAAGAAAATCAATTGCTATTGATATGGATGGCGTGATTGCCGACACGGCCCAGCAATTTATTAACTGGTATGAAATGAAGACCGGCGTCCGGTTTCTCAAGGAAGACCTCCATGGTAAATCAGAACTTGAAGCCTTGCCAAACCAGTCTGCAAAGAAATTTGTTTTTGAAGCCGGCTTTTTTAGAGGTGTTCCGGTAATGGAAGGAGCCAGGGAAGCAGTTGAACGCCTCATGAAAAATTTCGATGTATACATTGTTTCCGCCGCAATGGAATTTCCCCAATCGTTGACTGAGAAATATGAATGGTTGAAAGAACATTTTCCGTTCATTTCATGGAACAATATTATTTTCTGTGGCGATAAGAGCGTGATCAATACGGATTATATGATTGATGACCATGTAAAAAACCTTGACTGCTGTAAAGGCCGCCCGTTCCTTTTTACAGCCGGTCACAATATCAGCATTGACCGTCACACGCGCGTGAATAATTGGAAGGAAGTGATTTCATTGTTGGAGCGTGAGTTGAATGATGAATAGTTGAGTCATTAAGTTGTTGATGAGAGAAACGTTTAACGCTGCTGCGACAGCGATCGCTTCTAATCTTTGTCACGTCAATTTTTAAATAGCTATAATTAAAAAACCCGCCCTAACTATGGGCGGGTTGCACAAATATTTGAAATAATTTATTTATTACGCAACGGTAATTCCTTCATCCAGATAAACATCCTGGATCGCCTTGAGCATTTCCACTCCTTCGTTGAATGGGCGTTGGAAGGCCTTACGACCAAGGATCAGACCCATTCCGCCTGCACGCTTATTAATTACCGCTGTCTCCACTGAATCCGCAAGGTCACTGGCTCCTTTACTTTCTCCACCGGAATTAATCAAGCCCACCCGGCCGCTGTAACAATTCAATACCTGGTACCGCGTCAGATCAATTGGATGATCGGATGTCAATCTCTCATATACCAACTTGCTTGTTTTACCATGCTTGGTGGCGAGGTATCCGCCATTATTTGTCGGTAATTTTTGTTTGATGATATCCGCCTGGATCGTGACACCCAAATGGTTCGCCTGTCCTGTAAGATCGGCGGACGTGTGATAATCTACTCCATCAACTTTAAATGCGTTGTTTCTCGTATAGCACCAAAGAATGGTGGCCATTCCAAGTTGATGGGCGATCTCAAATGCTTCAGCCACTTCTTTCAGTTGCTTCGCGCTTTCTGCACTTCCCCAGTAGATGGTAGCACCTACAGCAACTGCCCCCATATCCCATGCATTCTTGATGGAACCAAACAGTGTTTGATCATACTTATTAGGATAGCTCAGAAACTCATTATGGTTTATCTTAACTACAAAAGGAATCTTGTGTGCATACTTCCTGCTCATGATGCCCAGAACGCCGAACGTTGAGGCCACAGCATTACAGCCCGCTTCCACTGCAAGCCGAATTATATTTTCAGGATCGAAATAGATAGGATTGGGAGCAAATGAAGCACCTGCGCTATGTTCAATTCCCTGGTCAACCGGGAATATCGATACAAAGCCAGAATCCGCCAACCGGCCAGCACTTAGCAATACCTGGAGGTTACGCAACACCTGGTTGCTCCGGTTACTGTTGACCCATATGTCATCTATATGATTAGGAGAAGGTAGATGAATGTCAGCCTTGTCAATCGTCTTACAAACATGATTCAACAAATACTCTGCACGGTCCCCTAAGATCTCGATAGTTCTGGAAGAAGCCGATGACTTTGTCAATTTCTCTTTTTTTGTTCCTACTTGAGTGTCCATATCGGTTATTTGGTTGTTGCAGACAAAGATAGGATAGAACTCGGAAGACTAACGGAAGGAGAGTAATTAAATGCCGCTCTAGCACGAGTGGCTGTAATCAGCTACGGCAGAGGGTTTGAGGTGCGGACGCTCATTCGGTGGCAAAAACTCCTGCCTATGCCATTTCCTCTCTTTTCAAAGCATCGATTAAGACGGGCAGCAATTCCTGGTTGTTGAAGGTATCTGGACTATTCACCCGAAAGCCTTCCGGTCTCTTCTCCAGGATCAGGGTTCCGGTAAATAAATGCGGATAATGGTTCACCATCTTCAGGTGATAGATTGAATTTTTTCCCCGTTCCTGGCAGAAAACATTTGAAGCATAGCTAATGCCTCTGTACACAAATGCAATCATGAATATCTTGGCCATGCGGTTTAGGTCGGTATGAACGTTGAGGAATAATGATCAGCAAGTAACCGTTAGTACAAAACTGGAATAAAACAGTTTGAAATTAGAATTAAATGGACGACTTAACGGGCAAATAACATTGCGGTTTACCGGTTAAACCAATTGAAGATGTTTAACGTTGATGTGTGGCTGCTTTCTGTGAGGAGCAGTGTACTTTGTACATCTCAATATCCTTCCGCGGAGTCTTCACCTCTCTTGTCTGCAACGGCCTCAATTTTTCCGCTAGCATTTATTCTGATGACTTCGGTTCTTCCAATTGAGGATCTCACTGAAAGTTTGTAACCCATTTCCTTCAATCGATTAATCAGTGATGTTGGAAAATCTTTTTCTACGTCTATCTCATCGGGAAGCCATTGATGATGGAATTTCGGTTTATTCACTGCTTCTTCCGTAGTCATTTCGAATTCGAGGATATCGACCAATGTTTGAAATACGGAAGTCGTGATAGTGGTTCCACCCGGCGTCCCCACCAGCAGGAATGGTTTGTTGTTCTTCAAAACAATAGTTGGCGTCATGGAACTTAGCATTCGCTTCCCCGGTGCAATTGCATTCGCTTCGGCGCCTACGGCTCCATACATATTCGGCACTCCGGGTTTCACACTGAAATCGTCCATCTCGTTATTTAATAAAAAACCTGCGCCGCCAACCACTGTTTTGCTGCCATATCCGCCGTTCAAGGTGGTAGTCACAGTAACTGCGTTACCATTCTTATCATACACGTTCAAATGGGTTGTTTCTTCGCTCTCACTGATCATTCCAGCCTGGGTTGCTTTGCTGTTGCCAGCTTTATCGGGTGTGTAGTCCTTCATTCTTTCTTTTGCATAAGCATCACTGGTGAGTATTTTAACAGGCACTTTGAAATAATCGACATCACCAAGATATTTGGCGCGATCTGCATAGGCTCTTCTTTCCACCTCTACCATTAATTGAACCGACTGCAATGAAAGAAAACCATATTGCTTCAGCGGCTGGTCTCTCACCATCTTCATCATCTGTGGTAGCAACACGCCGCCGCTACTTGGGAGCGGCATGGTTACAATAGAATAGCCCTTATATGCAAATTGAACAGGGTTCCTCCATTTCGCCTGATATTTTTTCAAATCATCGAGACCGATTTTTCCTTTGCCCCTTTTCATTTCGTCAACTATTAACTGGGCAGTCTTCCCTTCGTAAAATCCTTTCTGACCGAGGTCCCTGATAAGTTTAAGCGTTTTCGCAAGATCTTTCTGAATGAGCGTGTCGCCTGCTTTCCATGGTGTAGTTGTCACGAACACGGGGCTGACCGTATTGTACTTTATGAATTCCTCCTGCGTGGAGTTCAAACTTCTCGCCTCAGATTCGCTCAATACAAAACCTTTTTCTGCCAGATCGATAGCCGGTTGAATTAATTTGCTAAATGGAAGTTTTGCATATTTATGTGAAGCAAATAAACCGGCAACGGTGCCGGGGACCCCTGAAGAAAGATGTCCGTTCTGACTCAATTCAGTTTGTGCGTTACCTTTTTCATCAAGGTACATGTCGTGCGTTGCGGCGGCTGGAGCTTTCTCTCTGTAATCTAATGCAAGCAGTTTTCCGTTCTGCAATCGTGCAACCATAAATCCTCCGCCTCCTATATTGCCTGCACCGGGATATACAACTGCCAGCGCAAGTTGTGTTGCGATGGCTGCATCAATTGCGT
>Ga0136846_1209914_pt1 | contig 10353 bp, 9 predicted proteins | sample HopSoiMetagenom2_FD_96841 | JGI IMG/M metagenome (GOLD analysis project Ga0136846, IMG submission 96841) | Grasslands soil microbial communities from Hopland, California, USA - 2 Assembly 2016 (version 4) | ecosystem: Environmental > Terrestrial > Soil > Grasslands | place: USA: Hopland... | reverse complement strand
TGGTCACCAGCCGCAGTCCGGAGATCGGGATCCGGATGGCGCTGGGCGCGACGCGCCGGGCCGCGGTGTGGCTGGTGATCGCGGACGCCGTGGCCATGATCGCCGCCGGGACGGCGATCGCGCTGCCGCTGGTGTGGGGGCTCAGCCGCCTCGTAGAGGCGCAGCTCTTCGGAGTGCGCGCGATCGATGCGCCGACCATCGCCGGTGCGAGCGCGCTCCTGGCCCTGGTCGGGCTGGCGGCGGCGATGCTGCCCGCCTGGCGCGCCGCCTCCGTGAGCCCGACGGACGCGCTGCGGTTCGAGTAGGCACCGGACCCGCTCTGGCCGTTGTCGCGGTCATCGTCCTGATCGCAGCCACGACTGCCGTTCCTCCTCCGGAAGAACAGCGAGGACATTCGCGTCCTGACCGAGCGCGTGGGGGCACTCGGCCCGCTCGATCCGCGCGTCTCCTCGCTGGAGCGCCGCGCTTTCGGCGAGCCCTGACGCCCGATCGAGCGGCCGCGGATCTCCGACCTGGCCTCGGCTTCGGAGGACGAGCAGAAGCTACGGCGTGTCCACCTTCGCGAACGCCTTCACCAGGGCGGCCGCGCGGGACGGGTCGACGGGGTTGGACCAGAGGCCATCGCGCTTGGGTGAGGTCCCCACGATGAACGCGTCCGCCTTGCCGAAGTCGCCGACGTTCTCGGCCGTGGTCCCCGAGCCGACCAGGGTCGGGAGGGACACCGCGTCCGCCACCACCTCCACCTCCGAACGGTCGCAGGGACGGCCGGTCGAGGTCCCGGTCACGATGACGCCGTCGGCCAGGAAGAACTCGGCCGCACGGGCGGTCTCCGCGATATCCATGTCGGCGGTGATCGCGTGGGCCGAGTGCTTCTTCTTGATGTCGGCGAAGACGGCGACGGCGTCGGCTCCGATCGATCGCCGGTAGCGCAGGAGCGTCCCCGCGTCGGACTGCATCAGGCCTTCGTCCGCGACGTGGGCGAACACGAGCCCTTCGACGCGCACGAAGCGCGCGCCGCAGGCGTGGGCGGCGGCGATGGATTCGCGATTGGCGCCGGCCAGGACCTGGATGCCGAGGGGTAGCGACGGAGCCTCGCGCCTCACCGCGCCCGCGATCACGGTCATGGCCGCGACCACCTCGGGGCCGACCTCGCGGCGCAGGTACGGCCGGTCGTGCATGTTCTCGACCATCAGGCCCGAGAACCCGGCCTCGCGATAGGCGCGCGCGTCGACGGCGGCCGCGGTGGCGAGGGCGTCCACCGTCTCGCGGCCCCGCGGAGTTCCCGGCAGCGCGCCCACGTGGATCACGCCGATCAAGGCGCGGCGCGTCCCGAAGATCGAGCGGATGGTGCCGCGCGTGTCCATCGGGTCCGCACTCTACTCCACGAAGAGCGGATTTCGGCCGCGGCGCGGGGCGGGTACCGTTGGAGGCCGCGCTCCCGCTAGCCTTCGCGCCCCGGTGATGAGGAAGGACGTCGCGTCGTGCTGCCGACGCGACTGCGGCTGAGGCGCTCCGCGGGTGGCCCGGTCAGCGCCTCCGGCGCGCGATCTCCTTCGCCGTCGTCTGCACGGCGGCGGCCAGGCCGGCGGCGAGCGCGGCCCGCCCCGCCTGGCGCGCGATGCTGTTCGCGTTCTTCAGCCGCCGGACGGCCCGGCGCCGCTCGGCCAGGCTCGAGCGCACCTTGGCCGCGGCCAGCGCGGCCCCGATCGCGGCCAGCGCGCCGAACGCGCGCGCCGCCCTGGTGGCGGCGACGGCCGTCTTGCGCGCGGCGACCGCCGTCTGCTCGGCCCCTTTCTGGACCAGACGGCTGCCTTCCTTCGCGCCCGCGCGCGCCAGCTTGCGGCCGGCCTTCTGGAGCTTCTTCGTCTTGATGGCCATGTCGCCTCCATCATCGATTATGCGTGCGCGGTCGGCCCCGCTCGCCCGGAGGAGGGTCGATTGCGCGCGCGTTCCAGCGTTCGCATGCACAGCGGCGTCTCCCCGAGCTGGAATGCTACGATCCGCCCAGAGCCGTGAGGCGGCGAGGCGCCGTCCCGCGTTTCTCGCGGATTGGGAGGGGCGTGCGATGAGCGAAAAGCCGAGCGGCGTCATCGGCGTGCACGGCGTGCGCTATCAGGTGACGGACGTCGCGCGCGCAGTCGCCTTCTACACCAGGCATCTCGGCTTCAGGATGGAGATCCAGCACCCTCCCGCGTTTGCCAGCGTCTCGCTCGGGGGCTTGATCCTGCTGCTGAGCGGGCCCGGAGCATCGGGATCGCGTCCGATGCCCGGGGGCGAACCCCAGCAGCCGGGCGGATGGAATCGAGTCGTCCTCCGCGTCGCGGATCTGCCGGCGCTGGTCGAGGCGCTCGAGAAGGCGGGAGTCAGGTTGCGCAACGAGATCGAGGCGGGTCCGGGCGGCCGGCAGATCCAGGTCGAAGATCCGGACGGGAATCCGATCGAGCTGTTCGAGCCAGCGCAGTAGACGGCGCGTCCTGGACCGGCTGAGCCGGCCCGAGGTCGCGCACGCCGTGGTGGACAGCGCAGCCGCCCATCGACGCCGCGGGACTCTTCGCTCCGCGGCTTCGTCCCGAAGCGCAGTGCTACGATACGATGCGACGGAGGACTCGACTCCTGGAGGACGCATGCGCGGCAAGCGGCGAGGCTCGACGCGCCGCGCGCTGATCGGCCTGATCGGCTTCGCCGTCGCCCTGGGCGCCTGCGGGCAGCAGCGCCCAACCGGCGAGAAGACCCGGCCGCGCGTGGCCCTGGTCATGAAGTCGCTCGCCAACGAGTCCTTCCTGACAATGGAGAAGGGGGCCCGCGAGCACCAGGCGAAGAACGCCAGCCGGTACGAGCTCCTGGCCAGCGGGATCAAGGACGAGCTGGACGTCAGCGCGCAGGCCAGCCTGGTGGAGCAGATGGTCGCGCAGAGAGTGGACGCGATCGTGATCGCTCCCGCCGACTCCAAGGCGCTCGTGGCCGCCTGCAAGCGCGCGTTGGACGCCGGGATCGTGGTCGTGAACATCGACAACCGGCTGGACGCGGCCGTGCTGCAGGAGCGCGGCCTGCGCATCCCCTTCGTCGGTCCCGACAACCGCAAGGGGGCGCGAGGAGTGGGGGAGTACCTGGCCACGAAGCTGCACAAGGGCGACCCGGTCGCGATCATCGAGGGCGTGCCCACCACCTTCAACGCCCAGCAACGGAAGCTCGGGTTCCAGGACGCGATCGAGGCCGCGGGCCTGCGCCTGGCCGCCTCGCAGCCGGGCGACTGGGAGATGGCCAAGGCCAACCAGGTCGCGGCCGCCCTCCTCGGCGAGCACCCCGAGCTGAGGGCCCTCCTGTGCGCCAACGACAACATGGCGCTGGGCGCGGTGGCCGCGCGCAAGGCGGCGGGGAAGGAAGACTCGGTCCTCATCGCCGGCTTCGACGACATCCAGGCGGTGGCCGACCTCGTGAAGGCGGGCAAGGTCGTCGCCACCGCGGACCAGCACGCCGGCGAGCTCGCCGTGTTCGGCATCGAGTACGCGCTGGAGGCGCTCGCCACGAAGTCGCCGCCGGCGGATCGTGAGACGCCGGTCGACCTCGTGACCGCCGAGGGCCGGCCCTGAGCTCTCGGCCTGCGCAGGCGGACCCCGCGGTCGTGCTGCGGGCCTCTCGTCTGGCCAAGGCCTATGCGACGCCGGCGCTGGTGGACGTGTCGGTCGAAGTCCGGGCGGGCGAGGTCCACGCGCTCATCGGGGAGAACGGCGCGGGCAAGAGCACCCTCGCGCGCATCCTCGCCGGTCTGACGCGCCCGGACGGCGGGTCGATGGTCCTGGCTGGTGAAGGTTACGCACCGGCCAGCAAGGCGGAGGCGGCGCGTCGCGGTGTGGCCATCGTGCTCCAGGAGCTGAGCCTGGTCGCGACCCTGACCGTCGCCGAGCAGGTGCTCTTCGGACAGGTCCCGACACGAATGGGTTTCGTGGATCGCCGGACGCTGCGCTCGCGGGCACGGGAGGCCCTCGCGCGTGTCGGCCTGGAGGACCTCGACCTCGACCGGCCGGTCGGAAGCCTTGGCATCGGGCAGCGTCAGATGCTGGCGGTGGCGGCGGCGCTGGCCCGGCCCTGCCGCGTGCTCATCCTCGACGAGCCCACCGCCGCCCTGAGCGAGCACGAGGCCGAGCGCCTGTTCGCGGAGATGGCGCGGATCCAGGCGGAGGGCGCGGCCATCCTCTATGTCTCGCACCGTCTCCAGGAGGTGCAACGCCTGGCCGACCGCGTGACCGTGCTGCGCGACGGCGGCGTGGTGGCGAGCCTTGGACGCGGAGAGGCGTCGACCGCGGACCTCGTGCAGCTCATGGTCATGCTCTCGCCGCCCGCGGTCTCGCGACCCACGCGGCGCGGCGATCGTCTGTTGCGCGTCCGCGGGCTCACACGCGGCTCTCTCCGTGACCTCAGCCTCGACCTCTGGTCCGGCGAGATCCTCGGCCTCGCTGGCCTCTCGGGTTCTGGTCGCACGGGGACGGTGCGCGCACTCTTCGGAGCCGATCGCGCCACCGCGGGCGAGATCGAGCTCCGCGGGACGCCGCGACCGCCCTTCGGCAGCCCTCGCGAGGCGGTCGCGCACGGCGTGGCCCTGGTCAGCGAGGACCGCAAGGACGAGGGAGTCCTCCTGCCCCTCTCGGTGCGCGCGAACCTGAGCCTCGGCCGCCTCCGCCAGCTCGCGCGCCACGGGTTCGTGCGGCGCCGGTCGGAAGACGCGGCCGCGCAGGAGCTGGTGTCGCGGCTGGGCGTGCGCTGCGCGTCGATCGAGCAGGCGGTCGGACAGCTCTCCGGTGGCAACCAGCAGAAGGTGGCCATCGGCCGGTGGCTCGGCCGCGACTTCGACATCCTTCTCTGTGACGAGCCCACGCGCGGCGTGGACGTCGCCGCCCGGGCCGAGATCCACGCACTGCTGCGCGGGCTGGCGGGCGCGGGCAAGGCCGTCCTCGTCGTCTCCTCCGAGATCGAGGAGCTGCGCGTCCTGTGTGACCGCATCCTCGTGATGCGGGCGGGACGGGTCGCGGCCGCGTTCGAGCGAGAGGCCTTCGACCAGGACGCGATCCTCAGCGCGGCCCTCCCGGACCACGAGGCCTCGAAAGGGATCGCGTGAAGGCGGCCGCGCGCGAATACATCGGGCCGGCGATGGCCCTCGGCGCGCTCGTGCTGGCATTCGCAAGCGTCACCGAGCATTTCTTCTCGCGGGCCACCTTCGCCGCCATTGCCAGCCAGGTGCCGGCCTCCATCCTGGTCGCGGTGGGGATGACCTTCGTCCTGATCGTCGGGGGCATCGACCTCTCCGTCGGGTCCGTCCTCGGCCTCTCCGGCGCGGTCCTCGGCGCGGCCCTGGGTCCCCTGGGGCTGCCTCTGCCCGTGGGCCTGCTCGTCACGCTTGTGGCCGGCCTCGCCTGCGGCGCGGTCAACGGCGCCTTGACCGTGTACGTCGGTCTGCCCTCCTTCATCGTGACGCTGGGCATGCTGGAGATTGCGCGCGGGGGCGCCTCGATCGTCAGCCACTCGCAGACCGCGTACCTCGGAGCGCGCGTGGAGTGGATGGCGGAGACGACGCGCCTCGGACTGTCCCTGCCCACGCTCCTCGCGCTCGCCGTGACGGGAGTCGGGCAGGTCGTCCTGTCCCGGACGATCTTCGGCCGCTACGTCGTGGCCATCGGGACGAACGAGGAGGCGGTACGTCTGTCCGGCATCGACCCGCGGCCGGTCAAGTGGCTCGTCTTCGCGACGAGCGGGCTGCTGGCGGGGCTGGGCGCGGTCGTGCACACCGCCCGCCTCGCCTCCGCCGATCCCAATGCGGGCACCGGCCTCGAGCTCGAAGCCATCGCGGCCGTGGTCATCGGAGGCACGAGCCTCATGGGCGGTCGCGGCTCGGTCGTCCGCTCGCTGTTCGGCGTCGTCATCATCGCCGTGCTCGGCGCCGGCCTCGCGCAGATGGGCGCCGCGGACCCGGTGAAGCGCCTCATCACCGGCTGCGTGATCGTGGCCGCGGTCGTGGTGGACCGCTACCGGAATCGCGACGAGGGGCGGGAGAGCCGATGAGATCCGAGATCGTCGTGGTGGGCAGCCTCAACGCCGACCTCGTGACGCGTCTCGACCGCTTTCCCGCGCCGGGGGAGACGGTGACCGCGCGCGATTTCGCCCTCCATGCCGGAGGCAAGGGCGCGAACCAGGCCTATGCCGCGGCCCGCCTCGGGGGAAAGGTCGCGATGGTGGGCCGCGTCGGTCACGACCTCTACGGCGAGCGGCTCACGGACAGCCTTCGCCGCGCGGGCGTCGACGTCACGCTGGTCGAACGAGACGCGGACGCGCCGACGGGGATGGCGTTCATCGACGTGGACGGGGCGGGCCAGAACGAGATCGTGATCGTCCCCGGCGCGAATGCGCGGCTCACTCCCGGGTTACTGCGGGCCCAGGAGGCGAGGATCGCGAGCGCGGCCGTGGTCCTCCTGCAGCTCGAGGTGCCGCTGGCGGTGGTGGAGACGGCGGCTCGCATCGGCCATGACGGAGGCGCGGTGGTGATCCTCGATCCTGCGCCCGCGCCCGCCGTTCCCCTCTCGCCATCGCTGCTCGAATGCGTGGACTTCCTCACCCCGAACCTGGGCGAGCTCCAGACCCTCGCCGGACGCGCGGTGGCGGACGAGGCCGCGGACGCCGCCGCGGAGCTGGTGGGCGGCGGCCCGCTCCGCGTCATCGTGAAGATGGGGGAGGCGGGCGCCCTGCTGGTGGAGGCGAGAGGCCAGTCCGTCTGGCCGGCGCCGCGCGTGGCGGCGGTCGACACGACGGCCGCGGGGGACGCGTTCAACGGCGCGCTCGCCGTCTCCCTGGCCGAGGGCCTGTCGCTCGGGGAGGCGGTCCGCCGGGCCGTGGTCGCGGGCGCGCTCTCCGTCACGCGTGCGGGAGCCCAGCCGAGCATGCCGTCGCGCGCGGAGCTGGAGGCGGCGATGCATGAGGCGGGTCCGTGAATGTCGCGCTTCGAGCTATTCGATGATCGTGACCGCCTTCACGCCGGGAGGCAGGGCGGTGCCGGTCGCGACGTAACCGACGGCGCCGCTCGTCTTGGCCACGTACATCAGAACCTCGTCGTCGGACGCCTTGACCGTCGGCGGCCGGATGGAGGCGGCCACGGAGACGAGCTGCCGCCCCCAATACTGCACCACGGCCATGACCGGCATGTGGAGCACGGTCTCCGAGAACTCCTTGCGCAGGGGCGACGTCCCGGACTGGTCGACGGGATTGGCGGCAGTGCCGTCGCCCCAGCGAACGGCCTTCTTCAAGAACACGGCGGCCAGGTCAGCCCGGCGCACGTTCATCCCCGCCACCGACGAGTTCACGATGACCACGTAGGATTCCGCGGCCTGGGCCGTACCCAGCACGGCGGCGACGAGGATGCCGGCCGCGAGGAGCCGTCGGGACATCGCCTTCACGATCGCGACCTCATGGGCCTCCTTCCCTCCTGGATGAACGGACGCGGCGGCACCTGACTCAGAGACTCAGAAGATCACACGGGGGCCGAGCTGGAGCTGCCGCGGCCCGCCGTAGCGCGCGGTGGTCGGCGCGAACAGGGGCTGCCCCGCGTTGGCCACCGGGGCCTGGGGCGTGCCGAAGTTGCTGACCGCGTCCGCTCCGTAGTTCTTGTTGGGGGCGGCCGTCGCATTGAAGAGCTCGGCGATGAAATCGAGTCGGCCGGACCGGGAGAGGTGGAATCCCTTGACGAGCCGGAGGTCGAGGTCGAAGAACGACGGCTGACGGTAGGCATTGCGGCCCGAGACCTGCCCGTCGATGATCGCGCGGTCGTTGACGTCGTTGCCGTCGTTCTGGGTGTCGAAGCCGATCACGGCGGTGTAGGGCAGGGCCGACCGCGCGAGGAGGACCACGCCGAAGGCCACGCCTCCGGGCAGGTCGGCCACTCCGCTCACGGCGACGGTGTGCCGCGCGTCCTGCTTGGACCACGTGAATTCGGGGGAGACGTCGAGCGGGTTGAGCGCGGTCTCGCGGTTGAAGGTCCGCTCGTTCGAATCGTCGTCCTTGTTCCAGGCCAGGGTGTAGGTGGCCTGGGCGTTGAGGTGTCCGTAGCGCGCCTGCAGGCTCGCCACCACCGCGTCGTATTGCGACCTCGCCGTGGACTCGTTGATGGAGCGGGCGGCGATGCTCGGATCCGGCCGCGTCTTCGGGAAGATAGGCATGCCGGTGGCATCGAGGGTGGCCGCGAACAGGTTGCGATCGAGCCGCCGCTGCAGGTGGTCGGTCGAGATGTGGACGTAGCCGAGGGAACCGGCGACGGCCCGGCCCATCTGGTGCTCGAGTCCGGCGGAGAACTCCTTCGCGCGCGGGTTCTCGAAGGCGGGATCGAACCCGACGACCTGGGGAGGGGCCACCCTGACTCCGGGCGGCAGCGACGCCAGCGCATTCGGGAAGGTGACGTCATTCAGGACCGACTTGTCGACCTTGCTGTCGACGGCCACCGTGGTCAGGCCGTTGTCGGTGAAGACGCGCTGGAAGAGGTTCGCGGGCGTGCGCGCGGCGTAGATGCCCGCGGTGGCCCGGAAGACGCTGCGTCCGCGGCCGCCCGGCGACCAGGCCAGGCCGAGCCGCGGCTGCCACATCGCGAGGTCGTCCGGGATCCTGGCCGTCTCCGGCACCGCGGGGTTCGGCTGCGGCGCCACCGGGTTCCACTGGCCGTCCCAGCGCAGGCCGGCGTCGACGGTCACCGCGCCCAGCGTGGCCCGGTCCTGGGCGTAGAAGCCGACCTCGCGCTGGCGGGCGTCGTAGAAGAGGTCGCCCTCGTCGAAGGCGGCCAGGGTCTGGCGGTAGCGGCTGATGCGGCCCGCCTCGTAGTCGGCCAGGGAGGCGAAGTCGTACCGGCCCTGGATGTTGCTCTCGCGCTTCTGGCGGGCGGGAGTGAGGTTGACGTCGAAGCCGAAGCGGAGCCGGTGCTTCTCGAGCATGACGTTGAGGTTGTCCGCGACCTCGTAGCGCGTGGCCTCGAACACCCGGGGCCGCGCGGCATCTCCGCCGATGGTCCCGAAGCCGGCGATCGCGATCAAGGGCCGGCTCTGGTTGGGCTGCTCCAGGCGGTCGTCCGTCCCGAACTGCGCGGTGAGCTCGTTGAGCAGGCTGGTGCCGAACATCGAGGCCAGGGTGGCCTTGGCGCCATGGCTCGTCGTCGTGCGCAGGTAGTTCGTCTCCTCCGCCTGGTCGAGGGGCGGGGAGTCGAAGTTGAAGTTCTCGCCGCGCAGGTGCGAGTACGTGTACTGGACGTTGAGGCGGTTCGTCGAGGAGAGCTCCACGTCGAGCCGGCTGAACACGGCGGTCGGGTTGTTGGTCCCGTGGTGCTCGCCCTCGAGGGCGGCCAGACCCGGGGGCACGACGACTCCCGCCGGCTGGCTCTGGAACTGCGTCACGAAGGGGACGCGCAGGAGGTTCTGCTCGGCGGCCATGAAGAAGTGGGCGCGATCGGCGGCGATCGGCCCTCCGAGGGCGAGGCCGAACTGGTTCTGCTGGTTGTCCAGCGAGCGGCCGAAGGCGTCGGGCGACGTCAGTTGGCGATTGCGGTTGAAGTAGAAGACCTCGCCGTGGAGCGCGTTGGTGCCCGACTTCGTCACCACGTTGACGAAGCCGGCCGTGGTCCGGCCAACGCTGGCCCCGGCGCCCGCCTGCACCACCTGGAACTCTTCGATCGCGGCCTGGGGAAAGAAGAAGACGCCCTCGTTGCCGCCGCGCTGGTTGCCCTGCAGGGGATCGTTGAAGTCGGCGCCGTCGATGGAGACGTTGGAGTTGATCGAGCGCTGGCCCGAGATCACGAGGCCGGAGCGGTCCGATTCCTGGATGGCCGAGGGCGTGAGCAGGATGAAGTCGGGGAAGTTCCGCCCCCGCGCGGGCAGGTCCGAGATGGAGCGCGGGTCGATGGTCAGGCTGCCCGCGGGGTCGGCCTGATCAATCAGGCCCGCTTCCGTCGAGACCGTGATCTGCTCTCCGCCCACGGCCTTGAGGTTGATGGCGACGCTGTAGGTGGTGCCCACGCGGAGCAGGACGTCATCCCGCTTGCCGGGAAGGAACCCGGTGGCCGCCGCCTCCAGCACATAGCGGCCGACGGGCAACAGGGGCGCCATGAAACGGCCGTCCGCGCGCGTGACGACGGTGCGCGTGTATCCCGTGGCCATGGCCGTGATCCGGACGCTGGCATTGGGCACGGGCTTGCCGCTCGGGCCCTGGACCTCGCCCTCGATGGAAGCGCCGCCCGACTCGGACTGGGCGGCGGCCCTCGTGGCCCCCAGGCCGGCGGCGAGGAGCGCGATGAGGAGGACGGTGGAATAGCGTCGCATCGAAGACCTCCAGCGG
>Ga0136846_1238718_pt1 | contig 10354 bp, 5 predicted proteins | sample HopSoiMetagenom2_FD_96841 | JGI IMG/M metagenome (GOLD analysis project Ga0136846, IMG submission 96841) | Grasslands soil microbial communities from Hopland, California, USA - 2 Assembly 2016 (version 4) | ecosystem: Environmental > Terrestrial > Soil > Grasslands | place: USA: Hopland... | reverse complement strand
CTGCTAACGGAAAGCAACACCGCATACGGGACGTCACGGGCATCGAATCCGGAATCAGTCCCGTTTAACAAGCACGTCGCGGAATTTCGGTTCCCTTTGCACGTGGCACAGCTTCGAAACGAAGCTCCCGCAAGCTCGCAACCCGCGTCTCTTCTGCCCGCCGCAATTATTCCGCTCAACATGCGCGAGGCTTCACCGCCCGCGGACGTGATCCCGGCGCTTCGGCCGCAGCTCACGTCGGCAGTCGTCGAAGCGACGGTCGATTCAATACTTGATGCGATCCGTCACGAAAAGTACTCCGCTGTGGGCATCGTCGCCACTGACGATCGCGATGTCCTGTTTCTCGCACGAGAAGTGAAGCGCACGTCGCCCGACGTCCAGTTGTTCCTGTTCGGTGCCCACAGCCTCTACTTACATCCAGACTACGTGCCGTATCTTCGCGGCACACTCGTCGCATCGTCGTACTCACTTTCGCTGGCCAATCAACCCGAAGTCGGCCTGCCCGATCGCACCATTCGCGAGCCGTTTCAGAGCATGAGCGCGGAGGGCATCTTCCACGCGGCCAGGGCCCTCGTTTCATTGAATCAGGAGATGAAGGACCTGCACAGCTTCAAGCCGACTGACTTTCCGTACTGCGGAAGCGCGACAGAAACCGGGTGCGTGCCGATCGCTCCGGTATCGATCAGCGTGATTGGCGAGGATGGTTACTGGCCGCTACCAACCAGTCGCGTCATGACGGTATTGAAGGCGTCTCCAGGCTCGTCGACTCCTGAATCGAGGGCCGCAGCCGCACCGGGTGCGCCTCTTTTGGCGAACGAGTATCCGTTGCCGCCACTTCCCGCCAGAACTCTCATGGCTGTTGTGCTGATCGAAGTGGCCGTACTGGCGCACTTGCTCGTCCTGTTCCTGATCCGGCGCGATCTTCTCAGCGACTCCGCGGCGCATCCATTCCTCGAGTTGCCGTTCGTGCGAGTTCTGGCTCCAGCGCAAACACTCAAACAAATTGCCGCCTACCACCGGTTCGCGCTGAGGATTTGCTTCATGTTTCTGGCGCTGCTCGGCGCCTGGGTGCTCGCGATCGTCCTTCCCTTCTGGTTGCCGGAATCCACTCCTAGCCTGGTGACGGCAGCGCTCTCGGCATTGATCTTCGCCGCCGTTCTCGCGGCAGGCATCGTGTGGTGCGGTCCATCGCGAGCACTGGCACAGCCGGTATCGATGCCAACTGCCACCGACGCCGCCGCGCCCGCGGATCACGCGCCGAGTCACAGGACCGGTCAATTCATCATCTGTTCCTGCACCGGCTGGCTTCTGTTCGGCGGGATCGTTGCGACGGTGGTGCTGTTTACGGTCGTCACGATCTTGCTCGTAAGAGATGTCACCGCTGGCCTGGAGAGTGCCAAGGTTCTCGGGCGCATGGTCGGTGGAGGGATCGTATCGCCGACCTCGCTCGTCGTCTGCCTGGTTGCGGGCATCTACACCTGCCTGCTCACCGTCATCCGGCGGCTCTCGCTGGTCGGGTATGGATACAAGGAACTGAGCAGTGACTCGCGAACGTTCGCCCAACTGACCGGGGAACCGATCGCTGAGGCGCCCGGGAAGGTGCAGAGTCCACAGCTTGCGATGGTGCTCGACATGCCTGCTCAGAACATGCGGACAATCTACCCGCTCGTTCTGCTGCTCGCCCTCGCACTGGCGTGCATTGGTGTATCGCACGTCACGACCATCGACGGCCGCGCGTTCTCGTGGTTCGTGAGAATCGGCTCGCTGACGACGCTCGGCTTTGGTTTATGGGTGCTGGCTCAGGGTCTCGCGACGTGGAATACGGCTCGGTCGCATCTCCGCAGGCTCGCCCGGTCGCCGCTCGAGCCGCACTTCCGAGACATCGCGCAACATGTCACGTGGGACATCTCGCTCGCTCCGCCCCGGTTGACTGAGATGATGCCGGTTGCGCGTCTCGCCGACCGCATCAAACGGGATTTCCGAACCATCGGACTCGCAGGCCCCTTTGGTCCGGACGGGCCTGAGCTTCGCCGGAAGTTGATCGATTTCCAGCCGTTGTTCAAGACGTCCGAACAGCGTGTGGCGCTTCGTACCGGCGACCTGGCGGAACTGAAGGCCCTGTTCGGACCACCGTCGCACGTTGAAACACTCCATCTCGAAATGAGCGTCCGCCAACACGCGGCGCTCATCCAGAGCACGAGCTGGTTGAGCCTCTGGCGTTTGTCGGACACGATCGTCATGCTTCTGGAAAATACTTACTGGGCACGCGCGAAGCATGAAGACGTGCGGGCCGATGTGCCTGCCGTGGTGGAAGGCGAAGCGGGGACTCAGTGGTTGGCCTGGAAACGCGGCGCACGTGCAGCCGTTGCTGGAGCGCGCGGGCGCGGAGCAGTGGCGGGGGCGGAGCACGCCAACCCGTCAGACGCGAATGCCGCGAAGCCGCCTTACGGCGACGCGCAGATGCCGGATTCGTCGCAACGAGATCACTGGTTCGCCGAGTGTGCGCAGTTGGTCGCGCTCCAGATCGCATTCGTACTGCGAGACATCGTCGCGCGCACCATCACGTGCCTGTTCGCGGCGATGTTGTGCCTGACGCTCCTGACGGCCTCGCACCTGCTCTATTCGTTCAACGGACGCGCGTCCATGCTCACCATCGACCTGCTCGCCGTGGCCGCCGTCGCCTTGTCGGCCGTATGGATACTTGTCGACATGGAGCGCGACCACGTGCTCAGCCGGCTGCGGACGACGACGCCAGGGCGCGTCGATTTGAATTGGGACTTTATCAGGCGGATCGCCGTCTATGGCGTGCTGCCCCTGCTTGCGGTCCTCGCCTCGCTGTTCCCGGAGATTGGCGGAGCTCTGTTTGGCTGGCTGGAACCGATCAGGAAGCTGTCGAACTTCTGAATCACTTAACCGTCAACTTGAAATCGCGGGGGACGGTTACATCGTCGCTGTCGGTCAGCTTGATCGTGATCCTCACCTCGCCCTTCGTCGGCCGCGTACCCGCCAGGTTGCCCTTGTCGTCGATGGTGAAGTCGGGCGGCGTCGTGACTGACCACTGGTACGGAGCCGCGCCGCCACTCGCAGAGAACGTCTGCTGATAGGCCTGGCCGGCGGTGGCGTCAGGCAGCTTGTCATCGACGGTACCGGTCGGCGCGTCAATTTTCAGCGTGCTCACGACATGTAATGTTTTTGCCGGCGAAGCGCCGTCAGGATCGGCGACGCTGACCAACACGTCGCGCGGCTGTCTCAGGTCATCGCGCTGAACCGTGACCGTGACCTGCTTATCGCTGACGCTGTCGGGCACGTGTTCGCGTCTGTCGAGTACCACCTTTGTGACTCTCGACAGGCGATCGCCGACGATCTTCAGCGGCACGGCCGCTTTTGCGCCAGCGCTGATGCTCTCCGGATCGAGCTTGTCGATCACCGGCGCGTTCAGTTTGCCGCCGCGCTGGTCTTTGGACGTGAACAGCGTGTCGAAGATCTCCCCCAGCTTCTGAGCCGCTTTGTCCGCGAACATGCCCACGAGGGCGCACACGGCGATGACGCCAAATGGACTCACCGCCTTGGCATCAGCCGGCGTCCCCGCGAGAAAACCTCCGCGTAGCAAGGCGTAGAAGATCAAGGCCATCGACGAACCCAGGAATGGACGGGTAATGTACCACCAGAACCAGCTCGCCATCAGCGTGCGGTTGCCAATGAAGTCGCTCAAGGATTTCACCGCGTGCACGTAGCTCCCGATCGCGCCCGCGATAAGCGCCAGCAGGATCAACTGGAGTTCTTTGCTCATCCAGACCTTGGCGCCGAAGAGGCTCACTTCAGCGCGGGCCTTTCGCAGGACGATGACGACGGTATTCGAGATCTTCCTCTCTCCCGGGTTTGCGCAGGGGGATGGCGCATCGGGCGATGGCGGCGTCGCGCCGGCTGGCGCGTTGACAACAAATATCTCGAGCGGCTCGATGCCGACGATGTTCGTCTGCTCGAGACGGGTCTGCAGGCGCTGCGATCCGATCAGGATCGGCGTCCTCTCCAGATGGTTGAAACACACCCGCGAATCATTGGAGAAGTTGCGTCCGAACAGAGAGAAGTCGATCACCGTCACGTCCGCCGGATTGGTCTGCGGATACACGCGATCGAGTACTGGAGCTGCGGCGTCGGTGGGCTTATCCGTTTCCCTGATCACCTCGCCGCTCAAACCCACCTCAGGAAAATCGGCTGAACCAATATGCGCGATGACGTAAACGAGAACGACGCCAAGCAGGATCAGGTACCACGCCAGCAACCGCCTGGCCTGGATTGGCATCGGCGCGCTGTCTTCGGCAAGCGCGTCAGGCTTCGATCTGATGAAGAAAACGACCAGGCTTACAGCAAAGGCAAGTGCGACCGCGATGACGATCGCTTGTTCAACAAACTTCAGGCCGCCCATCCTGTCCTCCTGGCTGGTGATACGCCACAGCCCCCGAATCACACCGACGGACAGCGTGATGCAGATAACCCTTCCGGACCAGGCCCATACCGCATGCAGTAAGCGCCCTCTCCGATTCACTTGTCGGACATTGAGCCCATCGGGTGCGGCTTGAGCGTGGCGTCGGTCAGACCGAGCGACCATTTCAGCGCTTCAAAATACATCTGCTGGACATCACGGATGTCCCACGTGGTGTTGGCGTGGGCGAAGGATCCGTAGAACACGCGCCCCTTGCCGTACATCATCGCCCACGCGACCGGATAGTCCTTGTCGGGCCGATGCAGCGCGTCGCTCGCCGGCACGTTCGAGAGATCGAGGCGCAGCAGCACGTGGATCTTCTCTCTCGAATAGTCCTTCGCCTGGTAGAACTCGTCGTTGAAATCGAAGCGGGCCGGAAAGTGCTTCGTCGCCGGGAAGGACCGATCTTCGTTGATGATCGATCCCGGGCCAACGACGGGATGCCCATCGAAGCGCGCGCCAATCAATTCGCCGAATTCAGGCCACGATTCCAGCGCCGTCAGCCCGACGTGCGCGGCGACGAATCCTTTGCCGTCGTCCCTGACGAACGACAGGAGCTCAGCTTTCTGTTTGTCGTCGAGCGGCACCTCGCGATGCCCCATGAAGAAGATCGCGTCCACATTATTCAGGTTGGGCCCGCCGCTCGCCGGCTCTCCGGTGGTCTTCAGCGGTGTCTTGGAAATGATGTGCGAATCGGTGCGAATCAACGTGTCGTAGGCGCCCGATTCGTAACCAAGCCGCTCGATGATTGCCAGGGCATGCGACACGGAGTCGTGTTGCGCCTGGCCGTTTCGCGTATCCGCCCAGGCGAGAACAACCTTCCGTGTCCGTGCCCCGCGCCCCGGTCCCCGTCCCGGCTGACCGCGCCCCTGCTGATTGGGCTGCGGGGCGGCAACAGCCGTCGGGTCCTGCGCCGACGCTGCGGCCGGCTGCCGGGCTGTGGCTAACAATCCGCCGCCGAGTAACGCGACCGCGACGAAAACTGAGCGAATGTTGCGCATGGTTATTCTCGATCAGCAATTCAGCACTTCGTGCGGCCTGCACCATATCATCCCTATAGGCCATGTGGCCGCCCTTAACCGTATCGCTGCCGTAACACCGCGCGCGCGAGTGCCGAAGCGGTAATAATCCCGGAGTCCCGAATGAATCCATGGCGAACGGCAATTGCCCGGACCGACGACACGTCAATCCGCATCCGGGGCTATGACGTCACGGGACTGATGCGCCAGTCGTCGTTTGCCGGGCTGGTGTTCCTGCTGCACAAAGGACGGCTGCCATCGGCGGACGAGGCCAGGCTGATAGACGCGTTGTTGATTGGCGTGGCAGATCCGGGCGCCGGGGCGCCGTCGTGCGCGGCCAGCCGGCTGGTCGCGTCAGGGAACCGGCAATCGCTCTCGGCGGCGGTCGCGGCAGGCGTTCTCGCGATCGGTGACGAGCATGGCGGGGCCGGCGAAGCCTGCATGGAGTTGATTGCGGCGGTGATCGAAACAAGCCGTGCAGGTGGCACGGCGATCGAAGAGGCCGCGCGAGCGATGGTACAAGCGATGCGCGACGCGGGCGAGCGCATCCCCGGCGTCGGCCATCGGCGGCTGACGACCGATCCGCGCGTCAACGTGCTCTTCGAGATGGCGCGCGAGGCCAACATCGCAGGGGACGGGATCAGCGCGGCGCGTGCAATCGAAGCAGCGGTGAGCGCTCAGATCAAGCCGCTGCCACTCAACATCGATGGCGCACTCGCGGCGATCCTGCACGACATGGGTTTTCCGCCCCCGGCAGGCAAACTGGTGTTTATCGTCGGACGGGTGGCCGGACTGACCGCTGAAGTAGCCGAGGAGCACGAACGCGAGAAGCCGATGCGCATTCGCATTCCCGTCGAGTACGACGGCGAAGCGCCTCGCGAGATTTCCTGACCGGGCGAACTATGGCACCACGACAAATTACCGCCGAAGAGACCACGCTCGCGGCGACGCTCCTCGAACGGGCGCGCGCCGCAATGAAGGCGATCGAGCCACTCGATCAAGCGGCGGTCGATCGTCTCTGCCAGGCGATCGCATGGGCCGCGGCAAACGAGGTCACCGCGACGAGGCTCGCGCGGATGAGCGTTGACGAAAGCGGCATGGGCATTCCCGAACCGAGCCGTCGTGGCAAAGTGCTCGGGATCCTCCGCGATGCGTTGCGGCAGAAGAGCATGGGTGTCATCGAGGAGATCCCGGACAAGGGCATCGTCAAGTACGCCAAGCCGGCCGGTGTGATCGCCTCATTGATTCCTGTGACCAGCCCTTACATCACGCCAATCGGCATCGCAATCTATGCGATCAAGTGCAAAGACGCGGTCATCTTCTCTCCGCATCCCGCGAGCCGAAAGACGACGGCCGAAGTCGTGCGGCTGATGCGCGAAGCGCTCCGTCGTCAGGGGATCGTCGAGGACGTGCTGCAATGCGTGGAACGACCCAGCATTCCGCTGGCGAACGAGTTGATGTCGAACGCGGATCTCACGATCGCAACCGGCGGCCCGGCGATGGTGAGAGCGGCCTACGGGTCGGGAAAACCCGCGTACGGAGTCGGTGCGGGAAACGCGACGATGGTGATCGACGAGACGGCTGACATCGCCGACGCCGCACGCAATACCCGGATCAGTAAGACCAACGACAACGGCTCCGGCTGTTCGGCGGATGGAAACCTGCTCGTCGACTCGCGGATCTACGACGCGTTGCTGGACGCGCTGCAGAAAGAAGGCGGATATCTCGTGAATAGCCGCGAAAAGGATCTGCTACGCGCGGCGTATTGGGATGCCGACGGACACAGAACGCCGGAGACGATCGCCCGACCCGCGAAGATCGTGGCTGAACGCGCTGGCTTCCAATTGCCCGAAGGCAAGACGTTTCTGATCGTCAAGGAAGACCGGATCGGTCGCGAGCATCTCTTCTCTACCGAGAAGCTCGGCACGGTGCTCGCCATCTTCAAGTACCAGGGCTTCGACGACGCCCTCGATCAGGTACGGCAGATTTTCGAGACCGGCGGCAAAGGCCACTCGTGCGGCATCTATTCCTTCGACGCCTCGCACATTGATGCGCTGGCGCTGGTGGCACCGGTGAGCCGCATCATGGTCCGGCAGGTGCAATCGCGGGCAAATGCCGGGACATTTACCAACGGCATGCCGATGACGTCGAGCATGGGCTGCGGCACGTGGGGCGGCAACATCACCAACGAGAACATTTCGCTGAAGCACTACATGAATGTGACCTGGGTCAGCGTCCCGGTTCCGGAAGACCGGCCGTCTGACGCGGCATTGTTCGGGGAGTTCTACAACTCGGAGATCTTTGAATCAGCGGTGAGGACACTCTGATGGCTCCACAGGCGGAACGCGAAATCCGACGCGCAAGCGAGACCCGCATCACCTCGTACCTTCTGGTTGAGTACCTCGAGCGGGTGGGCGTCGACGTCGTTTTCGGTCTGTGCGGACACACGAACATCGCCGTCCTCGATGCGTTGAGCAAGAGCCGGATTCGATTCATCACCAGTCGCCATGAGCAGATATCTGCGCATTCTGCCGACGGCTACGCCCGGGTCTCGGGAAAACCGGGAGTCGTTCTCAGCCATCTCGGGCCCGGACTCACCAATGCCGCGACCGGTGTCGCCAACGCTGCGCTCGACTCCATCCCGCTGGTCGTGATCGCCGGCGACATTCCGTCCCACTACTACGGCCGGCATCCCCATCAGGAGTTCAACCTCCATCAGGACGCCGACCAATCGCAGATTTACCGCCCGTTCTGCAAGCGGGTGTATCGGGTGGATCGCGCGGCGGATATGCCGCGGGTCATGGAACGCGCCTTCCATCTGGCGACCAGCGGCCGCCCGGGTCCGGTGCTGGTGGACGTGCCGATGGACTTCTTCTCGGCGGACCTCCCGCTCGACGCATTCGATCAGCTTCCCGCCGAGATCGCGCGTCCGGCCCTCGATCCGGCGACCGCCGAACGAATCGTAGGCATGCTGGCCGAGGCGCAGCGTCCGTTGATCTATGCCGGCGGCGGCGTGCTCTCCGCGCGCGCCAGCAAGGAACTGACCGCGCTCGCCGACGCGCTCGAGATTCCTGTCGCCCATTCATTGATGGGCAAGGGATGTCTTCACGAGGACCACCCGCTTCTGCTCGGCATGACCGGTTTCTGGGGAACGCCGGTGGCGAACGACAAATGTCGAACCGCCGATGTCATCCTCGCCGTCGGCACGCGGCTCGCCGAAGCCAGTTCCAGTTCGTGGGATCCGCGGTTCACCTTCGCGGCTCCTCCGACCCGGCTCATCCACATCGATGCCGATCTGGCGGAGATCGGTCGCAACCTCCCGACCGAGCTCGGAGTCGTGGCCGATGCGAAGCTGGCGCTCGCGGCGCTGGCGACGGCGGCTCGCGGACGATTGCACCGCGATCGCGGACGCATTCGAGAAGAGATCGCGCGAGGCCGGCGCGCATTCGCAGAGGAATGGGCGCATCAGTGGACCTCCGATCAATTTCCGCTTCGTCCGGAGCGGATCCTGAGCGAGCTTCGTCAGGCGGTCCCCGAGGACGGCTTCGTCGTCACCGATGTTGGCTGGAACAAGAACGGCGTCGCGCAACAGTTTCCGATTACGGTTCCGGGCACGTTCATCACGCCGAGCGGCCTGGCGACCATGGGATTTGGCGCAGCGGCGGTGTTGGGCGTGAAAGTCGCCGCGCCGGATCGCGCCGCCGTCGCGCTCATTGGCGACGGCGGCTTCGGCGCCAACCCCAACGTCGTCGCCACGGCGATGGAAGCGGGACTGAACGTGGTGTGGGTGATCATGGACAACGCCGCGTTCGGCACGATCGCCGGGCTGGAAAACATGCACTACGGGACGACGTTCGGGTGCGTGTTCGAACGGGATGGAAAGCCGTACCGGGTCGACTTCGCCGCCATGGCGCGGGCCTGGGGCGCACACGGCGTGATGGTAGACTCGGCCGCCGGACTCGCGCCGGCATTGCGGGACGCGCTCGCGTCCGATCGGCCGGCGGTCGTGCAGGTGCCGATGGAGAACGCGCCGACACCGACGCCGGGCTACTGGAACATCAACGACATTTATCGTCAGGGCGATTAGCGCTGCGCGCGTGACGCGCGGGCGCCGGAACTTTCATGCCTCCAACGCGCACCCGGCACACCCTCCTGTACTTCGCCTGCGCGCTTTCGGTGATCACCTATATCGATCGCGTGTGCATCGCCTCGTCGGCTCCAGCCATTCGGGCCGAACTCGGATTGGACGCGGTGCACATGGCCTGGATCTTCAGCGCGTTCACCTTTGCGTACGCGGTATTCGAGATTCCAAGCGGCTGGATGGGAGACGTGCTCGGTCCGCGGAAGACGCTGATGCGAATCGTGCTGTGGTGGTCAGCATTTACGACTGCCAGCGGCCTCGCGTGGAACTTCACGTCGCTGCTGGTCGCGCGATTTCTGTTCGGCCTGGGTGAAGCGGGCGCCTATCCCAACATCTCGCGCAGCTTCTCTCGGTGGTTTCCGGTCACCGAACGCGGCGTCGCGCATGGCGCGGTGTTCATGAGCAGCCGCATCGGCGCGGCAGCTGCACCGCCGCTCGTGATCCTGATCATCTCAGCGGCCGGCTGGCGTCCGTCTTTCTGGATCTTCGGCTCGCTCGGCGTCGTCTGGAGCGTGTTCTGGTGGCGGTGGTTCCGCGACGATCCATCGATGCATCCTTCGGTCAGCCGCGAAGAGCTCGCGGTGATTACCGCCGGCACGCCAGCGGTTGCGCATCCGCGCGTTCACTGGCGCGATCTACTCGATCTGAACCTGATCTGCATCTGCCTGATGTACTTCTGCGTCGGCTACGGGCTGTACTTTTATCTGACCT
>Ga0136846_1221532_pt1 | contig 10354 bp, 13 predicted proteins | sample HopSoiMetagenom2_FD_96841 | JGI IMG/M metagenome (GOLD analysis project Ga0136846, IMG submission 96841) | Grasslands soil microbial communities from Hopland, California, USA - 2 Assembly 2016 (version 4) | ecosystem: Environmental > Terrestrial > Soil > Grasslands | place: USA: Hopland... | reverse complement strand
TACTCGCGAGTTAACAAGTGGGTAATCTCACTAACGAGGGTCGTTCGCAGAACCCTTACTCGTTTGTACTACACTAAACTCGTCTGCGCCCTAAATCGACCGAGTCAATCGCATTACCGCAGGTCAGAGGGCGCTTTTGCGGGCGGTGCAAGCACTCCCAGGGCGTCAGGGACCGCGGTGAACGTCATCTCACGCCGCGGACCCAGGGAGTCACCGTCGATCTGACACGCCACCGGCGTGTCGCTCGTCACCCGCACCCACGGCAGGTCGTCGTCGCGGATCAGATGCTTGGCTTGGATCTGCGGCTTCTTAGACACCATCCGTCGCACCAGCCCCAGATTGGCCCAGACATTCATGCTTGTTGTCGCGAACACGCCAAGGCCGGTCTCGAACGTGGTGGTGGGGTTCGTCCACACCGGCCGGGCATTGGCATACGTCCACGGGCTCGAGTTCGACACGAACGCGAAATGAACACCCGAAACGGGCTCGCGGTCGGGCAGGTGCAGCGTCAGGGACGGCTCCTTGCGGGCGCTGGCCAGCACCTCCCGGATCGCGACGCGGATGTAGCGGGAAGCGGTCACCTTGCGGCCCTTGTCGCGCTGCGCCTCGACGGCGGCCACCACATCGCCGTCCACGCCCATGCCGGCGGTGAACACGCACCAGCGCTCCCCGCAGTCCATCAGCCCGATGCGCCGCCAGGACTTACGCCGCCGGTACCCCGACAACAGGTCCACGAGTTGGTTCGTCGCCTCGATCGGGTCCGGGCTGATGCCGAGCGCACGGGCGAACACGTTGGCCGAGCCGCCGGGCACCACACCGACTGCCGGGGCAGGTTCGCCCGGACCTGCCTCACCGAGAATCCCGTTGACGACCTCGTTCACCGTGCCGTCGCCGCCGTGGACGATCAGCACGTCAACACCATCGCGCACAGCATCACGGCCGATCTCGATGGCGTGGCCGCGGTGGTCGGTGTGGGCGACGGTCAGCTTCACGCGGCTCTCCAGCGCGTGGGCGAGCAGGTCGCGGCCCGCCGGAGTCGTCGACGTCGCGTTGGGGTTCACGATCAGCACGGCGCGCACGGAGTCCGAGCCTATAGGCCAGCATCTAGGCTCGACGTCGTGATCGTGCCCGCGCCATCCACCGTTCGCCAGGCGGCCGTTGTCGTATCGCTCGAGGGCGCCGTGCTGGTTGCCGTCGCGGTGGTGTTGGTCGTGCGTCACCTGGCGGGCGTCGAGGATCAGCCCTGGCTCAGCGGATACGGCACCGCGGCCTGGTTCGCGGTCATGGGCGTCGGAGTGCTCGCCGCGGGGTGGGCGTTGTGGACGGGGCGCCGATGGGGCCGCGGAATCGCGGTATTCGCACAGCTGCTGCTGCTGCCGGTGGCGTGGTACATGGGGGTCGGCTCACAGCGGTGGCTATACGGCGTTCCCGTCGGGGTCGTCGCGTTGATCACGCTCGGGCTGCTGTTCAGCCCGTCGACGCTGCAGTGGCTCGGAGCTCAGGATTCCGCCAGCGCGGACAACTCGGGGCCCGACACCCGGTAGGTGATCCACTCGGTCTGCGGCCGCCCGCCGACGGCGTCGTAGAGGGCGATCGCGTTGACGTTCCAGTCCAGCACTGCCCACGACAGCCGGGTGTATCCGCCGTCGACGCATTCCCTGGCCAAGGTGGCCAGCATCTTGCGGGCCAGTCCCCGGCGACGGAACTGCGGGCGCACGTAGAGATCCTCCAGGTAGATGCCGGCTACTCCATCCCAGGTGGAGAAATTGCGGAACCACAGCGCGCCCGCCGCTGCCTGACCGTCCACCTCCGCGATGTGCCCGTATACAGTCGGGTGATCGCCGAAAAGCGCTTCGCGCAATTGGTTTTCGGTGACGGTGCAGTCGGCAGTGGCGTGCTCGAACTCGGCCAGCTCGTGAATCATGGCGGTCAATTCGGTCTCGTCGCCCGGCTGGACCTGGCGGATGATCTCACTCATGCCTCGACTCCCAGCGCCGACAGGATCGTGTTGAATTTCGTTGTGGTTTCTGCGACTTCGTCGTCGGGATCGGATTCGGCGACGATCCCGCCGCCCGCATATGCGTCGGCGGTACGCCGGTCGGCCGACAGCTGCGCACAGCGGATCGACACCACCCACCGGCCGTCACCGCGCTGGTCGCACCAGCCGACCGCGCCTGCGTAGAAGCCGCGGGCGCCCTCCAGCTCGTTGATGAGTTCCGCCGCCGCGGTCGCAGGAACGCCGCCGACCGCAGGGGTCGGATGCAGCGCGACCGCCAAATCCAGTGCAGTGGTGGATTTTTCACGCAGCCTGGCGCTGATGGGCGTATACAGGTGCCACACCGCCGCGGTCTTGCTCAGCTGCGGTTCCGGTGCGATCTGAAGATCGACACACAATGGGTCCAGCGCCTCGCGCATCGCATCGACCACTAACTGGTGTTCGTGGCGATTCTTGGCGGACGCGGCGAGAGCGGCACCGCTGGCCTCGTCGGCGTCGGGGTCCGCCAACCGCGGCGCCGATCCCGCAAACGGGTGGCAGGTCACCTGCTCGCCGCGGCGCGCGACGAGCAGCTCCGGGCTCGAGCCGACCAGTGCGGCGCCGGAATACCCGCCGCCTGCCGCTGTGAGGTCAGCCAGATACGCGTTGGCCGCGGAGTCGTTAGCGACCAGCCGATGCACGATGGTGCGGGCATCCAATGGTCCTTCGGCCACCAACCGCAACGCCCGGGCCAGCACCACCTTGTGCAGGCCGCTTCCCGGATCCTGCAGCCGGCGCAGTGCCGCGCCGATGCGCGCGCGGTGCTCCTCGGGATCGGGAATCGTCTGCGTGATACGGACCGTGGGCAGCTCGCGAAGCGGCCAGTCCGGCAGCGTCTCGGTGAACTGCACCGCCTGCGGGCGGATCAGCGCAGGCGGTTTAGAAACGTCAAAAGGCAAGGCGCCCAAAATGATTGGTGCGCTGTGCGACGCCAGCGCGGCCCGCGCGTCGGCCAGCCGCGGGAACGCGGTGTGCACGCCTTCGGCGACCACCGCGCCGGTGCGTCCGGCGAGCACGAAGACCGGTTCGCGGGTCACCTCGGCTTACACGGATCCTGATGGCCGGTAAGACCCTGCGCGATGATTTGGCGGATTGCATGCTCGAAGCCGAGCACTGCGATCGACGCGGGCGCCATCGCGAATCGGATTCCCTTGGGCACCGGCAGCTCGACCCAACGCGCGATGACGGAACGCGAAAAGTGCGCGTGACCGACGAAAACCACGTCGCGCGACACCATGTGTCTCAGCGCCAACTCGACGGCGCCGTCCGCGCGCTCGGTGACCGCCGCGATGCTCTCGCCGCCCTGGGCGCCGTGCGTCCAGATCAACCAGTCGGGCACGGTTTGGCGGATCTCAGGAGTGGTCAGGCCTTCGTACTCTCCGTAATCCCATTCCTGCAGAATCGGAGACACCTCGTCGACTTTCAGCCCGGCCAGTTCGGCGGTATGCAGCGCACGCCGCATCGGGCTGCTCATCACGAGAGGGTTGTCGAGTTCCAACTCCGCGAGTGCCTCGGCGGCCAACTTCGCCCGATCGCGGCCCAGGTCGGTGAGCTCGAGATCGGTGCGGCTGGTATGCCGGCCCGATCGAGACCATTCCGTCTCTCCGTGCCGAAGCAATAGCAGTCGGTGCTGCAAAACGCCCACGCCAAGGATTCTGCCGCACGCGCCGTCGATACGTGGGTACCCGTGCGACGATGAACACCGTGACGCGGGTACTTGCGGTCGCCAATCAAAAGGGTGGGGTTGCCAAGACGACGACGGTCGCGTCGTTGGGTGCGGCAATGGAGGAAAAGGGCAGGCGGGTTCTGCTCGTCGACTTGGATCCACAGGGATGTTTGACGTTCTCGCTGGGCCAGGACCCCGACAAGCTGGCCGTGTCGATCCACGAGGTGCTTCTCGGTGAGGTCGAACCGGACGCGGCGCTGGTCGACACGTCGGAGGGGATGACGCTGCTACCTGCGAACATCGACCTGGCGGGCGCCGAGGCGATGCTGTTGATGCGCGCGGGCCGCGAATATGCGCTCAAGCGGGCGCTGGCCAAGGTCGGCGGCCGCTACGACGTGGTGATCATCGACTGCCCGCCGTCGCTGGGTGTGTTGACCCTCAACGGGCTGACTGCGGCCGACGACGTGATCGTGCCGCTGCAGTGCGAGATGTTGGCGCACCGCGGCGTCGGCCAGTTCTTGCGCACGATCACCGACGTGCAGCAGATCACCAACTCGGATTTGAAGCTGCTGGGCGCGCTGCCGACGCTCTACGACTCGCGCACCACGCACAGCCGCGACGTGCTGCTCGACGTCGCCGACCGCTACGACCTGCCGGTGCTGTCGCCGCCGATCCCGCGGACCGTGCGGTTCGCCGAGGCCAGCGCCTCAGGTGCGTCGGTGCTGGCAGGCCGGAAGAACAAGGGCGCCCACGCCTATCGTGAGCTGGCCTCCGCGCTGCTCAAGCATTGGAAGAACGGCAAGGCGCTGGCCACGTTCACGCCGGAGCTTTAGCCCGGCGCACGTGCAGCCGCTTTGCCGCGTCAGGATCGTGCGTTGGTACCACCGTCACGCGGTCCTTGACGGCGTGCAGCCGGTGCACGCTGCGAAAAGCCTGCGCTCGGTCCTGGTCCGCCAGTCCTCCCGGATAGCTCGACTTCTGTCTGATGTCCTCGACTTGATAGCTGTGCCATGCGGCGTCGCCCGCGAGCAGCACGTAGCCCGTTGATGTGTGCAGCAGCACGCCGACACTGCCTGGGGTATGTCCGGCGAGATCGAGGAGGACAACCGAACCGTCGCCGAAGAGGTCGTGGCTGCGCGTGAACGTCAGGACCGGGGGACCGTCGAGGTCGTAGTCGATCGTCGTGCGGCCTTCAAGCGAGTCGCGAACCCCGCCCACGGGCGCGGTGGGGCCCGTTGCCAGCCAGTCGTGTTCGGTTCGGTGCAGATAAACCGGCACTCCAGGCAGATCCAGAAGCCCGCACATGTGGTCCCAGTGCGCGTGCGTCGGCAAGGCGAAATCGATGTCGGCGCTGGCGTATCCCTGCTCCGCGAGTGCAGATACCGTCGGGACGACATCGGTGCCCGGTCGCACTGCGGCTCTCAGCACGGCAGGAAGTTGCGCGACAGCACGTACTCCAACATCGACGCAGACGCCTGGATCCACGATGAAGGTCGCTGCGGGGTGGTTCACCACGAACGACGCGAGCGAGTTCTCGATCCGTCGCGGGTTCCTGCGACCCTCCATGATGAATGCAGTTGGGACAGAACGCGGCACCTGCCTCAGCGGGGAAACCGACACCGTCGATGTGGCCTTCGGCAGTCCCGCGTCCGTCAACGACGCAAGGAAACGCGCGTCGGCTCGGCGCGGGTGAATGACGCCCGCATCGAGGTCGATGAGAGCACCGCAGCAGGCGGCGAGGGTTGGTGATTTCACGTCTCTGGGCATGTGTGCCACGCTAGAACTTCAGGTCGACCTGAAGTAAAGAGGTGAACATGACCGAGAAGGGCCAGCGCATCGGCGACGCGGCAGCGGTGCTCGCGGTCGCCCCACATGTCTTGCGCCATTGGGAGGACGTCGGGCTGCTGAGGCCGCGCAGGCTTTCGTCGGGACACCGGGCGTACGACGACCAGACGATCGGCCAGGCCCGAATGATCCAAATTTGTCAGCGAGCTGGACTCTCACTTACCGAGATCAAAGAACTCGGCGTCGGCGACCGGGGGAACAGGGTCGCCCTGATCGAAAGCAAACGCGCACAGATCGCCCAACAGGTCTGGGGCCTTCGCCTCGCCGACAAGTTCCTCGCGCACATCGCACATTGCGAGCATCCCGTGACTTCCGAGTGTCCGGAGTGCTCGGCGATCACCGGAAAGTGTCGAAGCCGCGGCCGATGAGTGTGCCGTTGTGGGCGGGTCGGTACGGGTATGACCAAAATGACGAATCAGCCGAGTTGGCTCGCCGGCACCGAATTCACCTCCGAAACCGCGGACGTGGGTGGCGTCACTTTGCATTACGTTCGCGGTGGCTCGGGGCCGACGATGGTGCTGCTGCACGGATTTCCGCAGGACTGCTACGAATGGCGGGCGGTGATGCCGCGCCTGGCGACGACGTACACGGTCGTCGCAGTTGATCTGCGCGGGGTAGGCGAGTCCGACGCCCCGGCCGACGGCTACGACGCCGCCGGCATGGCCGCTGATGTGAGAACCCGCCCTGGATGTGTCGCTGTGGCACGGCGAGTTCCACATGGTGCCCGGCCTGCCCGAGGCGCTGGTGATCGACCGGCAGGTGCCCTACTTTCGGTACTTCTTCGACATCGGCACGCGCGCCGACGGCATCATCACCGACGCCGACGTTGAGCATTACGCCGCCGCCTACGGCGATCATGCGCACCTGCGTGCCGCTTTCGAGATGTATCGCGCGATACCGCAGAACATTTCGGTCAACCAGACCAGGCGCGATCCGATCGGGGTGCCCCTGATGCTCGTCGGCGGAGAGCATGTGTTCGGTCCCGCGCTGCGCGACACCGCCGACGACTTGAAATCGAACTTCGGATGGTCGGCCGTTGACGTGCAGATCGTTGCCGACGGCCAGCATTACCCGATCGAGGAACGGCCCGACGACATCGTCGCCCTGCTCGAACACCACGCCCGATGAAAGCTCAGCCGAGTGCGACGAGTTCGTCGCCGCGTTGCTCGACGATCATCGAACCGGCCACCGCAGGAACCACCGCCGCGGAACTCGGCGGCCGTTGCAGCGGTATGTGTCGCTCACCGGTGCCGCTGGCCGGGTCGAACACGTCATACCCACCTGTGACGGGAACCAGCAACCGCCCGGCCATCATCGTCGCCGGCCCCAGCGGAATATTGCTACCCGAGGGGCTGACTGTGTAGCGGTAGCGAAGTCCGTTGGCGGAGAACACCATTACGGAATCACCGGTCCACCACGTGATCAGGTCACCGGCTCGCGACATCGTCGCGCCCGGGGACGGCGGCTTGGGCACCAACGTGCTGGCGACGGTCGCGCCGGTCTCGTCGACGATGTTGACCGTCGGCTTTGGGGTGGGTACGTAGACCGCCGTCATGGTGTCGGACACCGCGACGACGCGGGCGCCGGAGTCGTTGACGACGCCAGGCAGCGGTACGTATTTCAGGTTGGGTGTGTCTTCTTCGTCGGCGGGACGTAGCAGCGTCAGCCGCAGGTCGTCCTGCTTCGGACACGCCTCAAGCACCGACACGGCCGTCGAACTGGCCTGCGCTGACACCAGCCGGCAGATCGGTGAGGCGGGCGTGCCCGGTTTGATCCGCGCGTCGAGCGAGCCGTAGGACAGCATTCGAACCATGTCCGAGCGCCACTGCTCCAGGCGACTGTCCCCGGCCGACAGGACGGTCGTGCCGTCGGACGACAGCGTCACCTCGGGGTCGGCGTACGCGGTGCGGCTGGGCCCGCGCTGGCCGGTCTTGGCGTCGATCGTGCTGACCTGCCCGCAGCCGCGGACGTCGGGATACACCGCGACCGCGTAGTTGTACACATACGTGACCCCGCACAGTTCGAGGTCACGCGCGTAGCTCCACTGTGTGTTTCCCGTGGCGGGATCGCGGCCTACGACCTCGCGACCGTCGCCGGTGACCACGTTGCCCGCCACCACCAACGGGGTGGTGGTCTTCGGGCTGCGCGCCGTCCACAGCTGCCGTAGTGAGCCGGGCACCGCCTTCGCGGACGGCAGGATCGACGCGGGTGTTGCGGCGGGCCGGCTGATGGTGGCCCTGGCGTCGCTGGTCCACCAGATCAGGACGGCGACGATGGCGACCACCGCCGCGATCGCCACGGCCGCCACCACATCGCCCTTGGTGCGGCGTTCGGGTTTGACCATCTCCTCGGAGGTGACCCTCGGCTAGCCGGCGTTCGCGGTCGCGGACTTGCGCGGACGACGGCGACGACGGCGCGGGCCGGAGTGCGACGCCTCGGTGCCGTCGGCGGTCGCGCCGTCCTCGGCGGGTGCCGTCTGCTCGGCCGTCGAGTCGGGATGCCCCGCGGCCGACTTGCCGCCGCGGGTGCGCCTGCGATTGCGGGTGCGGGCGGGCCGATCGCCGGACTTCTCCGCTGGCGCGCGTTTGGCCTGCGGTTTGCGGGGTTCGCCGACGGTGCCTCTGGCGTCGGTCGGGATGTCGAGCTCCGCGAAGAGATGCGGCGAGCTGGAGTACGTCTCGGAGGGATCGGGGCAATTCAGCCCGAGCGCCTTGTCGATCATTTCCCAGCGGGCCAGCTCATCCCAGTCGACAAGCGTGACCGCGATCCCGGTCTTGCCTGCACGGCCGGTGCGGCCGATGCGGTGCACGTAGGCCTGGTCGTCCTCGGGAATCTGGTAGTTGATGACGTGGGTGATGTCGTCGATGTCGATGCCGCGGGCGGCGACATCGGTGGCCACGAGCACGTCGATGTCACCGGTGCGGAAGGACTTCAGTGCCTTCTCACGCGCCGCCTGGCCGAGGTCACCGTGCACGGCGCCGACCTTGAAGCCGCGCTCGGCCAGCTCGTCGGAGACCTTCTGAGCGGTGCGCTTGGTGCGGGTGAAGATCATCGTGGCGCCGCGGCCGTTCGCCTGAAGGATGCGGCTGACCAGTTCGACCTTGTCCAACGCGTGGGCGCGATAGGCGAACTGCTCGGTGGTGTCGTGGGTGGCCGCCGAATGCGGCGCCTCCGCCCGGATGTGAGTGGGCTGGTTCATGAAGGTACGGGCCAGCGTGATGATCGGGTCGGGCATGGTGGCCGAGAACAGCATGGCCTGCCGTTCGTCGGGAATCTGCTTGAGAATCCGCTCGATGTCGGGCAGGAAGCCGAGGTCGAGCATTTCGTCGGCCTCGTCGAGCACGAGCATCGACAACCCGCCGAGCTGCAGATGGCCCTGCTGGGCGAGGTCGAGCAGTCGGCCGGGGGTGCCGACGACGACGTCGACGCCGTTGGCCAACGCCTCGATCTGCGGCTCGTAGGGCCGGCCACCGTAGATGGAGGTGACGGTCAGCTTGCGGTCACCCGCCGAGAGGTATTTCGCCGCGAGGGCCAGATCGCTGGACACCTGCAGGCACAGCTCGCGGGTGGGCACGACGACGAGCGCGCGCGGGATACCGCTGAGCTCGCGGTCGGTGTCGGTGGTGATGCGCTGCAGCATCGGCACACCGAACGCCAGGGTCTTGCCCATGCCGGTGCGGGCCTGGCCGATCAGGTCGTCGCCCGCCAACGCGAGCGGCATTGTCAGTTCTTGGATAGCAAATGGGTGTTCCTTGCCGTCTTCGGCGAGTGCGCGAACAATTTCGTCGCGAACTCCGAGTTCAGCAAAGGTCGGGTTGAGATGCGTCATACGCGGAGGCTTAGCCTTTCAATTGTCAATCCTCATGGCGTCCACGCGCGCACGAGTTCGACAAAGCTTTGGCCGGGGCCCTGCGCTGAGGTAGGCGGGCCGACTGCATGCACGCACATTTCTTCGGTAGCGGCTGGTCACTTTCGATGAATCGCTGCCACTGCCTGCATCCATGATAGCTTGCCGGGTTTGCCCGGCGGTCGCAGCGCCCAGCCAACCAGGCAGTCCGTCTAGAGTTGGGCCATGAATTCGACGCCGCCTGCGCCCTCTCCCGAGCAGACCACATCGGGCGTGTCGGCCGACCATCCAGGCGTCAACGAGCTCTTCGCGCTGCTGGCCTACGGCGAGGTGGCGGCGTTCTACCGGCTCACCGACGAGGCGCGGATGGCACCGAACCTGCGGGGCCGCATCAACATGGCCAGCATGGCCGCCGCGGAGATGAGCCACTACGAAGTTCTGCGGGATGCGTTGGAGCGCAGGGGAGTCGACGTGGTGCCCGCGATGACGAAGTACGCCTCGGCGCTGGAGAACTACCACCGGCTGACCACACCGAGCACCTGGCTGGAAGCGCTGGTGAAGACTTACGTCGGCGACGCGCTGGCGGCCGACTTCTACTTGGAGATCGCCGACGCCATGCCCGACGAGGTAGCCGACGTGGTGCGCCTGGTGCTATCGGAGACCGCGCACTCGCAGTTCGTCGTCGCCGAGGTGCAGGCCGCGGTGACGGCCAGCGAGAAACAGCGTCACCGGCTGGCGCTGTGGTCGCGGCGACTGCTCGGCGAGGCCATCACCCAGGCCCAGTACGTGATGGCCGACCACGACGAGCTCGTCGACCTGGTGATGTCCAGCGGCGAAGGCCTGACCCAGATGACCGAGTTCTTCGACCGGCTTCAGCGCACGCACAGCACCCGCATGCACGAGCTGGGGCTGGCCTGATCCGAGGGTCGGTTCTGGCCACCTGCGACGGTCGGTTCTGGCC
>Ga0136846_1219264_pt1 | contig 10354 bp, 12 predicted proteins | sample HopSoiMetagenom2_FD_96841 | JGI IMG/M metagenome (GOLD analysis project Ga0136846, IMG submission 96841) | Grasslands soil microbial communities from Hopland, California, USA - 2 Assembly 2016 (version 4) | ecosystem: Environmental > Terrestrial > Soil > Grasslands | place: USA: Hopland... | reverse complement strand
GACGAGCTGACGGCAGGTTTCCAGCCATCGGATCTCGTCATCGTCGCTGCGAGGCCGTCAATGGGGAAGACCGCCTTCGTGCTTAACATCGCCCAGAACGCCGCGCTCGACACCAACGTTCCGGTGGCGTTCTTCTCACTGGAGATGAGCAAGGAGCAACTGGTGCAGCGCCTTCTCACTTCCGAAGGCCGGGTTGACGCGCAGCGGCTTCGCAAAGGCAAGCTGCATGACGACGAGTTCGTTCGCCTGGGTCGCGCCGCCGGAATTCTGAGTCACGCGCCGATCTGGATTGACGACACACCGGGAATGACTCTGCTCGAGATGCGGTCCAAGGCGCGCCGTCTCAAAATGGAAAACAACATTGGCATGGTCGTCGTCGACTATCTGCAGCTGATGCAGGGGCCGACAAACACAGAGAGTCGTCAGCAGGAGATCAGCTACATCTCGCGGTCGCTGAAGGCGCTGGCGCGCGAGCTCAGAATCCCGGTGGTTGCGCTTTCACAGCTCTCCCGCGCTCCCGAACAGCGGACGGGTGAGAACAAGCGACCGCAGCTCTCCGATCTTCGCGAGTCCGGCGCGATCGAGCAGGACGCCGATCTCGTCATGTTCATCTACCGCCAGGAGATGTACGAGGGACCGACCGACAAGGACGGAAATTCCCTCGAAGGCCGCGCGGAAATCATCGTCGGCAAGCAGCGCAATGGTCCGACGGGGTTCGTGAACCTGTTCTTCAACAAGACCTACACCCGCTTCGAAAATCTGTCGCCGCGCCTGGCGTCGCAGTGAGCCCAAAGGCAAAGACCGTCTACCGCTGCACCAGCTGCGGCGCGGACCATCCCAAGTGGGCGGGGCGCTGTGATGTCTGCGGCGACTGGAACACTCTGGTCGAGGAGATGGCCGCGCCGCGCTCATCGGCGACAGCGTCAGGCCGCAGAGTTCAGGGCGCGAAGTCGATGGCCGAAGGCGGAAGCGTCGCAGTTACCCAGCGACTGCGAGATGTTCAGAGCTCGGCCGGCCGCAGGATCAAAACAGGAATCAACGAGTTCGATTTCGTGCTCGGCGGTGGCGTTGTGCCCGGATCAATGGTCCTGGTCGGCGGCGAGCCGGGCATCGGCAAGTCCACCTTGTTGCTCCAAGTTGCGGGTCGCTTGCAGGAACTTGGGCACTCTACGCTCTACGTCTCCGGCGAGGAGTCCGCGCTCCAGGTGAAGCTGCGCGCCGAGCGTCTCCATGCCTCGGCGGAAGAAGTCGTTCTGCTGAATGAGACTCTCCTTGAGACCATCATCGCGACTGCTGGCTCTCAGAAGTTCGATGCGATCGTCATCGATTCGATACAGACCATTTTTACATCGGACCTGGAAGGCGCGCCCGGCAACGTGGGTCAGGTGCGTGAATGCGCAGCGCGTCTGATGCGCTTCGCCAAGGAGACCGAGACCACGGTATTCGCCGTTGGACACGTCACCAAGGGCGGTGGCATCGCTGGTCCAAAGACGCTCGAGCATATCGTAGATACAGTGTTGTACTTCGAGGGCGAAGGGATGCTCGAGCATCGGGTACTCCGCGCGACGAAGAACCGGTTCGGCAGTGTGGACGAGATCGGTGTTTTCAGAATGACCGAACAAGGTCTCATCGCTGTCGAGAATCCGTCGGAGCTTTTCCTCGGCGACCGTCTGACTACCTCCTCTGGCAGCGCCGTCACAGCATTGATGGAAGGCACGCGTCCAGTTCTGATCGAGATCCAGGGACTCGCCGCAAAGGCCGGTTACGGAACTCCGCAGCGAGTCAGCACCGGTTTCGACGGCCGGCGTTTGGCGCTGCTGCTGGCTGTGCTCGACAAGCGCGCTGGTCTCTCATTTTCGCAGCTCGATGTTTTTCTCAACGTCGTTGGTGGCGTGAGGATGCAGGAGCCGGCTGGCGATCTCGCGGTCGCGAGCGCGCTCGCCTCGAGCGTCTATGACCGGCCTGTCTCTAACTCCGCGATCTTCCTCGGCGAGGTGGGACTTGGTGGCGAGATCAGGCCCGTATCCCAGGCCGAACGGAGACTTGGCGAAGCGGCGAAGATGGGTATCTCCAGGGCATATATGGCGGAGCGGGGGATTCCGAAGAAAGGCGCGCGTGGCATTGAAGTCGTTGGCGTGCGGACGATCAGCGATCTCTTCAGGCATCTCTTTAATGGATAGAGCGGGAACAGGGATGCGGGATGCGGGAAGCGACAAGCGGGACGTCGGTGTCATAATCGTTGCGGCAGGCAGCGGAACGCGAACGGAATCGGCGGAGCTCAAACAATTCCGCTGGGTGGCCGGCAAGCCGATGCTGCTCCACAGCGTCCAGACCTTTCAGGCGATCGGTGACGTGGCGATGGTGGTTTGTGTTCTGCCGCGAGAATACGTCGGCGATCCACCACCCTGGATTTTCCAGAGCGATTCCGACAGGCTGTTGCTGTCGATCGGCGGTCGGCACCGTGGCGAATCCGTCGCGAACGGACTGGAGGATCTGCCGACCGAGTGCGAGATCGTGGTTGTGCACGACGCGGCGCGACCACTGGTATCGGCAGAGACCATCCGGCGCGTGATCGACGAAGCCCGCAAGGGTAACGGCGCGGTCGCCGCGCTGCCGGTGGCCGACACTCTCAAGCGCGCCGATTCAACCGGGAGAGTGATCGAGACCGTCGATCGCTTCGGAATCTGGAGAGCTCAGACGCCGCAGGCGTTTCCACGCAAAATCCTCGAGCGGGCGCATCGAGAGGCGCGCGAAGCGGATCGGGTTGCCACTGACGACGCCGCTCTGTGCGAAAGGATCGGATTGTCGGTGGTCGTGGTACGCGGCAGTGAGCGAGCTGTCAAAATCACCGAGGAGACAGATTTCGCGTTGGCGGAGGCGCTAAGTATCTTCCGCGAATGAAGCCGCAGCCAATGGTCGTTCCCTTCTGGTCGGCGGAGGAGGTCGAGGCTGCCATCAATGGAACGCTCGCTCATCTCGCCGCGGGGAAAGTGCTCGCGTATCCCACCGAGACAGTCTACGGATTCGGCGGCGCGGTCGATGAGCGGTCCGTTCAGGCGCTCGTCGAGCTCAAGGGACGCGCGCCGGGAAAACCGTTTCTGCTACTGGTTGCCCGGAGCGACATGATCACGCGTCTCGGACTGCATCTCACCGGATACGCATCAACGTTGGCAGCGAGGTTCTGGCCCGGGCCGCTGACGCTCGTACTTCCTGGTGGAGAAAAGCGAGTGCCTGACAGATTGCGCGGTCCTGAAGGCGGCGTCGCCGTGCGCTGGACTCCGCATCGCTCTCTGGCGCGACTCATCCTCGCGCATGGAGACCCGATCACTTCGACGAGCGCAAATCGTCCCGGTGTGCCGCCGGCGACAGCGGCCGAGCAAATAGTGACTCAGTGGAGCGAGGCCATTCTGCGCGGTACCCTGCGAGTCCTCGATGGAGGCCGCCTCGAGGAATCGCAGCCGTCCACCGTGGTCGATTGCACAGGCAGACTGCCTCGCGTCATCCGCCCTGGCGCCATATCGGCGGACAGATTGAGAGAAAGCGTTCCTGATCTCGTGGGCAATGCATAACCATGAATCTTCTCTTCGTCTGTAGCGGCAACACCTGCCGGAGTCCGATGGCCGAAGCGCTGGCGCGAAAAGTCGCTGAGCGTCGTGGCATCGCGGATGTGAGTGTCTCGAGCGCGGGCACCAACGCCTGGGATAACATCCCTGCGACCGACGAGGCATTGCTGGTTGGCATGGAGCGCGGGGTCGATCTCACCAGTCATCGTGCGCGTAAGCTCACACCGGCCATCGTATCCGAGGCCGATCTTATCTTCGTCATGACCCCTGGTCACCTCGAGCAGGTGAAGCAGCTCGGCGGAAGAGGCAAAGTTCACGTGATCGATGAGTACGCTTCGGGTTCGGCCAATCAGGGCATCACTGACCCGTACGGCGGTGATCTCGAGGCGTATCGACAGACAGCGGATGTACTCGAGCGCGAACTGGAGAGGCTTTTCGACCGCCTTGGCAGCTGATTATGAAGTGCCCGGGCTGCCGGGACGTCTGGTGCTCCTCGGTCATCCCGTCGCCCATTCTCTGTCGCCGATCTTTCAGAACGCGGCGCTCAAGGCGGCGGGAATCCCGCTCGAGTACGAAGCCATCGATGTACCGACACGAGAGCTGCGCGTCTTCCTGCGAAAACTGAAGGACATGGGCGCGGCGGGGAACGTGACGATTCCCCACAAAGTTGCAGTGCATGCAAGCTGCGACGATCTCAGCGACGTGGCCGAGCGCGTCGGTGCCGTCAATACTTTCTGGTTCGAGTCGGGACGCCTGAATGGAGACAACACCGATGTCGCCGGTTTCGAAGCCGCGGCCAAGGCGCTCCTGGGGGGCGATCCCGCGGACGCGAGAGTGGTTTTGCTCGGAAGCGGGGGTGCAGCAGCGGCGGTGCTTACGGCGATCGAGCAGTGGACGAACGCAAGGGTGACAGTCATCGCGCGTCATCCGGACCGCGCCGCCAGACTGGCTCGACGTTTTCGCGATGTTGCGCGAGCCGAAAAGAGTCTGGACGCGGCGCTCACCGATGCGACGTTGCTGGTGAATGCGACTCCGGTCGGCCAGCAGAGCGATGAGATGCCAATTGAGATCGCAAGGATTCCGAGAACGGCGGCGGTTATCGACCTGGTTTACCGCAAAGGCGCAACGCCATGGGTAAGAGCGGCGCGACAAAACGGCAATCCAGCCGCGGACGGATTACCGATGCTGATAGAGCAGGGCGCCCTCTCATTCAAGCGGTGGTTCGGCAGGGAGCCCGACAGGGAGGCGATGCGGAGGTCGCTGGCCTAGCGGCTGGTTCAGCACGTTTGGCGGTGACGCGATTCGTCGGCGGCGCGCTCGACCTGCTGCTCCCGCGAACCTGCGTTTCCTGCGACACCCTCATGTCGCACAGCGAAACCGGAATGGTTTGCAGCCTCTGCTGGTCGAGATTGTCGAATCTGCCGTCGCCGCAGTGCCAGCGATGCGGCCATCCGCTGGCGACAGACAAGTGCGCCTGGTGCAACCTACTGCCACCGTTTGTCCGCACGGTCCGATCGGTTTGCTGGATGCCTGCCGAGCCGGCATCAGCGATCGTGCAGGCCCTCAAATACGAAGGCTGGGCAGACGTCGCGCATGAAATTGCCGGCCGCATGGCTCGGCTGTCCTGGCCGCGAGACGTCGTCGAGGAGCGAGCAGCGCTGGTGCCGATCCCGCTCGCTTCAGCGAGAAAACGCCAGCGTGGCTATAATCAGAGTGCGCTCATTGCAGGCGAACTCAGCCGGCGGTGGCGCATTCCTGTGTGGGAGCATGTGGTTGCTCGCCTGCGCGAAACCGAGTCTCAAACTCGGTTGACACCGGAAGAGAGGCTGGACAACGTTGCAGGCTCGTTTCGCACGGCGAGCGAGTGGCAGGAGAAGCTGCGCGGCGCACACGTGGTCCTTGTAGACGACGTCGTGACGACAGCGGCGACGCTCAATACCTGCGCGAAGGTACTGTACGATGCGGGAGCTCGAATAATTTCTTACGTAACATTCGGCCGGGCACGCGCGAGCGGCGACCGGCTTTAACCAACCGGAGCAAAGAGGAATGGCAACGAGGGTAGGCATCAACGGATTTGGCCGAATTGGCCGCCAGGTCGTGCGCGCCGCCAAGAACGCCGGCGTCGCTGATCTCGACATTGTCGCAGTGAACGATCTCACCGACACGAAAACACTGGCGCATCTTTTCAAGTACGACTCCGTTCACGGCACCTATCAGGGCGACGTGGAAGCGGGGACCGACTCGATCACCATTGATGGCGACGAGATGAAGGTGCTCGCGCAGAAGGATCCAGGCGCGCTGCCATGGAAGGATCTCGGCGTGGATATCGTTCTGGAATCCACTGGTCGCTTCACCGACGCATCGGCGGCTCGCAAGCACATCGACTGCGGCGCCAAGAAAGTACTGATATCCGCGCCCGCCAAAGGTGAGGACATCACCATCGTCATGGGCGTCAACGACGACAAGTACGATTCGTCGAAGCACATCATTGTCTCGAATGCATCGTGCACGACGAATTGCCTGGTACCGATGGTAAAGGTCATTCGCGACAACTTCGGTTTCCGTCACGGGTCGATGGTCACGATCCACAGCTACACCAACGACCAGCAAATTCTGGATTTGCCGCACAAGGATCTGCGGCGCGCACGGGCCGCGGCGTTGTCGATGATTCCTACCACGACCGGCGCCGCCAAGGCTACCTCGCTGGTGATTCCCGAAGTGAAAGGAAAGATCGACGGCAGCTCGATTCGCGTTCCTACGCCCGACGTCTCGTATACGGTTCTTACAGTCGAAATCGAAAAGACTGGAATCACAAAGGACGCCGTCAACGAGGCGTTCAAGAAGGCCGCTAGCTCGGGTCCGCTGCAGGGAATTCTGCGCTACACTGACGAGGAGCTGGTATCCAGTGATTTCATCGGGGATCCAGCCTCCTGCATCCTCGACTCGAAGACCACCAACGTCATCGATGGCACTCTGGTCACCGTGCAGGGCTGGTATGACAACGAGTGGGGTTACGCATCGCGCTGCGTGGACATGCTGCGCTTCATGGGACAGCGGCTCTAGAAAGACCTCACCATGCGCAAGAAGACGGTTCGCGATCTCGACGACGCCCAGGTCAGAGACAAACGGGCGCTCGTCAGGGTCGACTTCAACGTCCCGCTCGACGACGACGGACAGATTACCGACGACACCCGCATTCGGGCATCGCTGCCGACGATCGAGCTGTTGCTCGAGCGCCGGGCGCGTCCGGTGATCCTCTCTCATCTCGGACGCCCGAAAGGGAAACCGGATCCGAAGTACTCACTGCAGCCCGTTTCGAAGCGACTCGAAGAGTTGTGCGGCCACAAGGTGATTTTTGTCGAGAGCACTGACTCCGACGAAGCCGTTCAGGCCTGTCGAAGTCTCAAGACGGGCGAAATCCTTCTGCTCGAGAACACTCGCTTCCTCGGCGGGGAGGAAAAAAACGATCAGCGCCTCTCTCGCGCCCTGGCGGAGCTCGGCGATTTCTTCGTCAACGACGCCTTCGGTTCCGCGCATCGCGCACATGCTTCGACCGTCGGCGTCGCCGAACATCTGCGGCCCGCCGTGGCCGGCCTGTTGATGCAGACGGAGCTCGACTACCTCGGTGGCGCGCTCGGTAATCCGGCGCGTCCGTTCGTGGCGATACTTGGAGGCGCCAAGATCTCTGGGAAGATCGATGTGATCGAACAGCTGCTCCCCAAGGTCGACGGGTTGCTCGTTGGCGGCGCGATGGCGTGCACGTTCTTTCGCGCGATGGGACTCGAGTCCGGCACGTCATTGGTCGAAGAGGATCGGGTGGCGATGGCGAAAGACCTTCTCGACAGTGGTGGAATGCGTCTGACCTTGCCGCACGACGCCATGGTTGCGCCTTCGCTCGACAATGCGAAGAATGCCAGAGCGGTTTCCAGAAACGCGATCCCGAAGGATCAGGCGATGTTCGACATCGGACCTCAATCCGCCCAATCGTTTGCGCGCGCAATCGCATCCGCGAAAACCGTGATCTGGAACGGACCGATGGGCGTCTTCGAGCAACCGCCTTTCGACACCGGCACGCGTGCGATCGCTGAGGCGATGGCAGCCGCGACTTCGAGAGGCACCATCACCATAGTAGGCGGCGGAGACTCGGCGGCCGCAGTGACTGAAGCGGGGCTAGACAAAAGAATGAGCCACGTCTCGACCGGCGGCGGCGCGTCGCTGGAATTCCTCGAGGGGAAAAAACTTCCCGGGGTCGAAGTCCTGGACGAGGCAGATTAGTGGACCGTCAGGTTCTCGCCGCCAACTGGAAGATGAACAACGGTCCCAGTGCGGCGAAAGCGTTCATGGAGACTTTTCTCCCCGCCTACAAGCCGCGATCCGATCGGACGGTGATAATATTTGCCCCGGCCGTGTCGTTAACCGCGGTCGTATCGGCGGTAGCCGGTCGACAGGATGTGACGGTCGGCGCACAGAATATTTACTGGGCGGAGAAGGGAGCTTTCACCGGTGAGATTTCCGCCGGCATGGCCGCAGATGCCGGTGCGCAAGTTGTGCTGGTCGGACACTCGGAACGCCGACACGTTTTCGGCGAAACCGATTCGCAATGCGCGAAGAAATGCCTCGCCGCAGCCAAGGCCGACCTTCGATTCATGCTCTGCGTTGGCGAAACCATCCAGCAGCGAGAGGCGGGACAAACAGAGACTCTTGTGATACAGCAGCTGCGTGAGGGCCTGTCGCAGACTCCGAATCTCATCTCCGCGGATTTCATGATCGCATACGAGCCGGTGTGGGCGATCGGAACGGGACTGACTGCATCAGCCGCTGATGCCTCCGCCATCCACAGCCTTTTGCGGACGCAGCTGCGGCAAATGATCGGGACGCGCGCCGACGAGATTCCGATTCTCTATGGCGGAAGCGTAAACCCGGCCAACGCGTCGGGGCTGCTCGCCGCGGACGACATCGATGGTTTGCTCGTCGGTGGTGCGAGCGTAGAAGCATCTTCGTGGCTGAAGATCGCGCAGGCTTGACTGAATTCCGGTTGCCTTCGATATTCCTAGGCTAGTCTGAACCTTAATCCTATCAATGATTTACACGTTTCTTCTTACCCTGTTGATCCTGGACTGTATCGTCCTCATTGGAGCCATCCTGCTCCAGAGTGGAAAGGGAACCGGCCTCGCGGCGAACTTCGGCGGTGCCAGCTCTTCCCCGGACGCGTTCATCGGAATCAGACAGGCAGGGAATCTTCTGACCAAGGCCAGCTGGTGGTCGGGCGGAATTTTCCTCGCTCTGAGCTTCATTCTTCAGATCATGTCCACCCACACCGCCGCTCCTCGATCTGTTCTCGAGAAGGGTCTGGGTAATCCGGCCGCGACCACGCCTCCGCCGACATCAGCGCCTGCAGTACCGCTCGAGCCTGCTCCCACAAACGCAGCTCCTGCCGGTACACAGAACGCCATACCTCCAGCTACCACCCCGAAGAAGTAATTTGGCCGCCGAGACTCGCGTGACTGAGCCAGGGTTCCTCCTCCTTGAGGACGGAACCCTTTTTCGTGGCCGGATCGCAGGGGGTAGCGGCTCGTCGATGTTGCCCGCGGTGGCGGAGGTCGTTTTCACCACCAACATGACGGGCTACCAGGAGGTCTTCACCGACCCGTCCTATCGCGGCCAAATAGTGGTGATGACGGCGCCTCAGATCGGCAACTATGGGATCAACGCCGAAGACCCGGAGTCGAGTGCTCCACAGGTCGCGGGTGTGGTGGTTCGCGAGCTCTCGGAGACTTACTCCAACTGGCGCGCTACGGGCGGACTAGGCACTTGGCTGACTGACGCTCAAGTGCCAATCATCCAAGAGGTTGACACTCGACGTCTCACGCGACATCTGCGATCAGTCGGAGTCATGCGCGGGGTCATTGGTCGCGGCGCGGAGCCCGACGAGACGAGCAAGGAAGCGCTCGAGGCTTGCCCGTCGATGGTCGGTTTGGACCTCGCCTCTCGGGTGACCACACGCGAGCGATACACATGGGGCGACCCGCGTGCTCGCCATCATATCGTGGCCTATGACTACGGAATCAAGCGAAACATTTTGCGCCTGTTCGCGGAAAACGATTGTCGAGTAACGGTGGTGCCGGCGAACACGTCCGCCGAAACCGCACTCGCTGCTGACCCTGACGGAATTTTCCTTTCCAATGGGCCGGGCGATCCCGAAGCGGTCTCATACGCACCCGAGATCATTCGGTCGCTGACATCCAAAGGTGTACCGACGTTCGGTATCTGCCTGGGGCATCAGCTTTTGGGACTCACCTTCGGGGGTGCGACCGCCAAGATGCCCTACGGTCACCGCGGAGGTAATCATCCGGTGAAGGAAGTCGAAACGGGTCGCGTTCTCATCACTTCACAGAACCATGGCTTTGCGGTCGAGGGGGATGAGCGAACTGTCAAAGGCGCCGGCGAGCTGGAAGTCACGCACGTGAACCTGAATGACGGGACCATTGAGGGACTCCGGCATCGTGAGTTGCCGGTGTTTGGAGTGCAGTATCACCCGGAGGCGGCACCCGGTCCGCATGACGCCCGCCCGCTGTTCCAGGAGTTCCTAAGTGCGTTGCGTGGCGCTGTGCGGTAGCACAAGCTTGCCTTGACAGCATATTAGTAAAGTCATAGGTTCAAAGCACTTACGCGCACTTCAAGCGCGTTCATACGGAGTGATTCAATGACCAAAGCCGACCTCGTCGAGCGCGTCACGGCCCAGATTTCACGTACAGCCGGGCCGATGATTTCCAAGAAAGATTGCGCTCGCG
>Ga0136846_1209695_pt1 | contig 10354 bp, 9 predicted proteins | sample HopSoiMetagenom2_FD_96841 | JGI IMG/M metagenome (GOLD analysis project Ga0136846, IMG submission 96841) | Grasslands soil microbial communities from Hopland, California, USA - 2 Assembly 2016 (version 4) | ecosystem: Environmental > Terrestrial > Soil > Grasslands | place: USA: Hopland... | reverse complement strand
CTGCTCGACGTCGCCGTCGCCCGCAATGCGTACGGCCGTCAGGCCGAGTCGTTCGAAGCGGAGGTGCCCGCGCCCGGCTTCACGCCTGCGCTACGTGCGGTGTTCATCCGCGCGCCACGCCTCACCGCCGTCGGCCCCGCGGTGGAGATCCTCGGCCGTCTGGACGAGGAGCCCGTGCTCGTGCGCCAGGGCCGTGTGATCGGCGCCACTTTCCACCCCGAAATCACCGGGGACGCGCGCCTTCACCGCCAATTCCTCGGCCTGGCGGCGTAACCTTCCGGCGGCACTTCCGTCAAACCTCGGTCCACGCGCAGGTGGATTCGAGTACAATGCGCCGCTTTTCCAAACCCAGGGGCCGAAGCTGCCGAGAACCCGCCGAGCGTTCGCGTCCGTGCACCGGCCACGCGGCCCCTTCCGCCGAGCGCTCCTCCCGCTCCTTCTCGTGATCGCGGCGCTGCCCGCGAGCGCGCGCGCCCAGGGCGCGGGCTACTGGCACACCAGCGGCGCCACCATCGTCGACAGCCAGGGCGTGCCCGTCCGCATCGCCGGCATCAACTGGTTCGGCTTCGAGACCGGCAACGCCATGCCCCACGGGCTGTGGGCGCGCGACTACCGCGACATGCTCCAGCAGGTCTCCACCCTCGGCTACAACACGATCCGCATCCCCTACTCGAGCCAGATGCTCGACCCCACGAGCGTGGTCAGCGGCATGACCTTCGCGGGCGGCCTCAACGCCGACCTCAAGGACGCCTCCGGCAACGTGCTGCCGCCGCTGGCCGTCCTCGACAAGGTGATCGCGTACGCGGGCCAGCTCGGCCTGCGCGTGATCCTCGACCGCCATCGTCCCGACTCCGGCGCGCAGTCCGCGCTCTGGTACACGTCCGCCTACTCCGAGCAGCGCTGGATCGACGACTGGAAGATGCTGGCCGCGCGCTACGCGGGCGACACCACGGTGGTCGCCTTCGACCTGCACAACGAGCCGCACAGCCCCGCCTGCTGGGGCTGCGGCGACACGACGGTGGACTGGCGCCTGGCCGCCGAGCGCGCCGGCAACGCGATCCACTCCGTCAACCCCGACCTGCTCATCATCGTGGAGGGGATCGACTGGGGCGGGAACCTGACCCGGGCCGGCCAGTACCCGGTGCGCCTCAACGTCGCCAACCGGCTCGTCTACTCCCCGCACGACTACCCGGCGTCGGTGGCGGCGCAGCCGCAGTTCGACGATCCCGCATATCCCGCGAATCTCGCCGCCTTCTGGGACGGCCGCTGGGGCTATCTCCGGCGGCAGGGCCTCGCCCCGGTCATGCTGGGCGAGTTCGGCTCCAAGATGCTGACGACCTCCGACCAGCTCTGGCTCAACTCCCTCGTCGCCTATCTCGGCCTGACCACGGCGGCCGGCGCGCAGAGCTTCAGCTGGACCTACTGGTGCCTCAACCCCGACTCCGGCGACACGGGCGGCATCCTCATGGACGACTGGATCTCGGTGGATCCGGTCAAGCACGGGCCGCTCCTGCCGATACAGTTCCCGCTCGGCACCTTCCCCATGGTCCCGGACACGGAGTCCCCGACCGCTCCCTCCACCTTGAGCGCATCCGGCCCGACCAGCGCGTCCGTGACCCTGGCCTGGGCGCCGGCGAGCGACAACGTGGGCGTGGTGGGCTACGACGTGTACATCGGCGCCGCAACTCTGCCCACGCTGTCCGCCGCCGGCACCGGCGCGACCGTTTCCGGCCTCGCGCCGGCCACGGCCTACACGTTCACCGTGCGCGCGCGCGACGCGGCCGGCAATCGTTCCGGGGCCAGCCCCGCCGCCACCGCCACCACCGGCGCCGCCCCCACCGCGGTGAACCTCGTCCAGAACCCGGAGTTCGACGCCGGCACTGCGAACTGGAGCTTCTGGGCGGACGCGTCCGTCGGCGCCAGCGCGACCTTCAACGTCGTCACCGGCGTCACCCTTTCGGGCACGAACTCGCTGCGCACGCGCGTGCTCGCGGACGGCGGAGCCGACTGGCGCGTCCAGGCCTACCAGACCGTCGGCCTCGTCGCGGGCAAGACCTACCGGATCCGGTTCAAGGCCAAGGCCAACGACGTGCGCACGATGCGCGTCGTGCTGCAGCAGACGGGCGGGGCCTGGACGGAGTACTGGTCGCAGACGGTGGGCCTCACCACCACCGTCACCGATTACGGTCCGTTCAAGTTCGTCGCCCCCGTCACCGACGTGACCACGCAGATCAAGTTCTACATGGGCGGAGCCAGGCCTTCGGTGTACGTCGACCAGGTGGTGGTCAAGCAGTCGCCATAGGCCGGAGCCGGAACCGTCTTCCGGGCCCGCGACGGCCGGAAATGCGTGCGTAGAATGAAACCGTGTTCGTCTTCGTGTCGCACCTGTGTGTGCCCCCGGCCGACCATGAGCGCCTGGAGGCCCATTTCCGCCAGCGCTCGCACCTGGTCGAAGGCGTGGCCGGCTTCCTGTACCTCCAGCTCCTCAAGCCGCAGGCGGGCCCGCACACCCACACCTTCGTGACGGCCTGGGAAGACCGCGAATCCTTCCGTCGCTACATGGCCAGCGAGGAGCGAGCGCGGTCCCACGACCGCGAGCCGGCGGAGCTGATGTCCCGCACCGAGGTCCGCCACGAGGCCTTCGACGTCCTCATGGACTCGCGGCGGACGCCGGAGTGGATCGCGTGAGCGCGAGCGAGCGGTCGGGGGACCGGCTCCTGCGCGAGAAGGAGGAGCTGGCCCGCGCGATCACCGACCGGCTCTATGGCGAGAGGCCGGACCTGCTCCCCCTCTACGGCGCCGCCGGCCGCGAGAAGTGCCTGCAGGACATGCGCTACAACCTCGAGCACCTCGCCCCCGCGGTCGCCCTGGCCGAGCCCGCCATGTTCGCCGGCTACGCGCGCTGGCTGGCCGGGCTGCTCTCCGCGCGCGGCATCCCCACCGCCGACGTCACCCGCTCGCTCGTCCTCACCGGGGCCGCGATCGCGGAGCGCTTTCCCGCCGACGAGGCGGCGGCCGCTCCCGTCCTGGAGGCTGCGCTGACTGCGCTCGGCGGCGGCGGGTCCATCCCTTGAGCTCGGCCGCGGTCCTGTCCGAGTACCTGGACGGCCTTGCCTCCGGCAACGCCCGTCGCGCCATGGCCGCCGTCGAGACCGCGCGCCGCGACGGGCTCGACCTGCGGACGCTGTACCTGCACGTCCTTCAGCCCGCCCTGCACGAGGTCGGACGGCGATGGGAGACGGGCGCGATGTCGGTGGCGGAGGAGCACCTCGCCACCGCGGTGACGCAGACGGTGATGAGCCGCCTGGCCGGCGAGCTGTTCCTCCAGGCCCCCACCGGCGGCCCGACCCTCGTCGCCGGCTGCGTGGACGACGAGCGCCACGACGTGGGCCTGCGCATGCTCTGCGACCTGCTCGAGCTGGAGGGATGGTCCACCGTCTACCTGGGGCCGACCGTGCCCACGCGCGACCTCGTGCGCATGGTGGCCGCGCGGCGGCCGGACGCCCTCGCCCTCTCCGTCTCCCTGGCTCCCCATCTGCTGGCCGTGCGCGACGCCATCGCGCAAGTGCGCGGCCTCGAGCCCCCGCGGCCGGTGGTGATGGTCGGAGGGCGCGCCCTCGCCTCCGCCCCCGACCTGGCCGCGCGCCTGGGCGCGGACCTCACCGCCAGCGATGCGGGCGAGGCGGTGGCCCTCCTCGAGGAGCGCTTCCGGTGAGCGTGCGCCCCTCCGACCTCGCGCAATGCCTCCGCCATTTCCCGGGCGCGATCCTCGAGCTCACGGCCGAGGGCACGGTGAGCGACTCCAACGGGCGCCTGCCGCCGCGCGTCGAGGAGACGGTGCGCGGAAGGGCTCTCGCCGACCTGCTCGAGCCCGGCTCGCGCGAGAAGTGGGCGGCCGTCCTGGCCGACACCGACGGTCGTCCGCGCCGCATCGAGCTGGCCTTCGACGATGGCGTCACCTATCGGCTGCGCGCCTTCGTGTTCCTCCGGGAGCCGGGGCCGTCCGGACGCCTCTGGCTGGTCGAGCAGCCCGCGGAGCTCGGGGAGGCGCCCGTGTACGAGGAGCTGGCCGCGCTCAACTCCGAGCTGGCCGGAGCCCACCGCGAGCTGGCCCGCGAGCGTGCGCGCCTGGAGCGCACGCTGGCCGCGGAGGCGGAGGCACGTGCCGCCGCCGAGACTTCGCGGCGCGCCCTCGCCGTGCTGGAGGGGATCGGCGAGCTGGCCCTGGGCCAGCGGGACCTCGACCTCCTCCTCGCCGGCGTCCTCGCCCGCCTGCGCACGGGCCTGTCGGTGGACGCGGCGGCGGTGCTCTCCTCGAGGACGACGGCCGGACCCTTCGCCTCCGCGCCTCCGACGGTCTGCCGGAGGCGGGGTGGCCCAGCACGATTCCCGTGGGGACGGGGCTCTCGGGCCGTGTGGCGGCCTCCCGCCAGGTGGTGGTGCTCAGCGACCTGGGCGAGGCCTCGTTCGTCAACCCGATCGTGCGCGAGCACCTCGGCAGCCTGGCCGGTGCCCCGATGATCGTCGAGGACCGCCTGGTCGGCGTCCTCCAGGCGGCGACGCTGCGCCCGCGGTCGTACTCGCCGGAAGAGGTCTCGCTCCTGCGCGCCGCCGCCGAGCGGCTCGCCTCCGCGGTCGAGCGCCAGCGGTTGTGGGACGCGGAGACGGCCGCGCGCGCCGCCGCCCAGGCCGCCGTCCGCCAGCGGGACGAGGTCCTGGCCATCGTCGCCCACGACCTCCGAAATCCCCTCAACCGGATCATGATGTCCTCCGCCATCCTCAAGGACGACGTGCCCGGCGAGGCGCCCGCGCGTGCGGTCGCCATCATCCAGAACGCCGTCCGCGGCATGGACCGGCTCATCCGCGACCTGCTCGACGTGAGCCGGGTCGAAGCGGGCGGCCTGCCCCTGGAGCGCACGGAGGTCGCGGTGGCTCCGCTCCTGGCCGAGCTGTCGGAGCAGTTCGACGCGCTCGCCCGCTCGCGCAGCGTGGCCCTGACCGCGGCCGCCGCCGAGCCGCTGACCGTCGCCGCCGACCGCGGCCGGCTCCTGCAGGCGCTGTCGAACCTCCTCGACAACGCGCTTCGCCTGACTCCGTCCGGAGGGTCCGTCACCATCGACGCCGTGCGCTCGCACCCGCACGTCGAGTTCCGCGTGGCCGATACCGGCCCCGGGATCGCCGCCGAGCAGCTGCCGCACGTGTTCGACCGCTTCTGGCAGGGGACGCGCGAGCGCCGCGGTAGCGCGGGCCTCGGTCTCGCGATCGTGAAAGGGATCGTGGAGGCCCACGGCGGACGCGTCTCCGTGGAGTCCAAGGCCGGCGAGGGCACCACCTTCCGGTTGTGGATCCCGGCCACGTAGCCGCCAGCACGGCCACGGCCGGAGACCACCGCCGCACCGCGTGATCATCGGCGATTTTCGTTCCGGAACGAAAGCGCGTCACCGGAGACACACGCGTAGAATCGCGAGCAATGGCCGAGCCGATCCGCGCCGCCGTCATGACCGCGCCCGGCGCCCCGATCGAGATTCGGGAATTCCCGCCGCCACGCCCTGCTCCGGGCGGGGCGGTGCTCGAGACGATGCTCTCCGAGGTCTGCGGGACGGACGTGCACCTGCACCGCGGCCATCTCGCGGGCGTGCCCTACCCCATCATCCCCGGCCACGTGAGTTGCGGCCGCGTGCTGGAGACCGCCGGCGCGCTCGCCGACGTCGAGGGACGCCCGATCCGCACCGGACAGGTCGTCACGTTCTACGACGTCTTCGGGACCTGCGGAGCGTGCTGGCACTGCCTGGTCGCGCGCGCAGCCACGCGCTGTCCGCACCGCCGCGTGTACGGCATCACGACCGGCCTCGCCGACGGCATCCTGGGCGGCTGGGCGGAGCGGATCGAGCTGCGGCCGGGAGTCCGAATCGTTCCGCTGCCCGAGGACCTCGAGCCCATGGCGTTCATGGGCGGAGGCTGCGGCCTCGCCACCGGCTTCCATGCCGTCGAGCGCGCGGGGATCGCGCTGGGGGACGCCGTCGTCGTCCAGGGCAGCGGCCCGGTCGGGGTCAATGCGGCCGTGTTCGCGTCACTGGCGGGCGCGCTCTCCGTCCTCATGGTCGGCGCGCCCGCTGCGCGCCTCGAGGCCGCGCGCGAGATGGGCGTCGACGACACCCTCGACCTCGCCGACGCGCCCGCGCCGGACGATCGCGTGGCCTGGGTGCGCGCGCGCACGGGCGGCCGCGGCGCCGACGTGGTCATCGAGGCCACCGGCCATCCCCAGGCCGTCCCCGAGGGTCTCGAGATGCTGCGCGACGCCGGCCGTTACGTCGTGGTCGGCCAGTACACGGACGCGGGCGACGCCCTCCTCAACCCGCACCGCCAGATCAATCGGCGCCACGCCACGATCCTCGGCTGCTGGGGCTACGAGTTCACCCACCTCTACCGTTCCCTGGCGCTGATGGCGCGCCACCAGCCGCGGCTGGGCTGGCAGCGCCTGGTCAGCCGCGAGTACCCGCTCGAGCGCGCCGGCGAGGCGCTGGCCGCCATGGCCGGTCTCGAGGTCATGAAGGCGGTCATCCGGGTCGCCTGAGCGCAATACGCATCTTCATATATCGGCACATATCGGCGTGGGGTCGGAGTGTGGCCGCGGGCGGCGGGAGGAGGGAATGCGGGCTCACTGTGATCGGGAACAGCACCACCAGGGCGCGTGCGCGCGTCTTCCAGGAGATGCAAGGCAACCGGTTCGTGATCCCGAGGGGGATGGATCGTCCATTCCGAAGCTGATACGATCCGCGCACTCCAACAGCGTCGGCTTCCCCCTGGGCTCGCCCTCCCTCCTGCCCAGGACCCAAATCCGTACCCGCGGTAGCAAGTAGACGGGGAGGCCTGCGATGAACCTGCGAGGCGATGGCATGCGACGCGCGGCGGTGCGACGGATCATCCTGGCGATCGCGAAATCGGCCAAGCCGGTGGCCGCCGCCGTCCTGGTCCTGGCCGCACGCACCGCGAGCGCGCAGGCCTACGACATCTCCTGGTTCACGGTGGACGGCGGAGGGGCCACCTTCCTCTCCGGTGGCCCGTACACGCTCGGCTCGACGGCCGGGCAGCCCGACGCCGGCCCCCATATGTCCGGGGGCACGTACGGCCTCGACGGCGGCTTCTGGGAAGGAGCGGACCCCGACATCGACGTGTCGATCACGGTGGCCGACTCACCAGATCCGGTGATCGGGCTGCAGACCCTGACCTACACGATCACGGCTACCAACGCCGGCCCTGTTGCGGCCAATACCGTTGAAGTCGATGACATGTTGCCGCCTGGCGTCACATTCCTGAGCGCGGGCGGTCCCGGGTGGACCTGCAACGAGGCGAGCGGGGTCGTGAGCTGCACTCGCGCGGCCATTCCCGTAGCCGCCAACCGGACGATCACGATCCAGGTGACGGCGCCTGCGGGTGCTGGAATCCTCACGGACTCCGCCACCATCAAGGTGGCCGAACGCGACTCCAATGAGACCAACAACACGGCCTCCGCCCAGACGACCGTCGCCGCCGCCCCCGCCGCCGACCTTTCCATCACGAAGAGCGACGGGGGCGTGACCGCGAAGTGGAAGCAGCCCCTCACCTACACGATCGTCGCCCACAACAACGGGCCCGATCCGGTGACGGGGGCGCACGTGACCGACAACGTGCCCGCCGAGCTCACGAGCGTCGCCTGGAGCTGCGTGGCCTCCGCCGGCTCCTCCTGCACCGCCAACGGCATCGGGAACATCAGCGATTCCGCGGTCAACCTCCTCGCCGGCGGCGCCGCCACCTACACGCTGGCCGGGACCGTCCCCTACGGCACGGCGGGCCCGCTGAGCAACACGGCGACGGTGACCGGCCCCGCCTCCGTCAACGACCCGAACCTGGCCAACAACTCGGCCACCACGAGCACACCCGTCACCGATCTCATCTTCGCCGACGGCTTCGAGGCGATCGGGGGCCTGGCCGCGTGGTCCTCGTCGCAGACGGGCGGCGGCGACCTCAGCGTCGTCACTCCCGGCCTGGCCAGCACCGCGCATGCCATGCAGGCCTTCGTGAACGACACCACCGGGCTCTTCGTGCAGGACGACTCGCCGAGCGACGAGGACCGCTATCGCGCCCGCTTCTATCTCGACCCGAGCGCGTTCGACCCCGGCGAGGCCAGCGCGCACCAGCGCACCCGCGTCTTCATCGGCTTCGAGGAGAGCCCGCTGCGGCGCCTGCTCGCGGTCGTGCTCAAGCGGCAGGGCGGCGTGTACAGCATCGAGGGCCGCGCCCGGCAGGACGACGGATCCCAGAACGACACCGGCTTCTTCACCATCTCGCCCGGTCCCCACGTGATCGAGATCGACTGGGTCCGCTCCACGGATGCGGACACGCCCAACGGCCAGTTCCGCCTCTTCATCGACGGTACGCTCAAGGCGGAGACGCTCACCGTCGCCAACAGCCTCCACCAGATCGACTTCGCCCGCCTGGGCGCGCTGAGCGTGAAGGGGGGCGCAACGGGGACGATCAAATGGGACGAGTTCGAGTCGCGGCACGAGACCTACATCGGGCCGCTCCCATGACCTCTCGCCTGACGTTCGTGCGGCTGGGAATGGGCCTGGGCGCCGCGCTCCTGCTGCTGGCCGCGCCGGCGACATGGTCCCAGTCGCCGTCCGCATCTCCGTCTGCGTCTGCGTCTCCGTCCCTGGCTCCGGCGGGGCCTCGGGACGAGAACCTGCCCGCGGCCGAAGAGACGGCCAAGCTTGCCCTCGAGAAGTCGCCGCGTCACGGCGAGTACGTCGACGTGAAGGGCCCCGACGGCACGCCGATCCGGACGTGGGTGGTGTATCCCGAGCGGAAGGACAGGGCCGGTGTCGTCCTCGTCATTCACGAGATCTTCGGCCTCTCCGACTGGATCCGCGCGGTGGCCGACCAGCTCGCGCGCGAGGGGTTCATCGCCGTCGCGCCCGATCTCGTCTCCGGCCACGGTCCGGGCGGCGGAGGCAGCGAGTCGGTGCCCAGCCGCGACGACGTGGTGGCCCTCGTCCGCAAGATCACTCCCGAAGAGGCCACCGCACGGCTCGACGCCGTGCGCGCATACGCGGTGAAGCTGCCGGCGTCGAACGGCAAGAGCGCGACCATCGGGTTCTGCTGGGGGGGGACGCGCAGCTTCGCCTACGCGGTGAGCCAGCCCGGCCTCGACGCCGCCGTCGTCTACTACGGCACCTCGCCGGAAACGGCGGACCTCGCCCGCGTGAAGGCGCCCGTGCTCGGGAACTACGCGGGCGACGACGAGCGCGTGAACGCCACCGTGCCCGCCGCGGAGGCGGAGATGAAGAGGCTCGGCAAGCCCTACGAGCCGCACACGTACGCGGGAGCCGGGCACGGCTTCCTGCGCGCCCAGTCCGGACGCGACGGCGCGAACCTCAAGGCCACCCAGCAGGCCTGGCCCCGCACGATCGCGTTCCTCCGCGACCGCCTCAAGTAACCTCCCACCGTCATCTCGTCGAGGGAACCCGCGGAATAACCGCGGAGTCCAATCCGTAACCCGCGTGAGCCCGTCGCTTGCGCCCGGCGCTCGAATCGAGGTGACGCCGTGAAGCTGCTCGGTCTGCCCTCGGCCCGCTTTCTCCTCGTCGTGAGTCTGCTCGGAGCGGTGAGCCTCCTCGGGTTCGCCGTCGTCCTTCCCGGCCTGCTGCGCGCGCGCGTGGCCGCGCCCGCGGGCGCGCGTGCGATGCGTCCGCTCCCGCTGGCCCGGAGCACGGTCGCGCCCTTGGAGATCGTGCCGCCGCCCGCTCTCCCGCGAGCGCGCGAGCTCAAGGACGAGGCCTCCACGCTTGGAATCGCGGATGGCGTGGAGGGCGGCGTGCCCGGCGGCGTGGTGAGCGGGATGGTCGGCGGCACCGCCGATGCCGGCACCCTGCGCGCGCCACGCGAGATGAACACGGAGAACTACGCGCGCATCGTGGACAACGCGTTCGCGGCCGTGGCCGACCGCCCCCTCTCCACCTTCTCGATCGATGTGGACACCGCGTCCTACGCCAACGTGCGGCGCTTCCTCGGAGAGGGCAAGCTGCCGCCGAAGGACGCCGTGCGCATCGAGGAGCTCGTCAACTATTTCCGGTTCGACTATCCCCCGCCCGATGGCGAGACGCCTTTCTCCGTCACCACCGGCGTGGCCGCCTGTCCCTGGACGCCCGCGCATCGCCTCGTGCACATCGGCCTGCGCGCGCGCAGCATCCCCGAAGCCGACCTCCCCCGCCGCAACCTCGTCTTCCTCCTCGACGTGTCCGGGTCCATGGACGACCCGCGCAAGCTGCCACTCGTGAAGGCGGCCATGGCCATGCTCGCCGACCAGCTCACGGAG
>Ga0136846_1232340_pt1 | contig 10355 bp, 8 predicted proteins | sample HopSoiMetagenom2_FD_96841 | JGI IMG/M metagenome (GOLD analysis project Ga0136846, IMG submission 96841) | Grasslands soil microbial communities from Hopland, California, USA - 2 Assembly 2016 (version 4) | ecosystem: Environmental > Terrestrial > Soil > Grasslands | place: USA: Hopland... | reverse complement strand
TGTTTTCAGGAGTAATCTTCCGCAGCTGATCCATTTACTATTCAGTGCATGCGCGCAATTCTGGCCGGAGGCGGAACGGGTGGACACGTCATACCCGCACTGGCGATCGCCCACGCCTTGAAAGAGCAATATGGGGCCGAGGTGTTGTTCATCGGCACCGCCCGTGGTATTGAGAACCGGTTAGTTCCCGCCGCTGGTTACCAATTGAAACTGGTTGAAGTGGGCGCTCTGAAGAATGTCAGCTTGGCTACGCGGCTAAAGACTTCTTTTGCGTTGCCGCGTGCTATTTGGGAATCGCGCGCGATCATCTCTGAGTTCCGTCCTGATGTCATGATCGGTGTAGGCGGATACGCTTCGGGCCCGGCTATGTTTGCGGGGGCAATGACGGGCATTCCAACGCTCGCTTTCGAACCCAACTTCGTTCCCGGATTCGCCAACCGCGTGGTTGCGCCCATGGTTTCGGGGGCCGCGGTTCATTTCGCGGAGACAGGAAGATACTTCCGGCGCTACCAAGTCACCGGCGTGCCGGTGCGCCATGCTTTTTTCGAAAGATCCGACGAGGCGCAGCCCAATCATCAACCCACGCTTCTGGTGTTCGGCGGAAGCCAGGGGGCGCACGCGATCAACCAAGCGGTGATTCAGTCACTGCCCGCATTACGTGCGCAGATTCCGGGACTTCACGTGATCCACCAGACGGGAGAGCGCGACTATAATGAAGCGCAAGCGTCATACCTGGCGGCGGGCGGCTCCGCGGAAGTCTATCCCTTTATCGATGATATGCCGGGGACCTTTGCGCGTTCTGACTTGCTAATTTGCCGTTCGGGAGCGAGCACCGTGGCGGAGATCACGGCGGCGGGCAAGGCGGCAATCTTCGTTCCATTCCCGCGAGCTGCTGATGATCATCAGAAACGCAATGCCCAGGCCCTGGTGCGGCAAGGCGCCGCATTAATGATCGAGGAAAATTTGTTGACGCCTGAGCGGTTGGTGGCAGACGTGAAAGCGCTTCTAACGGATGCGGCGCGAGTGAAGAAGATGGCAGCGGCGGCACGTTCGCTGGCGCATCCAGAAGCGGCCGAGGAGATTGCGGAGATGGCGGCGAAGCTGGCGGGAGTCGGAGGCTAGAGCCCTCTATTTAGCTCGCGGCACGCAGCCCTGAAGGGCCGCTCTTCCAGAGCGGGAAAGGAAGATGGGGTTTCGGTTTTGTAGAGAGAGGAAATGCATAGGTCTTTCGCTGCGCTCAGGATGACAAGGGGAAGTAGCTGCGCACAGGATGACAAGGTGACCAACGATCAAGGGCCAGCCACTAACCACCAACGACTAACGACCAACGGCTAACGACTAATTCATGTTTGCCAAGATTCAGCGCATTCATTTCGTAGGCATTGGCGGCATCGGCATGAGCGGCATTGCCGAGGTGCTGCTGAACCTTGGCTATAAGGTTTCCGGCTCCGATGTGAAGGCGAGTCCGGTAACGCAGCGGCTCGCGAGTCTGGGAGCGGTGATTTACGAAGGTCACGAGGAACAAAATGCCGCGGATGCGGAAGTCGTAGTGGTGAGCTCCGCGATCAGCCCGGCGAACCCCGAGGTGCTGCAGGCCAGGCGACAGCACATCCCGGTGATCCGGCGTGCAGAGATGCTGGCGGAACTGATGCGCCTGAAATATGGGATTGCGATTGCAGGTATGCATGGTAAAACGACCACCACTTCCATGGTCGCCGCAGTGCTGGCGGCGGGTGGGTTGGACCCGACAGTGGTGGTAGGTGGCCGCGTGGATGCAATGGGCTCGAATGCGCGCCTTGGCAACTCTCAGTACCTGGTCGCCGAAGCCGACGAGAGCGACCGTTCTTTCCTGAACCTCTCGCCCATTCTCTCTGTTGTTACCAATATCGATCGCGAGCACATGGATTGCTATCGCAACATGCGCGACGTGAAGCGCACGTTCGTCCAGTTTATGGATCTGGTGCCATTTTACGGAACGGTGGTGGTCTGCAATGACGATCCCGCGTTGCGCGGGCTACTGCCGGAAGTTCAAAGACGCACCGTGACCTACGGAACGCGGCGAGGGTCAGACCTCCGCATCACCGCGGTCAACTCAGAAAAAATGGCGAGCCAGACGACTCCACTGAACCGATTTGAAGTGCGATTTGACGAGCGTGAGTTAGGTGAGTTTACGCTGCATGTTCCCGGCTTGCATAACGTGCTGAATGCGACTGCGGCGATTGCAGTAGGACTCGGGCTCGATGTTCCGGTCGAGCATATTCGTAGCGGACTGGATCATTTCCGCGGAGTGGATCGGCGCTTCCAGCTAAAAGGGAAGGCTGCGGGAGTGACAGTGATCGATGACTACGGCCATCATCCAACCGAGATAAAGGCGACATTGTCGGCGGCGCGGCAGTGCGGGTTTCGCAAGGTCCACGTGATTTTTCAGCCGCATCGTTACAGTCGTACTCAGGCGCTCATGGAGGAATTTGCCATGGCATTCGGCGAGGCGGAGACGATTTGGGTGCTGGATGTCTACCCTGCCAGCGAAGCACCGATCGAGGGGGTGACGGGCGAAGCACTGGCCGAGCGGATACGGCAACAGAGTGGAAAGGATGCAAACTATCAGGGTTCCTTCAGCGAGGCAGCTCACGCTGCTGTAGCCGCTGCCGAACAAGGAGACATGATCCTGACGCTGGGGGCCGGGAATGTCTCTCAGTTGGGAGCCTCGATCCTGGAGAAGTTGCAAGCCAGGGAAGCCGTGGCCAGCAGCTGATGTATGTGGTGCCGGCTGGCAGACCCGGCGGTAGATGAGCACGAGCCGCAGTGAACATGTTCTCGAGCAAGAGCTCGTCCCAGCCACTCACCCATTTGTGAACAAATTCAACAGCCGTCTCGTACATAACAGGTGACAAAATCCAGACGCTGCCGTCTAAGGTTTTGTAGGCGAGGAGAGCGGTTATGGTAAGCGCTAAAGCATGGTATTTCGCGGCGTTGGGCGTGGTGGCTCTTTCTTTCGGTTCCTCGAGTGGCCGCTGTGTGTTCGATCAGGCGTCGAGGGCTGTTGATCAGTTCCGGGCCAAGACGATGCCCTATGTCGCCATGCTCGAGATGACGCTGGGTCATCCACAGAACTCTCCGCAGGTGCAGGCCACCGCCGCCCGTATTCAAGGGACGGTAGCTGAAATGGAAGCGCAGAGGGCCTGTGCGGAGGCGAGCATGGCACGCATACAAGCCATGAAGGATCGGCTGGCGGCGCGGCGCGCGGCCATGCAGGACCAGCTGGTGGAAGATGAAGACTTCGCGGTGGGTGACCAGGCGTGGTCGAAGCTGGCGACGTTGCCGGAAAACATCGTGGACACCAGGAAGGTCGTGATCGCGAATCACGCGTTGGCCAGAGTTAGAGCCTGGAAGGAGAGCGGAACGTTCATCGCTCCTCATGTGAAATTCACCCCGAACCAGATCGTCATTGAAAGTCCGCAGGGCATAGTCGTAGCGCCACGTGGCAATGGGGCGTCGTTTCCGGCGCGTGCGATGGAGCGGATGGAAGATCCTATCTAAGAAACGGTTCCGAAAAGCTGCTGGCTGCGTGTCGCGCAGCCTTTTTCTTTTGGAGAACCAATCACAAAGGAGCCGCGATGGGAAGGGTTTCCGGTTAGCGAAGTGGTGGCTGACCGGGAAAAAGTGCATAGGTCCTTCGCTTCGCTCAGGATGACAAGCGGAAAGTAGGTGCCGTAAATACGACCACCAGTCGGCAGTCGAATATTGCGTCCGCAATGATTTGTTTTTTCTGCCCTTTTGTGCAAAACGAACCAAATTTCTTCTATTCTTCACAAGGTAAAAGCAGTTATAGTGATTCCGCTCAGCGGTTCACTGGCGACAATTGACCTGAGTTGATGGCGCGGAAGGGAAGTCCGACCATCTCGCAGGAGGAACTCTACCCATCCGGTGAAGAGTTCGTGCGTCCAGCACTGGACGACACGCGCGGACTTGATCTGGATGTGGAGGAGGAGTCGCCGTTCTTGCGCGCGCAAAAGCGCGTTTCAGTCCGTCGCGGCACCATCCCTAAAAAAGCAGCTAATCGGCTCAAGTGGGCGCTCATTGCGGTTGCCATTCTGGCTTTAGCCGGCGTGGCGGCTGCTTCGCTTTACAGCTATGGCGAGCATTCGTGGCGCTTCCGAGTCGAGTCCAGCGACGACATAGAAGTGTCCGGTACGCACAACGTCACGCAAGCACAATTGAGGGAAGTGCTGGGCGGCGACATCGGGCGTAACATCTTTTTCATCCCGCTCGCAGAACGCAAGGCGCAGCTGGAGCAGATTCCCTGGGTGGAGTCGGCCAGCGTTATGCGCTTCGTTCCCAACCATCTGAAGATCGAGATCAAGGAACGGACGCCGGTTGCCTTCGCGCGCGTGGGTTCGCGGATTTCGCTGGTGGACGCCGGGGGCGTATTGATGGATCTGCCTGCCACCGGAAAAAGAAAGTATTCGTTCCCTGTAATTCTTGGCGCGACTTCGGGCGAGCCGCTTTCGACCAGAGCTGCGCGCATGAAAATCTACAACGAAGTCGTTCACGAACTGGACAGCAGCGGCGGCCGCTACTCGCAGGACCTGAGCGAAGTGGATTTGTCGGATCCGGACGACGTCAAAGTTGTGGCCAATGATCCGCAAGGTGCGGTGCTGGTTCACCTGGGATCGTCGAATTATCTGGAGCGCTACAAGGTGTATGTGAGCCATGTGCAGGAGTGGCGGCAGCAATTCGACAAGTTGGAGTCGGTGGATCTGCGCTACGACCGGCAGATCATTGTTAATCCGGATTTGCGGGGAACAACGAAGCAGCCGCCGCTTTCGGCTTCGGCAGCCCGGATTGCCGCCGCCGCAGGCGTGAAGACGACAGCTCTGGTCACTAGAGATCCTTCTGGGAGTAGAGGCGGGTCCGCGGGGACGGGCAGCAAAGCGTCTCAAGTACTTGTCACGAAGCAGGCCGAAAACCCCAAGACGTCCAAGGCAGCCAAACGTCGCAGTTGGAAAGCGCGTAGCCGTTGGGCCAAGAGGGACAAACGAGCGGTAAACCCTGCGGCGGCGGCAACGGGCAGTCACGCTAGCACGGCAGCAAGCGCAGCCGGCGTGCCCCCGGCCAGCAAGAAACCGAGCGCGGGAATCGCAAAGGAGCAGTAAGGCAAGCGGATGGGATCGCAAACAGAGCACCTGATCACCGCAATTGACGTGGGCAGCGCCAAGACGTGCGTCCTGGCGGCGGAGGTCACCGACGGCGGTCTGCGCTATCGCGGACACGGCGTGGCGGAGTCGCGCGGCTCGCGCAAAGGCGTGATCGTCGAGCTCGACAAGGCAGTGGCGGCGATTCAGCAGGCCGTTGAGCAGGCGGAGGACATTGCGGGTGCTCCCATTGAACATGCGACGGTGGGAATTGCGGGGGCGCACGTTCGCGGAGTCAACAGCCAGGGTGGAGTGAGCTTCGGCACGCGCGCGCGAGAGATCACGCGAGATGAGATTCGTATGGCGGTCGACAAGGCGCGAACGGTTGCGCTTCCCACCGATCGCGAAGTGCTGCACTTGTTGCCCCAGGAATTCATTCTCGATGATCAGTGGGGCATTCGCGACCCGCTGGGGATGATGGGAACTCGGCTGGAAGTGCGGGTACATATGGTCACGGCGGCTGCGAGTGCCACGCAGAACGTGGTGACGGCAGTGAACCGCGCGGGCGTGCACGTGGATGACACTGTTTTCGAGCCGCTGGCGTGCGCCGATTCGGTGTTGCGGTCGGATGAGCGCGAGATGGGAGCTTGTCTGGCGGAAATCGGCGCTGGATCCACTGACCTCATCGTGTTTCAGGACAGTTCGGTGGCGCATACGGCGGTCATTCCTATTGGCGGCGATCACTTCACGAGCGACTTGTCAGTGGGATTGTGCACCCCGGTGGTAGAAGCGGAGAAGATCAAGCGCGTCTATGGAAACACGGTGGTGACCCTGATTCCAGAAGGCAACGAGGTGGAAGTGCCGTCGGTGGGAGATCGACCGTCGCGACTTGTGCAGCAGAGGATCGTGGGCGAGATCCTGGAACCGAGGGCGCGCGAGTTATTCGAATTGCTGCGGGACAACCTGCGCCACAGCGGAATGCTCGAGCGCTGCGTGGCAGGAGTCATTCTGAGTGGAGGCGGTTCACGGTTGGCGGGCGTGCAGGATGTGGCCGAGGCAGTCTTGCGGCGGTCGGTGCGGCTGGCGTGGCCGGCTCCATTTCCAAAAATGCCGGCGGTTTTGGCTGAGCCCGAGTTTGCGACGTTACTCGGAATGCTGTTTTATACGCATCGCGCGCGCATTGCTCGCGGCTTGCAGGATGACCGCTGGAGTTCGCGTCTGAAGGCTCTGTTCGCGTTGAAGGGGGCGTAAAGACGCTTTCTGATACTAAAGAGGAATAGGGAACGTATGGCGAGTAGTCAACGATCAATGGGATTGTCATTTCGAGCAGAAGGAGGGACCTGCAGTTTCTTTGCTTCCGAAGAAAATGCAGATTCCTCGTCGCTGCGCTCCTCGGAATGACAAGTTCAAAAATGAGCGCAACGGAATAAGAAGGTCGACAGATGAGCGGCGCCAAGTTTTCGTGGTGAGGGCAAGGGCACCAAGGCAGGAAAAATTCAGTTACGGCGGTGGAAATGAATAACGAGAATGGAATTCGCATCAGCTTCAACGACGAGGCCCGCAATGACGCCAAGATCAAGGTAATCGGCGTCGGTGGGGGCGGCGGCAACGCGGTCAACCGCATGATCGACGCGGGAATGAAGGATATCGAGTTCATTGTGGCCAACACCGACTTGCAGGCTCTACGCATGTCGCGGGCTCCGGTGAAGATTCAATTGGGAGTGAAGCTCACCACCGGATTGGGCGCGGGCGCTAATCCGGAAGTGGGACGCAAGGCGGCGCTGGAAGATTCCGAGAAGATCATTGAGGCGCTCGAAGGCGCTGACATGGTGTTCGTCACTGCGGGGCTGGGCGGCGGAACGGGTACGGGCGCGGCTCCGATTATTGCTTCGCTGGCGAGCGAGATGGGGGCGCTGACCGTCGCGGTCGTGACCAAGCCTTTTAACTTTGAAGGCAAGCGACGCATGGCGCAGGCGGAGCGCGGGCTGTCGGATCTTATCGATTCGGTGGACACGACCATCGTGATTCCCAACGAGAAGTTGCTGGCGGTTGCACAGGATGCGGGGTTCTTCGAGTCGTTCCGCGTGGCCGACGATATTCTGCGGCAAGGCGTTCAGGGCATATCGGACATCATTACCATTCCCGGCATTATCAATCGCGACTTCGCGGACGTGAAAGCGATCATGCAAGGGATGGGTTATGCGGTCATGGGCACGGCGGCGGCGAGCGGATCGCGAAGGGCAATTGAAGCGGCGCAACGCGCGATTGCATCACCGCTGCTCGAGGCGGGGGCGATTGATGGCGCGCGCGGCATCCTGATCAACATTACGGGTTCGACTTCGCTCAAGCTGACCGAGGTGAACGAAGCGTCGAGCATCATCCAGAGTGCGGCCCACGAAGATGCCAACATCATCTTTGGCGCGGTGCTGGACGAAAAGATGAAGGACTCGGTGAAGATCACCGTGATTGCGACGGGCTTCAAAGACGCGGACATTATTCGGCGGCGGCACGAGCATGCGCGGTCGCCGATTGTGCGCTCGCGCGACACGATCGAGTTTGACGAGCCGGAGATCATCGAGCCCGATCCAATGATCATGCGGGAAGCGGAGCCGCCGCGGGCTGAGACAGCCACGCAGGTGGTGGCTCCCGAGCCTTCGCAGCCGGTTATGATTCCGCCAGCCTATCCGGCGGATGATTTGGACGTGCCGGCGTATTTGCGAAAACGAAATGATGTGATGTAAAGCGGTTCTTCAGCGAGGCACGGAGACACGGGAGAATTCCCTGCGGCTCTGTGCCTTTTATTTTTTGTGGAGCTGAATAGAAGGCGTCGGGGGCTGAAGCCCCTTTTGTCTGTGTGCGGTACGCGGCCCTGAAGGGCCGCTCTTCCCTATTGCCGAGCTGCGCTCGGCCGGGCAGGTGGGGGCACCTGCCGCTACGTGGCTCGAGAAACAACACGGCCTATTCTCGATGGGGCGGCTCTTTTGAGCGTTCCATGCGGTCTATTCGTCGCTCCATCTGAGCGATGAGCAGTTGCCACATTTGAATTTGCAGGTCGAATTGATGATAGAGCGGAGTTGTACTGTTGGTCGTAAGCCCGAGATTGTTTTGCATTTGGGTGACGAGCACGCGCATTCTGGCCAGGTCGGCTTTGATGGCGGAAAGGTCGTCGGCATTGTCGAAGGCTGCGGCAGTGGCCGGCACACGAGAGTTTTTTGCGGCGGATTGAGCTAACGAGGGCGTGAGCAGCAGAAGCGAGACCAGGAAGCCGAACAGGATACGGGCTGACATGGGGGATCTCTCCTCAATGGATTCTACGGGAGCAGCCAAACCCGGTGTTCCGCCTGGATTTTTTTTGTCCTTATAAATTCTTGTAATTTTCGGTGAGCTTGCAGCGTACTGCTCTTATGAACGCCGAACGCAATTGGGCGAAAGGGCCACAGCCTCGTGGGGGCGAGCAGATGGAGGGGCTGGATCTGGAGAGCGTAATCGAGCGCGCACGGGCCCACGATGCCGAGGCCCTGGCGGAGATCTATCGCCGGTATTTCCGGCGCGTGCTCGGCTTGTGCCGCTACATGCTTGGCTCACAGGAGAGCGCAGAAGATGCCACAAGCGAAGTGTTCCTCAAGCTGCAGCGCTCGATCGCGAGCTACGACGGTTCGATCCCCTTCCCCAGGTGGCTGCTGCGGGTGACGGGAAACCAGTGCATTGACACGTTGCGGCGGCAGCGCCGTGGACAACGGGTGATCGTGGAAGGCGAAGACGAAACGACGGTCGAGGAGGCACCCAGCGCGGCGCCATCACCGCTGGGTGCGGTCATGAGCAAGGAAGCGAGGGCGCAGGTGCGGGATGCCATCGCGCGTCTGCCGGTGAAGTATCGGGTGCCATTGATGCTGCGCTATTACAGCGAACTGAGCTACGACGAGATCGCGCAGCAACTGGATCTGGAGAGGAACTACGTGGCAGCGCTGTTGTTTCGCGCCAAGCAGGAGCTGCGCCGGAAATTGGCTTACGGGAGCATGTAGTCATGGAATGTTACTCGGAACAGACATGCGCCATCTTCGTCGACGGTGAACTGGCGATAGACGAGGCGCGGCGCTTGCGCGATCACCTGTCCACATGCCAGCGCTGCCGGAAACTGGTGGACGCACTGCGCGCGGAGAACCGCATGTTGGGTGAAAGTCTGCAGGAATTGCCGGAAGAAGTTGGCGATCCTGTGCGGCCTGAAGCCTGGCGCTCGTCCTGGATATGGGGTGACCTGGCGGTAATGGCGGTCGTCATAGCGATGGGCTCGATAGTTTCTGTCTGGATGGGGAATTTGAACATTCCCGAAGCGGTGGAGTGGTTCAATCCGCTCAGCACAAGTGGACTTACCAACCTGATGTTTGATCTTTCCTACTACTTTGCCCAAGGAGGTACTGCGATGTTGACTGAATATGCTGCGGCCGTGGCAGGTCTGTTGTTGCTGGTGATGGTGGGCGGTAGCGTGCTGCTGCTCGGGCGGCGGGGGCGGCTATCCAGACCTGGCTTGGGTGTGCTGATGGTGCTGCTTGCGTCGTCTTTACCGAGCTTCGCCATGGAACGACGTCACGGAGAGTTTCTGACCGTGGCGGCGAACGAGACTATAGACGACACACTCCTGGTCCACGCCAACACTGTGCGGGTGGAAGGCGTGATCAATGGGGACTTGCTGGCCTTTGCCCGCATCCTGGAAGTGCGGGGCACGATCAAGGGGGACCTGGTGAGTTTTGCCAAGCAAACGGTGGTAAGCGGAACCGTGGAAGGCCACATCTACAACTGTTCGCAGTCGTTCGATCTGGATGGGCAATTGGGCCGCAGCGTCTACACCTGGACGCAATCCCTGCGAGTGGGTAATCGAGGCCGCGTGGGCGATGGCTTAGTGGTTGGAGCCGGAGATGTGAACCTCGAAGGCGAGGTGAAACGCAGCGCCACCATCTTCGCGAGCAATGCCGATGTGAGCGGCAGCATTGGCCGCGAGCTGACGATGGCCGGAGGCGGCCTCAGACTGGGCAACACGGCGCGATTGGGCGGCGACTTGGTGGCTCGCGTGCATCATCGTGAAGACGTGCACATCGCCGATGGCGCTACGATCACCGGCAAGCGAGACATAGAGGTGCGGGCCAGGCCGAACAAATTCACGCGGCCTAAGTTCTACTTTTTCCAGGCGGTGTGGGTGGCGGCGGCCATGCTGGTGGCGTGGGT
>Ga0136846_1208119_pt1 | contig 10356 bp, 10 predicted proteins | sample HopSoiMetagenom2_FD_96841 | JGI IMG/M metagenome (GOLD analysis project Ga0136846, IMG submission 96841) | Grasslands soil microbial communities from Hopland, California, USA - 2 Assembly 2016 (version 4) | ecosystem: Environmental > Terrestrial > Soil > Grasslands | place: USA: Hopland... | reverse complement strand
TCGCGCGCCATCATGACGTCCATGGCGGAGTTGAGCGCCTGGATCATGTTCATCTGCGCCATTACTCGCCCCCTCCGAGACCCAGCTCCTTGTTGAGCTTGATCTCCTCGGCGAGCTGCTCGCTCTGGCGGCGCAGGTTTTCGGGGAACTCCTTATATACGTCCTCGAACATGAGGTGACGGTCGAGGCGCGGGCCCTCGTTGAGCGCGCCGAACGAAACGGCTTCCTTCCACGCGGCGGCCACCTGCGCGTCGAGCTCGGCGTGCAGATCCTTGTGCTGCTTCTCGCTCCATTCGCCGCGCGCGATGAGATGCGCCTTGAGGCGCTCGACCGGATCGCCGAGCGGCCAGTGCTCGTAGTCTTCCTTCGGGCGATAGCGCGATGGATCGTCACTCGTGGAATGCGCCGAGGCGCGATAGGTCACGAGCTCGATGAGCGTCGGACCGCCGCCGAGCCGCGCGCGCTGCGCGGCCCACTGCGTCACCGCGTAGACCGCGAGGAAATCGTTGCCGTCGACGCGGATGCCCGCGACGCCGTAGCCCGGGCCGCGCGCCGCGAACGAGCGCTGCTCACCGCCGGCCGTGCCCTGGAACGTGGAGATCGCCCACTGGTTGTTGACGATGTTCATGATGACCGGCACCTGGTACACCGAGGCGAACAGCAGGCCGTGGTGGAAGTCGGCCTCGGCGCTCGCGCCCTCGCCGATCCAGGTGCACGCGATGTGATCCTCGTTGCGGATCGCGGCGGCCATCGCCCAGCCCACCGCCTGCGGGAACTGGGTAGTTAGGTTGCCGGAGATCGAGAAGATGCGGCCCGCGTTCCAGTGGTACATGACGGGCAGCTGCCGTCCCTTGCACATGTCGCGCGTGTTCGAGAGCAGCTGACACATGAGGTCGACGATGGGCCGGCCGCGCACCAGGTACGCGCCCTGCTGGCGGTACGACGGGAACAGCATGTCGCCGGGCTGCAGCGCCATCGTCTGTGCGACGGACACGGCTTCTTCGCCGAACGAGCGCATGTAAAAGGAGATCTTTCCCTGGCGCTGTGTCCTCTGCATGCGATCGTCGAAGATGCGCGTGTGCAGCATGTGACGCAGGCCGACCTGCAGGTCCTCGGGGTCGAGGCGCGGATTCCACTGGCCGACGGGCTCGTGCTTGTCGTCGAGCACGCGCACCAGGCCGGTCGCGCACTCCTCCATGTCGCGCGCGCGTGCGTTCACGTCGGGCTTGTGGACCGCGCCGGCGGGCGAGAGCTCGACGTAGCTGAAATCCGGCTTGTCACCGGGCCGGGTCGGAGGTTGCGGCACATGCAGTCTTGGCATGGGCGCGGATGATAATGGCCCCGGGCCCCTTTTGGTGCTGGCGCTTTGTCAGAAAGCCGGTTTGAAGACCATCAGGAAGACGACGACCACCGGCAGGGCCGTGGCCACCCAACCCCAGCGCAGCCAGTCGCGGGACAGCGCGTCGTAGGCCGCTTGGTCCCAGTTTCCCGAGAGCCCGGCCTCCGCGTTGGCCAATAGTTTCTTTTGTAACGGTCCGACCTTGAGCGCAAAGACCAGGCCCGCGAGCAGGAACAACGCGAGGCCGGCGCCGATCCACGGCGTCCGGAGGATGGGCAGATGGACCATCAGCGCGTTCAGGACACCGGTGACGATGATCACGGCGACGGTTGGTAGCGTGAACAACTGGTCGCTGCGGATGATTCCCGCGAGCACCTGGGCGCGGACCCCGAGGTTGCCGCTGCGGTCCGCGTGCCGCTTCCAGAACACGCCGGTGATGATGTTGCCGAGGAACAGCATCACGGCGAGCACGTGCAGCGACTTCAGCGTCAGGTACAGCATGACTAGTTAGCCTCGCGTTTCAGCCACGCGGCGAGCCCGGCGGCGTTGAGCTCGTAGTCCTTGTCGAGGATCGCGTCGATCTGCGCCGCGTCCAGCGTGCAGCCGTGCTCGTGCAGCTGCGCGTGCGCGCGCTCGCGCAGCGCCGCCTTCATCGCGGCGACGTCGCCGCCCGACTCGCGCGCGATGCGCACGAACGCATCGATCGCGTCGAGCATGTCGTTCGCGAGGCGCGGACAGTCGCCGACCTCGCTGTAGTGCGTGAGATAGAGCCGGCGCGGCCGGAACTGCATGAGGCGGTTGATCGACGCCTTGAGCTGCGCGGGATCGAACTGCGTCGGCGTGGTCGTCGGCGTGATCCACGCGCCGCGCGCCGTGTCGAATTCCCGGTACGAGAGGCCGAACGTGTCGCCCGTGAAGATGCTGCTGGTCGCGTGGTCGACGATCGCCATGTGGTGCAGCGCGTGCCCGGGCGTGTGCACGCACTCGAACGTGCGCCCCGCGAGGTCGAAGCGCGCGCCGTCCTGCGCGATCCTGAGCCGCTCCGTCGCGATCGGCAGGATCTCGCCGTACAACCTGGCATACGGCTCGTCGCCGTAGACCGCGCGGGTGCCGGCGATGAGCTTGCCGGGGTCGATCATGTGCGGCGCGCCGCGCGGATGCACGATCGCGGTCGCGTTGGGCAGCGCGCGCATCAGCGCGCCGGCGCCGCCCGCGTGGTCGAGGTGCACGTGCGTGAGGAACAGGTAGTCGACCGCGGCCGGTGCCACGCCCAGCTCCTGCAGCGCCGCGAGTATCAGCGGGACGGCCGAGTTCGGGCCGGTATCCACGATGGCCGCGCGCACACCGTTGACGACGACGTGCGCGGCATCCATCTGCGGCCGCACGTACTCGGTGTCGACGGCCGTGATGCCGTCGGCGAACATCGTCAGTCGTGGCAGACTCGCAGTCATGTCCCGCGCGACCCTAGCACCATGAACGGCAAAATACTCCTGACCCTGCTGACCCTCGGCGCCGCTTCCTGCGCGAGCGCGGCGGTCGAAGAGCGCGGCAACCTCGTGCTCGACAACGTCCCGTCCGTCGACACGCCGCTCACCGCGAAGCTCGACGACTACCTGAGCTCGCGCGGTGCGACGTTCGTCGACTGGCTGCCGGACGGAGGCATGCTCGTCGCGACGCGCTTCGCGGACGTCGAGCAGCTGCACCACGTCGCCGCGCCGCTCGGCGACCGCTCGCAGCTCACCTTCTACAAGGAGCCCGTCACCGTTGCGCGCGCGCCGCGGTCTTCGTCCGGAGGGGCAGCGGCGGCCGGTTTCGTGTTCCTCAAGGACGTCGGCGGCAACGAGAACTCGCAGGTCTACTGGTTCGATTCGAAGTCGCACGACGTGCGCCTCGTCAGCAACGGCCAGGGCGTGAACGGCGGCCTCGTGTGGAGCCATGACGGTCGGCGCGTCGCGTTCCACAGCACGGCGCGCGACGGCGTCAGCTACGACATCCTGATCGCGGAGCCGACGGCGCCCGGCAACCCGCCGCCACGCCTCGTGTTCAACGGCTTCCAGAAGAACTGGTCGGTGCAGGCCTGGTCGCCCGACGACACCAAACTACTCATCAGCAACTTCGTGTCCGCGACCGAGTCGCACCTGTACGTGATGGACATCGCGACCGCGGCCCTGACGCCGGTCAGCGAAGGCGCGGGCACGGCTAGCGCGAGCGACGCGGCGTTCACCGCCGACGGCCGCGGCGTGTTCGTGATCACCAACCGCGACAGCGAGTTCGAGCAGCTGCGTCGCGTGGATCTCGCTACCGGCGCCGTCGAGGTGCTCACGGGCCACATTCCGTGGGACATCGACTCCTTCGACCGCAGCGACGACGGCAGGTACCTCGCGTACGTCGCGAACGTCGACGGCTCGAGCCGACTCATCGTCGTCAACCTCGCCGGCAACAGCGAAAGCGTGCCGCCGCTGCCCGACGGCCGCATCGGCCGCATCGCGTTCGATGCGTCCGGCAAGCGGCTCGCGTTCTCGCTCGAGAGCCCGCAGTCGCCGCGCGACGCCTTCGTGCTCGACGTCGAGCACAACGCCGTCGTGCGCTACACGCAGAGCGAAGTCGGGCCGGTGAACCCGCTCGATTTCGTGCCGGCGGAGCTTGTGCGCTTCCCGACTTTCGACCGCGTGAACCGCAAGGTCCGCGAGGTGCCGGCGTTCGTCTATAAACCACGCACGCCCGGGCCGCACCCGGTGCTCATCGACATCCACGGCGGCCCGGAGGGCCAGGCCGTGCCGGTCTGGAGCCCGTTCACGCAGTTCCTCGTGAAGGAGATGGGCTTCGCGGTGATCGCGCCGAACGTGCGCGGCTCGACCGGATACGGCCGTACATACCTCGATCTCGACAACGGCGAGAACCGCGAGGACGCGGTCAAGGACATCGGCGCGCTGCTCGTGTGGATCGGCGCGCAGAAGGAGTTCGACGCGAAGAACGTGTTCGTCTCCGGCGGCTCGTACGGCGGGTACATGTCGCTCGCGACGATGGTGAATTTCAGCGACCGGCTGCGCGGCGGCATCGACGTCGTCGGCATCTCGAATTTCGTGAGCTTCCTCGAGAGCACGTCGGCGTATCGACGCGACCTGCGCCGGCCGGAGTACGGCGACGAGCGCCTGCCCAGGATGCGCGCCTTCCTGCAGCGCATCTCGCCGCTGACCAACGCCGCGCGCATCACCAAGCCGCTGCTCGTCGTGCAGGGTCTCAACGACCCGCGCGTGCCGGCGTCCGAATCACAGCAGATGGTGGCGAAGATCCGCGCGCGCGGCGGGGAGGTCTGGTACCTCGCGGCCAAGGACGAAGGGCACGGGTTCCGGAAAAAGACGAACCGCGACTTCTACCAGAAGGCGATCGTCACCTTCCTCGAGAAACAGCGGGCGCCGCGCTAGCGCCGCGTCAGGGCGCCTTGGTCGAGAAGAAAAACGACTTCTTCGGCAGCGTCTGCAGGGACGGGTTCTGGCTCGAGTAATAGAGGGCCAGTTCCTCGATGTCCTGCTTCGTGAGCGTCGCCGCCATGCCGGACATCACCGGGTTCTTGCGACCGCCCTTCTGGTAGTCGTGCAGCGCCCGCTCGATGTAGTCGGCGTGCTGACCGGCGAGTGACGGGTAGTCGGCGGTGATGCCGACGCCATTCGTGCCGTGGCAGGCCAGGCAGGTCTCGGTGGCCTTCGGGCGCGCCGTGGCGGGAACGTCGTTTTTGGATTCCGTCAGCACGTTCGGACCCGCGAGATACGCGGCGAGGTCGGCCATGTCCTGCTCGGAGAGCGACGAGGCCTGCGCGTGCATGGTGCCGTGCGACCGGTCACCGCTCTTGTATTCCTTGAGCGCCGCGACGAGGTATTGCGGACGCTGACCGTGCAGCTTGGGAACGGAGTACGTCGGGTACACGTTCTTGTAGTTAGGGACGGCGTGGCAGCCCTGGCAGGTGTAGGCGAGCTTCTGGCCGTTGGTGGCGTCGCCCATGGGAGCGGGTTGTTGCGCGGAGGCGGCCAGCGGCAGCAGGGCCAGATGAGCGACCAAAGCGAGGACACGAGGAATGCGGAATGCCATGACGAAGAGGGTGACCCGTTCTCCCAGTAAAAACAGGCCGCGATATTAAGGACTTGGGCGCGCAAATGCCACCGGGCACAATCCGGTCCGTGATTGCATTGATTCAAAGGGTTTCACGCGCGGCGGTGACCGTCGACTCGAGGACCACGGGCGAGATCGATCGCGGCATCCTGGCGCTGATCGGCATCGAACGCGGCGACGGCGCCGCGCAGTCCGAACGTTTGCTCGAGCGGGTACTGACGTACCGCATCTTCGAGGACGACGCCGGCCGCATGAACCTCAGTCTCTCCGACGTCGGCGGCGGCCTGCTGCTGGTGCCGCAATTCACGCTGGCGGCCGACACCCGCAAGGGCACGCGCCCGGGATTCAGCACGGCCGAATCGCCCGAAACGGCGCGCGCGATGTTCGGGCGATTCGTGACCGCCGCCGGCGCGCGGCATCCGCGGGTCGCCTGTGGCGAATTCGGCGCGCACATGCAGGTCGCGCTCGTGAACGACGGACCGGTCACGTTCTGGCTGCGCACCGCCCCGGATGCGGACTTAACAGGCCAAGAATGACAAGGACTTAACCCGGATGACGGCCTCGTGATGCGAGTCTCGTCCCGGGCCGAACTTTCTTCGAGCCCGACCCTCTGTTGACTTATCATTCAGCGGTTTTCGGGGGTGCTGGACACCCCTGTAGGAGTAATTCATGGGTATTGGATTCAGAGAACTACTGGTCATCCTGGTCATCGTTCTCCTGGTGTTTGGCGCGAAGAAGCTGAAGACGATCGGTTCGGACCTCGGCGCCGCGGTCCGCGGCTTCAAGAAGTCCATGAATGATGGCGACACGGAGGAATCGGTGAAGCAGCTCAAGGCCGACGCTGAATTTTCCGATTCCGCCAAGACCCAGAGCGCGGAAAAGAGCGAGCACAAGGCGTGATTCGCGGCGCCGTGCGCCGTTCGTCGCCGGCCTGAGCCGCTCTTCGCGGCAACGCATCCATGTTCGAGGTTGGTTTTTCAGAACTCCTGCTGATCTTCGCGATCGCGCTGGTCGTGCTCGGCCCGCAGCGGTTGCCGAAGCTCGCCCAGCAGGTCGGCCGCTGGGTCGGCCGCGCGCGTGCGATGGCGCGCCAGTTCCGCGAGCAGCTCGAGGAGGAGGCCAGCAACCTCGAGAAGCAGATGAACGTCGATCCGGACATCGACACGTCGCTCGATCCCAAGAAGAAGCCCGAGGCGCCGCCGCCGCCGGCATCGGCGGAGCCCGCACCGGCGAGCGCACCCGCGGCCGCCACTCCGCCGCCCGCCGCGACCGCGCCTGCCCCGGCGCCCGCGCCCCCGGAGACGGACGCGGACTTCTATCCACCCGATCACCACATGCATCCGTCGAATCGCGCGCACGAGCCCGACCCGCGCGCCGGCGACCCGCCGCCGCCGCAGCGCGAGCTCGATCTAACTAGTCCGCCCGCGGACGGACCGAAGCCGTGAGCGACGAGGAGAAGAAGAAGAAGAAGAAGGGCGAACAGCTTGCCGAAGGCACGCTGATGTCGCACCTGCTCGAGCTGCGCGACCGCCTCATGAAGGCGATGGTCGCGCTGCTCGTGGCCTTCATCCCGTGCGCCATCTACTCGAACGAGCTGTACGACATCGTGTCGAAACCGCTGGTGGCGAAGCTGCCGGAAGGTTCGTCGATGATCGCCATCGGCGTGATCGCGCCGTTCATGGCGCCGTTCAAGCTGTCGTTCTACGTGGCGCTGTTCGCCGCGATGCCCGTGATCATCTACCAGCTCTGGGCGTTCATCGCGCCGGGGCTGTATCGCCGCGAGAAGCGCTTCGCGGTGCCGCTGCTGTTGTCGGCCGTGATCCTTTTCTACGTCGGCGTGTTCTTCGCGTACTTCGCGGTGTTCCCCGTGATGTTCGAGTACCTCGTGCACTCCGGCCCCACGTCCGTGAAGATGCAGACGGACATCAGCAGCTATCTCGACTTCGTCGTCACGCTGTTCTTCGCATTCGGCGTCGCGTTCGAAGTGCCCGTGGCCGTGGTATTGCTCGTCCTCACGGGCCTGGTCCGCGTGGAGAAGCTGTCCGAGAATCGCGGCTACGTGCTCATCGGCATCTTCGTGATCGCCGCGATCCTCACGCCGCCCGACGCGCTGTCCCAATGCATCATGGCCATCCCGATGTACGCCCTCTACGAAGGCGGCCTCGTGATGGCACGCATCATGCAGAAGATGCGGCGCGAGGCCGCCGACGAACGCGAGAAGGAAGAAGCCGAAGCGAGCTGATTCCGGGTTCGTCCGATGCGGCTCCGGGAAGGCTGTAAACACAGCCACTCCAGCGCACCGTTCCCCGTCATTCCTGCCTTGCTGGCCGCCGTGAGTCTGGGTCAGACTCCGCGGCATCGCGACGCATCAGCGTCCATAAAAATTCGGGGCATAACGAGATGAACGATCCCACCACGACGGCCGTCGTGTCGCCGCCGCATGGCAAACAGTTTTTCGGTCATCCGCGCGGGCTGGTCACCTGCTTCATGGTCGAGTTCTTCGAACGCTTCACGTACTACGGGATGCGGTCGATGCTCGTGCTGTTCCTCGGCGCCGCGGCCACCGCCGCGAACCCCGGCTTCGGCGTCGACGGCGCGATCGCCGGCGCCGTGTACGCGCTGTTCACCGGTGGCGCGTACCTGCTCGCGATCCCCGGCGGCTGGATCGCGGACCGGTTGATCGGGCAACGCAAGGCGATCTTCTCCGGCGGACTGTTGATCGCCGCTGGCAACTTCATCCTGGCGATTCCCGCGACACCGACGGTGTTCTATTCCGGCGTGTTCGTCATGGTGCTCGGCATCGGACTGCTGAAGCCCAATGTCTCGTCCGTGGTCGGGGCGCTGTACGAAGGCCAGCCGGGCGCGCGCCGCGACGCGGGGTTTTCGATCTTCTACATGGGCATCAATCTCGGCGCGACCATCGGCCCGCTCACGGCGAGCGCGCTCGGCGAAAAGGTGAACTGGCATCTGGGCTTTCTCGTGTGCGGCATCGCGACGCTGCTCGGCACGCTCTATTTCCTGTACACGCAACGTTATCTCGGCGACGCGGGCCGCCCACCGACGAACGTGACGCCGGCCGAGCGCAAGCGCACCTGGACGATGCTGATCGGCATCGGCGTGGCGGCCGCGATCCTCGCGGTGGCGCTGTTCGCGCGCGAGCATCCGCCGACGGAGCACCAGCTCGCGCTCGGGCTGTTCGCCGTCCAGAGCACGCTCGCGGTGCTCTTCTTCGGTTACGTGCTGCTGTCGAAGGAGCTCGACGTCGCCGCGAAAAAGAAGATCGGCGTGATCATCGTGTTCTTCTTCTGCGCGATCCTCTTCTGGGGCGGCTTCGAGCAGCAGGGCACCACGTTCAACACGTTCGCGTTCGACTACACGGACCGATCGTTCCTCGGCGGCCTGTTCGCCGACGGCCAGCATCCGGCCACGTGGTACCAGTCGGTGAACCCGGCGTTCATCATCATCCTCGCGCCGGTGTTCGCGTGGTTCTGGGTATGGCTCGGCATGCGCAACATGGATCCGTCGGCGCCGACGAAGATGGGCATGGGCCTGGTGCTGCTCGGCGTCGGCTTCCTCGTCATGATGCTGGCGGCCCAGCTCGTCGTGTCGAGCGGCGGAAAGGTGGGCCCGACCTGGCTGGTACTCGCCTACCTGTTCCACACCTTCGGCGAGCTGTGCCTGTCGCCGGTCGGACTCTCCAACGTCACGAAGCTCGCGCCCGCGAAGTTCGTGAGCCGCATGATGGGCACGTGGTTTCTCGGCACCGCCATGGGCAATACCATCGCGGGTCTCGTCGGCGGCGAGTTCGCGGAGGCGAAGGTCGACCAGATGCCGCACATCTTCCTCGTCATGACGCTCATCGGCGCCGGCGCCGGTGTATTCATCCTCGTGATATCGCGCGGCCTGCGCGGCTGGATCGGAGACGCCAAATGAACCGCACTATCTACCTGCGCACCGTACCGGTGCTGGCCGCCGCCACGCTGCTCGTCTCGTGCAACGACTCGAAGGCCCCGCCGGCGTCTCCCAAGATGGACGCGCCGACGTTCGTGTCCGGCGTCAACAAGGATCTCGTCGAGCTCAACAAGGAAGCCAACGCGGCCGGGTGGACGCAGGAGACGTACATCACGGCCGACACCCAGTATCTGAACGCGAAGGTCACCGAGCGCTATCTCGAATACTTCAGCCGCAAGGCGGAGGAGTCGAAGGCGTACGCAGGCCAGAAGCTCGATCCGTCGACCGAGCGCTCGATCAAGCTCATCAAGCTCGGCGTGAGCGCACCGGCCCCGTCCGATCCTGCGAAACGCGCGGAGCTCGCGACGCTCGGCACGACGCTCGACGCGATGTATGGCGAGGGCAAGTATTGCCCGCCGGGCGCCGATCCGAAGAAAGAGGGCGCGTGCAGGACGCTCGACGATCTCTCCGACGTCATCGCGACCAGCCGCAACTACCAGGCGCTCACCGACGCGTGGACGCAGTGGCACTCGGTCGCGCGTCCCATGCGCCCGAAGTACCAGCGCTTCGTCGAGCTCGCCAACGAAGGCGCGAAGGAGCTGGGCTTCGAGGACGTCGGCGTGCTGTGGCGCTCGGGTTACGACATGTCCGCCGAGGATTTCCAGAAGGAAGCCGCGCGCCTCTACGACCAGGTGAAGCCGCTCTACCAGGACCTGCATTGCTACGCGCGCAAGCGGCTCGCGCAGCGCTACGGCAAGGACAAGGTTCCGGACGGCAAGCCGATCCCTGCACAGTTGTTGGGAAACATGTGGGCGCAGCAGTGGAACCGCGTCTACGACGACCTGCTCAAGCCCTACCCGGCCGCGAGCATCGAGTCCGCTGATCGCCAGTTGCAGGCGCAGAAGTGGGACGCCGTGAAGATGGCGAAGTCGGCGGAGAGCTTCTACACGTCCATCGGC
>Ga0136846_1241735_pt1 | contig 10357 bp, 7 predicted proteins | sample HopSoiMetagenom2_FD_96841 | JGI IMG/M metagenome (GOLD analysis project Ga0136846, IMG submission 96841) | Grasslands soil microbial communities from Hopland, California, USA - 2 Assembly 2016 (version 4) | ecosystem: Environmental > Terrestrial > Soil > Grasslands | place: USA: Hopland... | reverse complement strand
GTGCCCAGCGTGAACCCAACCGCCACCGCGGCGGCCAGGGCTGGCAGCCTGACGGCCGCGATGAGGGTCCTGAACGGCACCTGCAGGCGGGTATGGGCGAAGAACGCGAGCGGCACCAGCTCGATCGTGATGTCCACGCAGAGCAGGATCGCCACGACCTCCAGCGAGTGGAAGACAGCGGCGGCGACGAAGATCATCGGCATGGAGACGCAGAGGCGGAACAGGTTCACCTTCGCCATGAAGCGCGCACCGCGGTTGGCGTTGAGGAACCAGCCGAGGCTGCCGGTGAGGATGCAGATCGCGCCCCACACGCACAGCGTGGTGAGGATCGGGTCCATCTTCATCCAGCGCGGACCGAGCACGGCGTTCACGAAATCGGGGGCCACGGCCGCGAGCACGGCGAGCGGCAGCAGCGACGCGAGGAGGAGGTAGCGAATGGCGATCATCAGCGTGCCGGCCGCGCGTTTGGGGTCCTCGCGCATGCGCACATAGGCGGGCACGGTGGCCTCGGCCACGCGCTCCGACAGCGCCTGGTTGGGCAGCTCGGAGAGGCGGTAGGACATCGAGTAGAGCGCCATCGCGCGGGGGCCGAGAATCGCGGAGACGGCGATGAAGTGGAGGTTCTCGCTGAGGAAGGCCGTGGCGGCCTGGGACACGTACGGGCGCGACTCGCGCAGCGCGATGCCTGCCTCGCGCCGGTGGATGCCGATCCGCACCGGATGCGGGTAGGCGCGCCACAGCACGAGCGACGCGAGGATTCCTGCCGCGAGCTGGCCCGCCACCAGGCTCCACACCCCGGCGCCGAGGGCAGCGCACGGCACGGCCACGGACACGTAGCCGAACGCGAGCGCGAACTGCCCCGCGAAGCGCTGCCGCCACAGCATCTCGCGCTGCAGCATGTTCGTGAAGTACCAGGTGATCGTGCTGGTGATGACCGTCAGCGCGAGGATCGGCAGCACGTCGGAGAGCTTGGGAGAGCCGAACGCGTTCGAGATCGGCCCGGCGAACGCCCACGCCGCCACCACGCACGCCGCCGCGATGCCGAGCATGAGCGTGAAGACGGTGTCGGCGAGTCGCCGGTCCACCCTCTCCCGCATGACGAGGCTGATGCTGAGCCCGTTGTCCGAGAGCAGGTTGAGCGCGTTGACCACCACGAGGCCGGTGAGCACGACCCCGATCTCGCGCGGCGGCACGAGGCGAGCGATCACGAGCGTGCCGATCAGCTGGAAGCCGCGGCTCAGCGAGAACGCGGCCAGCGTCCACGGGACGCCCTTGAGCGCCTTTGTAGTGATCGAGTGCTCGGCCGGCTCCTGAGGGGGCGGCGCGGTCTCGTGTGGGATCGAGGTCAAGGTCTCGCGCCGGCGAGGGTGGAGGCCACCGACTTGACGGCTTCCACAACCTGCTCGACCTCCGTCTCGATCGTGGAGGCCGACAGCGGCAGGGCGCAGTGTCGGGCGGCCGCCGTCTCCGAGAAGGGCAGGGAGCCCATCGGAGCGAGTCTGCGGTATTCGCTGAACCCGTGGATCACGGGGTAGCGGGTGGTCTGTATCCCTCGATCCGCGAGGCCCGTGCGCACCGCGTCGCAGGCCTCGGCGTCGTCCAGGAGGATCGGGAAGGCGAAATGGGAGGAGCGCTCCACCTGCTCGTCGCTCCATGTGAGCTCGACGCCAGGTACGTCCGCCAGCAGCTCGCGGTAGAGCTTGACCGTGCGGCGGCGGGCCTCGATGCCGGTCTGGAGCTTCCCTAGCCGCGAGAGGCCTAGCGCGGCGCGCGGCTCGTCGAGCCGGAAGTTGTAGCCCACGTCCACCACGTCGTAGGAGTAGCCGTAGCCGCGGTGGCGGTCCCAGGTGCTCGCGCTCATGCCGTGCGAGCGCAGCAGGCGCACCTTCTTGTCGATCTCCTCGTCGGAGGTCAGCACCATGCCGCCCTCGCCCACGAACAGCTGCTTCTTCGAGAAGAACGACAGGCAGCCGGCCTGGCCGACGCTTCCGGCCTTGCGGCCGTCCTCGGACACCACCGCGCCGATGCCCTGGGCGGCGTCCTCGATCAACATGATCCCGCGGCTGTCGCACAGCTCGCGCAGGCCCACCACGTCGGCGGGGTAGCCGCAGAAGTGCACGGCGATCACAGCGCGCGTGCGGTCGGTGATTTGCGGCTCCACGGACTCGACCGACAAGTTCATGTCGGTGGGGGAGGCGGTGTCGCATAGCACCGGGGTGGCGCCCACGTAGCGGGGCGCGTTCACGGACGCGACGAAGGTGAGCGCCGGGACGATCACCTCGTCGCCGGGCCCGAGACCGAGGGCGCGGCACGCCAGGTGCAGCGCGGCCGTGCCGCAGTTCACCGCCGCTCCGTGCGGAGTGCCGCAGAAGGCGGCCACGCCCTGCTCGAACTCGTCCACGCGCGGCCCCATCGTGAGCCAGCCCTCCTCGAGGCACTGGACCACCGCCGCCACATCGTCCTCGCCGATCGTCAGCTCGGTGAGCGGGATCTGCCACGCCATCAGGCGAGAGCCTCCTCGAAAGCGGTGACCACGCGCTCCTGCTGCTCGGCGGTCATGTGCGGGAACATCGGGATCGTCAGCTCTGTCTCGGAGGCGAGCTCGGTGTGGGGAAGGGACTGCTCGCCGCGGCGCTCGACATAGGCGCTGAAGCGGTGCACCGCCGGGTAGAAGAGCGAGGTCTGGATGCCGCGCTCGTTGCGCAGGAAGTCGCGCACGTGCTCCCAGCGGTCCTTGTCCTCCACGAGCACCGGGAAGACGTAGCAAGAGGAGTACTCCACCTCCTCGTCGCGATAGGGGACGATCAGGCCGTCGATCCGGCCGAGCTCGCGGCGGTAGGTGCGGGTGAGCTCGCGGCGGCGCTCGATGTCGGCCTCGAGGCGCGCCAGCCGCGAGAGCAGCAGCGCAGAGTGCATCTCGTCGATCCGGTAGTTGAAGCCGAGACCCACCACGTCGTAGGTGCTGGTGGCGCCGGTGTGGCGGCTCCAGGTGCCGGACGTCATCGCCTGCGAGCGCAGGGAGCGAGCCAGCTCGGCCACCGCGTCGTCGTCGGTGGCGAGCAGGCCGCCCTCGCCGGACGACAGGATCTTGTTCGAGAAGAACGAGAAGGCGCCGGCCATGCCCCAGGTGCCGAGCTTGCGGCCGTCCACCGTGGCCGAGGGCGCGTGCGCAACGTCCTCGATCAGCGCCAGCCCGTGCCTGTCGCACAGGTCGCGCAGCTCGGCGATCTTGCCCGGGTAGCCCGCGAAGTGCACCACGCAGACGGCCTTCGTCTTCGGCCCGATGCGTGCCTCGACCTTGGCCGGGTCGATGCTCAGGTCGTGCCTGCCGAGGATGTCCGCGAACACCGGCGTGCCGCCGCAGTAGAGCACCGCGCTGGCGGTGGCCGCCATCGTGAACGAGGGCACGATCACCTCGTCGCCCGGCCCCACGCCCGCGGCGAGGTAGGCCAGGTGCAGCGCCGCCGTGCAGGAGGACACCGCCACGGCGTGGCGCGCGCCGAGCTGGGCCGCGAAGGCCTCCTCGAACGCCTGCGTGCGCGGACCGAGCGTCAGCCAACCGGACCGCAGCGTCTCCGCCCCGGCCTCGATGTCCTCCGGCGCGAGCCGGAGATCGAACAGCGGGATCTCAGGGAATGTTCCGGTAGCGGGCATCCCACGGATCCTCGAACTGGCCGTCGTCGAGCGCGGAGATCAGCTCCGCGATTCCCTCGGGCACGGTCATCAGCGTCTCGAACCCGAGGCGCTCGCGCACCTTGTCGAACGACACCTTGTAGTCGCGCGGGTCCTCGTCTCGGTGGACGAAGTTCACCTTGCCCCTGTCTATCTGTCCCTGGATGATCTCCACCAGGTCGAGCTTCCGGTAGTTCTCCCCGGAGCGGCCGACGTTGAACACCTCGCCGACCACCTTGTCGTCGTCCGCCTCGAGCACTGTGCGGATGCCGCGGCCGGCGTCGCGCACGTGCACGTACGGGCGCCAGAACTGCTCGCCGAAGACCTCCAGCTCGCGGTCGGCCCAGAGGTCGCGCGTGAACTCGTTGACGGTGAGGTCGAAGCGCATCCGCGGCGCCACGCCATACACGGTCGCGAAGCGGAGGCAGGTGACGGGAAGGCCGTCGAACTCTCCGCCGAGGAGCGCCTGCTCCACCGACACCTTCTGGGTCGCGTACAGCGACACCGGGGCGAGCTCGCCCTGCTCGTCGATCGGCACCGTCGGGTCGGCCATGCGGCCGTAGTTCGAGCAGGTGGAGGCGAACACGAAACGGCGGACGCCGGCCTCCTGGGCCTGGGCGGCGAGCGCGCGGGCGGACTTGACGTTCACTTCCTCCGACAACTCGGGGTCGCGCGCACATGCCGGGTCGCCGACGATCGCCGCGAGGTTCACCACCTCGTCCACGCCCTCGAGGGCGCGGGCGCGGGCGTCGGGGTCGCGCAGGTCGCCCTTCAGCACCTCCACGCCGTCCTGCTCGAGCTGGGAGGACTGTGCCTCCTGTCCGTGCAGCAGCGTGTCGAGCACTCTGACCTCCCGGCCGCTCTCCAGCAGCTCGGGTACCGCGGCGCAGCCGATGTAGCCGGCGCCTCCTGTGACAAGCGTTCTCGCGATCGTGGGCCTCCTTCTAAGGGTGAAAAAGCGGACGGTGAAGGGGCAGCTGGACGCCCCCTAAGCCAGTGTGCCAGCGCTTGCGCCGGACGGCCAGCAAATTGGACACGATGGTAGTGGCGAGCCAAGCGTCCAGGCCTGAGGTCCAACAACCGTCCACGCCCCGGAGCGGCTCTACAGATCCTCAGGGAGCGTCCGACTGCTGACGGTAGGGGCTTCATGCGCACTGCGCGTGAACGCCTGACCCGACAAGGCAAACCCGTCGTGAGGCGGGGACGCAAAGCCACGGGGCCTCGCGAGTCGCATGAGGAGGCCGGCCGGGCTACCGAAAGGCAGGCAAGACACTCCATGCGACGCACCCTCCTCCTCGCCGCCATGGGTCTCAGCATTCTGGGCATGGCGATCCCGAGCCTCGCTTCCGCGAACAGCGTGGCGGGCAACTTCTACTACGCGGTCGGCAGCACGCCGTCCTTCCCCAGCACTACGCAGACCGCCCAGCGCGACTCGTACGTGATCCTCCAACCCTGGAAGGCCTCGCTGGCGTCCCAGCTCAAGGCCGCCAACCCCAACCTGAAGGTCCTCGTCTACCAGGACGCCTCCGCCATGTCGAACGGCGGCCGCGTGAACGGCTGGGCCTCGAGCGGCGTCGGCTACGACGAGGCCAACACGGCCCACCCGGACTGGTTCCTGCTCAACCCGAGCGGCGGCCGCATCCCCGAGTCGAGCTGGCCCTGGCTCTACCTCGCTGACGTCGGCAACGCCGGCTACCAGCAGCAGTGGGTGAGCAACGTCAACCGCCTCCTTGCGAGCGGGCCGTGGGACGGCGTCTTCCTCGATGACACGAACCCCACCGTCAAGTACCACACGACTCCCAGCAACGTGGCGAAGTACCCCAACGACACGGCCTACCAGGCCGCGATGCGCTCGTTCATCTCGTACGTAGGCCCGCACATCCGCGCGACGGGCAAGATGGCGATGCCGAACATGGGCGCCTGGGTGGAGTACCCCACGGTGATCTCGGACTGGCTGCAGTTCGTCGACGGCGGCATGGACGAGATGTTCGCCAAGTGGAGCAGCACCCCCGGCGTGGGCTACCGCGACCCGAGCCAGTGGAAGACGCAGCTGGGCGAGATCCAGACCGCTGAGGCGAAGGGCAAGAAGTTCCTCGCCGTCACGCAGTCGGGCCTCACCGACACGCAGGCCCAGCGCTTCGGCTGGGGCTCGCTGCTGCTCGGCTCGAACGGGCACGCCTCGTTCTACGCCAGCTACGACCAGCAGAGCGAGCCGTGGCTGTCGGACTACAACACCGACCTCGGCAGCCCGACCTCGAGCGCAACCGCGAACTCGAACGGCACGTACAAGCGCACGTTCACGAAGGGCCTCGTGGTGGTGAACCCGACGGGTTCCACCCAGCACGTGGACTTCGGCGGCAGCTACAGCGGCGATGGCCTCACGAACGCCACCGGCGCTGACTTGCCGAGCAAGACGGCGCTCATCCTCACCGCGCCGGTCACCGTCGTCTCCCCTCCGCCGCCCCCGGCGCCCACCGGACCCACAGGTCCCACCGGGCCCACGGGGCCAACAGGAGGCACCGGCACCGGCACCACAGGAGGCACCGGCACCACCACCACTCCGCCTCCGCCCGCGCCCACGGGACCCACCGGGCCCACGGGCACCACAGGCGGAAGCGGTAGCACGGGGACGGGTACGACCACCACGCCGCCGCCACCGCCCCCGGCCCCGGCCCCGGCGCCAACGCCCACCCCGACGCCGATCAAGAAGCGCCCTCACCACCACCTGCGGGCGCGGACGAGCCGTCGGGTGCAGACTCACCACTTCGCCTCGCGCGTTGTGGTGAAGGCTCGCGCGGCGTGCTCCGGCAGCGCCGACGTGCGCGTCGATGTCGACGGACACACCGTGATGAAGAAGCGCGTGCACGGTGCGCGCAACTACGGCGCGCGCCTCGCCCTCAATCCGGGCACGCACAAGGTCACGCTCACCACGAGCCGCTCAACCGGCGGCTGTGGCCAGGCGCTGACGGCGGCTCGCGTGAGTCTCGTTTAGTTCCTAGTTCCTAGTTCCCAGTCCCCAGCTTGAGCTGGGGCTGGGGGCTGGGGCTTAATCGTGTGCCGCTAGGATCGGGCCTCCCGACCCCCGACTGCCATTTTGCGAATCGGCGCATTCCTGGTTGCACTGCTCGCGGTCGGCGTTGTGCTTGTCGTCCGGCCTGGCTCGGACCAGGCGTCCGGCGGCGGCGCGGCGGCCGGGCAGCTGCTGTTGCTCTACAACAGCCACGGCTCGGTGCCGCGGCTGGCGGCCAATGCCGGGCGCTACAGCTACGTGGTGCTCCAGCCGTGGGACACGGCCGGGCTGCGCGCCGTGAAGAAGCGCAACCCGCGCGCGATCGTGCTGGCCTACCAGGAGGCATCGGCCATCGCGCGGGCGCCGGGGGTGAACGGAGTGACCGCGAGCGGAGTTGGCTTCTCGGAAGCCGACAGGCACCCGGACTGGTTCCTGCAGGACCACGCGGGCAACCGCATCACCGAGAACGGCTACTCCTACCTCTACATGGCCGCGATCGGCAATCGCGGCTACCAGCAGGCATGGGCCGCCAACGTCTCGCGGCTGCTCCGGCGGGGTCCCTGGGACGGCGTGCTGATGGACGACGTGAACAGCAGCGCCGGCTATCACGTCGATCCGGCCCGGGTGGCCCAGTACCCCAATGACGCCGCGTACACGCGCGCCACTCGATCGTTCCTCGACTACATCCGCCCGCGCCTCCGGGCCACGGGCAAGCGCGAGTTCGCGAACATGGGCGGCTGGGTGGATAACCCGCAGGTGATCAGGCAGTGGCTGCACAAGCTCGACGGTGGGATGGACGAGGCGTTCGTGAAGTTCGAGGCCGGTCCAGGCCAGGGCTACCGGGACCGCTTCAAGTGGGCCCTGGAGCTGAACCAGGTGCGTGCGGCCGAGAGGATGGGCAAGCGCGTCCTCGTCGTCACGCGGACGCAGCCGAACGACGAGCAGGGCAAGCTGTACGGCTGGGCCTCGCTGCTGCTCGCATCGAGCAGGCGTGCGGGCTATCTGCCGGCAACGGGCTTCGGCTATGACGACGTGCCGCCCACCGTGGGCCCGGCCGAGCGAGACGTCGGCGCGCCGAGGGGTGCAGCCCGCCCAGCGGGGCGCGTCGTGTACCGCCGCTTCTCTCGCGCGCTCGTGGTCGTGAATCCCGACTCGGCCTCGCACGTCGTCCGCTTCAGGGTGCCGATGAGCGGGTCCGGGCTGAACGCGGCCGCCTCGGCCACGTTGGCGGGGCACTCGGCGCTCGTCCTGCACCGGGCGAGCTCGCCACGCCATGCGCCGCCTCAGCGGCCCGTGAGCTCGTAGTAGAGCGCCTCGTACGCGTCGATCATCCCGGCCGGGGAGAACTCGGCGGCTATCAGCGCCTCGCCGGCGCGGCCCATCTCGCGGCGGCGCTCGGGGTCTGACAGCACCTCGGCAATCCGGCGACCGAGGGCGGTGCCGTCGTCGAGCGGCGCGGTGACCCCGGCTCCGCCGGCCAAGAGGTCGCGCATCCCCTCGACATCGGTGGACACCACGGGCACGCCGGCCGCCAGCGCCTCCAGGGCCGCGATCGAGAGCCCCTCCCAGTCGGAGGAGAACACGAGCGCGTCCGAGCGCGCGATCAGGTCGCGCGCGTCGGCACGCACCCCGGTGAGCTGCACGCGATCGCCGAGTCCGGCCGCGGCCACCTGCGCCTCGATCTCCGCGCGCAGGGGGCCTTCGCCGACGATGAGGAAGCGGGCGTCGGGCAGCATCTCCGCCGCCACGGCCGCGGCGCGCAGGAAGCGTTGGTGGGCCTTCTGCGGCACAAGGCGGCCGATCGTGATCGCGAGCGGGGCGTTGGCGCTCAGGCCGAGCTCCGCGTCGAGCTGGGCGCGGCGCTCGAGCGTCAGCGGCCGCGGCGGCTCCACCGCGTTTCGCACCACGGTGGCGTGATCGGCGGGAAGACCGCGCGCGAGCGCGCGGTCGCGGACGTCGGCCGACACGCAGGCCACGTGATCCACCAGGCGCAGGAGGCGGGCGGCACTTCCGTACTCGGCGGGCAGGACCCCGTGGAACGTGGCCAGCACGCGCGGACGCCGCAGCGGGCGCCCCAGGCGCACCGCCAGCGCCGCGATGGCGCCCGACTTGACGTTCTGGGCGTGCACCACATCGGGCCTCAGACGCCGGATGGCACGCGCCAGCTCGAGCACGGCGCGCGCCGCGCCCACCCCGGAGCGGCCGCGGTCGTGCAGCGGGATGCGGGTGTGGACGACGTGCTCGAGGTCCGCGTCGCGGGGCCCGGGTGGCGCCACCACGGCCACCTCGTGACCGCGCTTCACGAGCTCGGCGGCGAGCAGTGTCATCACGCGCTCGGCGCCGCCCACCTGCATGGACGGGCTCGTGAGGAGAACCCTCATCGCGCGAGCAGGCGCGCGTAGAGGTCGCGGATGGCGCCCGCGTTGCGCTCCGCGGTGAAGTGCGACTCCACGCGCTCGCGGGCGGCGCGCACCAGTGTGTCCCTGTGCTCGCGGTCGCTCACCAGCCGCTCGATGGCGGCGGCCAGCGCGGCGGGATCGCCCGGGGGAACGAGCTCGGCCACCGACTCGTCGACCACCTCGGGCACGCCGTAGACGGCGCTGGCCACCACGGGCACTCCGGCGGCCATCGCCTCGAGCAGCGCCATCGGCGCGTTCTCCCAATAGCTCGAAAGCACGTACACCCGCAGGCGCGAGAGCGCTTCGGCGAAAGGAACGAAGCCGGGCCATTCGAGCCGGCCGTCGAGCGGCAGCTGCGCCGCGATCCGGCGCAGGCGCTCCTCGTCCGAGCCGCTGCCGAAGGCGGCGAAGCGCCAGTCCGGGTGGCGCTCGCCCAGCTGGGCGGCGGCGCGCAGGAACACGTCGATGCCCTTGAAGCGCTCGAGCACCGACAGCGTGCCGATCAGCTCGCCGCCGCCCGGCTCGAATGCCGGCAGCTCGATGCCGTTGGGGATCACGTGCACCTTGTGGCGCGGGTAGCCGAGGCGCTCGACGAGGTCGTCCGCCACGGCCTGCGACGGCACCACCACCGCATCGCAGCGGGCGCACAGCGCCGAGTCAAGCCCGCGATAGAGCAGCGTGGCCTTGAGGCCGGGACGCTCAGGGCCGGCAGGCGGCGGGTGGTACTCGAACGGAATTCCGTGAGCCGTGTACACGCGCAGCCCGCCCCGACGAGGTCGCGGCCCGAGCCGTACCCAGAGTCCGGCGCGCCGGTCGTGGGCGTGCACCACGTCGGCGCCACGAGCGAGCCGCCACACGCGCCGCGCGGCGGCGGCATCGGCCTGGTTGCGGAACGGCACCACCTCCGCCTGCGCCCCCGCGGCGGCGAACCGCTCCGCCAACCCACGGTCCGCGCAGGTCACGAGCACTTCGTCCCCGCGCGCCACCAGGCTACCCGCGAGGAGCAGGCTCTGCTCTATCGGCCCACCGCGCTCGAGCGTTGTGACGAGAACGACCCTCAAACCGGCACGAGCCGGCCCCCGGCGACGTCGGGCCGCGGGGGCGGGATCGCGGGCGGCGCGACGGGCTCCGTCTCGCGAGGCGGATGCTCGTCGAGGGGAACGGCCGCGTACTCCTCCCGCGACAGCACGAGGGCAAGCGCGGGTAACAGCCACAGCGGCGACGTGAGCTGCTCGCTGAGGAAGGTGGCCGATATGACGGCCACGATGATCGAGGC
>Ga0136846_1233780_pt1 | contig 10357 bp, 7 predicted proteins | sample HopSoiMetagenom2_FD_96841 | JGI IMG/M metagenome (GOLD analysis project Ga0136846, IMG submission 96841) | Grasslands soil microbial communities from Hopland, California, USA - 2 Assembly 2016 (version 4) | ecosystem: Environmental > Terrestrial > Soil > Grasslands | place: USA: Hopland... | reverse complement strand
TCGCCCCAAGTCCGGGTTGTGGGACCTGGCGGCCGCCATCAATGAGGTAGTGCCATCAGGGCGTTTGTAGTCAAGGTTTTTCTTGCCAGTAGCCGCTATCAAAGCTTTGGCCGCCGCGTTGAAGGTCGCATCGTTTGCGAGATCGCTTGGATGCGTGCTGAAGTTAATCAGCGCCGTGTTTCCCAACTTGTCTTTGGCGTTTACATCCACCTTCTTGGACTCCACCAGCGCCAGGACCGCCGCATTATGTCCATTGGACGCTGCTTCCATCAACGCGCTTCTGCCCTTGTTGTCGCGCAGATCAATATTCTTGCTGGCGGCAATCAGCGCCTTCATTTCTGTAGAGCTGAGGCTTTGATCGGCCGGTAAGTTCGAAGCGCCTGAGGACGACCGCCCCAACAGCTCCATAATCGCTGTTCTGCCGTTCGCATCTTTAATGTCGGGATCCGCCTTGGCATCCAGCAGTTCCATGAAGACGCGTTTAAAACCGCTGGAAGCCGCCTGCATCATGACGGTCTTACCATCAGCGTCCAGTTTGTTGAGATCAGCAGGCTTGCTGGCCTTGATCAACGCTTTCGCGATTGACAGGTTCGGAGTTTTTCCATTGGCATGCGCATCCTGGATCAATCCCATGAGCGCGGTTTTTTTGTTGTTGTCCTGAATACTCGGATTAGCACCGGCTTGCATCAAGGCGGTAACAGTGGCGTCATCGCCTTTTTCCACGGCCAGCATAAGCGCGGTTTTACCGTCTTTCTGCTGGACATCGAGGTTCGCCTTTGCGGCGATTAAACTACTGACCATTGTCTGGCGACCATCATTAATGGCGAGCATCAACGGCGTGTTCTTATCGTTGTCAGCATGATTGACGTCAGCACCCTTCTTCAGCAAGAGCTCGACGCTGTCGTCCTGGCCTGTGTGAATTGCCTTCATCAGCGCGGTTTTTCCATCTGCTCCCGGCTCGTCGACTAGCGCCCCGGCACCGATCAGCATTTCCATGGCATGGGTGTTTCCCATGGCTGCCGCAGCCATCAGTGGAGTTTGCCCATCCGATCCCTTCGCATTCACGTCAATCCCGCTGTTGATGAGGGCCGCTATTTTTTTCAGATCGCCTGTGCGAGCTGCGTCTTGCAGTTGATTGATCTGCGCATTTGTATTTGGTGATTTTTGTGTATTCGTACTTTTGGTGACGTTGGGGTTCGGCGTATTCGGGTCGGGATTCCACCTCAGCACTGGCGGAGGAGTGCCGGGGGTGCCAGTTTGTGGAGAACGTCCGTCTAAGCGAAACTGCACCATCGCTTTGGCCAGCATCTCGTTTGCTGCCAGAGTGGAGGGGCCAGAAGATGATGTCGAAAAAGAAAGCGACTGCTCACCGGCGCCAGCAATTTCTTCGCCCGTAGTTTGCGCACTCCTGACTCCCTGCGTGCAGATATCCTGGCCTGCCTGCAGATTCCCGGAGTTCCCCAGCTTGGGATTAGCTTCGAGAAGGCTTGTCAGGTCGAGGCCAAGTCTTTGAGCGACTTGGGACAGGTCGCTTTCTCCCACTTGCACGGTGGAGGTCTCGTTTCCCGCTGAAGGGCTTGCGTGATCACCCGCAATGGACGAACTACTAGCGCTGTCGATCCTCGTCATCAGAATTTCTCCTCACATCTGTTTATCGTGCGCTCTGGAAGATAGTTGCTTGGCATGTTCGGCACGCACCTGAGGAGACACATGCTCATGAGGCGTCAAAAATTATTTGGAGAAACAAAGGAGTGTGCAGCTAGTGCTATCGGACGGATGGGATGGTAACGACTAATGTTCAATCTAACGTTCATTGAATCCCAGCGCTTCCACCGTCATCTGATCGACCGCAGGATGATCCTTACCCTTTGTTAGAAGCCCGAATCCACCCGAGTACTCCCACATCGTCCAACCAATCGCCCGCCGCTCGAGCGCAATTCTTACGTCGTGGATCCACGCTGCGCGATCTTTCGGATCGGCATTCTTCCGGTATACGCCAAATTCGTCACATAAAACCGGCACGTTCCTCTTCTTCGCCCACGCTGCAACCCGGCCGATCTCCATGTCGATGCGATCGGCGTCCCAATGCTCCATGCCGTAGCGGAAGATGTAGAGCTGATTGATTTCGTCCGGCACTCCAGCCGCGGCTTTCTCCGCCGACACGCGATTAGAGGGATATGAGAGGCCTTTAACAAAATGCCAGAAGTTCACACCCCATGTCGCACCCTGATGGGTGAAGATGTGGGGCTCGTAAAAGTGGAAGTTATAAATGACGTTCGCGTCGGTGAGCGGCTCGAGGAACAACAGCTCATCATCAGCCGACCAATTCGCCCCCGCAGCAATAATCGTGTTTTGCGGCGCGCCCTGCCGGATTGCGGTGGCCAGCTTGGCTTGCACTCCGTACCAACGGTAGCGGTCGCTGATCTCCGGTTCGTTCAGAATCTCAAAGAACACCAGATCCGGGTTGACAGAGGAGTAGTGCCGGGCCAATGCACGCCAGAAATCGGCGAATTCTTCGACAAGATCGTCTCTCTTGGCAAGCTCCGCTTTGAATGTGCTGCTCGCGTGCATGTCAATCACGATCGCCAGTTTTTGATCAACGATCATCTTCACTGCCGTGTCGAGATAGCCCAGATACTCGGCAGGAATTTCGTCTGCATGCCCCTCCACAAACATGGGCTTCGGGTCCACGACGAGCCGTACATGATCGAATCCCATGGACTTGATCAGCACAATGTCTTCCGCCGTCGTGTGAGTCTGGAAATGTTCTTTGGTGTATCCCTTGGGATCGAATACCTGCCCGAACCATCCCGTGATATTGATGCCGTGACGAAGGTGGGCGAGCCGTTGTGGCGGGACGGAGAGCTGCGCTCGATTGGAGGGAGGCGGGGAGGAGGATTGCGCAAGCAGAATCGAAGAAGCAAATATAACGGCTAACGTGTTGCGAAGTGTTGGTATCACCACTGCCTGCGTTGGGGACAGACGCCCTCGCCTGTCCTGCGGAGCAAAGCTCCGCAGCTGATCACGAAACCCAGCGATTTCTCCCCGGTGGCTGCCCGCAGGAGTCCGGGCTTACGTGATTATTGGTAAAGAACGAATCCGCTTCTTCGTCGCCGCAAAAATGGCATTGCAGAGGGCCGGAGCTACGGGGGGAAGCGGTGGCTCGCCAACGCCCGACGGCGCCTCGGTACTCTGCACGTAATATGCTTCCACGGCCGGAGCTTCACTCATCCTGATCGGCTCATAGTCGTCGAAGTTGCCCTGAACAACTCTGCCTTTATCAATTGTGATTTGAGCCCGCAGTGCATTCGCCAACCCGTAAATCACGGCACCCTGAATCTGTTGCTCCAGGATCGTCGGATTGATCACCTGCCCGACATCCACGGTCGCAACCACGCGATGAATTCGCGGCTTGTCGTTCTCCATCGAGATCTCAACCACATTTGCCGCGTAGGAACCGAAGCAGCCGAAGCATGCGATTCCACGATACCGTCCCCCCGGCAACGGCTTACCCCACGCGGCCTTCTCTGCTGCCAGTTGAAGCACGCCTCTCATGCGTGCCGTCTTCCACACCGCGTCGAAGTATTTGATGTCCTCGTCCTTCGAAAGCAGATGCAGGCGGTAATCAAGGGGATCTTTGTGAGCAGCCCCGGCTAGCTCATCGATAAAGGATTCGCTGGCGAATGCTGCCTGCAATGCGTACACAGAGCGCATCCATCCCAGCGGAACCGGCGTTTCCGTTTGCACAAACTGAATCAGTGCATTCGGAAAAGAGTAAACGACGGCCGTCTCATCCTTCATGTCGGGATCAACGCCGCCATCCAGCGGGTATCCTTTTTGCGCGCTGATTGACGGCGTGACCATCGTGTGGGAGAAGGATGCCGGCCAGCCCTGTCCATCCAGCGCAGCGCTGAGCTTGTGATAGCTTGGCGGACGATAGGTCGAGAAGCGCATATCATCTTCGCGGGACCATAAAACCTTCACCGGTCCGCCTATCGCTTTCGACACCAGCGCCGCCTCGACTCCATAATCGTGCTCTAATCTCCGGCCAAATCCGCCGCCCAAGAGCGTGATATTCACCTTCACCTGATCCGGATCGAGCCCCACGGCAGTAGCGACGGAATCCCGCACATCTTGCGGAACCTGGGTGGGCGCCCACAGCTCGCACTTATTAGCCTGGAAGTGAGCCGTGCAATTCCCCGGCTCCATGGGAGCGTGCGCCATGAAGGGCAATTCGTAGGCGGCCTCAATTTTCTTTCCACCCACCTTGGAAACATCACCGACCGCATACAACGCGACACCCTTCTTCGACGCGGCCTGTTTTAGCCCTTCCTTGATTGCCGCAGTGCTTAAATCTTTGTTCGGGCCCTCATCCCAGGTGACGTTCAGGACGCGCCGTCCCTCCATCGCACCCCACACCGAATCAGCCACTACGGCGACTGCCGAATCACTGATCTTTCCCACGTAGCTGACGCCTGGTACTTTCTTCGCGTCTTTATCATCGAAGCTCGTCACCTTTCCACCGACTACCGGGCAACGAGAAAGCATGGCGTACTTCATGTTGGGAATGCGGAAATCAATGCCGTACTCGGCAGCACCTTGCACCTTGGCGGGCGTGTCGATACGCGCCGCTCGAGTTCCAATCAGCTTGAAATCCTTTGGATCTTTTAACGGAGGAGCGCTGGGAACAGGCAGTGTCGCCGCACGGTCCGCGAGTTCCGCATAACTTTTCTTCCGATTGCTGCCGGCGTGAGTCACAGATCCGTGTTCTGCTTTGCACGACGACTTCGGCACGCCCCACTCCAGCGCAGCTGCACTCAACAGCATCTCTCGGGCGGCCGCTCCGGCCTTGCGCATCGGCTCCCAAGTAGTGCGCACGCTGGCGCTTCCGCCGGTGGTCTGATCTCCATACAATGAGCTGGCTCCCGCCTGCTCTACCGTAATCTGGTTCAAATCAGCTTCAAGTTCCTCGGCCAGAATCATGGGAAGAGCCGTGCGCACTCCCTGCCCCATTTCCGAGCGCGCAACCACAATTGTGATCTTTCCATCCGGTGTGATCTTCAGATACGCGTTCGGAGAGAAACCAGCGCCGTTCTTACTCGACGATCCGTGGGGTAGGTAGAAGCCGATGACCAGCCCTGCGCCTGCTGCGGCAGTGGTTGTGAGAAATCCTCGCCGGGTTAGAGGCGTCATTGTCCACCTCTCGCAATCGATGCACGCTGAATAGCCCGCCTAATTCGATCATAGCTGCCGCAACGGCAGATATTCGCCGTCATGGTTCGGGTTATCTCGTCGTCCGAGGGATGCGGATTCTTTGTCAGCATCGCCGCCGCGGCCATGATCTGCCCCGTCTGGCAGTACCCGCATTGCGGTACCTCTTCTGCAATCCATGCCTTCTGCAGTTCTGTGAGGCCATTTACTGAGAGACCTTCGATTGTAGTAACGTTCTTTCCAGCGACTTGCGAGAGTGGTGTCGAGCAAGAACGTACCGCCGCTCCTTCGACGTGCACGGTACAGGCGCCACATAATCCCGCGCCGCAACCGAACTTCGTACCCGTCATGTTCAAGGTGTCGCGCAATACCCAGAGCAGCGGCGTCTCTGGAGCAACACTGACCTTTCGCTCGCTGCCGTTTACCCGGAGTGAGATCTCAGCCATCTATAGCCCCGATGTGGTTTGTTAGAGCCCATCATCCTACTCGGATCGTCAGAAAAGGGGAACTCGGGAGTGACTCAGGATCAAACCTGGTGCACGGACCTCCTCATCCCATGTAGGCTTACAGAACGGAACGTCGGACAGTATGGAGACGCGCGCCGCCAAAATTAGTCTCGCTGTTGCACTTTTTGCATTCTTATTTTCGGTGACTGCCGCGCAAGCTCAGCGCGCGCGCGGAGAAGTGCGGATCACCGTCCGCGACCCGCAGGGCGCTGCTGTTTCTTCGGCCGGCGAACTCGTCAGTGATTCCAACCAATTTCGACGCACCTTCCAGGTGGGCGACGATGGGCGTTATATAGCCCAGGACCTCCCTTTCGGTGTCTATCGGCTAACCCTGACCGCTCCCGGGTTCGCGTCCTCATCGAGCCTGCTGGAGGTTCGCTCAGAGGTTCCCCTCCACTTCTCGTTAACCCTTGGCATCGCGCCTCTAGCAACGCAGGTTCAGGTGAATGACGCGGCAACCCTGCTCGATCCTTCACGTGCCGGAATGCTCCACTCCATCGGTCGCCAAACACTTGGCCAGGATGTTCCCGCGCAGTCGGGACGCGGCCTCTCCGATGCCGTGAACGATTTGCCTGGATGGCTCTACGAAGCAAACGGCGTGCTCCATCCGCGCGGCTCAGAATACGACGTTCAATACGTAATCGATGGACTGCCGCTGACGCAGAATCGTTCGCCCGCCTTCGCACCGTCCCTCGATCCGGATGCGGTGGATTCCATGCGGGTGCTGACGGCTAACTATCCGGCCGAATACGGGCGCAAGTTGGGCGGGATCGTGGAAGTCGTAACTGAAAAGAACGTACCTACGGGATGGCATGAGGTAATAGATGTAAGCGGCGGCAGCTTCACAACCATCAACGGCTTTGCCGGGGTTTCCTATTCGCATGGCAAAGACCGCTTCTCGCTAAGTAGTGACGGATTTCTGACCGACCGCTACCTCGACCCGCCGGTCCTGGCAAACTACAGCAATCACGCCAGCTCAGCTGGGTTTACGGCCTCCTTCACCCGCGACTTCTCGGATCGCGACCGCTTGCGTGTCAGCGTTTCCCATGACGTTGTTCACTTCATTATCCCGAACGAACTGGTTCAGCAGCAGGCTGGACAACGGCAGGACGCCGCCAATACCGAAACCGCTGGCCAAGTCTATTTCCAGCACGTCATTTCTCCAGACCTGATGTTGAATGTTTCAGGAAGCGTTCGCGAGGCTGTGGCTACGCTGTCTTCCAATGAGCGATCGACACCGGTGATCGTGTCGCAGAACCGCGGTTACCGCGAAGGCTATTCCGCGGGGACCTTGCCGGACATCACGGTCGCCACGACTGGAAGGTAGGCGGGGACACAATTCTTAATCCGGTTCACGAGAACTTGCAGTACACGATTACGAATCCCCCGCAATTTGATCCTGGCACACAACAACATTTTCGATTTTCAGATCAACGTTGGGATGTGGAACCTTCGGCCTATGCCCAAGACCAGATTCACCTCGGCAATTGGGGTCTGAGTGCCGGCCTGCGCTTCGACCACTACAGGTTTGTGGTTCATGAAAGTGCGTGGAGCCCTCGGCTCGGTATCTCCAGATACTTCGCATCCCTCAACCTCGTGCTGCATGCATCCTATGACCGGGTTTTCCAGACACCCGCCGTCGAGAATCTTCTGCTCGCCAGTTCGCCTCAAGTGAACTCGTTGAATCCACTCGTGCTGCGGCTACCCGTTCGCCCGGGCCGCGGCAACTTCTATGAAGTTGGCTTCAGCAAGGCATTGCTTGGGATTCTGAGGGTGGATGCCAATGTCTTTCGGCGGGATTTTCGCAACTACTCCGATGACGACGTATTGCTCGACACCGGCGTGAGTTTTCCGACGGCATTCGCTAAGGCTCGCATTACCGGTGAGGAGTTGCGGCTTGAAGTTCCACATTGGGGCCGCTTTTCAGGATATCTCAGCTACACCAACCAGGTAGGGACGGGCCGAGGACCGATTACCGGTGGACTATTTCTGGGCAGCGACGTCGTCAACGCAATTACTGATCTCGGCAGTTTTCCTGTCACTCAGGACCAGCGGAATACGGCCAGGGCTCGACTGCACTTCCAAGCTAGCGACCGGGTGTGGCTTGCAGTGGACGGCCAGTACGGCAGTGGACTACCCGCAGAAGTCGGCGATGCCGATGTAAAGTTCTTGTTGGCGCAGTACGGACCCGCAGTCCTGAATCGAGTGGATTTCGATCGTCAGCGAGTGAGACCCAACTTCGCTTTGGGCGTGGCAGGTGGAGTGGACCTGTATCACAAAGAACAGCGCAGCGCGTCGGTGCAACTTCAAGTCGCGAACCTGACAAATCGGGTCAACGTGATCAACTTCGCCAGCTTGTTTTCCGGCACAGCCATCGCCCCGCCCCGCAGCTTGTCGGCTCGCCTGAAGCTAACGTTTTAGCCGGAGAGTGTTCACTCGCTTAGGAATACCGCTTAAGTCCTAAGGTCTACTTAAGCCCGCCAAGCTTCTGCTGCGCGAGTTGCGCAATCTCGGTGTTAGGATTTTCTTTCTGAACCTGCTCGTAAATTCGCTTGGCTTCCTGGGGCTGCTGCTTTTGCTGATAGAGATCCGCCAATTCCATCTGAGCCGTCGCTTTGCCGACTGAGGTGGTCGGCTTTTCCATCAGCTGCTTGTAAAGCTCAATTGCGTCTTTGTCGCGATTCGTCTTTCGATAGACCGAAGCCAGCGCGAATTTCGCCAGAGCGGCGAGGTCGGCATTGTGCACCGATGCAACCTCTTTGAGATTTTTCTCCGCATTGGCATTGTCATCGAGTGAGGAAGCAGTGATCCCAGCGAAATATCGCGCGAAGTCACTCGCTCGAGTATGAGGATATTGAGCGATGACGGCGTCAAACTGCTTGCGTGCCTCAGTCGCGCGTTCCTTAAGAGAGGTGAAGCTCTGCACGTCCGGTTGCGCCGGCGCACCAGCGGGACGAATGCCCGCTTCCATAGTCCGTACCGCTTTCCCTAAGTCGACACTCGCCTTCTGATCCTGCTGCTGCAGGTAGTACCAGATGCCTACAGCGGCGGCAATCAGTACTACGACCGCAGCGCTCGCGATAATTAATCTTTTCCGGTGCTCAACGGTCCAGTGGACGGTCCGCTCCGCGGCGTTGATGGTGGCTCTGCTGAAGCGATCTTCCTTTAAGGAATGTCGGGTCTCTGCGCGCACGAATAGTCCCTTCTGCGTCCCTGATTAGATTGAACCGGTGGTCGGATGCGGCTACTGCGGGGTCTGCTCCAGCACGCCCTGTTCCAGCTTTTCCTGGCATTCGATGCAGTGACGCGTCCACGGCACCGCTTCCAGGCGCTTCGGGTTGATCTCTTTCCCGCACGAGATGCACTCCCCAAAGTTGCCTTCGCGGATGCGGTCCAACGCCCCTTCCACCATCTGCAGGAGCTGCCGCTCGTTGTTGCTCTGGTGGAACAGGAATTCCTTGTTATAAGAGCTGGCCGCCCGATCTGCGATGTCCTGGGCCGTGTCCTCGTCAACGGTGCGCCCATCCTGCTCGGTTCGCGAAACGTTTCGGCGAAGTTCCTGCTGCCTGGTTTCCAGTCTCTTTTTGAATTGTTCTAGCTTCTTCTTATCCATTGCTTAGGCTCGTACGACGACCCAAAAGCCGTCTCCCAGAACCCTTTCTTGTGCTGAGGTCAAACAAAAATCATAAGCGTCGGAGTCGAGATGCGTCAACTGGAGGTACTTACGTCGCGCTCCTGCCATCCGGTTGGGTTTGGCCACAAGAATCCATCATCTACTTACGATTGCACTTGCGTGCGGAAAATCGCGGCGTAACATGCCGGGGTACCAGCTCCGCAGCACGCCCCTTGCCGGTGTTGGTGATTTTCAGCAGTGGTCGCTGTTCCGCCGGTCGTATGTTCGTCCGAGTCTAAGTCCGCAGGAAATCTAGATAAGATTTTTGCTGGTTTGGGTTCCACGAGTAAGCCCGCTGTGCGGTTGCCCACCGCCCGATCGGAAGTTCGTATGCGAATCCTGGATGTTGGCTGTGGAAGGGGCACGCCGGCATGGTGTGACCCCCATGCGGAGATCATCGGCATCGACATAAACGAGCGCTCGCTATCGGAAGCTTCCAGAAGACACCCGAAGAGAAAATTCATCAAAGCCCGCGCGGAGGCGCTGCCCTTTACGGACGGCTCTTTTGATCGAGTCGTCTGCAATGTGGCCCTGCCCTACATGCAAATCCCGGTGGCTCTGGGTGAGATGTATCGCGTCCTTTCACCGTCCGGAGAACTCATCGCCGCTGTCCACCCACCGCGTTTCACGATAAGCGAGTTCAAGCGCTGCCACCGGCTGAAACCGCTCCTCTTCCGCGCCTTTGTACTCGCGAACGGGTTGATTTTTCACCTGACGGGCTGGTCGCGCTGGGAATCCTTCCAGACCGTCGCCGGCATGCGGAAAGCCTTACACCGTGCCGGATTCCTTTCGCCTATCTTCCGTGAAGAAAGCGACGTACGCCTGGTTGCACGAGCGAAACGGGAGGCACGAATCGAAACCATCATGGATCGCCGCGGCCAAGACACTAGAGCAGCCCGGGTCAGTTGAGTACAAGCAGCAGGCCGGTAAAGCAGGCTGTTCACACGCGAAAATGACTGTTCCTACT
>Ga0136846_1242726_pt1 | contig 10360 bp, 6 predicted proteins | sample HopSoiMetagenom2_FD_96841 | JGI IMG/M metagenome (GOLD analysis project Ga0136846, IMG submission 96841) | Grasslands soil microbial communities from Hopland, California, USA - 2 Assembly 2016 (version 4) | ecosystem: Environmental > Terrestrial > Soil > Grasslands | place: USA: Hopland... | reverse complement strand
GGCTCCGGGTGGACCGGGGGTGATCGCGCGGACCTCGATTCGCCCGTCTCCCCGGCCGAACTGCACCACCATGCGCGAGTGAGCCAGAGCCTGCGCGGTGGTCGGTGTGAGCGGAAGCGTGGAGCGCACCGGCTGCGTCGACACGATGTAGTCGAAGTCTCGCCAGCCACCTGGGAACCGTTTCTTCACCGCAGGGTCGTAATCGAGCGGCCAATACACGACGACGTTCCGCGAGAAGAAGCCGCCCTTGACAGGGTGGTGGTCGAACCCGTGCTGGACGAGGTAGATCCAAAACTCGTCGCCCACGATCAGGTGCTTGTCGTGACCCACATGCCGGACGAGCCACTGCTGTGCGGCGCGAGTCGGGGCATCGGGCTTGGCCGTCACGGCGCCATGGTCGGTGTTCGCCCAGCCCGGAGCCACGACGACCACACCCACCACCGCCAAGGCGGCAACCGCCCCGCGCATCAGCGGCGCCTTCCACAGCGCCTCGGCGGCGCCGGCCACGATCAGCGCCGCAAACGGGAGCAACCCGATGACGTACATGTTCGGCAGGTAGCCCGGCCGCAGGACCATCACGACCTGGATGAGAAAGGCAACCGCGACCGAGCGAGTGCTGCGACGGGCAAGCGCGACCGGGGCGAGCACGAGCGCCGCTCCGAGCAGCCACGGATCGAGCTTGAGCCAAGCCGTCACGATCGCGTGCGTCTGGCTGGCGGGGTCGAAGATGCTTCCCGTGCCCTTGCGGGTGAACAGCTGGACGATCGTGTAGCCCACGAGGCTCACGTGTCCCGGCCCGGGCAGCAGCTCACCCTTCAAGGTCGCGTAGAGCGGGTACGACAGCACGATCAGCGCGAGCAGCGAGCCGAAGAGCGCGAGGCAGTAGCGGCGGGTGTGGCCACCGGAGTTCTGGGCCACGATCACGAGCAGTGCCGGGAGGAGGACGAAGGTGGTCTCCTTAGAGAGCAGCGCCAGCGCGAAGCACCCGCCGCTCGCGGCGAACGCCCACAGTCGGCGTTGCGGCGTGGCCGCAAGGACGAACGCCGCGAGCGCCCAGGCGATGGCCACGTTGTCGAGCAGGACCGCCCGATGGAAGTACAGGCCGACCGGCGAAAGGCCGAAGAGGATCACCGCCCCAGCGGCGAACACGCGGGCCAGTCCGAGTCGCCGAGCGAGGACGTAGACGAGCGAACAGCTGACCAGGCTCACGGCGAACATGAACTCGCGCCCCGTGTCTATCGAGTAGCTGCCGTGTCCGAAGATGCCGCTCAGCCAGGTCCAGAGGGCGATGAGCAGCCAGGTCAGCGGCGGGTGCCCGTAGCTGTAGGTGTAGGGCGCGAGGGCGCCGTGCTGCACGGCCCACGCGTTTCCGACGTAGGTGCCTTCGTCGAACTGCGTGGCTGGCCAATGGAACAGGTTGGTGCCCACCACGATCCCGATCCCCACGAGCAGAACGGCCTGGATCAGGAGATCGGAGCGCCACGCCACAGCCCGCCCCAGAAGGGTGCCCGGCCAACGCAGCGCTCGGGCCTGGGGTAGCGATAGCGAGCCCGAGCCGTTCGCGGATCCTCCGTTCAGCCGCGGCCGGAGCGGGTCCCAGCCGTTGGAGCCATTCGATCCGTTCGATCCGTTGAGGCGAGGGGTGGATCCCGCCGCGATCGGCTCCAGCTCCAGCACGCTCCCGTCCCCGCCCCCGCCCCGGCCGCCGACTCGCCGAGACAGGCTCTGCCGTCTCACCGGAACTGGATCGAACACGTCGGCCTGCGCCGCGTGCTCAGCGGACGCCTGCGCAAGGTGCAGGCCCATGTGCGTCGTCTTCTCCCAGCCGCGGTCTCCCTTCGCCTCGCGTGCCACCGCTCGTGCGGACGCGAAGGCCAGCACCGCCTGGTACAGGGGCAGTCCGAGGATGAGACGCCGGTAGTCGCGCCACGAGGGCTCTTCTCCATACGCGCGGCAGAAATCCCCGATGCCGACCACCTCGACTCCGAGCATGGCCAGCATCGGCAGCGCGGGCGTGAACGAGATGAGCGTGATCGGTACCGGTGCCTTCACGGCGATGGCGGTGGCGAGCGCGACGGGAAGCAGCAGCCACGCGATCGCCATCAGGTATGGCATCGCGAGGATGTAGACGCCCAGCGTCCGCTGCCCGAGCGGCAGCCTCCGCCAGTAGCCCTTGCGCAGGGTCTGGAGGTATCCCTGGTTCCAGCGCGTCCGTTGCCGAGCGAACGCGCGGAGGGTCGGCGGGCACTCCTCGCGGGTGACGAGCTCGGGCTCGTAGAACACGGCCGTCCGGGCGCCGAGCGAGCTGAGGCGCACGCCCAGCTCGCAATCCTCGGCGAGGCATTCAGGGTCCCAGCCCGAGACCGCGCGTAGGAGCGGGGTGCGCACGAAGACTGTGTTGCCGCCGAGCGGTATGAAGCCCTGGCGTGCGTGGAGGTGAAGCCGGCTCCGGAACCAGAAGTAGTACTCGAGCACGTTCCGGACGGTCAGCCAGCTCGATCGAAAGTTCATCAGCTGGACACCGGCCTGCACCACGTCCGCACGGCTTCTCTGGAAGCACTGGTCCACCCGCTCGAGCAGCGCCGGGTGAACGTCGTCCTCGGCATCGAACACGCCGGTGATCGTGCCGTTGCAGTGTGGTAGCGCCGCGTTCAGCGCCCGCGGCTTGCTCCTCACCGAGCTGTGATCGAGCACCACCTTGACGAGATCGGGGTTGCACTCGGCCACCCGCTCCGCCACCGCGCGAGTCGCGGGGTCGTCGGTGCCTACTACCACGAGAACCTCGAAGGCCGGGTGATCGGCCTTGACGAGACGAGAAAGCGTGGTCTCGAGCACCGCCTCCTCGTGCCGGGCCGGGACGATCAGGGAGAACGAGTGCTTCGGCTCCATGTCCTCGCGCCTGAGGCGACTCTCGGCGAGGGAGGCCGGCGTGCGCCAGGCGTGAAGCATCCAGGCGAGGGTGGTCCAGGCGATCGCGCCCAACATGAGCGAGACGGCGATGTAGAGGATGTAGAGGAACGAAGCGGTAGAGACGGACGCGAGGATCGTGGCCACCACGGCGCCCGCCACCAGCAGTCCGACAAGTGCGCGGCGCACCGATGGCCGCTCGAGGGTGCGAACCAGCCACACTGCGGCTCGACTCGCTCGGCCCAGCGACTCCTGCTCGTCCACGAGCCCGTCGCTGGCCATGAGGTCGAAGAGCTGGGTATCGACGACCACCATGAACAGATCGCCATGGCGGTCGACCGCGCGTTCCGCCACCTCGCGCGCAACGGGATCGTCTCCGACGACCAGGAGCACCTCGGCAAGCGGATAGTCCTTGTCCGCGAGGCGAGCGAGCGTGGCCTCCAGCTCCGCCTCGTCCCTGGGGGCCGGCAGGGTCAACGAGAAGCAGCGATCACGGTCCAGGTAATCGTCGGCGGCCCCATCGAGTGCGCTATCGGCGAGCGTGCCCGGCTCGCGCCGGAGCAGGGGCAGCGTCCAGATCAGGACCACCCACGCCACCGCCGCCGTGAAGACGGCCAGGCCGGCGTACAGCACGTTGACGAGCGAGGGGTGCTGAATCGAGACGACCGCGAAGGCGGTGGCCGTGGCGGCGGCGGCGGCCGTGGCCAGGGAGGCCGCCACGAAGGGCACAAGCGCGAACAGATCCAGGGTCCGCGCGCGCCGTCGTAGCTTCACCCCTCGCCTCATCGTCCCAGCGAGGATGGGGACGCTCCATTCCAGCGCTCTTCCAGCGCGCTTCCGGACGCCGCGCGAGCCCTACGCCGAGACAAAGCTGGGCTCAGCGGCAGAGCGACCCAGCGCGGCGTGCAGCTGGGCGCGGCGATGCTGGGAAAGCTCCTCATACAGCGCTGAGCGAACGAGCGGGTGCCTGAACGCATAGCCGTCCTCCCGCTCTTCCAGGAGGCGCGCCTCAAGGGCACAATCGAGCGCGTCGAAGAGCGAGCTGTCCGAGACGGGAGGCTCGAGCGCCGCCACGCCGGCGCGAAGCGCGCTCAGCGGCACCGAGGGGTCGGACACCGCGGCCGCGAGCGCGAGCACGCGGCGCACGTTCTCCGGCATCGGGGCCACGCGCATGTCCACCAGGGCGCGCACGCGCGGGGACACGCACTCCGACGGAGAGGTCGACGTCCGCCACGAGCCGTCGGCGAAGACGAGCTCGCTCCGCCCCAGCATCTCGCGGACCAGCTCCTCGACGAACAGCGGGTTGCCCAGCGAGCGCGCGTAGATGTGATCCAAGGCCGCGTCGGCCACGTGACCGCTGGCGAGCATCGCTCGGACGAGCTGGTCGCAATCCGGGCGCGCGAGCCGCTCGAGCGCGACCCGAAGGCACAGGTCCTCACGCGTGATGGTCTCGATCAAGTGCCACAGGTCGCTGCCTGCCTCGAGGCATTCCTCCCGGAAGGTTCCGACGATCAGCCACCGGCGCTCGCCCACCAGGTGTGCCAGGTACCGCAGCAGATCGAGGCTCGAGCGTTGGAGGTCGTGCAGGTCTCCCAAGACGAGGACCACTGGCCGCGTCCTCGCGAGATCGCTCAGCAGCCGCACGATCGCGGGCATGAGATAGAGCGGATCGTCGGCGCGATGATCTGGCTCAGGCGGCGGCTGGCCCGTCATCCCGAGCGACGGCACGAGGTGCACGAGCGCTGGGTAGCGCCGCACCAGGTCCTTGCGCTCGGCATCCGTGCGGCCAACCGCGTACCGCTCCAGCGCGACGGCGAAGGGGGCATAGGCAAGGTCGGTCGCGTGCACCGCGCTTCCGCCCCACAGCACCGAGGTCCCACGGCGCCGTGCGTCGTCCGCCAACTCTGCGACCATCCGCGTCTTCCCGACGCCCGCCTCCCCGCCGACGAGGATCAAGCGGCCGTGGCCGGCATGGGCTCGCATGAGCTGCTCGCCCAGCTGCTGAAGCACCTGATCGCGACCGCAGAATGGGGTGCCCAGGTTTCGTTCGGTGGCCCGCGGCCGACGGGAGACGATCGCCTCTCCATCTCGCTCGGGGACGGGGATGCGCCTCGGAATCCTGTTCGCCAGGACGTCCTCGTAGAGCGCCACCGTCGCCTTATCTGGCGCAAGATCGAGTTCGCGCCGCAGCACGTCGTGGCAGAGCTGGAACTGCCGTACGGCCTGGTCGCGGCTCCCCATCTCCGCGTACAGGACCATGAGCCGGCGATGCACGTCTTCCCTCGTCGGGTCGTGCTGAAGCGCCTCCCTGAGGGGATCTACAGACGCGCCGAAGGCGCCGCGACTCTCCAGTGCCTGGGACAGCCCGAGTAGCAGCCGGATGTGCAGCCCGGACAGGAAGTCGCGTCGCTCGGCGCACCAGTCCTCATAACGCTCCTCCGGAAGAAGTTCACCTCCATAGGCCGCGAGCGCCGCCTCGTAGGCGCCGAGATCCTCGCTCCGGAGCGCGCTCTCCGCCAGCTGCTGGAAGCGGTCGGCATCGATCGCCACGTGGTCTGTGTTCAGCGCCAGCATGGAGTCCGTCAGCCGCAGATAGGCGGAGGCCTGGCGCGGCAGCAGCTCCGGCTCGAACGCACGACGAGCGGCGTACAGGGCCTTGCCGAAGCTGTTGAGAGCCGACTCGGGGTCGACGTCAGCCCAGAGCATCTCCAGGATCTGCTCGCGGTGCAGCGCGTGACGCGGGTAGGTCGCCAGCAACTTCGTCAGCGTCTTTGCGCTACGTCGCTGCCAGGCGGACACCGGCCGCTCGACGCCGCCTCTCTCGACTCGAAAACCCCCGAGCAACCCAACGCCCAGCGACGGCACGCCAGCCGGGCGATGTTCTCCCCAGTCCGAGTCTGGGACCAGGACCAGCGGCCGGCTTCCGTTCAGCGTGGCGCTCAAATGCGGACCTCCCAACGTGCGGGATTAACGGCACAGGCCCGGTCCCGCGCACTGCCGGTGTCCGAAATTCGTACTCGCCCTGGAAGCGGTCTGGAACTGCGGGCGCCCACGATCCGGAACATGAAATGCCCCCAGTGCGGCGCAGAGACCCCGGACGACGAGTGGAACTGCACCTCGTGCCGCATGAACGTGTACTGGGCAAGCCGGCACTACCAGGATCTGGCCGGGATACGCCGGCAACAGGGGCTGCCCGGCAGTGCACCCACCCCCGCGTTCTTGATCCAGGCGCACGAGCGGGCCATGACCGAGCGCTCCACGCGAGGCGGGCGGGTGGAACACAAGGTCCGGCAGATCGCCCGGCGCGCGATGGGCAGGCGAGCGTGACTCAGGGATCTCTGTGCAGCGTGGGGATCATGGCCTACAACGAGGAGGCCAACATCGCCGAGGCCATCGCGACAATCCTCGAGCAGAAGCTCAGCTCGGGCGAGATCGCGGAGCTGGTCGTGGTCGCGAGTGGCTGCGACGACCGGACCGTCCCGATCGTGGCCGAGATCGCGGCAAGCGACCCTCGCGTGCGCCTGATCGAGCAGGAGTGCCGCGAGGGCAAGGCGTCGGCGATCAACCTTTTCATCGCCGCGGCGCGGTCGCCGGTGCTGCTCATGGTGAGCGCCGACGTCCTGGTGAAGGACGGCACGATCGACGCACTCCTGCGGCACTTCGAAGATCCGACGGTTGGAATGGTGGGAGGGCATCCCACACCGGTGAACGGCGAGACGACGTTCCTTGGGCACGCCGTTCACCTCCAGTGGCGGCTGCACGACCGGATCGCGCGCGAGACGCCCAAGCTCGGCGAGATCGTCGCCTTCCGCAACGTCGTTCCGAGCATCCCGCTCGACACACCGGTGGACGAGATCTCCATCCAGGCGCTCGTGACGCAGCTGGGCTATCGCCTCGTCTACGAGCCGCAGGCGGTCGTCTACAACCGCGGCCCCACCACGGTCCCCGACTTCTTGCGGCAGCGGCGCCGGATCTACGCCGGACATCTTCGGGTGCGGGAGCAGCAGGGTTATTCGGCCTCGACCATGAGCCCCTTGCGCGTTCTGCAGGCGCTGCGCGGATCGGGCTCTTTCACCACCCCGCGCGCGGCGTTGTGGAGCCTCGGCACCGTGGGGCTCGAGGCGGCCGCCCGCGGGCTCGGCCGCTACGACGTCGCGCGCCGGCGGCCGCAGCACGTGTGGGCCATCTCCGCCACGACCAAGCTGCACATCGCGGAGGGGGCGAACGGCGACGGCCTGCAGAACGTCCTCGTCTTCCACATCGTCGACTTCCACCGTCAAGAGCTCGAGCTCGGTGCTCACGCCAGTGGTCAACTCGCGCGTCGGGTGACGAACAGGGTCAAGCGAGCCCTCGGGTCTGAGGCGATCGTCGCGACGCAGCCGAGCGGGACGATCGTCGCGCTGGTGCCCGGCGATCGAGAGGCGGCGGAACGAACGGCCGATGACGTCGTGCAGCGGTTTCAGGGCATTCCGCTGTCGCCGGGCGGGCATGGGCCGGTGGTCCCCGTGACGCTTGCGTGCGGGGTGATCGCCTTCCCGCAGGCGGGACCGCCGCTCGTGCGATCGATACCGGTCCCGATGATCGACGCCGAGGCCACGGTCCCGGTCCCGGGCTGATGGGACGCGTCAACGGCCAGGAGGTGTGCTCGCGATGGGAATGACGAAGGTCCTGCCTGAGATCCCCGCGCTGAAGGCGTCGTACGCCACCGGCCGCGTCCTGAGACTGCCGGTCAACATCACGGTGAGCGTCAGCTATCGCTGTAACTCCCGCTGCAAGACCTGCAACGTGTGGCTCCTGCCGAACGACGACCTCACGGTGCCGGAGTGGGACCGCGTGTTCGAGTCGCTCGGCAGCGCTCCCTATTGGTTCACGTTCAGCGGGGGCGAGCCCACGCTGCGCAAGGACCTCCCGGAGATGGTCGCGAGCGCGTACCGCCACTGCCGGCCGGGGATCATCAACATTCCCACCAACGGGATTCAGTACAAGACGATCCCGAGGCGCATCGAGCGCGTGCTGGAGGCGGCGCCGAAGTCCGAGGTGATCATCAACCTCTCGCTCGACGGCGTGGGCTTGAAGCACGACGAGGTCCGCGGGGTGCGCAGCAACTGGGACCACGCGATGAAGACGTATGCCGGCCTCAAGGAGCTGAAGAGGCGCTACAAGCAGCTCACGGTCGGGATCCACACCGTCATCTCGAACTTCAACGTCGATTCGTTCCCCGAGCTGTGCGAATACGTTCAACGTGAACTCAAGCCTGACTCTTACATCACGGAGATCGCGGAGGAGCGCGTAGAGCTCGACACCGTCGGTCTCGGGATCACGCCGACGGCGGAGAAGTACACCGTCGCCATCGACGCGCTGCTCGAGAGCATGCGCGACCAGAAGCTCACCGGCGTGGCGGCGGTGACTCAGGCCTTCCGCCGTCAGTACTACGAGCTCGTCAAGCAGACGCTCCGCGAGCAGCGCCAGGTGATCCCGTGTATGGCTGGTGTGGCCTCGGCGCAGATCGCCCCGAACGGGGACGTCTGGACCTGCTGCGTTCGAGCGCAGTCGATGGGCAACCTGCGCGAGCACGACTACGACTTCGGCTCGGTCTGGAGGACGGGCAAGGCAGGTGAGCTCCGCCGCAGCATCAAGGCCGGCGAGTGCTACTGCCCCCTGGCCAACGCCGCTTACACGAACATGCTCACGCACGGGCCGACGGTGGCGAAGGTCACGGCCGACGTGGCCCGCTCCCGCGCGGGCTCGCTGAAGCGGCGAGAGGCAGGCGCGGGGGTGCCCGCCGCATGACCGTGCTCGTCACCGGGGCGACAGGGTTCCTGGGGACGAGCCTGGTACGCCACCTGCTGTCGGATGGCGCTCCCGTGGGCGGGCTGGCGCTGTCAGCCGCCAGGGCGCGCCCGCTGACGAACGGCGGCGCCGAGCTCGTGGTCGGAGACATCACGGATCGCGACGCCGTGGCCGCCGCGGTGGCCGACGTCGGCGTGGTCTACCACCTGGCGGGCCGGCTGCTCGAGCCCGGCGTGCCGGCGGCCGAGTATCGGCGGACTCACGTCGAAGGAACGAAGCTCCTGCTCGCCTGCTGCCGAAGCGAGCGTGGGCTTGAGCGGTTCGTTCACTGCAGCACCACAGGAGTGCTCGGAGTGACCGGCGATCGCCCCGCCGACGAGACCGCCCCGCTTCGCCCCACCAACGTCTACGAGGCGACCAAGGCTGAGGCCGAGCTGGCGGTCCGCGATGCATGGCGCGAAGGCTTCCCGGCGGTTATCGCCAGGCCGGGCCTCGTGTACGGGCCGGGCGACCTCCACCTCCTCGGCTTCTTCCGCTCAGTGCTTCGCCGGCAGTTCCGGCCGATCGGGCGCCGGCCGGTGTGGCTTCACCCGATCTACATCGACGACATGGTCGAGGGCTTGGTGCGCTGCGGCCTGGACGGGGCCGCCACCGGCGAGTGCTTCCACCTCGCCGGGCGGGATCCCGTGCGGCTCGCGGAGCTGGCGGAAGAAATTGCCCGAGCAGGCGGCACGCGGGTGCCGGCCGGACGCATCCCGCTCCCGGCCGCCCAGGCCGCGGCAGCGTTGGGCGACCGCCTGCCGGCCAACCTCAAGCGGTCGGCCCCGCTCACGCGCAGCAGGCTCGAGTTCCTCACGCACAGCCGCGTCTACGACGTCTCGAAGGCGCAGCGTGTGCTCGGCTTCGCCGCCGCTACGGATCTGCCGACCGGGGCGGAGCGAAGCATGGCGTGGTACCGCGAAAAAGGCCATCTCCCGGCAACCGCGTGATGCGAGTCCGCGATCACATCGCCCTCTCCACCGCCGCCGCCGCGCTGCTCCGGCCCTGGCTCGGCCGCCGCGTGCTGGGCCTGTGGGCGGGAAGCGTGCTCATCGATGCGGACCACTACCTGTGGTTCTGCCTGAGCAGGCGCCGCGCGAGCCCCCTGGCGGCGATGCGGTTCTTCAACGAGGCCCACCCCCCGCAACATCCGGCGACTCACGTGCTCCACCACCCGCTTGCGGTCACGACAGCGCTCCTGGTGAGCGTGCGCGGGCGTCAGCTGCGGACTGCTGCCGTTGGCATGGGCGTTCACGTGGCGCTCGACCTGCGCCACGAGGCACGCATGAACCGCGCTCGGACGGCGGTGCTCGAGCGAGACGACTTCATGTGCCGGGAGTGCGGGGAGCGGGCCGACTCCGCCGATGCGCACATCGAGCGGCAGCCGTGGCTCTTGCCCTCGTACAGCACACAGAATCTGATCGCCCTCTGCGGGCCCTGCCACCAGGCCGCACATGCTGGATAGCGCGGTGGAGGCAGCTTCCACAGCTCGCGTCCGTCCGGCTCGCATCCGCACCGCCGCGCTCCGTACGGGTTTGGGGCTGTGCGCGGGCGCGGTCCTGATACTGGCCTTCCTGCGGCTGGTGAACGTGAGCGCGGTCTACCAGCGCCTCGAGCATCTCAG
>Ga0136846_1239659_pt1 | contig 10360 bp, 9 predicted proteins | sample HopSoiMetagenom2_FD_96841 | JGI IMG/M metagenome (GOLD analysis project Ga0136846, IMG submission 96841) | Grasslands soil microbial communities from Hopland, California, USA - 2 Assembly 2016 (version 4) | ecosystem: Environmental > Terrestrial > Soil > Grasslands | place: USA: Hopland... | reverse complement strand
CGTTCGTCTTCGATCATGTCGACGCCTGCTCGTTCATGACCGGGCGCGCCGCCGATCGCTACCCGCTCGCAACGACGATCGCGGAAGCCTGGGCATCATTTGCGCGAACGGGAAATCCCAACCACCCGGGCCTCGCGGACTGGCCGGCATTCGACAGTACGCGGCGGTCGACGATGGTGTTCGACCGCGAATGTCGCGCTGTCAGCGATCCATATGGCGAGGAACGGCGTGCGATGCTGGCCATCCGAGCCGGTAAAACGTAGCCACAGCTGCGGACAGGCGTCACCGCGGTCGTCGTCAAAGCGCTCACGAACCCGTTACCGCCTCATGTCAGACGTGCGGGCTCCATCTTGGGGCTGAGCAGGTGAAAGACGCCAAGCGCCAGCGGATAGAGCACGCCGGCCGCGATGAAGATCGGCATGTACGATGTCGCGTCCCGGTCAAGGACACGGCCGACAGCTTCAGCGACGCCGATGCTGACGATCCCGGCGACGAAACCGCCGAAGCCTGAAACCGATCCGACGGCGCGGCTTGGAAAGAGATCCGTCGCCATCGTGAACACCATCGTCGACCATGCCTGGTGGGCGCCGCAGGCGATCGCGATAAGCGCGATCGCGAGACGGGGATCATGAAGGGTGCCGGCGACGATAACGGCCGGAGTCATGAAGGCCGCCAGCAGGCCCATGGTGCCTTTTCGCGCGGCGTTGAGTGACCAGCCGCGCTTCACGACCGCAGACGACAGCCATCCCGCCCCCAAACAGCCGGCGTCGGCGCAGATGTACACGGCGGTGAGGTACGGGATCACGTCTGTGCCGCGCACCGAGAACTCGGCGGCGAGGTACTTCGGCAGCCAGAACAGATAGAACCACCAGATCGGATCGCTGAGCGATTTCGTGAGCGCGTACGCCCATGTTTGTCTGAATCCGAGGAGCATCTGCCATGGCACTGGCGAATCGGTGGCCGTAGATGTGGGTCTGAATGCCGGCGACAGCCTGGCCTGCGGTGGGTAGCCCATCCACCAGAACGGCACCCAGAGCAATCCGAGCAGTCCGGTCCCGACGAACGCCGCGCGCCATCCGTACGCGGCGGCCGTCAGCGGCACGCCGATCGCCGCGATGATGGTGCCCAGAGCCACGCCACTGTTGACCAAACCCGTGGCGAGTGCCCGCTCCTCCGACGGAAACCATTCGGTGACGACTTTCAGCGCGGCAGGGAAATTCGCGGCTTCGCCGGCGCCGAGAGCGAATCGAGCGACGCCGAAGCCGAGTGGTGTTCTGGCGAACGCGTGCGCGGCTTCAGCAAGCGACCATAGCGCGACGGACGCGGCGAGCCCGAGCCGGGCGCCGATACGATCGAGAAACCGGCCGGACAGCACCATCGTGATCGCGTACGCGAGCTGAAAGGCATTGACCATCCGGCTGTAATCGAGTTCGGACCAGCCGAAGGAGTCCTGCAGGTCCGGGGCGAGGATGCTGAATACCTGCCGATCCAGGTAATTGAGGACGGTGATCAGAAACAGCAGGCCAGCGAGGAACCAGCGGGTCTTCGTCACGCGTTCGCCGCCTCGGCGAAGAACGCGCGCATCCGATCCGGATCGGCCGCGGATCCGGTGAACAGCCGGAACGCTTCCACAGCCTGCCAGACCGCCATGCCGGATCCGTCAAGCGTCCGGCACCCATGTTGCCTGGCCACGCGAAGCAACTCGGTCTCGAGCGGGACGTACACGATGTCGGCGACCCACAGGCGCCGTTCGATCAGCTCCGCCGCGAGCGGAAGGCCCCGATGCGATGGCATGCCCGTCGGCGTGGCGTGAATGAGACCGTCAGCCTTCGGCAGCGCCGACGCGGGATCCGCAGCGACAAAGGCCCGTCCAGGAAACAGGCGGTTCATCCGCGCCGCGAGAACTTCCGCTCGCCCGCCGACCACGTCGACGATGTCGAGGCGCGTGACACCCATTTGCAGTGCTGCGTACGCCGTCGCCGCGCCTGCGCCGCCGGCGACGAGCTGCACGACGCGGGCAAGCGGCGCGCCCGCGAGCCCGCGCGCCACGCTCTCACGGAAACCCCACCAATCGGTATTGAACCCGATTCGCCCGCCTCCGAGGAACACGATGGTATTCACCGCACCCACGTTTCGCGCATCATCAGAGACGTCGGTGAGGTGCGGCAGCACCGATACTTTGCACGGATGGGTGATGTTGAGGCCGGCGAAGCCGTCGCGTTCGGCGGCGTCGAGGAGCGATGGAAGCGCGCCAGCCTCGCTTGGAAGCAGGTCGAGATCCAGGAGCTCGTAGCGGCATGACCACCCGTGCGCCTCCGCCTCTCGCTCGTGCATCGCCGGCGTTCGAGACCGCTGGATACCGGCGCCGATGAGGCCGAGGCGAAGCTCCCGAGTCAGTTGCGTCTACCCGCGCAGGACACGGCTAGCAGCCAGATGAAGTGAACTCGCATAGGCGGAAGTGAGGCGAACGACGGGCCGCTCTAGGGGTTCGTCGTCTGGCTCGAGCCCGCGAACAGCCTCTGCCCGGTGCTCGCCAGGACCATCGACCGGGCGTTGCCGAGAAAGGTGCCGTCCTTCGCGCGGGTCCCTTCGACCGTCACTTCCTCGCCGATTTTCACAGAGTTGGGCGTCCAGCCGTTACGCAGGAGCGCATTGGGGTTGCCCAGTTCGAGCGCCCAGTTGTCGATCTTGCCAGTCTCCGCGTTCTTGACGTCGATGTAGAAGTAGCAGTGGGGATTGGTCCACTCGATCTTGGTCACCGTCCCCGAGAGCTTGATCGGCTTGTTGGCGTCGTACTCAGCCGCGAACGAATGATGGGCCATGACGGGCGCAGTCCCGGCAAGGAGAAGAGCAAGGCTCGCAACGGCAACAGTCAATCTGGTGGTCATCGCACAAACTCCATGAACAGATTGGGAACGCACGTCATGGTCTCCGGGGTCTCCGGGGTCTCCGGGGTCTCGGGGTCTACTTCCCTGCACCGGGTGCGAACAGACGCACAGAGTCTTTCTCGTTCTCGAGACAGAACTCCTCGATCATCTGCGTGTCGAGCATGATCTTCATGTTCATGTCGATCGTAAACGGTTTCGTATACGCCTTGGGATCGTCGATGGTGATCGCAAGGTTGAGCGTCCCGAAGGTCGGCCGGGTGATCCGCTCGGTCATGGTTGCGGCATCAGTGATGGGATTACCGGCCGTGTCGAGCCACTCGCTTTCGCGAAATCCCTTCGTGGTGATCACGAACGTGTCTCCCTCCCACTTCCCAATCGAATACCCGCTGTAGATGGGGTGCATGAACTCGGGAAACGGCCGGCCGTCCGTGTAGATCTGCCGGAACTGGGCGTTCCATTCGTTGAGCATGAGTAGTTCGCCCGGGACGTGAAACATCTTGGTGAAGTGCGGGAGCCAATACACCCGCGGGTAGTTGTCCGGCTGGCAGCGGTTGTGCGGATCGTCTTTGGAGAGATCCGCCGTTCGTTGTTTGGCGAGCTCCGCAGCCCACGGCTGAAGCGGCAAGCCCCCTGGCACTGATGCGGGGCCGTTCGGCACCGTTACCTTCTCGCCGGACTTGCAGGGTTGCGTCAAACGCACCCGTGAAGCCAGATCCGGCGTGCAATCCCGTACGCGGTCAGGCTGCCAGAACCCGATGAAGTCGGGCTTGCCGTCTGGCTGCCGCGGCGCCGGTGCCTTCAGGTCCGGCTGGCCGTTCGCAAGCCGGGGCACGTTTGGCGTCGGGTACGTCACCCACTGGCCCAGGGCGTGCGCTGAAGACGTCAGCACGAGCACGCTGAATACGACCGCGCCCCGCGCCCAGGCGCCCATGCGAAACTGTTCGACACTGTTCGTCACCATGCGCGAACCTTAGTATGTACGCGCATACTTCTCTTAACCTTCTGACATGTCAAGAGTCGTTCGATTTCTTCAATCGCAGTCCGGCGCCCGATTTTCCTAGAGGCTGGTGAGCAATCATGATCAGAAGACCATCCGGGGGAGATGTCCGATGAGAAGGTACGTGACCGCAGGGATTGCCGCTGTTGTCGTCTGGATCGGGGTCGACTTCGTGCCGGCCGAGGCGCAACGCGCCCTGACACCGGTCAGCGATGCCATGCTCCGCAATCCCGATCCCGCGGATTGGCTGATGTGGCGGCGCACCCTGAACAGCTGGGGATACAGCCCTCTCGATCAGATCGATCGCAGCAACGTCGCGCGCCTGCAGTTGATCTGGTCGCGGCCGCTCGGGCCCGGGCTCCAGGAAGGCACGCCGCTCGTCCACGACGGCGTCATGTTCATGCCAAATCCCGCCGACGTCATACAGGCCATCAACGCGGCGACAGGCGACCTGCGGTGGGAGTACAGGCGGAAATGGCCGGACGACGTGACCAAGGTCTTTCCGGTGCCGGGTATCAACCGCAACCTGGCGATCTACGGCACGGCGATTATCGACACCAGCGCAGACGACTACGTGTTCGCTCTCGACGCCTTGTCAGGCAACCTGCTGTGGGAGACGCAGATCGTCGATTTCAGGAAGAACGCCGCTCAGGAAACGTCAGGCCCGCTCATCGCGAACGGCAAGATCATTTCCACGCGAGGGTGTGAGCCGAAAGGCGGTCCCGAGGCCTGCGTGATCACCGCTCACGACGCGAAGACCGGAAAGGAACTCTGGCGCAGGTACACGATTCCCAAGCCTGGGGAACCGGGGAACGAAACGTGGGGAGACGTTCCTTACGAGAACCGGTGGCACGTCGGCGCCTGGATGGTGCCCAGCTACGATCCCGAGCTGAACCTCCTGTACGTCGGCACGTCGGTCACGTCGCCTGCACCGAAGTTCATGCTCGCCGGCAACAGCAGACAGTATCTCTACCACAACTGCACGCTCGCCCTGAACGCCGACACCGGCGAGATCGTCTGGTACTACCAGCACATCGTCGATCATTGGGATTTGGATCATCCATTCGAGCGGCTGCTCGTGGACACCGTCGTGCGCCCCGACGCTGCGAAGGTCAGCTGGATCAATCCAAAGCTCAAGGCTGGTGAGCGGCGAAAGGTCGTCACCGGCATTCCCGGCAAAACCGGCGTGGTGTATACGCTCGACCGCCAGACGGGCGAGTTTCTCTGGGCGACGCCGACCGTCAGCCAGAACGTCATCAGCGGAATCGACGGGACGGGCGCGGTCACCGTGAATCCGGCGTCGGTGTTCACCGCCGCGGGACAGGAGCGCCTGATTTGTCCCGGCACCAACGGCGGCAAGAACTGGCCGGCAGGCGCCTACAGTCCCATGACCAATACGATGTATTACCCGCTCCAGAATGCCTGCATGGCCGCGACGTCAACGGATGACAAACCGAGCTTGCGATCGCTCTACGCCATCGCGACGAAAGGCCGCATCGCGGACGGGACCGACAACGTCGGCACCGTACAGGCGATTTCGGCCGAGACGGGTGCGATCGGCTGGAAGTACGAGCAACGGTCCGGCATGTTGTCGCTGGTCGCCACCGGCGGTGGCCTCATCTTCGGCGGCGACACGAGCGGCCGGTTTCGGGCGTTCGATCAGAGAAACGGGAAGGTGCTGTGGGAGACGAATCTCGGCGCGCCCGTTACTGGCTATCCGGTGACCTTTGCGGTTGGCGGCCGCCAGTACGTGGCCGCGAGCACCGGGCCGTCGCTGCTGACTGGCGGGCTGAATGCGCTGACGCCGGAGGTGCAGCCCGCGAACGGCAACAACCTGTTTGTCTTCGCACTGCCGGGAAACCGGCCGTAGACGTTCGTTCCTCGCGCGTCAGACGGCCTACCGTTCGTCGCAGCGGTGATCGATCGATGAAGCGGCGTCGTTCTCAGCGTGACGGCCTGCATTGACAGATTCGCTGGTGAGCCGCGATGATCCGCTTCTCAACCGGAGCCGGTGGCACCCGCTGAATCGGTCTCCCCGAACAGGAGCTTCCCATGAAGATGCTGAGAGCCTGCGCGCTGACGGCAATCGCGGCGACGATGCTTTCCCTGGGCGCGTCGGTCGCGCTGCGCGGCGAGGACAACACGGCGCGCGAAACGCGGGACCGTCACGAGATCGAGGCGCTGATGTGGAAGTACACGCGAGCGCTCGACAAGGGCGACGGCGCGACCTATGCCTCGACCTACACGACGGACGGGGAGTTCGGAGCGGGCGACAGAGTGACGAAGGGCCGCGAGGCGCTTTCGAAGCTCGTCGTCCGGCAGCCGGCCGCCGGCGAGCCGCCACGGGCGCCGCTGTATCACATGGAGCTGAACCACTGGATCGAGTTCGCGGACAAGGACCATGCCCGGTATCACGCGTACTACCTGACGGTCTCCGGCGCGATGGGTCGCGACGTGCCGCCGCGGATCGTGGCAGCCGGCCAGAGCTTCGACACGTTGGAGCGGCTCAACGGCAAGTGGCTGCTGAAAACGCGGGACGTCGCGGCGAAGGACTAGGCCACCTCGGGATCCGCTGCGCCAGCCGTCGAAAATCGAATCCCCTTGCGTGTGAGATTCCGGCACCGCCGGCACCCGCGCGAAGGAGGGGGCGCTGGTGATCGGAACGGCAGGCACGCTCCGCCGCGTTTAAGGTTCCCACGCCGGCAGCGCAGCGCTCTCAGTCGGCTCGCGCGTGCGAGCGTGCTTGGCGCATACTACCGCAACCCATGCGACTCTCGACGTTCGGAGCGCTCCGGCCCCTCGCCGCCCACCGGAAATCGCCGCGGCCGCTAGCCACGGCGATCGGACTGGTGCTGGTGCTGGCGTGTCAGCCGGGTCTGCGCGCTGATCAGGACGGCCGCTCCACCGCCGGCGCCGCGCCCGGCGTGCGCTCGTTTTACGTACAGGGCCAGGTGTGGGTCATCGCGGGCGCCGGGGGCAACGTCATCGTGCAGGCCGGCGACGCGAAGGCCGGCGGCCCCGGGGCGGGCGAAGGCGTCCTCGTCGTCGATACGGGCGCGGCCGGGATGACCGGCGCCCTTCTCGCCGAGATCCGGCGGATCACGCCGCGCCGGATCGAATACATCGTGAACACGAGCGGCGATCCCGAGCACGTCGGCGGCAACGAGGCACTGGCGAAGCCGGAGACGGATTTCCTGAGCACGCCGGGGTCATTCTCCGGCCCCGGCGTGAAGATCATCGGGCACGAGGCGGTGCTGCCGCGGATGAGCCTGCCTGGATCCGACGGCAGAGTGCCATACCCGGCCGTCGCATGGCCGAATGCTACCTACTCGCTGGCGCAGCGCCGGGTGTTCTTCAACGACGAACCGATCGTCGTCACGTACGTGCCGGCGGCGCACAGCGACGGCGACAGCGTCGTCCATTTCCGCCGCTCCGACGTCATCGCGACCGGGGATCTGTTCGACGCGACGCGGTATCCCGTCATCGAGCGCGCGCGCGGAGGGACGGTGGCGGGCATCATCGCGGGACTCAACCGCGTGCTGGACCTGATGGTGCCCCGCTACAACCAGGAGGGCGGCACATACGTCGTGCCCGGGCACGGCCGCGTGGGCGATCAGCACGACGTCCTCGAGTACCGCGACATGCTGGTGATCGTGCGCGATCGCATCAGGGCCGCGGTCGGGAAGGGTTGGACGCTGGCGCAAGTGAAGGCGCAGCGCCCCACGCTGGACTACGACGCCCGATGGGGCGCCGGCGGCGGCCCCTGGACGACCGACATGTTCATCGAGGCGATTTACGCCGAGTACGCGAGGACACGATGACGTCGCGATCGCGTCGCCAGGTGTCTGCCGCCGCGCTCGCCGCCGCGCTCGCGGGACGGGCCGTGGTGCTGGCGGCGCAGTCTACGCCGCGGGAGCAGGCACCTCTAGACGTCACCGGCTACTGGGTGTCGATTGTCACCGAGGACTGGCACGAGCGCATGATGACACCCCGTCACGGCGATTATGCGAGCCTGCCGCTCAACGATGCTGGCAAGCGCACCGCCGACGCCTGGGATCCGGCGAAGACGACGCCGGCTGAGGCGTGCAAGCCGTTCGGGGCCGCGGCCATCATGCGCGTCCCAGGCCGCGTGCACCTGACGTGGGAGAGCCCCTCGATTCTCAAGATCGAGACGGATGCCGGCGTCCAGACGCGCCGCCTGGTGTTCGACGGCTCCGCGCCGGGACGCTGGCGGACCAGCGCACGGGGCGAGCTGGTCTGGGAGGAAGGCAGGTCGGCGGTCCGCCCGTCCGCGCGGCCGCGCGACTGGCAGGGTCAGTCGGTGGCGCGGTGGGACATCGCTCCCGACCCGGCCGCCGTCCGCACGTCGCTCTTCTTTCCCGGCGGCGTCGGAACCGGACCCGACGGCGCCGGACTGGTCGCGCCGGGCCGCTTCGGCTCACTCCACGTGGAGACGACGGGATTCACGCCCGGCTACCTGCGACGCAACGGCGTGCCGTACAGCGATCAGGCGCGCGTGACAGAAGACTACGACTTCAGGACTGAAGACGACGGAACCCGGTGGTTCACCGTGACCACCGTGGTGGACGATCCGGTTTATCTCGCCGCCCCGTTCGTGACGAGCACCGATTTCCGCAAGGAGAACGACGGTTCGAACTGGAGGCCGCTCTCGTGCGCCGAGTACTGACGACACGTCTCGGGACGATCGGTGCCGCGGTGGTCGTCTGCCTGCTGACCGCGACAGCGGCCCGCGCGCAGTCGGACATCACCGGCGAGTGGGGTCCGCTCTACCACGAGGATCAGCCGGACCGGGTGCCGGGCCTGGGGCCCGCGGATTTCGCCGGGCTGCCGATCACGCCGGGGGCGCGCCAGTGGGCCCTCAGCTGGAACGCGTCGCGGCTCTCGGTGCAGGAACACCAGTGCCAGGTCCACGTGCTGCCGTACATCCTCAGCGGCCCGACGCGGCTGCGCCTCGACGCCGAGCGCGACGTGAACACACAGCGCATCGTGGCGTTCCATCAGTACGTGAGCCTCTGGGGCCAGCAGCGGACCATCTGGGTGGACGGCCGGCCGCACCCGTCGGATCTCGCGCCGCACACGTGGATGGGTTTCTCGACCGGGCGCTGGGAGGGCAACACGCTCGTCGTGCGGACGACGCACATCAAGCAGGGATGGATTCGGCGGAACGGCGTGCCGCAGAGCGACCGCGTGACGACGACCGAACGCTTCACGCGGCATGGCGACATGCTGACGTACGTGATCTACATCCAGGACCCCGACTACCTGGCGGAACCGATCGCGCGCAGCCGCAACTTCGCGCGTATGTCTGGCCTGAACGAGGGCAACTGGATCGCTGCCACGCCCTGCGAACCGGGCGAGGAAACGGCTGGCCCGTTGCATCAGGTGCCGCACTATCCCATCGGGGAGAATCCGTTCGTCGGCGAACAGGCGAAGCAGTCGGGCGTGCCCGTGGAGGCGCTGATGGGCGGGCCCGAGACGACCTATCCCGAGTACCGACGGCGGCTGCCGCGCACCCCGCTGAAGAAGTAGTGCAGGCCTTCAGGCCTGCGATGACGAACACACGACGGAGGAGACACCCGATGCGATCGATCATCATCGTTGCCCTGACATGTGCTCTCATTGCGGCCGCCGCACATGCACAGGCGCCGGCGACCGCGCCTCCCGGCCCGAGCCCGACGGGCCTGGTGGTCGGCTCGGGCAACTTCTTCAGCCCGATCGTGAGCGACCTCGACAGAGCCGTCGCGTTCTACCGCGACGGGCTCGGCCTCGAGGTTCAGGGGGCGCCGGCCAACGCGGACACGAACCCCGCGCTGCGCAACATGTTCGGGCTTCCCGACGCGCAGTTGCGCTGGCAGATCGGCCGTCCGGCCGGCATGCGAAGCGGCGTCGAGATCGTGGAGATCAAGAAGGCGGGCGGCAAGGCCCTGGAGCGGCGGCTGCAGGACGTCGGGGCGACCACGCTGATCGTGCTGGTCAGGGATCTCGACTCGGTGTTCGGACGCCTCAAACAGCTCGGGGCGCCCGTCGTCTCGAAGGGCGGCGCGCCCCTGTTCGTGCCGGGCGGCGCGCGCAAGTCGCGAGCGGTCATCGTCCAGGATCCCGACGGGCACTTCGTCGAGCTGTTCCAGCCGGATCCACTGCCGGAGTCGCCCGCCACGCCGGCGCCGAACGTGATCGAGGTGCGCGTGCGCCTGTCCGTCGCCGACGTCGAGCGGGAGACGCGTCTGTATCGGGACGCGCTGGGCCTTGCGGTGCGCGCGCCCGGCGAGTTTGCCGGACAGCCCACTGTGCTCGACATGATGGGCCTGCCCGCGGGCGCCCAGTATCGTGCCTCGATGTTCACCGTGCCAACGACCGGGCTCACCTTCGAGCTCATCGACTTCAAGGGTGTGGAGCGGCGCGTGGTCCGCGGCAACATCCAGGATCCCGGCTCGACGCGCATGCAATTGCAGGT